>Ga0194132_10006994_pt1 | contig 17099 bp, 15 predicted proteins | sample TA2KigOf80mmetaG_FD_148612 | JGI IMG/M metagenome (GOLD analysis project Ga0194132, IMG submission 148612) | Freshwater microbial communities from Lake Tanganyika, Tanzania - TA2015054 Kigoma Offshore 80m | ecosystem: Environmental > Aquatic > Freshwater > Lake | place: Tanzania: Lake...
AAAGCAATCGCATCGAAAACAGGCGGCAGCGCCGCCGCGACTCCAGGCGTCGCCGCCGACAACCTCACTGATCTGCCTCAGCGGCTCAGCACCACACCGAGACGGTAGGCCCACCTGAACTGTTACCAGAAATGTTCCTTCTCGACCAGGCCTGTATAAGGCCCTTGCTTGATTTCCATCAGAACCGTGTCTTCAAGGCAACGAAACCCGTGACCGGCTTCGAGTGTTAGTTTATTGACCCGGCCCGTCAAGGAAGAGCAAGCTCTGGCGTGAGTCCGTCGCGGGGCGTTCGCTTGGCTTCTTTCGGAAAAGAAGGGCAAACGTCAAAGTATTTCGCCCAATCAAGTGCAGTCGATTAGGAGAGATTCGGCAGAGCAGGTTTTGGTGAGGCGTCAGGTGGAAACGGGTCGTCTGGCTTTGCCGTTACCGAAGATGACGATCCAGTTAGGGCAGCTTGCGAAGCAACGTGGTTAGTCAGCGGCTGAGGGATGGTTTCCCGATAGGCTGATACCTGAAATAGTCCGACTCCGGGCTCTTCAGCCACTCAGAAAAGCTCCGGGCCCTGGCATCTTTGGCAGAAAGGATGGGGCTCGAGATCGACCATTGAATGCCGATCTCTGGATCGTCCCAGCGGATGCCCGATTCAGCCTTCGGATTGTAGACGCCCGTGCATTTGTACTGGATCTCGGCGGCGTCAGAAAGCACACAAAAGCCTCGTGCAAATCCTGCTGGCGCGAAGACCTGGCGCCTGTTTTCGGCTGAGACCTCAATGCCAAACCACCGTCCGAGAGTGGGAGACCCTTTTCGGATGTCCACCGCAACCAGGAACGCCGTTCCCGCGGTGACTCGCATGAGTTTCGCCATCGGCGGATCCCACTGGAAGTGGAGACCGCGCAACACCCCTTTTGAGGAACGCGAGTGGTTGTCCTGTGCGAACCGGTCGGGCAAACCTAAGTCTGCGAACTGATCGGCGCGGAACGTTTCCAGAAAGAACCCTCGTTCGTCTTCAAAGACGCTGGGAATCAAAACGACAACATCGCCCAGTGGGCGCGACTCGATCGTGAATGACATATTAGGCTATCCTTCCCGGTTTCCGTGCTCGATCAGGCTTTGATTTTCTCGCACCAGCTTTTCGCGTCGAGCCACCTTCCAATCCGCTTCCACCATCATCTCAACCAACTGCCGGAAGCTGACCTTCGGGGACCAACCCAGCACTCTGCGGGCCTTGGAACTGTCTCCCAGAAGGAGATCGACTTCAGTTGGCCGCAGGTAACGGGAATCGAGACGAACGTACTTTTCCCAGTCCAGGCCGAGTATGGAAAACGCCGCCTCCGCGAACTGCCGAACCGAATAGGTTTCGCCCGTCGCAACCACGAAATCGTCCGGCGCGTCTTGTTGGAGCATCAGCCACATGGCCTCGACATAGTCGCCAGCGAATCCCCAGTCGCGCTTGGCGTCAAGATTGCCGAGATAGACCGTCTCCTGCAAACCCTCCTTGATGCGGGTCGCGGCTCGAGTGATCTTCCGCGTGACAAAGGTTTCGCCACGCCGGGGCGACTCGTGGTTGAACAGGATGCCGTTCGATGCAAACAGATTGTAGGCTTCCCGATAGTTCACGGTTTGCCAGTGCGAAAACACCTTGGCGCAGCCGTAAGGGCTGCGCGGATAAAACGGCGTCGACTCTTTCTGTGGAATCTCGCGAACCTTGCCGAACATTTCGCTGCTGCCAGCCTGGTAGTAGCGCGCCTTAGGGCACGCATCACGGATCGCTTCCAGCAATACCAACGTCCCGAGCGCGTCAGCTTCCACGGTGTAGACCGGCTGGTCGAAGCTCACGCGAACGTGCGATTGGGCTCCGAGGTTATAGATTTCATCAGGCTGTATTTGCGAGATGATGGAACGTAGGCTCGATCCGTCCATCAAGTCGCCGTAGTGCAGGACGAGTTGGACTGGCGCTTCGTGCGGGTCGCGATACAAATGATCAATGCGCTCGGTGTTGAAGCTGCTGGAACGGCGCATGATACCGTGGACCTCATATCCCTTCGAGAGAAGCAGCTCCGACAAGTACGAGCCGTCCTGCCCGGTGATCCCAGTAACCAGTGCGCGTTTGGCCACCACTCCTCCGTTCGAGATGGCGAGGTTATCGCAAAGCGACAAAGCGTGACAAGCCGGGAGTGGCAACAGGACCGGCCAGCCGGAACTCACTTGGAATGCCTGGCGACTTCCCCTTCCAGTTCTGCGCTGACGCGCCGGACAACTTCCTTCCAATCGCCAGTTGTGCGCTGCCGAACCAGCCGTGCGCTCGGATACCATGGACTGTCATCTCGTTCCAGAAGCCAGCGCCAGTCGCTCGCCTTTGCCAGCAAAATCCACACGGGAACGCCAAGCGCACCTGCCAGGTGAGCCACCGACGTGTCCACAGAGATTACGAGATCGAGACCCGGCATCCGTTGGGCTGTAGCGGCAAAATCGCTCAAGTTCACGCGCTCTACTCGATCGCAGGCCACCACGGTGTCGAGATCCGCTGCAGGGATTTCCTTCTGCAGGCATACCCAATGAATTCCGGCAACCTCAAACAAGGGCAGCAGTTCTTCAAACCGGCAGCTTCTCATGCGGTCGCGCTGTTGCCTTGGATTGCCGGCCCAAGCGAGTCCAACCCGCAGGGGTTTGCCTGGAACCCTTTCCACGGTGTGGAGCAGCTTCAGATAGGGCACTTCGTTCGGTATCGTCTCGAGTGTCGTCTGGAAGACGTAAGGAAGGCTCAAGAGGGAGATATGCCAATCGTGGTGGGGCAAGGGCTGCCCACATGAGACGATCTGGTCTATCCCCTTGCAGCCCTCCAGAAGGCCTGTCAAAGGAGCTTGGCACTCGACCACGATAGCGCCGCCGCGCGCTTTGGCCATGGGCACATACCGAATGAACTGGATCGTATCGCCCAACCCTTGCTCAGCAGTGACCAGTAGCGTCTGCCCCTGGAACGGCTGCCCATCCCAAACCGGCGCGTCGAACCGGCGGGGTGGAACAAGGTCTGAGATTCGCAGACGGCTCTCATACGCCGCCCAACCTTCAGGCAAGCGTCCCATTGCGCAGAAGGGATTCCAGGTTCTGCCGCACCGCTGGATCGTGGAACGGACCTTTGCCTGGCTAGGCCGTTATCGCCGACTCAGCAAGGACTACGAGTATTTGCCCGAAACCAGTGAGGCTTTCATCAAGATCGCCATGATTCACCTGATGCTCCGCCGTCTGGCGCAGCATTCAGAGGGTTTTTAAACACCCTCTGAGGTGCTTTCACAGGCGTGGGCGTGATGGGGAGTTAGCTTCAGGCGTGACTAGGGCAGTCACTCGTCCCAGATTCAAGCGCTGTCCTTCTTGTGGCAGCTCAAACACTTCACCGGGGCCAATTTGCCCTTCGCATTGTGAGCCTTGTGGCAGTCGATGCACGTGCCGGCCGAAGCCGTGGCATTGTGAAACGCGGCCGGCCTGACGCTTGGTCTTCATGGGCGGGATCGCCACCTTGGTGTGGCACTCCGTACAGGCCTGTTGCAGCGCCCGGGCAGGTTTTTCCCGCCTGGATGGATGGTGACACGTTTCGCACTTGGCGGTCTGCTCCAGGGAGTGACGCCTGTGGTCCAATCGTACGGTGCCCAGCGACGACCCGTCCAGGATCACAATGTCCCTGGGGCTTGCCTGCTGGCTTCTCGCTTCAGCATCGCCCGTTGGCGTCTGGAGCAACGCAGTGGAGCTAACCGTTTTAGCCGGTCCGTGAAGGAACGGCCGCGCGGGCTGGGACGTCTCGTGCCTGGCCGGTTGCTCAGCAGACGCTCGCCCATGACCAGGAGGCGCTGGCCAGAGGACCATCAGGAGGACCACTGAGCTGGCTAGTAAGGATCTCATGGTGGATTTCACCTCACATCCCCGCAGCCAGATTCTATTCCTTTTTCCTCATCCCATCACCGCAGAAGGCAGGATCCGCAGGATGAGGAGAGTTGCGGAAAGGAACAGCGAACGCCCAGCTGGCAGAGCCGTTTGGTTTGTGAGGAAAGACGCGATGCCAGGCTTCGCCACTGCCTGTAGACGGCCCACCTGAGTAGCAGTCGGCGACTCGAAGCATGACGACGTCAGCAGGCATGTGTCATCCGCATTCAGCTCACAGTCGATTGATCAGGCTGGCCACGTAGCCGGCGCCGAAGCCGTTGTCGATATTTACAACGGTGACGTTTGACGCGCAGCTGTTGAGCATGCCCAGTAACGCGGCGATTCCGTTGAAGCTGGCCCCGTAGCCGACGCTGGTGGGCACGGCGATGACCGGAACAGAAACCAGGCCGCCCACGACGCTCGGCAGAGCGCCCTCCATCCCGGCGATGACGATGATCACGCGGGCTTCCGCCAGCCGGCTTCGCTCGCTGAGAATCCGGTGGATGCCGGCCACCCCTACGTCGTAGAGGCTCTCGGCCGGGTTCCCCATGGCTTCGGTCGTGACCAGGGCTTCTTCAGCCACCGGAATATCGGCGGTACCCGCGCAGGCAATCAGAATCTTTCCTTTGCCATGCACCGTCTTGTCCCGGTGAACCAGGATGGTTCCTGACTCCGGATAAAACTTCGCTTTGCGTTCCAGCTTCCGCACAGCGCGAAACGCTTCGGCGTTGGTCCGTGTGATCAAGACATTGTGCTGGTGCGGCAGCATCCGCTTGACGATACCCTCGATCTGGCGGACGGTCTTGCCGCGCCCGAAGATGACCTCTGGAAAACCCTGCCGTAGCGCACGGTGGTGGTCGATTCGGGCAAAACCCACGTCCTCGAAGGGGAGATGTTTCAGTTTCTCGACTCCGGCATCGACCGAGAGCGCACCTTTCCGAACGCGGGTGAGAATGTCTTTGATGTTTTCTTCCGTCATGAGTGCTTATTCGGTGCTTATTCGGTTGGCACAGCACACAACGACCCAGCTGCCTGCTCGCTGCCAATGCGCGCTCATTCTGAGATTCCCCACATCAGTTGTCCATATTTTTCCGGGACCCATCGGCGTCGCCAGCCTTCCCACTTCAAACAGCCATGGATCGCCGGGGCCGCCGACCCAGCCTACGACACAACTGTAACCGGGATCGCCGACCCCAGCCATGGAGCTTGTACGTTTTTGGCCCACATGGGCAGGATGCGCAAGCCACGTGGAAACCGTCACTCCAGCGGAGGCGGGAGCCCCAGGGTGGTTGGGGACTATCCCTTACAGTATCGGTGCCCACAGGAAGACTGGATTCCCGCTTTCGCGGGAATGACGGTATCTGCCCCAGCCATACAGGCTTGGCAGTTGCAAGATTTGAAATGTACAAACTCCAGAGCCGGGATCGCCGATCCCAGCTGTCGCCGGGACGGACTGTATGACGAAGGCACCGCATCGCCTGCACGACTTCCGAGACCTTAACAGGACGTATGCCCATTTCCCACGTGTCCCCGCCTCAGGAACTTGGTGTACCATGATGCCGCATGATCGTCACTGTGGCCATCACCGGTGCTAGCGGAGCGATCTACGCCCAGCGGTTCCTGAATCATTTGGCCGCCGAGCCCAAGGTCGCCCGAATCCAGCTCGTCGTTTCGGGCGCGGGGCTGCGAGTGCTCCACGAAGAGCTGCCTGAGGCCCAGCTGACGGCAAGCAATCTGGTCGAACGACTGGTGGGCGAAGGCCGGGAGAAGTTCGAAATTCTCGCCAACAACGATGTGGGCGCCAGCATCGCGAGCGGCTCGTTTCCGGTGGATGCCATGGTGGCGATCCCGTGCAGCATGGGCACCCTCGGCTCCATCGCTCATGGCGTTTCTCGCGATTTGATCCAGCGCGCGGCAGATGTGATGTTGAAGGAGCGGCGCAAACTGATTCTCGTCATCCGCGACACCCCGTTCAGTCTGATCCACCTCGAAAACATGCGCCTGCTGACGTTGGCGGGCGCAACGGTCTTTCCCGCCATCCCGTCGTTTTATCATCGTCCTGGCTCGATCGAAGAGGCCGTCGACCAATTTCTCTATCGGGTCATGGCGCATCTGGGATTGCGTCCGTCGAAGGCGTACGAGTGGAGAGGGAGCAAGGGCAAGTAAGTTTTCGCGATCGACTCTAATATGCGATTTTTCCAGCCTCTCAAAACCACCCTTGAAATGATCAAGTTCGAGCATACGGTGTTCGCCCTGCCGTTTGCTTTGCTGAGCGCTTTGCTGGCCTCGGGAGGTTGGCCCGACGCGCCTACGCTGTTCTGGATTGTCATCGCCATGGTTGGCGCTCGCAGTGCGGCGATGACCTTCAACCGCCTCGCCGACCGGCAGATCGATGCGGAAAACCCAAGGACGAAGATGCGTGCACTGCCGACCGGTGAGATTACCGTGAGTTTTGCGGTGCTCTTTACCGCAGCTACCGCAGCGCTGTTCGTAGGTGCGGCCTGGAAGCTGAATCCCCTTTGCTTCAAGCTCTCGCTACCGGTTCTGGCCATTCTGTTCTTCTATTCCTATACGAAGCGCTTCACTTCCTATTCTCACCTCGTGCTTGGCATCTGCCTGGGCATGGCTCCTTTGGGCGCCTGGATTGCCGTGCGCGGTGACGTGGCGCTGACGCCGGTTTTGCTATGCTTGATCGTCACGCTCTGGACAGCCGGATTCGACATTATCTACGCTTGCCAGGACGTGAAGTTCGACGAGCGCAAGCCGCTCTTCTCGCTGCCAAAGCGGTTGGGGGTGCGCGGCGCCTTGCGAGTTTCTTCGGGCGCGCACGTTGTCATGCTGTTGCTGCTGCTAGTGCTGTTCGTTCGTGAAGGGCTTGGGTGGGTCAGCCTGGCAGGCGTGCTGCTGGTGGCTGCCCTGCTTTGGTACGAACACAGCCTTGTTCGGCCCGACGATTTGTCGCGAGTGAATGCTTCCTTCTTCACCGTAAACGGATGCATCAGCGTGCTGTTGCTGCTGGCGGTGGGATTGGACAAACTGACTTCGTGGTAAGCCAACTGGGACCCGGAGCCTGCGAGGGACAACGGGTGGTAGAACCTGGGGGAAACTTATCGTTGAAGCCTCTCTCTTTTACTTTGGTGGTGTTCGCCATGGCCCTAAAGGCACAAAGCTCCGAACCGGTTCGCGATCAAGCGCGCTCCATGGTCATCAGCCGGTTCGGTATCGTGGCCACGAGCCAGACCTTGGCCTCTGAGGCCGGGGCGCAGGTGCTCGAGGCGGGAGGGAACGCGATCGACGCCGCGATTGCCGCGAACGCTGTCTTGGGTCTGGTAGAACCCAACAGCAACGGGATCGGTGGCGACCTGTTCGCCATTGTCTACGAAGCCAAGAGCGGGAAACTGCATGGGTTGAACGCCAGCGGCTGGTCGCCTTCGGGCCTGACCCGTGAGTTCCTCGGGTCCAAGGGCATCACGCAGATGCCTTACCTTGGCATCCACTCGGTGACGGTGCCCGGCTGTGTGGCGGGCTGGGAGGAGCTGCGCAAACGGTTTGGAACCCTGCCACTCTCCAAATTGCTGGCGGCGGCCATCTACTACGCTGAAGAGGGATTTCCGGTGACGGAGATCATTGCAAGTAGCTGGGGCACGCCCGCCACCGTGGACTTCCTAAGGAGTCATGCCAACTCCAAGAATACTTACCTGCCCGGCGGCCATGCCCCGGAGACGGGAGAGGTCTTTCGCAATCCCGATCTCGCAGCGTCTCTCCGCTCGATTGCCTCGCATGGCCGTGACGGGTTCTACAAAGGCCGGGTGGCAGAGGCGATGGTCGCGATCTCCCAGCAGATGGGCGGCACGCTGGCCGAAGCGGATCTGTCCGAATTTCATCCCGAGTGGGTTGAGCCCATGATGACGACCTATCGGGGCTGGAAGATTTACGAGGTTCCGCCTAACGGCCAGGGGATTGCAGCGCTGTCAATGCTGAATTTGATGGAACGCTTTCCCTTGCCCGAGTACGGCCACAACAGCGCCAAGGCGTTGCATGCGATGATTGAGGCTAAAAAGCTGGCTTACGCAGACCTGCTGCGCTATGTGGGAGACCCGAGGTTCTCGAGGATTCCCGCCGCGGAGATGCTCTCCAAGGAGCTTGCGGCCGAACGAGCCAAGCTGATTCGACCCGACCGGGCCAGTTGCCGGGTGGCACCCTCCGAGCTGAAGCCGATGACCCGGGTCCACGGTGGAGATACCATCTACCTGTCGGCGATCGATAAGGCCGGCAACATCGTGTCCTTCATCCAGAGCAACTACGCCGGTTTCGGCTGCGGCCTGGTACCTCCCAAAACGGGCTTCATGCTGCAGAACCGCGGTGCGTTGTTCACGTTCGAGCGGGACCATCCCAACGTTCTTGCGCCGCGCAAGCGGCCACTGCACACCATCATCCCGGCGTTCATGGAGAAGGATGGCGTTCGCATCGGCTTCGGGATCATGGGAGGTTGGAACCAGGCTCAAGCTCATGCCCAATTCGTTTCCAAGGTGGTCGATTTCGGGATGAGCATCCAGGCTGCGCTGGAGACACCTCGCTTTACGAAGCACACCTTCGAAGGGTGCGATGTGGGGCTCGAGCGGCGCATCCCCATTTCGGTGCGCCAGGAGCTCGAACGGATGGGCCACGAGGTGGAAGACCTTCCTCCTTACTCTGGGATGGTGGGAGGAGGCCAAGCCGTCATGCGCGACGGGAAGGGCGTTAACTATGCTGGCTCGGATCCACGCAAGGATGGCGCCGCAGTACCGGAAGGGCCTCCTGTCTTCGGAAACCAGGTCGGGCGGTCTTGCGTTGTCAGAACCCCGTGAAGCCCCCTCACGCGATGCAGGCGTCCTTGCGCGGGCATGTTCGTTGAGCGCCACGCAGACGTTCAGGAGCGCGACCCACCAGGGAGCGCTCGAGTTCGACAAGCCCTCTCTACCAGACCGGGAAAGATGACAAGCGATCCAACCTTCCGAGATAGGGAAAAGGCGCGCGAACTGTGGCAGGAAGGCGTGCAAGAACTGACGGAGGGGCGCGTCCACTCGGCAGTGGACTGTTTCAACCAGAGCCTGTTGTCGTGTCCAACGGCGGAAGGCTATACCTACCGGGGCTGGGCGGTTTCGTTTCTCGGCATGTTGGAGCAGGCCGTCGAGGACTGCCATCGCGCGATTCGGGTCGATCCAGAGTTTGGCAATCCGTACAACGACATTGGCGTCTACATGATGAGGCTCGGCTTGCTCGACGACGCCATCCCCTGGCTGGAGCAGGCGAAGCTTGCGAAGCGCTATGAGCCTCGCCATTTCCCCTACTTGAACCTGGGTCATGTGTACCGCGCCAAGGGCGATCAGGGACGAGCGCTCGAGGAGTACGTCAAAGCCCTGGAACTGGACCCGGGCAATACAGTCGCTCTGGAGGCGATCGCGAACCTCGACTTGAAGGTGGACTAAACCCGACGATCTCGCCAAAGTCGCGGTTGGGCTACCGAACAACAGCGCGGGTCCAACAAGCATGGCACTATCCATCCAGAACCCGTTATTCCTCCTGCCAGGCAGCGTGTCGGCTTCTCCCGTTGCGTCTCAGACGCCGCACTTCCGATCGAGCCGGTTGGCCCAGCTCACCTTTGGCAACGGAAGGCGAGTCGACTTCCCCATTGTGTTCGCCCCGATGGCGGGCCTCTCGCACGTCGCTTTCCGGCAAGTGGTCCGTTCTTATCTTCCCGCGGGAGCCCAGGCGGTGCTCTTCACAGAGATGCTGTCGACGAGGCTCCTTCCAAAGGAGGACGTGGGACACACTCCCCAGACCCAAGTGGCTCCGGGCGAACAGGACCTCGTCCCGCAGCTTCTTGGCAATGACGAGCGGCTGATCGCGCAGTCACTCGAAAAACTGCAAGCCATTAGCCCTGCCGGCATTGACATCAACATGGGCTGCCCCGTCAGCAAGGTTTTGAAGCACAACTGGGGCGTGGCGTTGATGGGCGACATCGGCTATGCCGAGAAAGTGGTGCGCCAGACGCGGCGGCTGACAACACTTCCGCTGTCGGTCAAGATGCGCACCGGACTTACGGACGATCCCGAATACCTGGTGGATTTCGCTCGAATGCTCGAGGAAGCCGGAGCCGATTGGATGACGCTGCATCCCAGAATTCAAGCGCATCACCGTAAAGGGAGCGCCAATTGGAGCTACATTGCGCGCGTCCGCGAAGCGGTCCGTGTTCCGGTGGTTGGCAATGGAGACATTCAAGAAAGCAGCGACGTGTTGCGCATGCACATGGAGACGGGGTGCGACGGCGTAATGGTGGCTCGCGCTGCCACCGCACGGCCCTGGATCTTTTGGCAGGTCGGAGAAGCCCTGGGGTTACCACCGCCCTCAGGCCGCGAGAACGAACGTGCTCCGCGCAGTCCGGCTGAGGAAGGGCTCGAATCTGGCAGGGCACTCAACCGCTTTTGCGACGAACTGGAAAAGCACTTCCTGCCGGAACAGCAGCTTCCGCGCCTTCGTCTATTCCTTGCTTGGGGCCACAAGTGGCTCTTTTTCGGCCATTACCTCGGCACTCGCGTGAACCGATGCGCCGATCTGCCGGCGGCCCGCAAGGTGATCGACGCATTCTTTGCCGAACCCAAGACGCTGCAGCCTCGCACCTCCTTGCAGTAACCGGCGGATCCGCCCACGACTGTCTCGCAGCTGGGGCCCCCGAGCAGCCATTCTCTTGAAAAATGCGGGCCCCTCACCCATAATCGGCTGCGCTCAAGCAGTGGTGGAGGCCCTTGCATGGAAAAGCCGTACTATCGTCCCCGCAGGCTGCGCCGCAACGAAGCCATCCGCGCGATGGTCCGTGAGACCCGCCTGTCGCCGAGCCACTTGATCTATCCGCTCTTTGTCTGCCCGGGAAGCGGCGTTCGAAAAGAAATTGGCTCGATGCCAGGCGTCTTCAACTTCTCGATCGACGTTCTCGTCGAGGAGTGCCGTTCGGTCAGCGCACTCGGCATTCCGGCTGTCTTGCTATTCGGGTTGCCTTCCGCCAAAGACGAAGTCGGCAGCGACGCCTACTCCGAAGACGGCATCGTGCAGCAGGCGGTTCGTGCCATCAAGACGGCAGTCCCTCCGCTGCTGGTCATCACCGACCTGTGCCTCTGCGAATACACGTCGCACGGCCATTGCGGGCAGTTGCGCGACGGCGACGTGGCCAACGACGAAACGCTGAAGTTGCTGGCCAAAGCCGCTCTGGCTCAGGCGAAGGCTGGCGCCGATCTCATTGCGCCCTCCGACATGATGGATGGCAGGATTCGAGTGATCCGCGAGGCCTTGGACCAACAAAACTTCGAGCACATCGCTATTCTGTCTTACGCCGCCAAGTATGCCTCCGGGTTCTACGGACCCTTCCGTGAAGCGGCCGATTCGGCGCCTAAGTTCGGCGACCGGCGCTCGTACCAGATGGATCCGGCCAATCAGCGCGAAGCGATTCGCGAAGTTGCGCTCGATATCGAGGAAGGCGCCGACATCGTCATAGTGAAACCGGCCATGCCTTATCTGGACGTGATCTATCGAGTGAAGACGGAGTTCGATTTGCCTGTCGCGGCTTACCAGGTGAGCGGAGAGTACGCCGCTCTGGTCGCGGCGCACCGCAACGGCTGGCTGGATCGCGAGCGCACGATCCTGGAAGCGCTAACGTGCATCAAGCGAGCCGGTGCGGATCTGATCATCACCTACTTTGCCAAGGACGTTGCTCACCTGGTGGGGTAAGCGGGCCAAAGAGCTGCCACGAGGGCGAAACGAAGCAAGCCTGCTCTGAGAATCCGTGCCCGCTTTCGGCGAAGCTGGGTTTCATCGGGATTGGCTTGCCGGGTTTTCCCGAAACTGCGTGCTGCTCTTGGCGTCCAGGCGGTTCGATTGAGGGCTTGATGGGAGGTTGGTCTTGTGCGAGAAATCGAAACAGCTCTTTGACAGAGCCAAAGAAGTGATTCCAGGTGGTGTGAACTCACCCGTGCGGGCCTTCAAGGCGGTCGGTGGGGATCCTTTATTCATCGCCAAAGGCGCCGGATCTCATTTGGTCGATGTCGATGGCCATGAGTACATCGACTACGTGGGTTCCTGGGGACCCTTGATCCTCGGGCACTGCCATCCCGAAGTGATGGAAGCCCTGGCGAAGGTGCTGGAGACGGGGACAAGCTACGGTGCGCCGACAGAGCGCGAGATTGAGCTGGCAGAGCTGATTTGCGAAGCCTTTCCTTCGATCGAGAAAGTTCGTCTCACGAACTCCGGAACCGAAAGCACCATGGCCGCGCTGAGGTTGGCCCGAGGTTTCACGGGCCGGTCGATGATTCTGAAGTTCGAAGGCTGTTACCACGGCCACGGCGATAGTCTGCTCGTCAAGGCGGGCTCGGGCGTGGCAACTCTGGGTCTTCCCGACAGCCCCGGCGTGCCTCCCGATTTGGCCAGGTTGACGCTCACTTGTCCGTTTAACGATCTGGCCAGCGTGGAGTCCATGTTTGCACAGCACGGGAAACAGATTGCCGCCGTCATCCTGGAGCCGGTGGTCGGAAACATGGGCTGTGTTCCCCCTCGTGCCGGATTCCTGGACGGATTGCGCAAAGTGACCGAGGCTCATGGGTCGCTGCTGATCTTCGACGAGGTGATGACTGGGTTTCGCGTTGCCTATGGAGGTGCTCAAGAGCGCTTCGGCCTTCGGCCAGACTTGACCACGCTCGGCAAAGTCATTGGCGGCGGGTTGCCCGTAGGCGCGTATGGTGGCAGGCGAGAGATTATGGACCACATCGCGCCGGTGGGCCCTGTCTATCAGGCAGGCACCCTGTCGGGGAATCCGCTAGCGGTCACGGCCGGCATCACGACGTTGAAAGTTCTCAAGCGGCCAGGCACTTACGAAACGCTCGAACAGAGGTCGCGCCTGCTGAGTGAAGGCATGCTGCAAGCGGCTCACCAGGCGGGCGTACCCGCGACGGGAAACCGCATCGGCTCGATGTTCACGCTCTTCTTCACCGACGAACCGGTGGTCGACTGGCCAACAGCCAAAACATCGCACACCGAGTTGTTTGCCGCGTTCTTCCGCAGCATGCTCCAAAACGGAGTCTATCTAGCTCCCAGCCAATTCGAAGCCGGCTTTCTCTCGACCGCTCACAGCGAGAGCGACATCGACACCACGCTGGCTGCCGCCCGAAAAGCCTTCGCCCAAACGGCGAAGCGAGGCGCTTGATGGCGGCGGCCTTCGAGAGCCAAAAAGGAATCCTGCACTGCGAGGGCTGTTCGCTGAAGCAACTCGCCAGAGATATCGGGACACCGTTGTATGTCTACAGCCGGAACGCGCTCGTCGACAACTTCCGGCAGTTCGATCGCGCGTTCGGTGAATTCCCTCATTTGGTCTGCTTCGCGGTCAAGGACACTTCGAATCTCAGCCTGCTCAGACTCTTCCGTGACCTTGGCGCCGGGTTTGACATCGTTTCTGGCGGAGAGCTGTTCCGCGCGCGTCAAGTGGGCGCCGACCCGCAAAAGGTGGTCTTCTCGGGGGTAGGGAAGAAGAATGTTGAAATCGACTACGCCCTGAACAGCAACATTCTCCTGTTCAACGTCGAATCCAAAGCCGAGCTCGATGCTATTGAAGCTCGCGGCAAGACACTCAACATCAAGGCTCGGGTGGCAATTCGGGTCAATCCCGACATCGATCCGGATACCCACCCCCACATTGCGACGGGTCTTCTGCAACACAAATTTGGCATCGGCGTCGAGGAAGCTTTGCCGCTGTACCGGCATGCAGCATCGCTGAGTTTTGTGGAGCCCGTGGGGGTCAGCTGCCATATTGGTTCTCAAGTCACAACCTTGAATCCCTTCGTGGAGGCCACCCAGCGCGTCCTCAAGTTAGTCGAGGAGCTGAATGCTTCGGGCATCCGGTTGAGGTACATCGATCTCGGCGGCGGCTTGGGCATTCGCTATCGCGACGAATGCCCGCCCACCGTTTTCGACTACGCCGCCGCACTGACCCGCTTGCTGGCAGGCCGTCCGGAAACTCTGATTCTGGAGCCAGGACGAATCCTCGCCGCAGATGCGGCTGTTCTGTTAACCGAGGTTCTCTACCTGAAGCAGAGCCAGGGGCGCCAGTTTGTGGTGGCAGATGCGGGCATGAACGACCTGCTTCGGCCCGGATTGTACGGCGCGTTTCACGACATCGTTCCGGTAGAAGCGACTGAGCGCGACGCGGTTGTTGCCGATGTTGTCGGCCCCGTTTGGGAAACGACAGACTATCTGGCCCGCGACCGTTCGCTGCCACAAGTTCAAAGCGGGGAGGTTCTGGCAGTCAAGGACGCGGGCGCCTACGGGTTCACCCTCTCTTCGAACTATAACTCGCGTCCGCGAGCCGCTGAGGTCTTGGTGGATTCGCAGAGCTACCACGTCATCCGCAAGCGCGAGAGCTATGAAGACCTGGTGAGGGGGGAGAAAGGGTTTTAGATCTAGAGTGGAGTGACCCGCCTGGCTCCAGCGAGAGATAAAGGCCCATGGGTTTCTCGTTCCTTGACTACCTGATCGTCGGCACCTATCTGCTGGGGGTGACGATCGCCGGCATCCTCATTGCTGGCCAACAGCGCTCGTCGCACGACTATTTCCTCGGTGGCAAGGAAATGTCCTGGTGGGCGGTTGGCTTTTCGATTGTCGCCAGCGAAACCAGCACTCTCACCTTCATCAGCATTCCCGGCCTGGCGTACTCCAGCAACTTGCACTTTTTGCAGCTGGCCTTCGGCTACTTCATTGGGCGGCTGTTGGTCAGCGCCTTTTTCATTCCTGCGTACTACGCAGGCGACCTGGAAACTGCCTACGATTTCATCGGCAAACGCTTCGGCCTGCCGCTGCGCCGATTTGCATCTTCCGTTTTCATTGTCACGCGCGTGCTGGCTTCCGGAGTTCGCTTGTTCGCCACCGCCATTCCCGTTCATTTGATCACAGGTCTAGACTACGCTGCCTGCATTCTGCTCATCGGAGTGTTCACGCTGGCTTATACGTATCTGGGCGGGTTGAAAGCCGTGGTGGCGATGGACGTCGTCCAGATGTTCATCTATCTGGGTGGCGCTGCGGCTTCGATGGCACTCATCCTGAACCACCTGCCCAACGGCTGGGCCGACGTGCTGCGGTACGCTACCCAGAACGGCACGAACAAATTCCAGGTCGTCAATCCTTACTGGGGAGGCGACTTTCTTGGCTTTTTGAGCGCACCGTACACGCTGGCTGGAGGCTTGCTCGGCGGTACGTTTCTGACGATGGCATCGCACGGGACAGACCAGCTGTTGGTGCAACGGCTGCTGGGCTGCAAGACTCGCTGGGATAGCCAACGCGCCCTGATGCTGGATGCAGCGTTCATCGTTCTCCAGTTCGCATTTTTTCTCGTGTTGGGCCTCTGTTTGTTCGCCTTTTACGACGGCGTGGCTTTCCATCGGCTGGGCTTGAAGTCCTCAGACGAGGTTTTCCCAAAGTTCATCGTCGAAAACCTTCCCACTGGCATCGCGGGTCTGGTGGTGGCCGGCGTTCTGGCTTCTGCGATGGGCACGTTGTCGTCGTCCATCAGCTCGCTGGCCTCATCGACGTACCTCGATCTGTTCAAGCGGACGTCGCTCGGCCATTCACTCAGCGAGAAACAGGAAGTGGTATGGTCGAGGGCCTTCACACTGCTGTGGGGAATTCTGCTGATCGGGGGCGCCATGCTGTTCAGGGACACGCGCAACCCCGTTGTCGAGCTGGGATTGAAGATCGCTTCTTTCACCTACGGCGGCTTGCTCGGAACTTTCTTTCTTGGACTTTGCTTTCCGCGCGCCACGCAACGCGATGCTGCTGCGGGATTCGTCGCCGGACTGGCTGCGATGGTTCTGGTCCTCTCCTACAGCCGCATCGACTTCACCTGGCACACGCTGATCGGTTGCGCGGTAACGATTGCCGTTGGGAACCTCGCTTCGCTCGGACGCCGAAGAGCATCCTAGTGCGGAGTTTCTAGCCGCGAAGAACAGCCAGGAGTTGACCACTGAGGCAACGCTTTCGTTTTTCGCTGGTTTGGGTGAACTACGGAAGAGGCTGCGAAGTCGAGGTGGCCGGCGCCCCGACATTGAAACGGATGACCTGGTCTTGGTTGACGAAGTAGAAGCGAGTGCCACTGGCAGCGATTCCGGAAGAAACCGCCGGCTCAGCGGATGCGGTGAACTCCAAGGCAGGGTCCGCTCCAGGATCGGACTCGAACAGATAGCCGCTCTTGCTGCCGGAGGCCAGAACGTTATCGATGACGCTCTCAGCGCCGAGGCCGGTCAAGGTTGTGTAGGCACCTTGCGTGTGGCGATAGGCCATTTGGCCACTTGAGATCGCCCGCAAGGACGCTACAGAGGATGCTTCGTTGGCCGCCCGCCTGGCTCGTAACAGGTTCGGAATCGCGACAGCAGCCAGAATGAGCACTACGGCAACAACAACGAGCAGCTCGATCAAAGAGAACCCGAGGTATCGAGGCGGTCTGGAACGCATGATCTCTTTCCCTGTGAGCGCGAACAGCAACGGCGTTTCCCTGCCTGAAGCGATCGTTGATTCGGATATGTGATCGTCAGTTCGGGTTCTGATCGTTAGCTCGGAGTTGGGTTGAAGCGCCGCTCGTCAGCCGTCTTCGAGCTGCAAGCGCCCTCGGCGTGCGCCTGTTTTGGCCCCATTGCGCCTGTTGCGTCGGGTTCCCTTGAATTGTTCATTTTGGCGTTGGGGTCTTCCGCCGGCTCCCAGCTCGAAGTGATGCAGCTTTCTTCCCGGCGCGGGACTCTCCAATCAGGCGTCGGCCGGATGCCGTGCTATGTGGCGCTGGCTTTCGGCTCCGTGTTTCACCAAACCAAGCTCCAGATGAGGCGGCTTCGGCAGCCGCTTGGCGCGCGGCGCAGCCGCAATGCCATTGACGTTGACAACGCGCCGTCTCCCGACGGGTGTGCGACATAAAAGTTACAGTTGGCGGGTTTTCTTTTTTTGTGTCATATTTCTGAGCGTGTACTAACGCTCAGAAGGAGGCACAGATGTCTGACTCGCTTTCGGATTTGGAGATCAAACGGTCCATGCTTCTGGAGGAGTTCCGCAGTCTGACCGATTTTCGGCCGGGCTCGATTACAGCCGTTGTTCGGCGCTGCGGTAAGCCGACTTGCCATTGTTCG
>Ga0194132_10006995_pt1 | contig 17098 bp, 15 predicted proteins | sample TA2KigOf80mmetaG_FD_148612 | JGI IMG/M metagenome (GOLD analysis project Ga0194132, IMG submission 148612) | Freshwater microbial communities from Lake Tanganyika, Tanzania - TA2015054 Kigoma Offshore 80m | ecosystem: Environmental > Aquatic > Freshwater > Lake | place: Tanzania: Lake...
CCGACCCGATTTGACCGACCCGACCTGACCCGACCCGACCCGACCCGACCCGACCTCCCAGCCGACCCGACCCGACCCGACCCGGCTGTCCACCCTGTGATCGTTTTTTTTAACGCACACGGCGGTGAGCTCGTGGCATCGCTGCCACGTTGCACATGGTTGGTGAGCTCATGGCATCGCTCTTTGGCTCCCCAACTTGTGATGATTGAGCCAATAAAGATTACTGAGAAGGCCATTCGGCGGCATCCGCTCGTGTGCGGTGGGTTGCGACCTCGCGGGGACCTCGCGGGGACCTCGCAGCGACCTTGCCGGAACCTCGGGGGAATCTCGCGGGGACCTCGCGGGGACCTCGCGGGGATCTCGCGGGGGCCTCGCGGGAACCTCACGGGGACCTCGCGGGAAGTTGAGAAATTTGTGCCCAGGGGATCAAAAACGGGTGCCGGAAAATGGCCCTCGTCCTCTCTTATTTTTTAATACAGCGGGTCCAAAACGAGGTCCAAAATATGGACCCCATTTTGGGTTCCGTTGGTGGCTACAATAGGGTCCAAAATCCGACCAAAATCGGACCCCCAGGCACAAAGGTCTTGCTTACCGCAAGCCTTTCGGCGAGCTTCTTCAGGTGGTATGTTTTCTCGAACGGGTATGGAGCCCAGGGTGCTGCTCCAACGACGTCGCCACCTTCTCAACCACTGCAGCTGGCTTTTCTGTTTTGTGCTGGTTGGTTCCGGACAGGAGCAACTCGTTGTCCAGCCAAGCTCCTTGATCGCGACCAGACAGAGGCACAAAGCGAGGGTCAGCACGGCCCCAGCCACACCGCACCTGTGACTGTGTTGCCACGTTCCTCGACTACGCGAATTATTTGCTTGTGCACGACGTCCCACTGGCCAGCGCGCAATGAGCTCTCCAGCCTCGGATGCAGCCCGTCGCAACGCCGACGGCCAGGACACCAACCACCAAGGGGCCGTTTTTTACGGGTCCCCAGATATCTCCCGCCCGGGGAGGAGGACGGGGGAGCAGGAGGGTGTGAGATGAGATGCCGCCGGGCCATAAGGGGACCACTCACGGGCACCGGACACTTGCACCCCGCGACTGCATAGCACCGCCGGGCCCCGGATGCGTCCGGATAGGGGAAAGATTGGGCATCTTAAAACTCTTTCGTCCTGGCCACGAGGCGATTCTTCACTACTGTTGTCCGCCGCGGGAGGATTCTTTACTACCGCTGTCGCCGCAGGCCGCCGGGCACCGCCCAGCACCGCCGGGGCGCCGAGGGACGACCAGATTGCACGGAAACGAAAAACACAAAAAGAGGTACGATTTCATATTACAAAGTATACAGGAGGGTGGAGGAGGTGGGCCAAAAAAAACACAATAAGAGGTACGACTTGATACCAGTGAGCATGCTGTAGGGAGGAGGGGGGAGTGGTGGGGCCGGAAAGGAAACACAAAAAGATGTACGATTTGATATTGTACAGTACACTGGAGGGAGGAGGGGGTGTGCTCGAAGAGGAAAAAGAACAAAAAGGCATAACTGCTGCCGCCACCGGCCGCCGGGCACCGCCCAGTGCCGCCGGCACCGGGCGCCACCAGACAGCGGAGAAAAATGTGGCATCACGAAATCCACTTGTTGTCGCCACAAGAAGATTCTTCACTGCTGATGTCTGCAACGAACGGATTCTTTACTACTGCTTTTGCCACCGGCCGCCGGGCACCGCCAAGCACCGCCGGACACAGGGTGCGACCAGATAGTGGAGAACATTTGGGCCTCCCGATATTTCTTGTCGCCACATCAAGATTCTTCATTACTCGTCTGCCACAAAAGGGTTCTTGATGATTGCTCTCGCAACAGGCCGCCGGGCACCGCCCAGTGCCGCCGGGCACCGGGGACGGCCAGAAACGGGGAAAATAGAGCATCTCAAAACTCCCTTGCTATATTCGTCAATCCGTGGCTGTGTTCGTCAGTCCCTGTCTGCATTCGTCAGTCCATGGCTGTATTGGTCAATGCGTGGCTGTAGTCGTCGGTACCTTGCTGTATTCGTCAGTCCGTGGCTGTCTTCGTCATTGCGTGGTTGTATTCGTCTGTCCCTGGCTGTATTAGTCAGTACGTGGCTGCATTCGTCAATACGTGGCTGTGTTCGTCAGTCCTTGGCTGTATTCGTCAGTCCCTGGTTGTATTCGTCAGTACGACACTGTATTCGTCAGTCCGCGGCTGTATTCGATAATCCCTGTGTGTATTCGTCAGCACGCATATATCTCCGTCTGGACCCTGATGTATTTTTCTGGCGGCCTTGTTGTTTAAGCTATTGGATGCATTAACCCCGTTCAGTGTCGGGGTTTTCTCTTGTGCATTTTCGAATCATAACTCCCGCCGATGCTCCGGACCTTCGCTACAATGTATACCCTAATTGTAGATGTGTATGTCAGTCCGTCGCTGCATTCGTCAGTCCATGGCTGTATTGGACAATCCGGCGCTGTATTCGTCAGTCCATGGCTGTATTTGACAGTCCGTCGTCAGTCCGTGTCTGTAAACGTCAATTGGCGACTGTATTTGTCAGTCCGTGGCTGTATTTGCAAGTCCTTGGCTGTATTCGTCAATCCGCGGCTGCATTCGTCATGCCATGGCTGTGTTCGTCAAGCCGTGGCTGCATTCGTCCGCCCGCGGCTGTATTCGCCAGTCCTTGGCGGTATTCGTTGATCTGCGGCTGCATTCGTCAGTCCCCGGCTGTATTCGTCAGTCCGTGGCTATATTCGTATGGCTTTAGAATGGGTCTCCGGGGCTGACCCTTGATGCGACTTGTTGTCCGGAGGACCCTGGGGTCCTTTTAATTTTTAAGACACCCCGGGCGAAAACCAGGAAACAAATGCTGCGGATGTCACCTAAGCGCGGACGAAAAACCTTGCTAAATTGGCCTTACTAAATTGGGCCGAGAAGCAAATTAGTGCGACGCACCCAAAAAACATATGATTTCATATACACAAAAAACTGTGACTTTTTCCGGTTTTCGCCAGACACCAACTGCCGTTAGGCGACCTCATATCCGTGGCTATATTCGTATGGCTTTAGAATTGGTCTCCGGGGTTGACTTTTGATGCGACCTGTTGTCCGGAGGACCCTGGGGTCCTTTTAATTTTTAAGACACCCCGGGCGGATCGGGTCGGATCGGGTCAGATCGGGTCGGGCGGTCGCTGCTTTGGGTTGTGCGGTCGCGGCGGCGGCTCCTGGGGGATCGCAGTGCAGAGCTCGATTTTTACTTTATGCTTATTCTTCGTACTGTTGTGCTCCGATGTAATGCGGTGGTATTGCCATTTTTGTCTTCGGCGTCGTGCAGTCGACGCTTGAAGGTACGCTGGTGGTTGGCACCCTGGTAAGCAGTGCCCCCAAAACGGGCGCCGTTTTGCGACACGAAATCGGAGTCACAAAAAGTGAAGGCCGACTGTCGGCCTTCACTTTTTGTGACCCCGTTTTGGTGCCGCAAAACGGCGCCCGTTTTGGGGCCATCCCCGGAAATTATAAAAAAACAACAACACAGAATTCAAACCGAAGTGTACCTATAAGACCACCCTCACGGGTGATAAAGAGGTTGGGGGAGGGAATGAGGGACTCGCACCGGAATGGAAGTCATGACCCGTGGAAGGACCTTTGGACTCGAGTCTAAACAATTTTTTAGACTCGAGCCTAAACCATTTTTGACTGGTGTCTAAAAATTTTTTGGACTCGATTCTAAAACATCTAAAACAATTTGTTTGACTCGACTCTATAAAAATTTGTTTGACTCGAGTCTAAAAAAATTGGTTGACTCGAGTATAAAACATTTTTTGACTCGAGTCTAGCAACACGCAATTCAGTCCGAAGTGTTTCTCTTTTGACTCTGGTCAAAAACATTTTTTTGAACTCGAGCCACGAATAAAAAAATTGTGGACCCGAGGCAACAAAATTTTTGTTAGTCTCGAGCCAAACATTTGTTTAGACTCGAATCACAAAAAAACATTTATAGTCGAGTCCAGAGAAATTTTGGAGTTGAGTCAAAAAATCAGTCTTGACTCGAACAGTTTTTTTAGACTGGTCGGGTCGAGCCGGGTCGGGTCGGGTCGGGTCGGGTCGGTTCGGGTCGGATCGGGCCTGGTCGGATCGGGTCGGGTCGGGTCGGGTCGGTTCGGATCGGATCGGGTCGGGTCGGGTCGGGTCGGGTCGGGTCGGTTCGGTTCGGGTCGGGTCGGGTCGGATCGGGTCGGGTCGGGTCGGATCGAGCTCGGGGCAGGGTTCGGGTCCATATAGTATCTTTTGTAGTATCTCTTGCACAATCTCTGGTAGTATCCCTTGTAGTATCCCTTGTAATATCTTTTGTAATATCTCTTTTAGTATCTCTTGCAGAAGGGAACCCCCCAATGTGCCAGCCACGTACGCAAGAAAGTTGCTTTGAGCCTTGACTTGCTCTCTCTGGGCTGCCTCTGGGGGGGGCAAATCTGCATGTAACGCTTCTGGGTGTTCTTAATTAATAATTTATAAGGGGCCACACCGTTACATCGTTACGCCTTCTGCGTTTTCATTGGCAGGGACGTATCCTACGAGACCAAAATGTGTAACGGGGGGGGGGGCCCAAACGTTACAGCGGTTTTTCGTTGGTTTTTTTCAGTCAAAACGACTCCCATGATTTCATTGGTTTTTTTCAGTCAAAACCGTGCTGAGACTAAAGCATCATTCACGCTTCGTTAGGCATCTCGGGGCTTCAAAAACTACTGTGTTTCGATCACATCCGAGACACCAGCCGGCACTAACTTCGGATTGTCCGAAGTTAGTGCCGGCTGGTGTCTCGGGTGTAATCGAAACACAGTAGTTTTTGAAGCACCGAGATGCCTAACGAAGCGTGAATGATGCTTTAGCCTCGGCACGGTTTAGTGCACTTGTGGCAAATAAATAAGGTTACGTTGCCCTGACTGTAATTATGCAACGAAAATGATCCGATGCTGTTTGTCAGACACGGTGTCTGGCAGTCACACGAGAACCTTTCCCACGGTCCCCGTGATGTTACATCAAGTTTGAAACGATTCCACACTTCACACTCCGACACCATACTAAGACGACGCATTGATGGAACACGGCGGTGGGCTCGTGCTCTTTGACCAGTCACTGCCAACAAAACCTGTGTGACCAAATTACGCCAACGCGATATGAAGTTATCACACATGGCTCCCAATAATAGATGCACGTTGATGGACGCTATGCTGTGCTCAAGCTGGAATAGCAGGGCATCTTCTCAACCGTCACCTGTCCGTCCCAGAAACGAATGTCTGAGCAAGGAGCATCCACTGCGTTTTTTTTTTATTTCGACGAGCGTGCGATGCATGGAAAAAAAACAACGAACGCTTTGCTCGCTGTGAACAAGCATGAACGTCAAGCAGAGGTCTGTTTTTGACAGACTCGCTTAAAAAACATTGGGGAAAAAGGCAAAAAAAAACGCACTTCGTCGGAAGCTTGCAATGCCACAAGGAGCACATCGGCTGCCTGAGACAGTGGCAGCAGTCACCGCAAGGCGAACGAGCCACAACAGAAAACAAGCACGAATTATCTCATATGACTGTATGTCTAGCGTTTATACGTCTGCAACAATGCAAATCACAAGCTGTGCACGGCCAAAAACAACATGTCCGAAAGCACATTCTTTTGCACGTACAGCTGGCCCCTTTGCATGAACGCATTTCCACAACTGTACAAGGTGGAGGAAACCAAAAACAATCAGTCAGTCATGCGACCACCCTCGCCGTTCTCGTCGCTGGCAGCTGCAGCGGCCGGAGGCTCTGCAACAACCTCCATGGTGCTGAATTCTTTCCTCATTCGGAGGACCTCGACAAGGTCATGATCCGTGAGCTGGCGAGCCCGCTTCTTGAGCCTGTTCCTGCGTTTGCACGCGTTCTTGAGCTCCTTCTGAAGGTCCTTTTTGGCAGCTTTCATCGCCGCCTGCTCGTCCTTCAGTCTTTTGATGGACTCCATCAAAGACTCTTTACGCGGGCTCACGGCCAAAGCTGCCACGCCGTCGCCGTGCATGTGTGCTGCTGCCGTGTGCGTCGCAAGCATTACCGGCACCTCCAGGGGAGCTGCACCAGCGGTACCCGCAGCAGCCGCGGCAGCGGCAGAGCTGCCCTCCATGGTCTTTTGGCTGCGGTTCGCAACGCACTTCCAACGGCAGCAAGGGCTCCAGCCGAAAAGCTACGTGATGCAAGGGGCTCGAGCACCATGCGACCAGCTGCGGCCATGCTGTCCACACTGTGATCTTGTTTAAAAAAACACACGGCGGTGGGCTCGTGGCATCGCTGCTACGCTGCACATAGTTGGTGAGCTCCTGGCCTCGCCCTTTGGCTTTCCAATTTGTATTGATTAAGTCAACAAGGACGACTGAGATGGGCCATTCGGCGGCGGTGGCAGTGGAGGAGGCATCCGCTCGTGTGCAGTGGGTTCCGATCTGAGACGTTGCGACGACCCAAGTCTCGCCAGCTTGGGCAACAGGGCCGGCGGAGGTGCTACAGGCGATGTGCTCGTTGCAGCTTCAACTCCGTCGCAAAGGACAGACACGGATCGAGAATGGCCTAGTCGCACCAGACGTAAAGGCGGACCTCGGCTGCCGGAAGAAGAAGGGAGCTCTGGAGCATCGGCCTCGGGCGGATGTTGCTGTGCCAGTTCCTGCTTTAAGCGGTCGGCTTGCAGCACAGCAGCAAACACATGCCCAATAGGGATGTTTGTTCTCTGTGGAAAACAAGACATCAAGGCTTCCAGAGTGGGGATTCCATTGGGCACCTCTGGCCGCTCCGTAAGATCAACTTTCTCCAACACTCGTTTCGAAACGTCTTTTTGATTTCCGCGATACCCAAGATCGTCGAAGGCCTTCCGCCATGACCTTTTGTTCAAGACATCACCGATGGAGGTGTTCAGAGCTTTTAAGAGAAGAGTGATGTCCCAGCGGCGGCGGCCGTTGGCAATAGCAAGTTGTTGGCAAATCGTCGACAGCTTGTCCTTGAACGTAGCGAATAAGTGAGTGTCGCAAGGTTGCAATGCCCAAGTAAGCTTCGGTGGGATGATGAAGTAGAAGAACTTATGTGCAGCAGCGGACTGCCACGCACTTATGGCTATGTGAGTTTTGTGGGCATCAGCGCACAGCACCACTCTTCTCCGCTCCGAATGTGCAGCTATCGCATCAGCCAGGCCCCTCAGCACGATCTTCATCTTCTCGTTTGTCATCCACGGGTTCACCACACGGTGTGCGTGAACATTGGGATGCCACTCCGCTTGCATGCCATCGAACTCCGCCTGAGATATCTGCCTACGGTTTATGAATAGGAACTGTGGCAGATGCGGCTGTAAGTCATCATCATCACTGATCATCGCCACGTGAGTGAAAGTGCCCAGCAGTTCCCCTTTTGGGACGTTGCGGGTCAACGATTTCGCACTCCGCTTTTGCTTGCGGGCGAGCTTAACCATATAGCCATGCCCAGGCTTTTGGTACAGGCGGATGCTCGTCTCGTCCATATTCACCACCACTGCTTTCTCATCTGGCGGAACGTTAGCATGCGCAAAATTAGACCACTGCCAGACCGCCTTTGCCTCGAATTCGCAAAATTTGTGCCCAGGGGATCAAAAATGGGTGCCGGAAAATGGCCCTCATCCTCTGGCATTTGTTAATACAGCGGGCCCAAAACGGGGTCCGAAATATGGACCCCATTTTGGGTTCCGTTGGTGGCTACAATAGGATCCAAAAACCGATCAAAATCGGGACCTCCAGCACAAAGTTCTTGCTTACCACAAGCCTTTCGACGAGCTTCTTCAGGTGGTATGTTTTCTCGAGCGGGTATGGAGCCCAAGGTAATGTTCCAACGACGACGCCACCTTCTCAACCATTGCAGTTGGCTTTTCGGTTTTGTGCTTGTTGGTTCCGGTGGTAAACAGTGAGTAGCTCTCGCTTCTTGTGCTACCAACGAAACCACCGGTGCAATGCTTTGCTCCATGTTTCTCGTCTCCACCCACTTAGCAAGGCGGCATTCTTTCAGGAACTTGGCGGCTGCTCGAGCTTGTGCTGGACTCTTGTCCGGGGCGGCGGGCTCCCGCAGAGCATCAGTGTCTTTTGGAGACATGGCATCATACGTAGCACGAACAGCAACAATGCTGTCGGTGACCGTTTGGGCGCCCTGCTCGCCAAGGTTTCGCCCCAGAAATTCTTGCATCAGAGTGTGGCTTCCGCCGCTTTGACACAAAACGTGCAACGCGGCCTCCTCCAAGTGACGACGACGCCTGCAATTTGCTGCTTTGTCTCGGCGGCGTCCGAGAAGCTCACGTTTGATGTCGGACTGGTTTCTTTTCAGTTCTTTTAGTTTCTCCTCAATGGTCTGGCAACACACCTGAGGCCCGAGCCGAGGCATGGCAGTGGATATCTGAGGGAGCGAAGGCCGGAGGCTACAAACCGCAGCTGTAACCAGAAGTAGTTGCGGGGATAACATTGCGTTCAAGTCACTGTAATCACCCTTTTTTGACAACGTGGATCACGTGCTTGCCAAGCCAACCGCTCGCTGGCCATAAGTTGGGATCACCACTTTCGGCAACACACGGAGTGCTATGCGAAGAGAACCTAACTTGCAGATCTGAAAATTAGTCAGCAGGCAAATACGTTAACAAATGTAGAATGCTGTGGAGCCTGACAGGCGAGATATGGCCTCGAGGGCCACAAAAAAGCGAAGACCTTGAGACCGTTCAACTGGGTTCGAAATTGTGGCAGGGTTTCGCACGCAGAGTGGACCGACAGGGCTGCGAGGTCTGCGAGGTGTGAGAGTCTGAGAGGGTCAAGGGGTCGAGAACTTTGAAAGGACCCACATAGCTGAGAGGACCGTCAGTGCTGCCTGTGAGATGGGTGAGTGGGGGAAACGGGTCTGCGAGAGATGAGGGAGAGATCCGCTTCCAATAACAAAGACATGTTTAGTGCAACGTGAATGTATACATTCCATTCAAGCGACAACGCAAAATTGTGCTTTTTGCAACCGACCAAACATTTCACTGATTGATAGGGTCACCATGAATGACTAGACGAGGACAAAATATTTTTTAGGGGCACTTCTGTGGAAGCCAAAGGAACCGTTGATGGTCAAACCTGATCCGCGAAACATGTCTTTATTCGTGCACGTACACTTAGCGACGGGACATGCAACTCTTGTGAACACCACGTCAGAACACCAAAGGGAATTACTCTCGATAGGAAGGAGTGGGGCGATGGGCTCCCACAAAATGCATCATCTGTCAAGGCGAAAGCGCATCGCAGCTCGACCCCTTTTGCCCAGCCGCTAGCACGTGGGCCTGTGTTTGAGCGGCCAAAAAAATGCTCACCGTCGAATTGGCATCGGCAAAAGCCTGGCGAACCAAATAGGGTTGAGAGCGTTCGGCCTGCTCGCAGTCGACCAAGAGACCTCGGGAGTCGTCTCCATGAAGAAGTCCGCCTGAATCACGCACGGCCACGAGCAACACAAGATGCATCAAGAAAGCCATGACGTGCCAGGAATTCAGTTTGAGGAGGTGGGCTCTCAATCCCAAAGAATTACTCTTCGAGGCACAAACTGAAGTGTTTGAGGCAGTGGGTTCCCGCATTCTACTGTCGAGCCTTATGCTGAAGTGAATCGAGATTGCAAGCACGAATTCCAAAGTTTGGTGCCATCCTGTATCTTTAGAAGAACAACCACCACCTTCGCTGATGATGCTGCCAAGAATTCAGCGGTGGGCTCTCAAACCACGTGAATCACTCTGAGAGACACCAACAAACACGATTGAAGCGGTGGTCAAATGTTACATGATTGAGGCGGTGGGCTCTCAAACCACGTAATCACTCTGCGAGACACCAACAAACATGATTGAGGCGGTGGGCTGTCAAACCACGTGAAGCCCTCTGCTAGACACCACCACACATGAACACTGTTACACTCCGATCACTTGAACGACTCACAGTGCGGGAAACGCCTGCGGGGAATGAGGCGTCGGATCCGGATCAACGTAGTGACGGAACTTTTCGCGCAATCGAAGCCGTCGTCCCTCTCGCAACTGTCGCTCGCTTCGCTCCGAAAAGTTCATGATATCGGGATCCCACTGAACGCAACCCCAGCCACCAGATTCTTTTGCTGGGCCAAGCTCCGTCCTCTCATCCGATGTCAGCCACTTGACTTGGTCGTCTGGGACCTCCACATTAATCTCTCTCAACCAACTAACCCTGCCATTCGTCGTGAAACAGCAAAGATGCTTCTTGCGAGGGGGATCGTTCCAGTCGTGGCTCTGCCGCGTCCCGGGGCAAGCGAAGTCCTCCATCCAAATCGAAGGCCTCAACCCCTGTGCTGGATCACAACCACTGATGTGGCTGAAATAACCTCCCAAGGGCGGGGTGATGTAGCTCGACCAATTAATCGTCGCATCGCTAAAGAAACCCTTCAAGCATTGGTCAATGTGCCCAGGCGTCTTCAACTTTGCATGGACTTCCCATTTATCCTGCAGCTTCCAAAACCCATTCTTGCTGACCATCGTCAACATCGTCCCACTTCTGAAGTTGTCCTTGTTTTTGCAAGTGTCCGATTCACCGGCACGATGAGGTTGCCAGCCGCAAAAGATGAAGTCTCCCCGATTCTGCCTGTGGGCCAACGTAGCGTACGCGACGAGGTCACGCAAGAATATTGAAGTATTTCGCCAGTCCTTGGCAGGAGGTCTGTTGAGGACCCTGTAATGTTCATTTTCAATCATCACCCTCTGGCTTGCAGACTTCTGGCGGGCGATGGTCTCCTTGTGCCCCCTCGGGATCTTGTTCTGGGTCGAGGGTGCAGCACTTGAGCTGCTGCTGGAACCTGGCACAGCCGGCGGTGGGCTCGGCTCTGACGACGAAGACAGGGTATAAAAAGTGTCCAAGCGTTTCTTGTGCGTCCAAGCAGCGTCGCCAGGGTCCGGAGCGAAGCGGTAGTCCTCCTCGAAAATGATGAAGAGCGTATCTTCGTCGAATCGAAGGTCTGTGCATAAAGGGATCAAGACGTCCTGGAGTGAACACACGTCACCATTCGTGGAGGACATCGAATAACAACGATAACAAGTGTCGGGCGGTGGGCTCCGAGGTCAGGATCCCCAAACAACCTGGTGCTAATTCCAACACTCTCGGGCAGTAAAATAAACGAATATCAAGGGGATGACGTGTGACGTCATCTGCAAAGCTGACGTGCCGGGTCAAATGCATCACAAAGAGCATACATAACACAAAGAATACGCTGGATTGGAGCTAAAAATGGAACGCTGTTTTACTTGTGGTGGTGCCACTCAAGCATCACACCCGTCCCCAAGGCATAGAACGTTCAACTGTAAATCGATGCCTGCGAACACCACGCATCAGCAGGAATCCAGTGCACTACATGAGCGAATCGACACAGTCTCAACCAAGTATCTTACCCTGACCCTGTCCACACCTTGTGACCTGTGCCAAAGCACAAGCACTATTCTTTCCCCTGCCTGACATGACCCTGCCGTCTCTATTCTGGCCTTGCTTAGTTTGATGATCTTTGGGCACACCATAGAGGATCTGGGAGGTTCCGATACCAATCATGAAGACAATATTATTTGGGAATGTTGTGAAACAAACATGAGCACAACGACCACGCACAGCGGTCCTTCCAAGCATACCACAGGCATTCCTCAGCTTTGCACGGCGGAGTAGCACTTTTCGAACGGCCAAGCACCATCAAAGGAGTCGCTGGAGCCAGGACCCTCGGCAGGTAATCGCTGTACTCGGATGGGTCGGACTTCTCGTGGGTCATCACAAGTACCTGGGGAAAATAAAAGAATGTGTTACATCAAGATGAGCCTGGTGGTTGACTCAGGCTCTGTTAAGTTTATTACAACCCGTTCTTCTCGGCTGAATATTGGTTTCCCTCGTAGCCTCCCGGAGGAGGCCTCGGGATGCACGTCAGCCAAGAATAACGAGTGATTGGTTTTTTCCTCCGGGGCACCATGCAAGGGCGGCCCAGCACGAAGATGACGTGCCGTTGAGGAACAAAACTAGCCGGCATTGCACGCCTGAAAGCCAAGGTCTGCGCAGCATGCACTGGTGATGACGACGTGGCCGCCACCGCACGGTAGTTCAAGCCGGTGCCAGCTGTTTCACAAACCTGTCGGCGTTTAACATCTCTCTCGAAGCCCTCAGAGCCCTCAGGAGGTGGAGGAGGTGGTGGAAGTGCACTCAATCGAGCTTGTAATGCAAATTCATCTGCGCGCACGCCTGCATTGCGAAGCCACGGTGGGTCAGAAGCCGCGGGCTGCGGCTGCTTGTGGAACGCCATCGCCCCGGCCCCCAAAAAAAGACGCCTGCAGTTGCGGCACGTGACTGGAGCCTAAATGGCTGCGGATGCATGACAGGATATTATAACCAGCTGAGAATCTGCAACGCGGCTGTGCACTCACCCATAAGAACATGTTATGACAAATAAGACATTCTTGATGGCGTTGGACACGCTCATGCATCACACACTCGTGGGACAATACACATGAACTTACAAGGACAACGTCGCTCTAGCGGAAAAGTGAGGCGGTGGGCTCTCACTGGGAGTATCATCGGACTCACGTTGATGCTTACAGAAGCCTGTCAGGTGGTTGGATCTTTTTTTCGCAACGACCGCCAAGCACGTTGTCGGTCACGGGGTAACACTGCACGCAACCCCAGCGCGACAAAAGAAAATGATACACCAGCTGTCTTCGACAGCTGGGCAACAAAACAAGGGACGAAAAAAACACACCAAAGGGTGCTGAAAAAAATAACCCTGTGCGAGCAACCGTACCAAGTAGCAGCCGCCCAAAAAACGAGGGCATCAACGGAACCACGGCAACACCAACAATACTTGTTGTTCCATGCACGTGTGTTGCCATAGCCGCTTGTCATTCGTTGCGAAAGTGCAAAACCCTTTCTCTCGAGGAGAACTGACATCAGTTTGTGATAACAATTTGCGTGGGGGATGTGTGTAACTTTGCTGTTCGCGAATGCCACCCACACGCTGTGCCACGTAGTCTTGGTACGAAGCACACTCAATCGCTCATGAGAGGTTCTTCCCCGAGCTGAACAAAGTCACCTACAACGGCGGTGAGTTCGTCGTCAACGCTCATGCCCGTCGCATCGCTCTTTTTGGTTTGCATCTCGAAGGAGGTCCGCTTGGTCTGACAGCTTTGGCCTTTTGTTTGAGTCTGTAAATCTTCGTTCGAGCGTGTTTGAGCTTGCGGTTCAAGACCGTTTTAATCTTGTTGACGTCTTTGAGCTTGCGGGTCAAGTCCCTTTTAATCTTGTTGCACTTGGCAATCTGCAATGTCAAAGAGTGGACAACATCACCTTCTGCGGGAGACCCATCTTCAGCTGCCGTGCCAAGAAATAGCAACTCAGGCATCACCACACCAGCAGCAGCACCAGCACCATCGCGCGAGTGGGCATCCGGAGAGCTCGACATGGCCGGCTTCCGTAAACAGGGATGCACCGCGGGAGCCATCACCGATAATAAATCTCAGCAAAGTGGCTGCGATACTACGATGCTTTACCTACCGCGGTGCAGCACGGGACTCGGGTCTCGGTGTCGCTTCAAGTTTCGACACCATGCTGGGGAGTACCGGGGTTTCTTACGTCAGTGCGCCAGAGTTCGCAAGCAGCACGAACGGGCACGTTCGAACAGGCATGAGCCGCACGTCGAGGCTCTTTGGGTCCGTGGGATCTTTCAACGCAGCTTCCTCCTTTTGCGGTCGTCGTGGGTGTCACCGGATCTGCAACCAGCCACCCAGTCTCCAAGACAGCGAAGACACTCTGCCGGTCTGCAGATGGATCGAGGGCGAGACTTCAGGTCGAAGGGGTAGCCACACACCTCGCAATGGTCGTCGGAAGGTCGCTCGAAGAGCCCTTTTTCGCCGCTCGGAGGATTGCTCGAGACGGTCTCCTCCTTCGTCAACTTGTCGTTGGACTTGGCCGCGTGCTCCGTGAAGGTCTGCTGAGGCTCGCCGCCGAGCTGTTCCTTCGTCAAGTTGTCGTTGCTCGACTTGGCCGCCTGCTCCTTCAAGGTCTGCTCTGGCTCGCCGGCGATCTGTCCCTTCGTCAACAGCTCGACGCTAAGCTTGGCCGCTTGCTCGGTGAAAGTCTTCTCTTGCTCGGCGGCGATCTGTTCCTTCGTCAACTGCTCGTTACTGGACTTGGCCTCCTGCTCCGTGACGGTCTGCTGCAGTTCGGAGGCGATCTGTGCCTTCATGGCTCGCTCGCTCGGCGATGGTCTGCTCCACCTCTTGCACTCGTTGGCTTGAGCCGAAATGGCTACGGAAGGAGCCCTGGCTTTGAACAGGGACCTGAGCAAAGCGGAAACTCTGAACATTCATGTCCGATTGGTGGTGGACTCAATCGAAAGGCGGACAGAACTTCTTGTCCGATTGTTGATGGACTCAATCGGCATGAGGACAGAACTTCATGTTCGATTGGCGGTGGACTCAATCGCAAGGAGCCTTGGTGTCATGAGATATGCCTGAGACACTGTCCAACGGGGCGGCATAGTTTGCAATTTTTTTGGCTCCGAGCGGACACACACGGCTTCAGCACTGCCTGGGGCCACGTCGCAGATATTGTCGCGTTATGCGCAAAACACAATTCCGGCTACGATGTCACGGTACAAAAGGGAGCGCATCTTGATCATCTCAGAGAAGAGGGCCTTAACCTGGATCTTACGTTCTTTATCCTCTGGTGTGTCCGGGGGAGGGAGGTCCTTGGTCTCGGCGTTCTGGAGACGGCACAATAGCTCGTCCTCATTCTCGAAAAGCCCCATCTTCTCATTGACGCACCACAACTTGAACGAATCGCACGTTTCTTCATTGATCAGAATTCTCCGAAGCATAGTGACTCTGGTCACTTCCGTCCACTTTTTCAATGTGTCCCAGTCAATCCAACAGCCGTCCATCATGCATCGCGGTCGGCCTTTGACCACGGGGATGAGGAGTTGCTTGCCCGGCTCTGTGCTGAAATTCACCCACGTTGCAGGCACAGTGGGCAATTGAAGTCTCATGAATTCGCGGCTGCGGCTCCGAGACCTTCGTGGCGGCCGACACTTGCTATCAGAAGGCCGCTTGCTTCGTGACTCGGCCGTTGACTCCGAGTTCGACGCCTGTTGCTCGCCGGCGACCGGCATTTCCGTCAACTGCTCGGACCTGGTCTCCGCCGCCGGCTCCGTGACGGTCTGCTGCAGCTCACTGGCGTTCTCTGCGTTCATGGCTCGCTCGCTCGGCGATGGTCTGCTGCACCTCTTGCACTCGTTGGCTTGACCCGAAATGGCTACGGAAAGAGCCCTGGCTTTGAACCGGGGCCTGAGAAAAGCGGAAACCTTGAACATTCATGTCCGATTGGCGGTGGTATCAATCGAAAGGAGGACAGAACTTCATGTCCGATTGGTGGTGGACTCAATCGAAAGGAGGACAGAACTTCATGTCCGATTGGTGGTGGACTCCATCGAAAGGAGCCTTGATGTCATGATACACCTCTCAGACACGGACAAGCTGGGATTAATTTGCTGGATTGTTTTTCGTTTCGCGCGGACACACACTGCTTCAGCACTCCCTGCGGCCACGTGCCAGCTGCTGCCGCGTTATGGACAACTCACCGCCGCGGGTTCGAAACACTGTGATACAAAAGGGTCCGCATGAACATCATCTCAGCGGTGAGCATCTTAACCTGCTCCTTACGCTCGTGCTCCTCTGGTGTCCCCGGAGGGGGGAGGTCTTCCGTCTCGGCGTACTGGAGACGTGACATGAGCTCGTCCTCACTCTCGAAATTTTCCCACTTCTCGCCGACCACCAGCATCTTGAACGAATCGGACATACGTTCATCGTTCAAAATGTTCCGCAGCAGTGCGACTCTTTTCTTCTCCGTCTGCCGGTTCAAATCATCCCAGTCTATCCAGGAGCCACTCAAAGTGGGTCGCTGACGCAGCTGGTCCATGGGGATTAGCGGCCGCCGCGAGACGTCAGGATGGACAACGTCCGCCAACGTGGGAACCCTAGCTGGCGAGGCTTGCTTTGGAACGGGGCGGCTGCGGCTCCGAGACCTTCCTGGCGGCCGAAAAGGGTAACCAGAAGGCCACCTGCTCCGTGACTCGGCAGTTTGCTCCGGGGAAGCCTGCTGTTGCTGGCCGGCGATCGGCACCTCCGTCAACAGCTCGGAACTGGTCTCCGCCGCCGGCTCCGAGACGGTCTGCTGCGGCTCACTGGCGTTCTCTGCGTTCATGGCTCGCTCGCGCCGCGACGGTCTGCCGCAGCTCTCGCGATCGTTGACTTGAGCCACAATGGCTATGGAGAGAGACTTGGCTGTGAACCAGGGCGTGAGAAAAGCGGAAATTCTAAACGAATGAGGCTTTGCCCGAATGCTTGAAGCTTCGCTCACGCATCACACACTCGTGGAACAATACTCATGAACTTACAAGGACAATGTCGCTGTAGGTGAAAAGCGAGGCGGTGGGCTCTCACTGGGAGTATCATCGGACACACATTGACGGTGACAGAAGCCTGACAGGAGATTGGATCTGTTTTTCGCGACGACCACCCAGCACGTTGTCGGTCTCGGGATCCCACTGCGCGCAACCCCAGCACGACCAAAGAGAATGTTACACCAGCTGTCTTCGACAGCTGGGCAACAAAAAAGGCACGAAAAAAACACACCAAAGAAAGCGTGTGCGAGCAACCGTACAAAGTAGCAGCCGACAAAAAAACAAGGCATCATCGGAACCACGGCAACACCAACAATACTTGTTGTTCTATGCATTTGTGTTGCCATAGCCGCTTGCCATTCGTTGTGCAACTGCAAAACCCTTTGGCTCGAGGAAGATGTGGGCAGCCTGACATCATTTTGTGCTACAAATTTGCGTCGGTGATGTGTGTCACTATGCTGTTCGCGAATGCCACACACACGCTGTGCCACGTAGTCCCCGAGCTCAACAAAGTCACCTTCAGCGGCGGTGAGCTCGTTGTCATCGGCAGGTGGCACCTCAGCAGAACTACAGGTACTGCAGGTGCTCGCGTGCCTCAAATTCTTTCTTGTTCTGCGTTCGA
>Ga0194132_10006996_pt1 | contig 17098 bp, 14 predicted proteins | sample TA2KigOf80mmetaG_FD_148612 | JGI IMG/M metagenome (GOLD analysis project Ga0194132, IMG submission 148612) | Freshwater microbial communities from Lake Tanganyika, Tanzania - TA2015054 Kigoma Offshore 80m | ecosystem: Environmental > Aquatic > Freshwater > Lake | place: Tanzania: Lake...
ACGCGGTGTACCTCAACTACCTGGAGCATACCCGCCACGAGTACCTCAAAACCCTGGGCCTGGACTTCGCCGGCCTGCACCGCCAGGGCTGCGACCTGGTGCTGACCCGCTGCGAGCTGGACTATAAATCACCCCTGCGCAGCGGTGACCGCTTCGTGGTGCGCCTGAACCTCTCCCGGGAGAGCCGGCTGCGCTTCGCCTTTTTCCAGGACATCTATCACCTGCCCGACCAGCGCCTGGTCCTCCAGGCCAAGGCCATCGGCACCGGCCTCATCGCCGGCCGGCCAGCTCTGCCCCCCCAACTGCAGGCCGTGCTCGAAAGAGGGGGAGTCTAGCAGTACTTCATCCACTCGCCTGCCCTACCCGGCAGGCCGGCAACGTACCCCTTGCACTCCTCCAGCGACTCACCCACCAGCAGCAGGGAGATGAACTCCTGGGCCTGGGCAGGGTCGGTGGTGAACAGGACGCCCCGCGAGAGGTGCTCCCCCTTCAACTCCACCGGGAAACGCTCCTCCAGATGCGCCGCAAAAGCCGGGATATCCGCAAAACCGGCGCTCTCGCACTGGCGGCGGTTGAGGATCAGCCACAGGGCCGTGCGCGAAGCATTCACCCGCCGGGCCAGGCCCAGGGCCACCCGGCCCATGGTGAAGCGGGGATTGATCTCGACGATGGGTTTGAGCCGCAGCTGCCCGCCCTGGCGGAAAACCAGGGCGTCCACCCCCAGGGGACCGGTGTATCCGGTCGCGGCGAGGCGGGCGGCCAGGAACCCGGCCAGGGTCTCGCAAAAACGCCAGAGCCGGCGCTGGTCGCGGCCCTCGCCGCAGAGGAAACGCCGTCCCTCCAGGTCCAATCCCCCGAGGGGCTGGCTGACGAAGGAGCCGCAGTACTGGCCGCGGGCATCGGTGAGAAAACGCGTCCACCCCAGGAAGCGGGCCTGGCCGGGGGCCTGGATCTCGATCTGGGCCGACAGGTCCACCACCTTCTCCAGCCAGGGCTCCACCACCACCTCGCCCTGCCCCTCCAGCAAACGGGCCACCTGCGCCAGCTGGTCGGCCCTGGGCTGCAGCGGTTCCAGACGCACCTGGCTCTGACCGGCGGCGCCAAAGGCGCCTTTCACCACCGCCCGCTCCCAGCCCTCGGCCGCCAGGCGGGCCACCTGGGTCTTGACCTCTTCCATACCAGCGCAGGCTCGACCCACCACCTCCGGACCGCCCAGCCAGTCTTCGCCACAGGTGGGCAGGAAATCGCCCAGCGCCGACACACTCCAGGCTTTGGAGTACAGGGATCGCCACTCCGCTCGCCACCCCTGCGGCGCCGCCAGCTGCTGGCGCAGGGGCGCGGTGACCCGCTCCACCTGCAGGCTCCAACCCCAGGGCCGCAGGTCGCGCAGTTTGCGCCGGGCCAGTTCACCCCAGAGCGGGGTGCCAGGTGGATGTTCCACCAGCTCGGGCACGGCATATCCGGCCCGGCCCAGGCGGCGCAGAAAAGGCAGCGAAGGCCGCCGGGGCACCAGCACCACGTCGTCGGGGGCGCACAGGTACAGGGGCAGCAGGGCCAGGTCCTCGGCCAGCTGCCGCACCGGCTGCGAGGGGGTGAACCCTGGGCGGATCACCTGGCTCTCGCACGAAGGATCAAACCAGTACACCGAGGGACAGCGCCCCTTGGAGCGGGCATAGAACTCCAGCTCATCGATGAAGGCCGCCGACAGCCCCGCCTCCAGCCGGCCCTCGCGGTTGAAGCCGAGGCCCTTGGCGCGGCTGGGGGTGAGGGGCATCTGCAACACCCGCTGGTACGCCTCCCATTCGCTGAGCGCCGGATCGCGCCAGCGGTTGAACCAGAGCAGGCCGTGTTTGACGTGGCCGATCTCGTCCTGGTAGATGCGGTCGAGGATCAGGGCGGTGTCGCCGTCGCCCAGCTGCTGGTACGCGGCCGCATAGTGGCGGGCATAGTCGAGGTTGGCCTGCTCCAGGGTGAGGCTGAGGCGGGCGACGAAGTCCATCGGGCTGGGCGAGGGGGCGATGGCCCGCCAGAAGAAATCGCTGACCGGGATCTGCCCGAACTCCACCCCCACCGCGGCCAGCCGCCCCAGGTACAGGCGCACATGCTCCTGCTCGTCCTTGAGGGTCTGCACCAGGCCGCGCCGGAATTTCTCGGGCGCCTCGGGAAAGCGCAGCAGGGCCAGGGCCAGCAGTTCGAGGGCCAGCAGCTCGTGGTTGGCGAAGAAGTGCAGCACCAGGCCGCGCTCCTTCTCGGTGTGGAGCTGCCGCAACTCGGCGAAGCGCACCCGCTGCCGTTGGTGGTACTGGTCCAGGACCAGAGCAGCGGGACGGCCCGGCGCTGTGGGCAGGGGGATGGGTGCGCCGGGCGCCTCGTCCTGGTACTGATCCAGGGGAAGCAGCTTGTCCTCGAGGGTCTCGCCGAAGAGGATGCGCTCGGCGAAGCGGCGTATTTCCATGAACCAGATCAATCCCTACTTTCAAGGCGCATGCTTTCCGTAGAAAATACCAAAAAGCCAGCACCTGACCACGCCAGAAAGGCCCCCCCATGAAAATCACCGGCGTCGAACTCACCAACCTCCATGTGCCCTTCACCCCCCACACCGACCGGCACCTCAAGTACTGGCTGCCCCACTGGCACATCGTGCAGGTCTGCAAGATCACCCTCGACGGCGGCGTGACCGGCTGGGGTGAGACCATCCCCAACTACACCTGGGCCCGCGTCCCCGAGAACATCGCCGAGCGCATCGTCGGCCGCTCTCCCGGCGACCTGCTCTGGGAGGACAGCCTGGGCGCCGGGGTGCAGATGGCCCTCTTCGACGCCGTGGGCAAGGCCCTGGGCACCCCCGTGTACCGCCTGTTGGGCGCCAAGGTGCGGGAGTGGTGTCCCCTCTCCTGGTGGGCCATGGACATGCCCCCAAAGGACTGGGCCATCCAGTGCGCCGACGCCGCGGCCCAAGGCTACATGAGCGCCAAACTCAAGGCCCGCACCTGGTACGATCTGCACGCCGCCGTGCAGGCCATCATCAAGAAGGTCCCGCCCCAGTTCAAGCTCGACTTCGATTTCAACGGCACCCTCGACAACGCCGCCAACGCCGTGGATTTCATCAAAAGCCTGGAGCGATACCCGCAGGTGGCGATGATCGAGACCCCCATCCCCCACGGCGACGTGGCCGGCAACCACCACATCCGCTCGCGCATCGACCGGCCCGTGGCCCAGCACTGGGGCGACCCGCCCATCATGACTGCCCTCAGCCAGGAGACCACCGACGGCTTCGTGGTCGGGGCCGGGGCCCAGGGCCTGCAGCGCCAGGCCCTCGCCTGCGACCTGGCCAACAAACCCTTCTGGCTGCAACTGGTGGGCACCGGCATCACCACCACCTGGGCCGCCCACATGGGCGCGGTACATCGCCAGGCCAAGTGGCCGGCCATCACCTGTATGAATATCTGGGAGAGCCAGCTCCTCACCCGCCCCATCGAGCTGCGCGGTGGCTATTACCGCGTGCCCGAGGCCCCGGGGCTGGGCATTGAGGTGGACCTGAAGGCGATGAAGAAATACACCGTGGACTACGCCTGGGTGGACCCCCCGCGCCACGTGTACCGCTACACCCGGGCCAGCGGCGAGGTCACCTATTACGGCTGCGGCAAGGAAGCCCTCTGCTGGATCTACCCCCGCGACGCCATGCCCATCGCCGAAGCCGGCTCCAATCTCGATGTCTGGGAGGACGACGGCACCCGCGAGTTCGCCAAGGTGTTCGATGCCGTACAAAACGACCACACCCTGCGGCGGGTGGAGAAGATCAAGAAGGGAAAGAAGAAGTAAGAAGCTGTCGGCAGCGGTGGGGGGATGATCCCGCTGCGGTTTTCTCGACCCTCTGGTCCAGGGACGTGGGAATGCCCCGGAGGCATTTCTGGGGGAGATGCGGGGGGCAGGACCGCAGGGATGGGAGGCAGGGAGCGGAGCCAGAGCGAGCGATGGGGGAAGGTCCGGGACTTCAGAAATGCCCTAGTGGGCATCCCACGGACCAACCCGCCACGTGAACTATTCTTCACACGCAGCAATACGAATAGAGCCGGGCGTTGTGCAGGTGGAAGCGCAGCCTGATGGGCCGCTGGCGCAGCGGTCCCAGGCCGGGCTGCCCCTGCCAGCGCACCGGCGCCGCCACCGCATCCGCCTGGACAGGCACGCAGTCCTCCAGCCCATAACCCGGTAGCACCCGGTTCTCCTCGTCCAGGCACTCCACCCGCACCTGCCCGTAGTCCGCCTTCAGGTTGAGCCGCAACTCGTCGCCCTCGGCGCGCAGCAAGGTGGTGGTCAGCCGGCCCCCCTCGTAGCTGGCGCTCACCGAGGCAAAGCCATCCACCCGCAGCGTGGCCAACCCGATGGCCATGGTGCGCCGATCCTGGTCGGCGTCGATGCGCGGGTCGAATTCGGCCGGCACCTTGTTGTGCCGCCGCGCCGTGCCCCGGTAGTAGATGAAGAGCTGGTCCCCTACCCGGATGGGCGGCGCCCCGGTGAGCAGCAACTGGAAGCGATCCCACTCCCCCACCTGCCCCAGCTCCACCAGGGGTTCCCCCGGAATCCGCGCCCAACCCTCCCCGTCGCGGCTGCTCAATAGCCGCAGGGTCTGGGTCTGAGTCAAGGGTCCCTTGTCGAAGTGGGTGAGGATGCCCAGGTACTGATCCCCGTACACGAAGCCGGTGTTGTTGTACAGCCCTTCCTCGTCGTGTAGTGCCGTCAGAAAGGGTTTGGGCGGCGTCCAGTGGACAAAGTCCTCGCTCCAGCTCAGGAGCCGGCTCGCCCCGCCCCGCAGGAAGGCCGCGTACCGCCCCCTCAGGGTGTCGATCATCATGGACTGCGCGTCCCCCACCGGCCCCAGGTCCGCGGTGCCGGGCCGCGGGTGATAGTGGAACACCGGCTCGGGGGTGTGATGCCAGTCCAGCCCATCGGGAGAGGTGGCCGTGTAGATGCCCGCCAGGGGTCCGTCCCAGTCGTAGCTCGACCAGCCGATGGCCTTGTACCGGCGCGCCGGGTCCGGGTCGGCCGGGTCCTTGAGCATGGTCTCAAAGTGATCCTGGCCTTCGTGGTGGGAAGCGGGGATGACGATGTTGTTCTCCACCGAACCCAAAGCCTCGTGCCGCTTCAGGGAAGGCCGCCACCAGTGGATGCCGTCCTCTGACAAAGCCAGGCACTGCACATGCCCCGCGCCGGGGGCATAGAAGCCGGCCATGTACCAGGCTTTGAAAAGCCCTTCCCCCTCGTCGTAGATCACCGCGGCGGTCATGCCCGGGTGCTGCTCCCAGGGTGCTTCCTGCTTTAGCACCGGATGAGCGCCGTGTTTCCGGGCCTGGTGGTACTGGCGGGTGATATTCTCGCGGCGCTCCACCTCGCGGCAATCGACGAAGAGGCGGGGGGCGGCGGTGAGGCGCACGGGTTCGGCCATGGCCCTCTCTCGTTCAGCCCTGGGCCGGCTTCAGGTTGAGCAGTACCAAGAGCCAGGTCCGGCTCCAGTACGCGCTGTTGATGTAGGGATTCTCCGCCGAAGGCCAGTTGGTCCAGTAGGTCTGGTTGTGGGCAATGCGGTGGGGCCACTGCACCAGCGGGATGGAGGGCAGCTCGGTCAGCCAGATGTCCATGAGCTGGCGGTACAGTTCCATCATCTCCGGCGAGTCCTCGGGCACCTGGCTCATGCGGTCGATCAGGGCGTCGAAACGCGGGTTCTTCCAGCGCCAGTACTGGTCGGCCGGCTCGCCGGTGGGCCGCACGAAGCGGCTGTGGTAGTGGCTCAGGGCAAAGTACGGATCGCGCAGGGAGCTGAAATTGCCGAAGAGAAAGGCCCGGGCCGTGCCCTGGGCCAGGCGGGTGGAGTAGTCCGAGGTCATGCGGAAGGAGGCGTCGAAGCCGGCCTTTTTGAGCTGGGCCACCAACACGGGGGTCAGGTCCTGGAAGTGGGAAAAGATGTCGATGACGAGGGTAAAGGGCTTGCCTTCCTTCTCCCAGAATCCCTCTCCTTGGCGCGTCCAGCCCTTGCGGCGCAGGATCTGGGCGCTTTTCTCCAGGTCGAAAACCCCCACCTCGTGGCGGGCCGCCAGCTCCAGGCCGGGGGCGAAGTACTTCTTCATCTGCGGCACCTCGGGCAGGGGCAGCACGGTCCAGTCCCCCGAGTTCTGCCAGCCGATCTCCACCAGTTGCCGGCGGTCGATGGCGTAGCCGATGGCCCGGCGGATCTCCGGGTCGCTGAAGGGCTCCTCCAGGTCATTGAAGCCCAGGGAGATGGGCCACCAGGTGATGTAGCTGTACGGGGGCTGGCGGCCGGTCCAGGTGGTGACATTGGGGTTCTGCTCCAGCACCGAGGTGATGTTGGAGGGCCGCAGCTCGGCGCTGGTGTCCAGGGTGTTGGCGATCAGGTTCTGCACCCGCTTGGCTTCGTCCATGTACGGCAGGTAGATCAGGCGCTCCACCTGGGGCAAAGGGTGGAACCCCAGCTGGGCCGCCCACCAGTCCGGCCGCAGGTCCCAGATGCGTTGCGCCGGCTCCGACAGGGCGAGGCGATAGGGGCCAGTGATCACCGGCCAGCCCTTGCTCATATCGAAATTGGCAAAGACCTTCGGGTCCTGCCCCTCCCAGATGTGGGCCGGCACGATGGGCAACCCCTGGTCGCCGCTGTGGATGAAGTAATTGTACAGGAAGCGCGGGTTGGGGGAGGTCAGGGTGATGCGGGCCAGGTACTCGTCGACAGCCACCACTTCCTTCACCCAGGTGGCCATCTCCGTCGAGTAGAGCAGCTCCGGGGCATGGGCCTTGAGCATGTCGATGGTGAAAACCAGGTCCCGGGCAGTCCAGGGCTGGCCATCGCTCCACTTCACCCCTTTGCGGATCTGGATCTCGACCTGGGTGTAGTCGGCGTTGAAGCGAAAGCTCTCGCCGATCCAGGGAATGGGCTGGGCGTTTTCCTGGTACGCGTTGAAGAAGAAGAGGGGCTCGTAGAGGAAGTTGTACCCGATGCGGGAGATGCCCCCCGGCACAAAAGGGTTGAAGGCGTCGTAGTCGACGATCTGGCCGGCGCAGGTGTTGGGCTCGATGCAGTCCATGACCAGGGTGCGGTTGCGCGGCACATCCTTCAATCCACTCCTAGGAGCAGGGGCGTTTTTCTCGGGCTGCCCGCCGCAGGCCAGCAGGCAGGCGGAGGCCAGCGTCAATAGCAGGTACTTCACAGCGGTGCTCCTTTTTTCAAAAGTACTTTCCATACAACACCCCCAGCCGTTCTTTCACCCTCGTCGTGATCGCTTCCCGCGCGGTGATGATGGCGAAGCGGGCCGCGCTCAGGCACTCGCAGTCCGAGGTGGCCGGCAGCAGGCGGGCCACCTCGGCCACCGTGGCGTTGGCGAGGGCGGCGTTGGCCTTGAGGATGGCCAGCACCGCCTCCACGGACACGTCCTCCTCGGTCTCGTGCCAGCAGTCGTAGTCCGTGCCCATGGCCAGCATGGCGTAGCACAGTTCCGCCTCCCGGGCCAGCTTGGCCTCGGGCAGGGCGGTCATGCCGATCACCGAGGCGTCCACCTCGCGCCGGTAGAAGTGGGACTCGGCCCGGGTGGAGAACTGCGGCCCCTCCATGCAGATGTACACCCCCCCCTCGTGCACCGTGGCCCCCTTGGCCCTGGCTGCCCGGGCCACCACCTGGCGCAATTCCTCGCAGAAGGGATCGGCGAAACCCACGTGGCCGGCGATCCCCTCGCCAAAGAAGGTGGAGGCCCGCACCCCGCGGGTGCGGTCAAAGAGCTGGTCGGGCACCACCATGTCCCCTGGTTTGATGTGCTCTTTCATGATCCCCACCGCGCTGACCGCCAGCACATGGGTGACACCCAACTGTTTGAGGGCGTGGATATTGGCCCGGTAGTTCACCTCCGAGGGCAGGAGCCGGTGCCCCCGGCCGTGGCGGGGCAGGAAGAAGACCTGCCGGCCGCTGATCCGCGCCTCGACCACCAGGTCCGAGGGCCGGCCAAAGGGCGTGCCCAGGGAATGCTCCTGCACCACCTCCACCCCCTCCATCTGGTACACCCCCGACCCGCCGATCACCCCCATCACCACTGCTTTTGCTTCCTCTGCCATCTGTCCTTTCTCCTGAGAACGTGCCCAAAGATAATGCTTATATTTGCCCTATCCAACGCCTATGACCCCCCCACTGCTCAAACTCGCCGTCCGCGACCTGGTCGCCTTTGCCCTGCGCTCGGGCAACCTCGAAAAAGGCGGCTTCGGCAGTCCCGACCGGGCCGCCGAAGGCACCCGGGGCCACCAGCAGGTGCAGCGCTCGCGCCCCCCTGCCTACCAGAGCGAGGTGCCCATCTCGCACCTGGTGGAGACCGAGGAGTTCGCCCTGGTGGTCAGCGGCCGCATCGACGGCCTGCTGGTCGAGGAAGACCAGGTCCTCATCGAGGAGATCAAGACCACCTACACCACCCTCGACGAGCTGGAGGAGAACCCCCACCACTGGGCCCAGGCCAAGATCTACGCCCATTTCTTCGCCGACCAGCACGAGCTGGACCAGATCCAGGTCCAGCTGACCTACGTCCATCTGGACTCTGGCAAGCTGAAGGAGGAGTGCCGCCCCTGCCAGGCCGCCGAACTGGCCGCGTTCTTCCAGGCGCTGTTAGAGCGGTACCTGCGCTGGATGAAACAGTACCTGGCCTGGTGCAGCCAGCGCGACCTGTCCATCCAACAGCTCCAGTTCCCCTTTCCAGACTTCCGCCGGGGCCAGAAGAACCTGATGGGCGCCGCCTTCCGCGCCATCGAGGGCCAGGGCCGGCTCTTCGCCCAGGCCCCCACCGGCATCGGCAAGACCATCTCCACCCTCTTCCCCGCCCTCAAGGCCCTGGGTGCCGGGCACGTGGTCAAGATCTTCTACCTGACCGCCAAGACCAGCGGCCGGGCCATCGCCGAGAAGGCCGTCGCCGACCTGCGCACCGGGGGCCTTCGGTGCAAGAGCCTCACCCTCACCGCCCGCGAGCGGATCTGCTTCAACGCCCGCGAGGGCCATCCCTGCGACGTGCAGCAATGCGAGTACGCCCTCGGCTATTACGACCGCGTCGAGGGGGCCTTGGAGGAACTCTTCTCCCACGACGCCATCCCCCGGACCTGGGTCGAGGAGGTGGCGCGCAAACACCGGGTCTGCCCTTTCGAGCTGTCGCTGGACATGTCGCTGTGGGCCGACGTGATCATCTGCGACTACAACTACGCCTTTGACCCGCGCGCGTACCTCAAGCGCTTTTTCTTTGAGGAGGGCGGGCAGTACGCCTTTCTCATCGACGAGGCCCACAACCTGGTGGACCGGGCCCGGGAGATGTTTTCCGCCGCACTGAGCCGCCTGACCATCGCCGGCCTGCGCCGCCGGATCAAGAAGGAGCACCCCGGCCTCAAACGCGCCCTCAAGGGGATCGAGGACTACCTGACCGGGGCCGGCCAGCGCTGCGCCGAACTGGGCCAGCCCTGGGTGGAGCGGGAACTCCCCCACGACCTGATGCCCCTGCTGCCCGATTTCCTCGAAAAAGCCGAGCAGGCCCTGATCCGCGACCTGGACGCCCCCTATCGCGAGGAGTTGATCGAGCTCTACTTTGAGGTGCTGGGCTTCCAGCGCATCGCCGAGCTCTTCGGCCCCAACTACGCCACCTATGCCGAGCCCAATCTGAAAGACCTGCGCCTCAAGCTCTTCTGCATGGACCCGGCCCCCCAGTTGCGCGAGGCCCTGCGGCGGGGCGCCTCGGCCGTCTTCTTCTCCGCCACCCTCACCCCCCTCGAATACTTCCGCCAGGTCCTGGGCGGCGAGGAGGAGGATGCCCTGCTCGACCTGGAATCCCCCTTCCCGGCCGAGCACTTCCAGCTCTTGCTGGCCGACCACCTCGACACCTCGTACAAGGGCCGGGGCCAGAGTTTCGACCAGGTGGCCGAGTCCATCGCCGCCCTCATCAGCCAGCACTCCGGCAATTACCTGGCCTTCTTCCCCTCCTACCAGTACCTGCAGGAAGTATCCACCCGTTTCCACACCGCCCACCCGGATGTGGAGATCCTGGTGCAGAACAGCGGCATGAATGAGCGACAGCGGGAGGAATTCCTGGCGGTCTTCGACGCCGAGAACCCCGACACCCTGGTGGGCTTTGCGGTGATGGGCGGGGTCTTCGGCGAGGGCATCGACCTGGTGGGCGAGCGCCTGGTAGGGGCTATAGTGGTGGGGGTGGGCCTGCCCCAGGTCTGCCTGGAGCGCGAACTGGTGCGGGCGTACTACGACGAGCAGGAGTTGGCCGGCTTCGACTTCTCCTATACCTATCCGGGCATGAACCGCGTGCTACAGGCGGCCGGCCGGGTGATCCGCTCGCCCGAGGACCGGGGCGTGGTCCTGCTGGTGGACCGCCGCTTCGGCTGGACCAACTACCGCCGCCTCTTCCCCCCCCATTGGCGGACCCTGAGCGCGGCCCGCACCCCCGAGCACATCAGCCTCAAGGCCGAGCGCTTCTGGAATCCGCCGGCCTGAGCCGCCGTCTCAACTCGAACCAGCCCACCACCGCCGATCCCAGCAGGAGCGCCAGCCCGGCCAGCATCATCCGGGTCTCGCCGAAGCGGCCGATCAGGTGGCCGGTGAAGAAGGCCGGCACATCTCACTGCAAAGCTATGGCCGCTGTGATTCACCGGCCAATTCGCTCGAAGGTGAGAGTACCGGTTTGGAAGTCGAGGCCAATCTTGAAATGGCGCAATACATCGAGGCCGAGTAGGCCATCGGCCCCCAGACCCTCTGGCAAGGGGGCACAGAGAACCTCGATGGAGGCGAAAACCTCGCCGTAGAAGGAAAGGCTTTTGAGGCGGATGCGCCGGGCGCGGGCCATGCCGCCGGCAGTGAAGATAGAAGCGCTCTGGGGAGAGGATCCCAGCTGGCATCCCAGCGATTCGGCGAGGCGCGGTGTGAGGAGGGTGAGGGAGGCGTCAGGGTCAAAGATCAGGGGGCAGTTCTTCGGTAGGAGGCTTCGAGCGTGATCCGGAGGCATATGAGGGGAGCGCGAGGGTCGAATTTGAGGACGATCACATGACCGCCTCAACGCCTTCAGGAAGAACCGGGCCGGCATAGGTGATATACGTATAGGGACAGCGAGCCTCCAGGTCTTGCCGGTGGATGAAGTCGCGATCCTTGTGGTGACAGATCAGTCGCCCTCTTACTGGCTGGTCCTGTTCATCGGCTTCCAGAACTTCAAATAGCAACCATTCGCCAGTATATAGCTTCTCCACCGCTACAATGTCGATGACTTCTTTCATGATCGCATCCCTTTTTTCAAGAGAGTATAACCACGCAGTCCAAGCTGGCCAACCGAACACAGGCGGGTTCGATCTTCTGTAGGTGAGGTGGTCAGACCGTGGCGATATGGAGATAAAGTAGGAGGGCGCATGGGCGCCCTGAGTGTCCATGCAAGCGCCTGGTCAGGCAGCGTCGGGGCGCAGTCTTTTCCCCTCTCTCCACATCCACCACAGCACCACCACCGCCGCGGCCAGCAGGAGCGGGATGGTCCCCCGGTTGAGGGCCTCCCAACCCACCTGTTCCTCTAGCGGCCCCGAGCTCAGGGTGCTCAGCACCAGCGCCCCGTACACGGCAAAGTCGTTGAGGGCCTGCACCCTTGTGCGCTCCCAGGGCTCGTAGGTGGTGGTCAAAAGGGCGGTGGCGCTGACAAAGAGAAAATTCCAGCCCACGCCCAGCAAGGTCAGGCCCACCAGGAAGTACTCCAGTTCCAGGCCGCTGACCCCCACCCCAGCCGCCCCCAGCAAAAGCACCAGCCCGGCCAGCATCATCCGGATCTCGCCGAAGCGGCCGATCAGGTGGCCGGTGAAGAAGGCCGGCACGTACATGCCCAGCACATGCCACTGTATCACCTGCGCGGTGTCGGCAAAGGGGTGGTGGTGCCGGCCCATGCACAGCGGGGTGGCGTTCATCAAGAGGGACATGATGAACCAGGCCAGCACCCCCCCGGACAGGGCCAGCATACAGGCGGGCTGCCGGGCGATCTGCCAGAGGGGCCGGCCTTCGCGGGCCTGTTCCCCGGCCGAGGGCAGGGGCAGATGCACCAGCAGGATGAAGCCCAGGCTCAGGACTTGTACGATCAGGATGCAGGCAAAAGGCCCGGCAAAGGGCTCGTCCCCCGACCATTCCCGCGACCACACCGCCAGCTGCGACCCCAGCAGGGCCGCCACGATGCCTCCCCCCATCACCAGGGAGATGGCCCGGCTCTTGAGGGGGGTGTCCACCGCCTCGGCCGCGGCAAAGCGGTAATAGGTGGCAAAGCCGCCGGCCGCGCCCACGCCCGCGGCGCCCGCGCACAACATCCAGAAATCAGCCCGCAATACCCCGGCCAGGGCCAGGGCCGCGCCCAGGGCGCCCAGCACCGCGCCCAGCGAGAAACCCAGGCGCCGGCCCCGCCGCCGCATGAGCCGGGCCGCCGGCACCGCCGCCAGCATGGTGGCCACCGGCACCAGGGCCAGGGGCAGGGTGTCCAGCCCTGGGCTGGGCGCCATCTGCCGGCCCAGCAGGGCCATGACCGTCAGCAAGATCACGCTGGTGGTGCGGGTGCAGGACTCGCTGGCGAAGAGCAGGAGGAGATTGCGGTAAGGATTCAAGGCAGAGGGATCTCCCCAGGGTTGGCGGCGGCCCCAAATATAACTTGATCGACATCCCTCGGCGCGGTATAGTATCTGCCCAAGCAACGCCACACCTGTCAACAGGAGGGATGAGTCATGGCGCGCATGGGCAGAGCGGCGATTCTGGACCAGGTCAAAGGGCAGATCGCCATCGACGAGGCGCCGGTTCCCGACCCCGGACCAGGGGAGGTGCTGGTGCGCCAGAGCATGTGCGGATTGTGCGGGACCGATGTCCACATGTACCAGGGGCACTTCCCCAATACCCGCTTCCCCCTGGTCCTGGGACACGAGATCCTCGGGCACATCGAGCGCCTGGGAAAAGGCGTCGCCGCCGATTCCATGGGCGAGCCGGTGGCCGAGGGCGACCTGGTGGCCGTGGTGCCGGGGGTGGCCTGCGGTGCCTGTTACTTCTGCGCCGTGCTGCGGGAGCCGGGCCTGTGCGCCCAGGGCGCGGCCTATGGCTTTCGCCCGGCCATGGACCAGCCCCCTCATTTCCAGGGGGGCTTCTCCCAGTACGTCCTGCTCGACTACCCCCGCTCCACCTTCCTCAAGATGCACACGGCCCCAGAGATCGCCGTGCTCCTCGAACCCTTCACCGTGGGCCTGCACTTCGCCGACCGGGCCAAGCTGCGCATCGGCGCCAGCGTGGTCATCCAGGGAGCCGGCGCCATCGGCATCTTCAGTCTGGCCGCGGCCCGCGAAGCCGGCGCCCACCAGACCATCGTCGTCGGCGCCCCGGCCTCGCGCCTGGAGCTGGCCAAGGAGTTCGGGGCTGACCTGACCATCGACATCGAGAAGGTACCCGATCCGGCCGAGCGCATCGCCCTGGTGAAGGAGGCCACCCCGGGCGGGTACGGGACAGACGCGGTGTTCGAGTGTACCGGCGTGCCCCAGTCCCTCCCCGAGGGCATCCGGATGCTGCGCCGGGGCGGCACCTACGTCGAGGGCGGCCACTTCACCAATGCCGGGGATGTCACCCTCAACCCCCACTTTCACTTCGTCCGCAACCACATCACCCTGGTCGGGGTCTGGGGCAGTTCCCTCTCCCATTTTGTGCGGGGCCGGCCCATCCTCGAATCGGGCCGTTATCCCTTTGAAAGGATGGTCTCCCACCGCCTGCCCCTGGAGCGGCTGGGGGATGCCATCCAGGCCCTCTCGACCAATTACCGCCTCGATGGGGTGGAGGCCCGCAAGATCGCCATCCTCGCCCACCCCCAGGAGCCCTGAGATGGACGGCATCCACGACCTGGGGGGCATGCAGGGCTTTGGCCCGATCCGGCGCGAGGCAGAGGAACCGGTCTTCCACGAGGAGTGGGAAGGACGGCTCTACGCCATGCGGGTGGGCACCCGGTTGCAAAATCCGGGCAACCTGCGCCAGCACATCGAGCGGATGGCGCCTGGCCAGTACCTCAACTCCTCTTACTATGAGAAATGGTTACACGCCTGGACCCAAATCCTATTTGAAAACGGCGTGCTGACCGAGGAGGAGTTGCGGGACCGCGAGGCAGCGCTAGCCGCCGGCACCCCCCTGCCCCGGCGCGAGGACCCGGACCAGACCCGCCAGGCCCTGGAGCGGCTGCGCCGACCCCAACCCCTCCAGCGAGCAGCGACCTCCCAACCCCGCTTCCGCATCGGCGATCTGGTGCAGACCCGCCACTTCCACCCCCCCGGCCACACCCGCCTGCCCCGGTATGCACGCGGCCGGCAGGGCGCAGTGGTGAACTTCTACGGCTTTCAGGACTATCCCGACGAAGACGCCGCGCCCCGGGTCCAGCCCCTCTACGCCGTGCGCTTCGCCGCCCGGGAGCTGTGGGGCGAATCCGCCGAACCAGACAGCGCCGTGTACTTAGATATATGGGAGAGCTACCTGGAATGAGCCACGACCACGATCACCACCATGAATCCCCCGCCTCCCTGCGCACCCGGGCCCTCGAATCCCTGCTGGTGGAGAAGGGCCTGCTCAGCACCGACACCATCGACGCGGTAGTGCGGGCGTACGAGGAGGACATCGGCCCGCTCAACGGTGCCAGGGTGGTGGCCCGGGCCTGGACCGATCCGGCGTACAAAAAGCACCTGCTGGAGGACGGCACCGCGGCCATCGCCGAACTGGGCTATACCGGCCGGCAGGGCGCCGAGATGGTGGTGCTGGAGAACACCTCGCAGGTCCACAACGTGGTGGTCTGCACCCTGTGCTCCTGCTACCCCTGGCCGGTGCTGGGCCTGCCCCCGGCCTGGTACAAGTCCTACGAGTACCGCTCGCGGGTAGTACGCGAGCCGCGCACCGTGCTGCGGGAGTTTGGGCTGGAATTGCCGGCCAAGGTGGAGGTGCGGGTGTGGGACAGCAACTCCGAGGTGCGCTACATGGTCCTGCCCCAGCGGCCTCCGGGCACCGAAGGTCTGGACGCCGAGGCCCTGGCCGCCCTGGTCAGCCGCGACGCCATGATCGGCGTGGCTAACGTACAGGCACCCTGAGATGAGCGACCGGAAGACACCCCTCGACGAACTGGACCTGCCCCGCCAGAACGGCGAGCTGGCCTTCGCCGCCCCCTGGGAGGCCCGGGCCTTTGGCCTGGCCGTGGCCCTCGGCGAAAAAGGGCTCTATGCCTGGAAGGAGTTCAGCCAGGCCCTGGCCGCCCATACCGCCGCTGCCCAAGCGCAAGGCGAAGACGAAGCCTACTACGAGCGCTGGCTCGAATCCCTGGAACACCTGGCGCTGGAGAAGGGCTTGGTGACGGTGGCCGAACTGGAAACCCGCACCGCCGAGCTAGCGGCACAGGACGAGCACCACCACTAGCCGCAACCGACAACCATTTTCGGGCACAGCGAGCGACGAGGAATGACCCTGTAGGGCTTTCTCGGGGAGTGGCCGGGTAGGGAAGGACGCGGGAGGGGGTGCGGGGAGAGCGGAGCGAAGCGAGCACGGGCGCAACGCCCCAACGTATGGGGCGTTGCGGGGGAGTGGCGGTGGGGAAGGGCACAAGTCCGCGCCTGGAGAAAGCCCGAAATGGGTCGTCCCCCGGCGCGATCAGAGCCCCAGCACCGCCACCACCTGGTCCTTCTCGATGCGCAGGCCCTTGAGCCGGCGCCGGGCCTGGCCCTCTTTCAGTTGGTAGACCGGCAGACTGTCCAGATGGGCCGTCACCAGCGGGCCCACCAGCTTCTCCACCTGCCGGCAGAAGATCTCGGGCATGTCTTCCAACTGAAAGCGCAAAAGCCGAGGCCCCACCAGCACCAGGGACCCCGTCCGCGCCTGGTACGCCAGGCCGCTGTCCAGAGCCACCTCGCCCTTGTACTGCACCCCCGGCATACCCGCCTCCAGCGCCAGATGCAGGCCCACCCGGTCGGCGCCCGGCTCCAGGGTGAGCATTGGCGAACTGAAGCCCACCGCGAAGAGCAACACCTTGGTCTCAAAGGGGAAATGGGTGTCGAGCCGCTGCTGCAACTTCTGTCGGGGAACGCTCACCCCCAACTGAAAGGGGCCGGCGCAGCCGGCTAGGATCAACAACAACAGCCAGAGGGCGACCCGTCTCATCTCAGGCTCCCGGTTTCCAGCCCAGCGCGGCAAAATTCTTGTTGCTGAGGGCCCTGATCCGCAGGGCCTTGGCCCTGGCCTCCTCCATTTCGGCCCGCAGGTCGTCGGGCCAGTACAGCCGGCCCTCCCGCACCGTCAGCACCGGATCGAGGCGGAAGCGGCCCTGCTCGCGCTCGCCGTGTACGTCGGCAAAGGTGAACTCCCCCTCGCGCACCACCAGCGCCGCCAGATCCGCCACCCGGCCCACCTCCAGGCTGCCTAAGTCCGCGCTGCGGCCAATGGCCGCGGCCGGGGCGGCGGTGGTCTGCCGCACGATCTCCTCCAGGGGAATGCCCAGGTTGAGCAGCTTGGAGGCGGTCTCCGGCAGGCTGAACACCGTGGTCTCCAGACTGTGGGAATGCCAGTCAGTGCTGATGGCGTCGGAGGGGAAACCCTGGGCCAAAGCCTCCTTGGCCACCGAGTAGCGGAAGCTGCCCCCGCCGTGGCCCAGGTCAAAGATGATCCCCCGCGCCCGGGCCTGGCGCACCTGCTCCAGCACCCGGCCCTCCTCGCCGAGGATGCCGCCCCCATGACCCTGGTAGCAGTGGGTGATGATGTCCCCCGGCCGCATCAGGTCGAGGATCTCGGGCAGGGGCGGGCCGGCCCCGATATGCACCATCACCGGCGTCCGGGTGTATTCGGCGGCCTTGACCGCCAGACGCAGGGGCTCCACCCCGTTGGGGCCGATCTGGAACCCGCCCTGCCGCACCTTGACCCCCACGCAGACCTCGGCCCAGTGGTGGATCACAAAGGCGGTGCGCTCTGGGTCACCGTAGCGCAGATCCTCCATCTCGCCCAGCGGTCCATAGGTCAGGCCGATGCCGCTGATGTGGACAAAGGCCAGCATGCGGGTGCGGGCGCGGC
>Ga0194132_10006999_pt1 | contig 17093 bp, 19 predicted proteins | sample TA2KigOf80mmetaG_FD_148612 | JGI IMG/M metagenome (GOLD analysis project Ga0194132, IMG submission 148612) | Freshwater microbial communities from Lake Tanganyika, Tanzania - TA2015054 Kigoma Offshore 80m | ecosystem: Environmental > Aquatic > Freshwater > Lake | place: Tanzania: Lake...
CCTCGATGCGCTTGCGTTCCTCGGCCTTGGGGCCCGAGGCGCGCTCGACGGTGGCGATGACGATGGTGCCGCGCCCGCGCGCGGAGGCGAGCAGTCCAGCGTCGGTGAGCTCGCGGTAGGCGCGGGCCACGGTGTTCAGGTTGATGCCGAGGTCGGCGGCGAGCTGCCGAACCGGAGGAAGTTCATCGCCCTCGGCGAGCTTTCCCGAGGCGATGAGCCCACGCAGGCCGACCACGAGCTGGTCGTGGATCGGGACGGGATTGGCGAGCGAGATCGTGAGCATGATGTGTATTGTATCATACTTTGCTACAATGGCAAGTGCGGTCGGGTTGGTGCGCCGGCGCCTTCGGGAACCCCGGTTCTCCGTGGGGGACCCCGGACCTGAACGGGCATTTCGCATGGGCGTGGGGTGAGCGCGGGCCGGCGGCCGTCATCGTGCTCGGCATGGACTGGACCACGTACTTCGCGACGGGCTGCACGCTCTTCACCGATCTTGCGAACCCCGTGTCGAACCGGATCTACGAGCGGATCGGCTTCCGCCGCGTCAGCGCATGCGCGACGGTGGCGTGGTGAGGGTTGCGCCACCACGCCGAGCAATCAGAGTCAGCCCGCGCGTTCCACGCCGAGACCTGCGGCTGGCTCGATAGACTGCCGACAGTCTCGCGTGCATGTCGCATTGCAGAGGGCGCCTGGATCCGCGCCGCCGACCTGCGGGATTGATAGGAATTCGCTTTTCGGGTGTTGCAGGCGCACGGCCTCGGCAAGTGCGCAAGAAATTCCGCTGCATTTTGGCGGATGACCATCTTTCGTTTTTACGCTCGGCCGCATGGTCGCGGGACCGTTTCGCTCTCGCAAGCCCAAGTCGTCGCCGCTTTGGAAGTGCGTTCACGCACACTTTGATCACTTCACGGCCGTGTATCCACGCAACTATCAATCGCGCTACGGAGTGCTGCGCGGGGTGATCCCTGAAGTGGTCGACAAGTTCATGGGATGCGGCGATTTCGCCAAAGGCTTCGCGCGTGTGTGCTGCGACGAGTGCAGCCATGAATACTTGTTGGCATTCTCCTGCAAAGGTCGCTGGTTCTGTCCGTCATGCCATCAAAAGAAGGTGCAGATGTTTGGCGCGATGCTGGCGGAGTCGATCTTGGCGGCGGTGCCGCATCGACACTTCACGTTCACGATTCCAAAAATGTTACGGCCGTACTTTCGAGTTCACCGCGGATTGTTGAAGCAACTCTGTCGCATCGCGCATCAATGCGTGAGTGACTTTCAGCGTGATGCGTTCGGCGACGCGAACGGCGTTGGCACAACAGTGCATGACGGCGTTCCAGCCACCGTCATGGCGATCCACACATTCGGCGAATATCTCGACTTTCATCCGCACCTGCACGCGTTGGTGGCGGACGGATTGTTTGATCGCGAAGGCAAGTTTCATGTGATGCGTGCTGATGAAGATGGTGGCGATGTAGACGCGTACCTCGCCGGCAATCACGCCGCACTGGAGCAGTTGTTTCGCGCGCGCGTGATTGCGTTCCTGGTCGAAGCTGGATTGCTGCCGCTGGATCGAGCGCGCATGTTGCGTGGTTGGGTGCATTCAGGATTTCAAGTCCATCGAAGTCGGCGCATCGCGGCGCATGAGTGTCAAGATATAGAGCGACTTGCGCAATACATTGTTCGCAATCCATTTTCGATTGCGAAGATGCAGGTGAATCGTTCGGGCGATTCGATTCTCTATCGCTCGGGAATGAATCCGAAGATCAAGCGCACCTTTCAGGTGTTCAGCGCGTGCGATTTCATCGCGGCGATCACGCAGCATATTCCGGATAAGCGCTTTCAGATGGTGCGTTACTACGGCTGGTATTCCAACAAGATGCGCGGTCAGCGCAGGAAGCGTGCAGAGGAGGCCGTGTGCGAGTCCGCGGCAGCCGCGCAGCAGGGGTGTGGTGCGCTTGCAAGCGCGGCAGTGGAAATCATCGAGCATCGTGCGCTCACGCCGCGGCGCATTCCGTCGCGATCGTGGCGCGAGCTGATCAAGAAAGTCTGGAAAGTTGATCCGCTGCTGTGTCCCCAATGTCATCACGAGATGCGCATCGTGTCGCTCATCAACGACGCGCAGATCATCGAGCGCATCTTGCGACATGTTGGCTTGTGGGTGGATGAGGTTTGCAATCATGGCGTTCGCATCTCGCCAAGCACGGGGCCGCCGGTGGAGGAATTGGTGGCGGTGTCGGGCATCTTCGACCGCGGCCAACTCGTCATCGAGCCGTGGCTTGACGATCCGATGCCGGACGATGACTGCGGGCTCGTATTGCAAGTTCAGACTGCGATCGAGCAAGCTGAAGCAGCAATGACACACGCGATTTGAAGATTTCAAATTTGAAGATTTGAAAGTCGCCGTGGATGTCGCATGGAATCGTCGCGCGATATGAACACCGTCGGGGGCACGGGAACGGGCGGAAACTGCTCCGCCGCGAGTGCGAAGGTTGCCAATGCGCCACATTGTCGCCAGGTGTGTGAAGTTCGGCACCGCGTTGGTACATTCAATGGACGGAATCACCGCTTACATTGGACTTGTCGGGCGCGCGCCCGCGACGCTCGAAAAGCGAATTCCTATCAATCCAGTCCCCCCCCATCGGCTGATCAGGCTGGCGTGTTCAGGTTCGTGGCCGAGTCCGCGGCGACGGGCACCATCAGCGTCGCGCGCTCCGGAATCGCCTGGGCAAGTCGAAAGTCCCCGCGCGCGAGGCAGTCAGAGAGCACCGGCAACGCCGCGGCACGGTAGACGCCAGCGCACGGATGGGGCCGATCGGTCGCGGCCAACACCGCTAGGCAATCAGGTTTCTGCTGAGCGGCGTGCAGCAAGCTCCATCCGTCGCTCGCCGCGAAGCTGGGCATGTCGCCTGCCAAGACGAAGACCGGCCCGCCCCAATGCTGGAGCGCCGACACGATTCCGCCCATCGGTCCAATGCCCGCGTGCTGGTCCGCGATGATGCCGTCGGCGAGCGGAAGAATGTTCGGGTCGCACTCGCCGACCAGTTTGACGCGCGGGCCAAAAATTGAACGCAACACCTCGATCGGGCGCTGCACGAGAACACATCCCGGTTCTCCCCACGGTTCACGGAGCTTGTCGCGCCCGAAGCGCCGACTCTTTCCTCCGACGAGCACAATCGGCTGGACGCTGTCGACGAACTCGGGTGAGACGAAGGCGTGCTCACCGCACATGACGAATGACCTTGCCGGTCACGGCGGCGGCGGCCGGGCGGCCATCGTCCTGCACTTCGCCACGCAGCGTCTCGACAGCGTGCGGCAGAATGTCCAGCAGGGCTTCGAGATTTTCGCTGGAGCCGCGCACCGAGCCCGGAAGCGTGAGGATGAGCGTGCGCCCAATGGTGCCCGCCACGCCGCGAGAGAGGAACGCGCGCGGGGTCTTGGTCATGCAACGCAATCGGGCAAGTTCCATCAGGCCGCTGTGCTCGCGCTCGAAGACGCGCTTGGCCGCTTCGGGCGTCACATCGCGCGGGGCCAGGCCCGTGCCGCCGGTACTCAGCACAAGGTCGATTCCGGCTTCGGCGCGGCTCCACTCGACAAAGCACGCGGCGAGAGCATCGACCTCGTCGGGAAGGCAGCGCGTCGCGACGATCTCCGCGTTCAGCCGCGACCGCAGCAGCTCGCAGAGGCCGGGCCCAGAAGTGTCCACCGCTTCGCCGCGCGAGCAGCGGTCACTGACAGTGAGCACGGCGGCCCGAATGGGGTTCGCATCGCCGCTCATGGGCGGACTCCCGGCGGCGTCGGCGCGCTGGTGTAGGACCCGCTGCGCCCACCATGCTTTTCCAACACGCGCACGCCCTCGATCATGAGCCCCTTGTCAATGGCCTTGCCCATATCGATGACCGTCAAGCACGCGATGCTCACGGCAGTCAGGGCCTCCATCTCGACGCCCGTGCGCGATTGCGTTCGGACCGTCGCGGTCACGCGCACGCGCCCCTCTTCTAGGATCGCCTGCACATCCACCGCATCGAGCGGCAGTGTGTGGCAGAGCGGGATGAGTTCGTCGGTGCGCTTGGCGGCGAGAATCCCGGCCAGGCGTGCGACCTCAAGCACCGAACCCTTCTTGACCGTGTTCTCTCGGATGGCCCGCGCGAGCTCCGTCGAGATGCGAACGAATCCCTCGGCGGTCGCGGATCGCGCGGTGATTGGCTTGTCGCCCACATCCACCATCCGCGCGGTGCCATCGGTCGCAACATGGGAGAGCGGGACAGCCGCGGGTGATCCAGGGTGATTCGTCATCGATCAATCCTAGCTCTGCGTGGGAGCCGCGGCGCGAGTGAGGGACTGTGGTCACAGGCACGACGCATCGGTTCCCGCTACATCGGCCACGGATAGAAGGGTACGAGCGCGGGCATATCCCGCCCGGACATGGCGCAGTGCGCGGCATTCGTCGGAGGCAACTCGATGAACCCATCGCTGCGCCCGCCGGCGATGATGTCTCCCGAGCCGCTTCCGTCAACCAGTTCGACCATGCCCGTCCCCCCCACCGCGCTGATCCGCACCAGCCGATGCCACCACAGATCGAGCGATTTGCCGTCGGGATTGGCAAGCGTCACGAGCCGCGGCACGCACACGACCTGCGCTTGATCCGCGCAAGCACCCGCGAGCGACGCAAGGACCGGGAGCACGATCCGCGTGCACGTCACCATCGCCGAGATCGGGTTGCCGGGCAGGCCAAAGACGGGCACTCGCGCATCGACCGTCGCACCGCATGCGCGACGCACCACCGCGCCGAGCATGGGCTTTCCCGGTCGCTGCGGCAAGCCGTGGAAGACGATCTCTGCCCCGCTTGCGTCTGCCCCGCTCGCGCTTGCCCCGCCCGCAATCGCACCGCAGCGTTCCACCGCCGCGCGCACCGGATCACGGTGCCCCATCGAGACGCCGCCCGTGAGCACCACGGCATCGGTGTGTCCGATGACGGCGTTGAGGAGCTCGTCGAGCTCACCTTCCTCATCGCCCGCATGCATGACCGTGCCGTCGGCGCGTGTCACCACCTCAATCCACGCGTGCGACTCCAGCACCGCGCGAATGGCTGCAGCGTTGCTGTTGCGGATCTGGAATGGGCTGGGCGTCGCCTGCGGGGACACGAGTTCATCGCCCGTGGTGATGACCGCCACGCGCACGCGCGGATGCACGCGCGGCCGCACGCAACCAACCGCCGCGAGCGTGCCGAGCGCAGCCGCGGTGAGCACGGTCCCCGCCGACAACACTGTTTCGCCCGCGCGGGCGTTCTCGCCGCGACGCCGGATGTTGTCGCCAACGCGCACTCCGCGTCGCGTGGCCGCGCTCGGCGTGAGCGAGATCGAGGTGATGCACTCGCGGTCTGTTGCCATCCCGGCGCCGTGTTCCACGACATCCTCGCGCCGCAGCACCGCGTCCGCGCCCGAGGGGATCGCCGCCCCGGTCACGATGCGGATGGCCCGCGCTTGCACGCCGGCAGTGGCAACGCTCATGCCTGCACGATGCAACTCGCCTGACAGCACCGGCGGCGCGTTCCCGATGCGGGACTCTCCAACGACCGCGAGCGTGATGCTTGCGCCCGCTTCCGCGCTGCGCCATGTTGCGTCCACATGCTCTGCACACACGGCGTAGCCGTCCATCGCCGAGTAATCGAAGGCCGGGCTATCGCGATCAGCTCGGACATCTTCGGCCAGCACACGCCCGCGTGCGGCGTCGATCGCGACGACTTCGGATGGACGGCCCGCGCCACCATGCATCACGCGCGAGATCATTCCCGCCACCGCAGCGGTTGGTGAGTCGAAGGCGTAGTCCTGACCTCGAAAGCTCATGCACGAATCTCCGGCGAATGCAGCCGTCACACCATACACTTCGGTCGTGCAGGTTGAGGTGCTCATTTTCGGCGCGGCGTCCTTCGGGGCCAAGAGCGACCGAGTGCATGTCAAGGTGAGCGACACGCCGACGGTCCGCGAAGTTCTGGCCGCCATGCACGCGCAGCACCCGGCGCTGAAGTTTGCCCTGCCGCCCCCAGAGACGGGTCGTCTCGCCGTGAATCACGCCTTCGCAAGGGGCGACAACGCAATCCGACAGGGCGATGAAGTCGCGCTCGTCACGCTCGTCGTGGGCGGCTGATGGTCCTTGCGCTCATCATTGACGGCCCGCTCACACCCGAGCTCGAGGCCCGCACCCTGCTCGGCCACGCGGATCAACTGCGCTCGCTCTCGGGTGACGGCACGATCGGGGCAACGCTGCGCTTTGAGGGAATCGTCCGCCGCGCGGAGCGTGACCCCGAGGCGGCGGATGCGGAGCGTGACTTGCTCGCGCTGGACTACCAGACCTATGACCCGATGGCCCAGCGCGAACTCGAAGCGTTGGCCGCGAGCGTGGCAGCGCGGCATGGGCTGAAGTCCATCGTCGCGCTACACAGCCGAGGACGCGTGCGCGTGGGCGAGGTCTCGTTCGTGCTCCAGGTCGCAGCGCCGCACCGCGCCGAGAGCCTCGCCGCAGTCGCCGACTTCATCGATCGGCTGAAGCAGGATGTCCCGATCTGGAAGTGGTCGGTGTGGGCGGTGTAAGGAGCTTGCGCCCTTCGCATCGAATCCGCCACTCCAGCGTGATCAACCCAGCACCAGTTTCGCGCCCGCAATCAAGAGCACCGCGGCGAGCGTGATGTTCAGCGCGCGCGGCGTGGCCCGACGGCTGCCCAGGGTCGCGCCGATCAGTCCGCCCAGCGCGGCGCACGCGGCCAGTGGCCACAGGTTCGCCGGCGGCGACCAGCCGCTCTGAACCAGACCCGCGACGCCCGCCGCGGAATTGACGAGGATGAACAGCGACGCCGTCGCCGCCGTGCGCTTGGTGTCAGCCCAGCCCAGGAGCAGCAGCACGGGGCTCAGAAAGATGCCGCCGCCCGTACCCGTGAGGCCAGCGACCAGTCCCAGGACGCCGCCCACGGCGAGCATGAGTGGCAGTTGTGGCGAGCGCATCTCGCGCGTCGCATCGGAAGGCCGCCACGCCAGAGACACCATCCGTGCTGCTGTGAGCACGAGCACGATGCCGATCGCGACCTTGAGCGCGTCAGCGGGTAGTTGAATCATGCCTCCGAAGAACGCGGCCGGAATCGACGCGGCGGCGAAGGGCCAGAAGAGCGGCCAACGAAAGTGCCCCGCGCGGGCGAACTGCACGAACGCGATGGCGGCGACCAACACATTGATCGCGAGCGCTGTGGGGCGCATGACCACGGCCTCGACGCTCATCAACGCCATGACCGCGAGATAGCCCGATGCGCCCGCGTGTCCGACGGCGCCGTAGAGCGCACCGACGATCAAGAACAGGACGCCGAGGATGGGGAGCGCGTCGTCGCGCATGGTGAACGACTAGCCGCCGATCGCCGACATTGGGCGCTCGGGCTGGCGGAACTGGGGCGACGCGATGCCGTGGCCGGGCTGCTTGGTCCATGTCGCGTCGATCAGGAAGTCGCCGATGTGCTCGTCGGTGGTTGCGGAGCGCAGCAGCGAGCGCAGATCCCACTCAGTCGTGCTGAAGAGGCACGGACGAATCTTGCCGTCGGCGGTGAGGCGGAGGCGGCTGCACGCGCCGCAGAAGGGACTGCTGATGGGGGCGATGAAGCCAACGCGACCGGGGCGACCATCAGCGAAGGCGAACGAGCGGGCGGTGCTCGAGGGATCGTCGTCGTGGCACGCGACGAGCGGGAAGCGTTCCTCGATCACGGCCCGCGTCTCTGCGGCGCTCACCCATTTGGAAGCGTCCCAGGCGTGACCGGAGTCGAGCGGCATGTACTCAATGAAGCGCATGTCGATCGCATACCGTCGGGCCAGTTCCGCGAGGTCCGCCGCTTCGTCATCGTTGAAGCCGCGGATGAGCACGGCGTTGAGCTTGAGCGGCGTCAGCCCCTCGGCGATCACGGCCTCGACACCCGCAAGGACATCGGCGGGCGAAGAGGTCGAGCGCGTGAGCCGGGCGAAAAGGTCCGCCCGCAGCGAGTCGATGCTGATCGTGACGCGGTCCAGCCCCGCCGCCTTCCACGCACGCAACGCGTCGCGAGTCAGGAGCGAGGCATTCGTGATCATGGCGATCTCGATGTTCGTCGCGGCGCGGATGCCGGCGATGATCGCGGTGAGGTCCGGATGCAGCGTTGGCTCGCCGCCCGTGAGGCGGATCTTGTGAACCCCCAACGACTCGGCGATGCGAGCGACGCGGATGATCTCGCCGGTGGTGAGCAGCGACTCGCGTGGGGCGAAGCGCACTTCGGGTTCCATGCAGTAGGTGCAGCGGAAGTTGCAACGGTCGGTGATGCTGATCCGCAGGTCGCGGATGGCGCGGCCGTGCGAATCGAGCATGCGGCGAACGGCGCGGATGTGCTCAGGTGCGCGCGGAGGTTGTACAGGGCGTGAGGGCGCCGTGGCGCGCGGGAACTGGGCAAGCGCAAAGCGACCATCCCGCGCGGCCAGAGCCGCCGCATGGTGCTTCGGGATGGCGGACTCGATCATCGACACTGCGACATCTCCACGCACGCGCGTGCTCTGCACCACCATCAATCACCGCGAGCGAACTGCTCGTGCGCCCAGCTCCACGCCGCGACCGTGCGAGGAAAGCCGACGGTGTTCATCGCGAGAAGGACCGCCTGCTCGACCTCTGCGTGCGTTGCTCCGTGCTGCATCGCTCGGCGAACATGGCTGCGGAGCGCGGACTCGAGCCCAGCCCCGACGCAGATTCCGATCTTGATGAGGGACAGCGTCTTGGCGTCGAGCGGGCCGGCCGCCACGACGGCTGAGGCGATGTGCTCATGCGCGCGGCCGAGGTCCGGGTACTTCTTCACGAAGGCCTTGTATGTCGCGGGGACCTTGCTGCTCTTCTTCGCGGGTGACTTTTTTTGACGTGGTGCGCTCATGGGTGTTTGCTCCCGCAGGCCAGCGTGGCTGAAGATCTGTTGGACGGATCGTTCACTGTGTCCGCGACCGAACAAAGAATCGCGTAGTACTCCTCGACATCGATGCCGAGCAGCGTGGCTCCGAAGAGTTCGGCCTCGACATGAGACGCGACCTCGCCGTAGTTCACAGAGGGAATGTAGTACGCGATCAACAACGGGATCAGATCGTCGACGTTTTCGAACATCGGGTGAATGAACAGGCAGAAGCCGTCCGACGGGTGCTCGCCCAGGCTCTCCACACACGCGAATTCGCCGGGCTGGAGCGGCTCGGCATCGAATCGGACGCCGAGCGGGTAGCGCACCACGGAACGATCCTCGAGCAGCCGCATCATCCCGCCACGATCCATGGGACCACCGCGGCGCAGACGCGCGTCCATCGCCTTCGCGACGATGTGGTCACGAAGGGACTGCTGTGCCTCTTCGGCGGTGGGGCGTTGATTCATGGATGAACTTCCGCGTGCTCCGCGGCTGCGGAGCTGGCCGTGGTCGCGGCCTCAAAGTCCTGGTCCTCGGTCAGTCGCCCGGTGAGCACGGGCACGGTCACTCGCACGAGGATCGTGTAGATGAGGATGCCGCCCGCCCAGATGCCCAGTGTGACCAGCGTCTCGTTCATCGTCGGCAGGTACTCGACGATCTCGCCCAGCGGTGTGGGGATGAAGGCCGGGACGATCATGCCCATGCCCTTCTCGATCCAGATGCCCACGATGAGCATCACGCTTGCGGTCTGCAGCACGGGCAACTTGCGGCTGAGGGGCATGAAGAGCAGGACCATCGCGACCAGGTTCAGTGCGATCGCGGTCCAGATCCACGGCACGAGCGCCGTCCGGCCATGCAGTCCAAGGAACAGGTACTTGGCCGAGGCCCCGTGCGCCGAGTCGGTATAGAACTCCGTAAACGCCTCTGAACCGAGCAGGAACATGTTGATCGCGAGCGCGATGGTCACGATGTTCCTCAGCGTCAAGAAGGCCTTCTCAGGAACCCGATAGGTCGTGAACTTGGCGAGCACCGAGAGCGACAGAATGAGGAACGCCGGCCCTGCCGCGAACGCCGAGGCCAGGAACCTAGGCGCGACGACGGCCGAGTTCCAGAAGGGTCGTCCGCCAAGCCCGCTGTACAGGAACGCGGTCACCGTGTGGATGCTGATGGCCCAGACAATGGCCACGAAGACGAATGGGATGTAGAAGATCTTGCTGGGCTGACGCCGGCGGTAGGCGCAGTACACGAGATAGCCGCAGATGTGCAGGTTGAGCAGCAGGTAGCCGTTCAGCACCAGCACATCCCAGGTGAGCATCGAGACCGGGAAGTTGAAACGCATCATCAAGTGCTGAAAGCGATCAGGCCGCCCCAGATCGACCGTGACGAAGAGCATCGCCATGATGATCGCCGCCACTGCGAAGAGCTCGCCGAAGATGACCAGGTCATGGAGTTCGCGGTTCTTGTAGATGTAGACGGGGATGACGAGCATCACCGCCGCGGCCGCCATCCCGACCAAGAAGGTGAAGTTTGCGATGTAGAAGCCCCACGAGACCTGATCGGTCATGCCCGTGGTCGCTAAGCCGTAGACGAGTTGCTTGCAATACGCGTTGATGCCCAGCAGAACGAACACGGTCAGCAGAAACATCCACGCGTAGTAGCGGGCGTCGCCGACGAAGCTCAGGCGAAAACAACGGAACAGAAACGTCAGATAGGTTCTCATGTCCGGGCTCCGTTCCACCACTCGGGCGTGCTCGACGCCACGAAGTCCTTCCGAGGCCCGGCCGCGCCAGGCAGGCAACCATACGCGTCACCCTCTTCGGCCTTGAGCCGCTCGGCGATCGCCACGGCCTCAGGATCAAGCGTGTTCGGGTACCGCTCGTCGAAGTAGTAGAAGAACCGAGGGAGCGTTCCCACATCCTCCTTGAGCACGAAGACGCGCTTGGTCTTCAGGATCTCCGAGACCTCGGACTTCGGATCAAGCACATTCCCGAACTTGCGGGATCCGGTCGGGCAGATCTCCACGCACGCGGGCATCCGCCCCTCGCGTGTGCGGTGCAAGCAGAAATGGCACTTCTCCATCACGCCCCTTTCGCGTGGGCGATTGGAGAGGTAACTCATGTTGGGGTTGAGTTGTTCCCTCGGCAGGCTGGGCTTGGCGAAGTTGAATCGTCGTGCCCAGTACGGGCACGCCGCTTCGCAGTACCTGCACCCAATGCACCAGTCATAGTCGATCACGGTGATGCCATCGGGTTCCTGCCATGTTGCTTCGACTGGGCACACCTTGACGCAGGGCGGGTTCGCGCACTGGTGGCACTGCACCGGCATGTAGAAGTGGCTGGGATCGGGCACGGTCGGATGGTCGTAGTGGTGGTTTCCCTTCTCGACATCGAGCGATCCTCTGGGCATCTCGATCACCCGGATGTACTGGATCTCCGGGCTGCGCGACTGGTTGTTCTCGGCCACGCACGCGTGCACGCACTTGCGGCACCCGATGCAGCGCGAGAGATTGAGCGCATAGACGAACTCGACGCCCTCCATCGGCTTCACATCTCGAAGGTGCGGGCGCACCGCGTATCGATCCTCCACCTTCTTGCGGATGCGTTCGAGCGCCGCCTCCATCTCCTCGGGCGTCATGGCCTTGTAGTGCTTCTGCAGGAACTCATCGAAGTTCGGGACATCATCCGACGACAGCTCGCGCAACGGGCTCAACGCAGCCGCCAGCGCCGCCATGCCACCCACGGCCGCCGCCCCGGTGCGAAGGAAACTTCGCCGCGTCTGCTCCGATTCAGAACCGGAATGATTTTTGGAAGGTCCCTCCCAGATCCGAATGTCGGTCATTGGTGGCCTCCCTTGCTGGTCGAGTTCATCGTTTTCGCCGCGTCGAGTTCACGGAGCCACCGCTGCAGCGGGCTGTGCATCTGGCCGTGATCGTGCGAAGGACTGGCGGGTTGTGCTCCCATGCGGAGCGTGTTGGGACCAGGGAGTGGTCTGGTGGGCTCGAACTTGGGTGAATGCGGGTTGTGGCACTCGTTGCAGTTGAGGCGACGCTGGGCATCCGAGTGGGTCATCCACGATCCGAGTGTCTTCCCGTGCGTTCCGCGCTCCCAATCGCGGAAGACCGTTCCGTGACACTGCGCGCACAACTGCGGGGTCTGCGCAAACGGCACGCTGGCTCCGTCCCGCAGCGTCAGTCGCTCACGATTCTCCGGATCATGGCAGTTGGTGCAGCGGTTGTTCAGCCCGTGCAGCAATCGAATGTCGCCGTGGAAGTTCAGGTTGGCGCCGGCCGCAGAGTTGGACTGAAAGATCTGGTGGCATCCGTTGCAGTTCTGCGGACTGCCGTCGACGAGGATGTGTGCGGGGTCCGACATCGCCGCCCGCCGGGGTTTGACGACGAGGTCCCCCCGATCGACCATCGCGGCGGGCGCATAGGTCATTTCACCGTCGCGCGAAAGTGCGAACAGCACCATCGCCAGCGCCACGAATCCCATCGGAAGCGACCATCCCAGCCACGCCGCATCGACTCGGGATCCAGGAACGGCGCCAGCCACGATCGGGGGAACAGGTTCAGGTCTCGGCTGCACAGATTGGCCTCCAAATTGGCGAAGTCTACACACTAACGAATTTCGGATATGTTTGTCTACGATATAACAGGCACGGCAAGCTCGGCGTGTGGCGCGAGGCCAAGGTGTCGGATGACGACGGAGACCGGACATGGCGATCAGTGGACTCGTGGTGACGCTCGCAGACGACCCCCTGGGCGAGACGGCACTGGCGGCCCTGACCGCTGACTCGCGGCTGACGGTCGGCGAACGATTCGGTCAGCGCCTTGCGCTGGTCGCTGAAACCCCCTGCGCGCGCGACGACCACGACCTCTTCGACGAACTCCGTCAGTTGCCCGGCGTCACCCATGTTGACGTGGCCTATGTCCGACTCGACACAGATCCCGACCACTGCGATCACGCTCCCCAAGGCACATCTGCGAAGGAAACCCATGCTCACCATTGATCGTCGCACATTCGTCAAAGCATCCGCCATGGCCGCCGCCACCGCCGCGGCATCCGGCTCCGCTCATGCCGTCTCACTCCATGTGCTGAACAATCAGCCCGAGGGTTCTTCGCTCACCTGGCAGAAAGCGCCCTGCCGATTCTGCGGCACCGGCTGCCATGTCATGGTCGGCACCGAGAACGGTCGCGTCGTCGCCATCCAGGGCGACCAGAAGGCCGAGGTCAACAAGGGCTTGCTGTGCGTGAAGGGTTACCACGTGGGCCTGGCGCTCTATGGCAAAGATCGACTCACCACCCCGATGTTGCGCAAGGACGGGAAACTCGTCCCGATCTCGTGGGACGAGGCCATCGACATCATCGCCAAGCGCATCGCCGACAACCCCAAGGCGTTCGCGATGTACGGCTCAGGGCAATGGACCGTCGGAGAAGGCTATGCCGGCAACAAGTTCATGAAGGCCGGACTCGGGAGCAACAACATCGACGGCAATCCGCGTCTGTGCATGTCCTCCGCAGTCACCGGGTTCCTCTCGACGTTCGGCGTCGATGAGCCGCCGGGGGCCTACGACGACCTCGACAAGTGCGATGTCGCCATCATGTGGGGCAACAACATGGCCGAGATGCACCCGGTGCTCTTCTCGCGCCTGGTGGATCGTCGCACGCGCGGCGAGAAGATCACGATCATCGACTTCACCACGCGCCGGACCCGCACGAGCGAACAGTCCGACCAGGTCCTGTACTTCAAGCCCAATGGCGACCTTGCCATTGCCAACGGGATCGCCCACCAGCTCATCAAGAACAACTCGTTCGACAAGGATTTCGTCGAGAAACACTGCAATTTCCGCCAACTCGGCGCGAAGCCCGATGACAAGACCCCGCCCGACATGCTGGGCGTGCCCATGACCTTTGATGAGTTCGCCAAGGCCGTCGAGCCCTACACCCCGGAAAAGGTGGAGGAACTCTCGGGCGTCCCGGCCGACAAGATCCGCATGCTCGGCGAGATGTTTGGCCGACGCGACCTCAAGATCAACAGCCTCTGGTGCATGGGCATGAACCAGCACACAAGGGGGACCGCGATCAACTGTCTGGTGCACGGCATCCACCTGCTCAGCGGACACTTCGGCAAGCCGGGCGACGCCGCAACGAGTCTGACCGGTCAGCCGTCCGCCTGCGGCACGGTGCGCGAAGTTGGCACACTCTGCCACCTTCTCCCCGGCGGAAGACTGGTCGCCAACGCCGAGCACCGCAAGGAAGCGGAAGCGCTCTGGAATGTGCCCGAGGGACGCATCGGCGACAAGCCTGGGTACCACACCATCGAGTTGTTCAAACGCTTCAACACGCCCACTGACCAGGGCGGTGACATCACCACCGTCTGGGTCCAGGTCACCAACCCGGGCCAGACCCTCCCGAACCTTCAGCGGAACTTCCGCGAAAAGAAGAACCTCCCGGACAAGTTCCTCATCGTCTCCGATGTCTATCCGACGGCCACGACCGAACTCGCCGACCTCATCCTTCCCAGCGCGATGTGGGTCGAGAAGAACGGGATGTACGGCAACAGCGAACGGCGGACGCAGCAGTGGTTCAAGATGGTCCAGCCGCCCGGCGAAGCCCGCGACGACTGCTGGCAGCTCATCGCCGTCTCGAGAAAGCTCATGGACATGGGCGTCGAAGGCATGAAGGACAAGGACGGCAAGTGGATCTTCCACACCGCCGACAAGGCCGGAGTCGAAGTGCCGATCTGGGAATGGCCGCACTACTACGACACCAACGTCGACGAGCGACTGTTCGAGGAGTACCGCCCCTTCACCACCAAGAAGCACAAGCATCTGGCGCCGTATTCGGAGTATGTCGAGCACCGCGGCATGCGCTGGCCTGTCGTCCAACAACCCGACGGTTCATGGCGTGAAACCCGTTGGCGTTTCAGCGAGTTCGACGATCCGTTCGTGGCCAAGGGGAAGGGATTCCAGTTCTACCACTCCGTCAGCAAGGATGACAAGGCACTCATCTGGTTCCGCGCGCACGAGCTCCCGCCCGAGGTGCCAGACCTGGACTACCCCTTCTGGCTCTGCACCGGCCGAGTGCTTGAGCATTGGCACTCCGGCACGATGACCCGCCGCATTCCGCAACTCCACCGCGCCATGCCCAGGGCGTATGTCGAGATGCACAAGGATGACGCGAGCCGCTTGGGAATCCAAAACTCCGAAGTCGTCACGGTCAAGAGCCGACGCGGCGAGATCGATCTTCCCGTGTGGATCGGCGGACGAGGCAACCCTCAACCCGGCGAGGTGTTTGTCCCCTTCTTCGACGAAGGCAAACTCATCAATCTGGTCACGCTCGACGCGTACGACCCGTACTCAAAGCAACCCGACTACAAAAAGTGTGCCGTGACCATCGTCCGCAAGCCCTAGGAGATTCCATGTTCAACGCGAACTCATCCTCGCGGTGCTCACCCAAACTGCTCTGGAGCAGCGTCCTGCTGGTGGCCGGCGCGGCCGTCGCCACGCTTGGGGTCGCGGCGGCGAGTCAGTCCGTGTCAGTCGCTGGGCAGCCCGTGCCCCCAGCCCGTCTGGACACGCAGATCCCACGCGGCAATTCCCGTCAAGAAACGATCACATGGCGACTGAACAGTCCTTCGCCCAGGGTCGTTCCCGAGTCACGAGCGAATCCGGCGGCGGTGCCGGACAAGCTCGCAGCGAGGGTTCGATCGATGGAGCAGCGCGCGTCGCTGCGGGCGTTTGATGGGGCGCCCCCGGTCGTCCCGCACTCCGTCGCCGACCTGAACATCCAATCCTGCCTCGCGTGCCATGCCGATGGGCTCAAGGCTGGCGACAAGGTCGCCAAGATGATCTCGCACACCACGCTCACCAACTGCACGCAGTGCCATGTCGAATCGCAGCCCAACGGTGACCATCCCAACGATCTGTCGCTGGGGAATCTGTTCGTCGGGCTTCGTCCAAGCGGCTATGGCGGCACGCGAGCGTGGGCAGGAGCACCACCGGTCATGCCGCACACCATGTTCATGCGGACCAACTGCATCAGTTGCCACGGCGAGCACGGATATGACGGGTGGCGCCCGGACCATCTGTCCCGAAGCAACTGCGCTCAGTGCCATGTCCCCGCAGCGCAGTTCGAGCAACTCTCCCCAACCTTCGGCATTCCCGACATCGCCGACGGGCAGACCACTGCCGATCGGCAATAAGATGAGGCACCATGCACGAGGACCCGGGTCTCTCTCGGCGTGACCTCCTGCGCGGTCGGCTCTTGGGTCAGTTCCTCGGTCGGCTCGCGCAAGCTGCAACGAACAAGGTTCAGGCGGTGCAGGAAGCTGTCGCCAGCTCCGCCGCGTCGCAAGCGAAACCCGCTGACCCAGACCCGACCGCCTCGGGCGCGATGGGCCGTCGATTGGCTCTCCCGATCCACCGCCCGCCCGGCGCGATCGATGAAGTCTCGTTCCTCGCTGGCTGCACGCGATGCAATGAGTGCGTCACAGCTTGCCCCGTTGGTGCGATCGTTCACGCACCGGCCAAGTTCCGCGCCGCGGCGGGAACGCCCATGATCGACCCCCACACGGCGGCGTGCATCATGTGCACGGACACTCCCTGCATCACCGCGTGCAAGCCCGGAGTACTCAGGGCCGACCAGCCGCGGGCCATGGGTGTGGCATGGATTCAGACGATGGCCTGTCTCGCGCACACTGGCTCGTTCTGCACCGTCTGCTCCGAGCAATGCCCGGTGCCTGGCGCGATCGAAGTTCACGCCTGCAAGCCCACGATCCGACCCGACGCGTGTACCGGGTGTGGCGTATGCGCCAATGTCTGTCCGGCACCAACGAACGCAATCGTCGTCATGCCGCTGGCCGATCGACGGACCAGATCGTCCTCATCGGGCCACCACTGATGAGCGTTGGCCCGTTGGCCCGCTCAACGAGGCAAGGCATCCCGCAATCTCGCCAGCCACGACGCCCCACGCGGGCCGATTCGCCCACGCTGCGAGTCAACGAAAAGACCCGCCTCGACTTCGAGGCGGGCCTTGAACTCCCCCAACTGGACTTGAACCAGTAACCTGGCGGTTAACAGCCGCCCGCTCTACCGATTGAGCTATAGGGGAATGGGGTGGGAAGAATCTCGCCAAGCACGGGGCCGCCGGTGGAGGAATTGGTG
>Ga0194132_10007000_pt1 | contig 17092 bp, 16 predicted proteins | sample TA2KigOf80mmetaG_FD_148612 | JGI IMG/M metagenome (GOLD analysis project Ga0194132, IMG submission 148612) | Freshwater microbial communities from Lake Tanganyika, Tanzania - TA2015054 Kigoma Offshore 80m | ecosystem: Environmental > Aquatic > Freshwater > Lake | place: Tanzania: Lake...
GGAATCATGCCAAGTTTCCGCTCCCGCTCAACCTCGCCGCGAGCCGCGCCCAGCGCGGGTTTCCGAGCGTTCAGGCTCCCGTTTCTACCCACTCAAACGCCCGAAGACCCAAGTAAAATTTAGCGAATTCATCAGAAGCAATCCTCCATATCAAAATCGTGGAATAGTTTTCCCAACCAATGCTGACGGAACGATTAATTCACAGCACAGATTTTTTCGCGAAGAACTGCCAACTTTGAGAGAAATTATACTCCGTGGAAAAGAGGTGGGAATGTCTCCCGATGAAATGGAAACATTTCTCGAAGTAATTAAGTTTTGCGAGAAGCTACAACAACAGTCTAAAACAGTGGTCAATCCTACTGCGTCTGAGGTGATTCAGAGACAGGAGTCATTGGTAAGTAAATTATAGCTCATTTGGGTAATCGATGGCGATAGTAGAGCAAAAGGCGAGAAATTGCCGTACTGTGCGGGCGCGTTAGCAGAGTCGAGCCACGCTCGCGACGTCCGATAAGAGGGCATATGTACAAATCGCGGCTTTGTGCTTCCTCGCCGCTTCACCGATCTCAAAGGCTCGACCGAGCTCTACGAGCGGGTGGGCGACCTGGTTGCCTTCGACCTGGTGCGCGAACATTTCCGTGTTTTGAACGAGAGCGTCGCCATCGAAGGCGGCGCCGTGGTCAAGACGATCGGCGACGCGGTCATGGCAACCTTTCCCACACCCGATCGCGCACTGGCAGCAGCGCTACGCATGCGCGAGGCCATGCGCCGGCTGAACGAGACCCACGGCCGCGAGGACTTGCTGCTCAAGATCGGCATCCATGAAGGGCCCTGCCTGGCGGTGAACCTGAACGAGCGCCAGGATTATTTCGGCCAGACCGTGAATATCGCCTCGCGTGTGCAGGGACTCGCGATCTCTCAGTCGATCCTGGCGACAGCCCCGGTGATCGACAATCCACGCAGCGCCAGCCTCTTGGGTAACAACGGCCCAAAGCCGATGGCGCAAAGTCACGCGTTGCGCGGCATTGCCGCGGAAATGGCCGTCTACGAAATCCCCTGAGCCGCGCCAGAGCGGCGTCTCGACCAGCGGGACAGCAGCACCGATCCACCGAATAGGAATGTCACGGCGAATGCGACCGCCGACGGCATCCAGAAGTCCATGAACGTGGCGATGGAGGCGCGGATGGGGTTGGCCGGATCGTAGATGACGGTCACGCGGTCACCCTCGGCAAGGGACGTTTCGCTGCCGTCGGACTGCGCCACGGTTCTTCTCCTCGGTCCGCCGCGTCTCACGGACTTCCAGCACCGTGCCCTCGGCGCGCAGGCTGCCGGTGTAGTTCCAGCGCCTTCCATGACGCGAAGGCCCCGATCACCGCCGCCGTCAGCGCGATCGCCGCGAGTTGAAGGTCGCGCCGTTGTGGCGTCTTTTGACGGCGGGCGATCACATCGGACGCGCGCGGTCTGCCGCTGGGGGCACGGATCGAGCGATCGGGCTGGCCGCGTGACAATATACCGGCCGCTGGCTCTTCGCGGTCTTCGTCCGGCAACGTGACAATGCCCGCGCAGTCACGGTGCCCATGTGCGCACAAGATCCGCATCGATGGCATCCACCAGTACAATCTCCTGGCAAAAACCGTCATCCCCCTTCACACGCGCGCCTGCCGGCGAGGGCTCAATGGAAGCACAATCGTGCGGCCGGCCGATGGCGCGCAGGCACAACGACAGTCCCACGAGGTGTGACGGGATGATGCCGTCATGACCCTTGCGGAGGGGTACAAGGCGCATCGCCTCGGCTGCAGAGAACCAGCGGCCTTGCTCTGCCGAGACCGGCTCTTCCGACAGCGTGCACAGGAACAGCAGGCTCAGGATGTCGGAACGACGGCTGCGGACGGGATAAATGGATGCCACGTGTCGGCAGGTCTGCAGCTTGCTGCCGCCGAGTTCACGATCCAGAACCCGGCGTATTCCGCCGACCAGGTAATCACCGCATCGATCAACAGTGCCGGCATAGTGCCACATGCCGTTGAATGGATCGGCCTCGTCTACCGCGCGCAACGTCAGCCAGAAGAAGACTTCGTCGCCGGCGACCTTGTGCACGATGACCTCGGGCGAGCAGGACGGACGAAGGCGGATCAGCGCATTGAAAATCCGCTCGGGAAACACTCCACCCCGGGTCTCGCGATAGCGCCGAAGCCATTGCAGGGCGGCCTCGCAAGTCGCAAGCGCGCTTTCCTCATCAGCAGGCATGCCCGATCCTGCGCTGCTATCGTGGTTGCTCATATTCCTCATAGTGGTCGGCATGCTCGGCAAACCATTGGTGGGTTGCGCGCAGGCCCTCGCGAAGACTTGTCTCCGTCGCAAAGCCGAGATCCTTGGTCTGTCGCGTCGTATCGGCTACCCAGCGTGGCGAGTCCCAACGCTGACGTTCAACGGCACCCCAACTCAAGTTGAGCGGCCGTCCGTGAATCTCCTCCAGGACTCTTGCGACTTCGCGGATAGTGTGCTCGACGCCCGTACCCAGGTTGAAAACCGCCTGATCGCCACTGAGGGGATGCCGCATGCAGTGCTCCACGGCTCGGACGACGTCATCCACGAAAATGAAGTCGCGGCTCACCTCGGGAGACGACAGGTTCATTGGTCGTCCCTTCAGTGCCGACAAGATCAAGCGAGGGATCAGCCGGCGGCCATGTTCCCACGGACCATACACGGAAAACAAGCGCAAGGTCACGAGCGGCGTCCCCTTGAAACGAGCCGCGTAGGTGCCGTAGAGCGTCTGCGCGAGTTTGGCGATGTCGTGCACCCGCGTTGGATTGGGAAGCGACGTCTCGGCCATGGGTTCCGTCTGGTAGCCATATTCCGACGAGCTGCCGGCGTTGATGAACAGCTCGCAGCCGATGCTTGCCGCGGCAAGATTGACCAGCGGTTGCACCGTGTCCAGGATGATCTCCATCTCGTCGATCTCCTGCGCCAGTGCCGCATGCGCCGCGAAATGGAGCACAATCTCGGGACGCGCCGCCTTTACGACTTGTCGCGTGGCCTCTGCATCGCGGAGATCGGCATGATGGACCTGCACTTCATTCGCCACTTCGCCAATGCGCCACATTGCTTTCGAATGTCGGTCCGACGGTTGGTGTTTGGGAGGTCGCACGATCGCGTGCACGTCATGTCCGCGCTCGACCATCCTGCGCACCAGGTTCGCGCCGACGAAGCCCGTGGCACCGCTGATCAGGATGCGACGCGCGTCAGCCGGAGGCAACTTCATGCCTCACTGCAGAACTCCACATAGCGTGCAAAGCCCGCGTCGAGCATCGTGCGCGGCTCGTATCCCAGCATGCGACGCGCCTTGCCGATATCGAGTGCCCCCCCGCGTGGACGCCGCACGGGGTCGGCGGTGTCGCGGTTCACCACCTTGAGGTCCGGGAAGTGCGTAAGAGCAATATCGGCGAGCTCGCGCAAGGTGTGCGCCGTACCGCTCGTAATGTTGAAGGTGTCGTTGACGGCCGCGGGGTGGGTGGCCGCGAGATAGAAACCCTCGACGGCATCCTCGACCCAAGTGAAATCGAGAAGCTGGTTGCCGCCGTCGAAGAGCTGGATCTCCTGGCCCTGCATGCCGCACTCAACGAACCGCTGGACGATGCGCTGGTTGGTGTCGGTCGGACCGTACACCGAGCACGGCCGCACGATCACGAAGTCGAGCCCGAACATCTCATGGTAGGTGCGTACGTAAACCTCGCCGCACAGCTTGGACGCGCCATAGACCTCCAGCGGCACGGTCGGGTGGTCTTCCCGTGCGGGAAAATGGATGAAGTCGCCGTAGGCGGTGCTGGACGACGCATACACAAGGCGCTTGACGTTGCTGCGGTGCGCGGCGCTGAAGACGTTTGTGGTGCCCGTCTGATTGATGGAGAGCGCCTCGTCGAAGTAACGCTTCGACGCGTCGGCAATGGAGATGGCCGCCAAATGAACCACGACATCGGGCTTGGCGTCCCGCATGTTGCGCTCCAGCAAGGTGGCATTGCAGATATCACCCTCGATCAACTGGAACTGCGCGCGCCCGTTGCTTTCTGCCTCCGCCTCGCGGATGCGCCGCAGCCGCCGCTCGACCTGACCTGCATAGGCCGCGCGTTCGGAGGGAAGCACGAAGGTGCGCAGCGCGTCGTAGGCCACGACGTCCCAGCCGCTGCGGATGAACTTGACGGCGAGAAGCGAGCCGATGAAACCCGCGCCACCCGTGATGAAAACCTTCTGCCTCATTTGCGTGCCCTAACCTGCAGGGTTGTTTTGACGATATGGTCGGGCGTCAGTCCGCACTGCTCCCGGTAGAATGCCTGCGAACCGGAGACATGGACGAACCTGTCAGGGATCCCGATGCGGTGGACCGTACAACGCGTCGGCACGTCGGCCACGGCTTCGCACACCGCACCGCCGAGCCCGCCGAGCACGGAATGCTCCTCAACCGTTACGATCGCCTGGCAGCGCTCGCTGAGCCGCCTGACATAGCTTACGTCGAGTGGCTTGACAGTGTGCATGCTGGCGACGGTCGGGCGGATCCCATGTGCCGACTCGAGCCGGCGCGCGGCCTCGGCCACCATGGACAGCATGTTGCTGGTCGCCAGGAGCGCGACCTCGCTGCCTTCCTGGACAACGAGGGCATGCCCGAGGCGAAACTCCGGGCACGTCTCGGGCTGATGGACCGCAGGCTCTCCGCGCTTGCCCAAGCGCATGTAGGCCGGACCTTTGCGTGACGCGAGAGCCCGCGTGGCGCAGCGCACTTCCCACGGATCGCCCGGACAGACCACGCACAGCCCGGGCAACGAGCGCGCTACCGCGATGTCCTCCACGGCATGATGCGTGGCGCCCATATCGCCGTAGCTGTACCCCGCACCCAGACCCACGATGGTCACGGGCAAATCATGATAGCAGATATCGATGCGGATCTGCTCGAGGGCACGGAAGATGGCGAACGGAATGAACGAGTAGACGAACGGCCTAAATCCCTCCCGAGCGAGCCCCGCGGCGGTCCCCATCATGTTCGCTTCCGCCACGCCGCAATTGAAGTAACGCGTAGGGAACTCGGCCTGGAACGGCTCGAACACCGTGTAACCGAGGTCACCAGTGAGCAGCATCACTGCCGGATTCTGGCGTGCCAGGGAGACCAGCTCCTCGACGAATGCCGTCCTCACGACAACAGCTCCAGGCGGGCTGCCGCGACCTCATCGGCCGAGGGCGTCTGATAATGCCATTTCAGCTGATCCTCCATGAAACTGACGCCCTTGCCTTTTACGGTGTGGGCAATCAGCACGCTCGGTCGCCCGGGTTCGAAAGGCGCTGCGGTCAGCGACCGGAGCAGAGCCGACATGTCATGGCCATCGACGTTGCGCGCCGCCCAGCCAGCCGCCTGCCATTTGGCATCGAGCGGCGCCAGACCGAAGACCTCGTCCACGCGTCCAAAATTCTGGATCTTGTTGTGATCGATGATGGCCACCATCGACGATAGCCGATGATGGGCGGCAAACATCGCAGCCTCCCATGTCGAGCCTTCCTGGCAGTCTCCCTCCGAGAGGACGGTGAAGACCCGATGCGACTGGCCCCGTGTCTTGGCCGCCAGGGCGATTCCGTTTGCCACACTGAGGCCATGCCCGAGCGATCCGGTTGAGAACTCGACCCCGGATATCCCGAAGGTGTTGGTGTGCGCGATAAAGGGTGAGCCATCCTTGAGATAATTCTCCAGGTCCGCAGCCGGGAAACGGCCGTATTCGGCAAGCACCGCGTACAGTGCAGCCGCCGCATGCCCCTTGCTTAGGATCATCCTGTCGCGGTGGTCGGCGTCGGCGCCATGTTTCATGACGCCCCCATAGAGGGCGACCAGAATGTCCATGACCGACAGGCACGAGCCGACATGGCAGCTATGGGCCCGCGCAATCATTTGCGTCACCTCGAAGCGCAGGCGATTGGCGACCTTGCTCAACTCCGCCGATTGGGCGGTCACATGGGGAGTGCTCATGGCGCGCTCGCTGCCGTCTGTGCAACGCCGGGCAGGGAAATGGTGGGGCCGAGGTAGAACACCTTGAAGTGCTCTATGACGTCGTTATCGGCCTCGTCGGTTTCCTCACAACCGGCGTGAGTGTTGCCTTTGGCGCTCGCCACGATGTCGAGACTGCACCGAACAGGCTCCTTGCGATCGTTCTCGGCGGGACAGACAAGGTGGATCACACCGGCGTCGTCGAGTGACCAGTGGCACGTCCACGACTTCTCGACGCGAAACATGTGCCGCTCGGTCACGGTGCCATCGGCGTGGAAGTGGACGAGATAGCCGCCGCACAACTCGCCGAGCTTGAGCATATAGGAACCCACGACTTCGTCGCGGGTGAAAGACCGCTTGGATTTCATCCAGGCCCGATAGGCAGAGTCGGTGGGACCCTCTGGCCGCTGCCCCGTCTCGAGCATGCAAAGCCGCTGAAGTCTGCTGAAACCTTCCATCTTGTGCCTGCCCCCAGTTGTCTAACCAAAACCTAACGCTCGACCTGCTCGGATACCGCCGATCCGGACGCCAAAGCGGCTGAGACCGGCGATGCGGCGATCGCAGAGGATGCGACCGCGGCGGCAAGCTGCTCGAAACGGTCCGGGCTGCGCCAGTTGAACCAGTGTGCGTAGCTGTCGAGTCCCGCGCATGGCGGACGACGATGATCGCGATCTCGAGGACATTGCCGAAAGGACTCCTCGCTGGACGGCCGCCAGGAGAACAACCGGAAGACCTCCTGCTGGCTGGCGTAGACCTCCGCCATCGACGCCTTACATCGCATCGCAACCTCATCCAGACCTATATGCTGCACTCCCGGCAAACCGGCGGGAAAGGCGCCCAGCCGCAGGCCTTTCGGAGCGTCCGGGTCAGGAGCATAGCAAGGGTACTCGAATATGGGAGTGTCCCAGTCGGCCCGACGACATCCCTCGGCCACGGCGAAGCTGGTGGCGTCGTGGTCGGCGTGACCGCCCTCGAATGCAGGACCGACAATCGCCCGCGGCCTCAGTTCGCCGATCAGGTGACGGAGCATCGCAGACGCCTCTTCCAGCGCACCGATCATTCCGCCATCCGGCAGACGAAGAAGGTGACGCCGCGCGACGCCGGCAACATCCATGGCCCGGCGCATCTCATCCTCGCGCACCAGATCCAGACCGTCATAACCGCCCGACGTCATCCACGCCGCCTCGACACTCACGCCCGCGCGCACCAACAAGGATAGGGTTCCACCGACGAAGACGTCGTCGTCCGGGTGGGGAAACACGAAGAGGATCGGCCGCCCGTTTCCTTGCGAATCTCCAGCCAATCCACTCGCCAGGGAAACAAGATCGATCAACGTGCGCCGTCCAGATAGGACGTGCGATAAAAGTCCTCGGTGCCTGCTTGCGCGCCGCAGACCACCTCGTGGACCGGCAAGGTCGGGGGAATGCCCGACACGAAGTGCTCGCGGATGCCCATCAGTGTGGCGACCGCCTGCTCGGAAGACTGATTCCAGTCGACTATCCAACTCCACGGCCGACCGCTCACACGCTCGGGGAACGCCCCGAGGCGCGGCACAACGACAGGCAGGTCAGCCTCGAGCCCTTCGGACAGAGTGTAGGAATAGGTTTCCGGCACCTGGGCGGCATACCAGAGGAGATGCGGACGGCGGTCCGCCAGAAGGCGCTGAAGGTGCTTCGTTTCATAGCGACCGGTCACGGCCAGGCCGGGCGGCGTTTCACCGTCAATGGTGCCGATAACCTCGATGCGAAGGGGAAGCCCCGTGTCCGTCGCGATGCGCGCACTGCCGAGGACCCGCGCCGCTCCCTTGAACGCCGTGACCCAACCCAGAACCGCCACGCGTAGCGCCTCCGACCGAGCGATACCGCACACGGACACTGTCGGGTGGCTGGTGACAGGGCGCGGATGGGGCGCCACGACGAGGCTTTGCTGCCGGCTGTAACGCTCAATACGCGCAGCGACATCGCGCGACGGGCAGATGATGCGGCGGGCCTGTCGATAGACCCAGCCATAGCGGTCACGATACTCGACGATGTCACGCTCGTCCGGCAGATGCCAGTCACTCAGGCAGGACGTGCAGCCAGCTTCGTCCGGTTCGCCGCAGTATGCGTCGTCGCGCGTCTTGAAGTGCACCCGCGGACAAAGCGTATGGTAGTCGTGGACTGTAAAGTCGAACGCGACGTCAAGCTGATCAATCAGCCGGCGAACATCGACGGGAACGGTGAAGAGTTGGTGGACATGAACTCGCGTCACACCGAGGTGACGCAGGCGGTCGACCAGTTCGGGAAAGTCGTCGCGCGGATGATAGACGCGGTCAGCCTGCCCCGGCACGCTGAGGATCACGAGGCCGTCGGCCCGACTGTGGAGTATGAGGTGCGCAGCCGCATCGCCGAGGTACTCGGTAAGCTCCTGAACATGCTGTTCGGTGCCGCCGCCCCAGTGATGCGTGATATGAAGAAGGACGTTCTTGTCGTGGCGACGTTCGTCGGCGGAAGCGTTGGCTTCAGGAGGCGCGTTCAGCATCGATTCCATTCCGCCTAGGAGACCTAGTCGAACCTAGACTTCCCGGGGACCTCGGTTCGCAACGACAAGTGAACGAAACGCAACTAAGTGAGATTTTTACTCCTACCGTCCACAGGTACAATCGTCAATCTGGCAGCCCGATACGGCTCTGCCCAGGCCTCAAGAGGAGTGCCCGCGAACGCTGGCTCAGCCTACCTGCTCGCGGCGCAGCACCCGCCACGGGCCCATCCACAGGCTGTCGACCCAGCCCTGGCGGAGGTGATGCAGCGCGTCCTCCGGAGAACCAACGATCGGCAGACCATGGCGGTTGAAAGAGGTGTTGAGAACCACACCGACACCCGTCAGCTCTCGGAAGGCGGCTAGCAGCGAATGGAGCAAAGGGTTGTCACCGGCACCCATGACCTGCGGCCGCATGCTGCCATCGACATGAACCACGGCTGGGACCTTCTCGCGCGCGTAGTCGCTGGCCTCCACGGCGAATGTCATGTGGCGGTAGTCGATCGGTCCCGACCAGTAGCGAGACGCTTCGTCCTCCATCACGATTGGAGCGAAAGGCACGAACGGCTCGCGCCCTTTCAACAGACCGTTGATGCGATCCTTGACCGACGCGTGGCGCGGGTCCGCGAGCACCGAACGGTTTCCGAGCGCGCGTGGACCCGCCTCCATGCGTCCCTGGAAGGTGCCCACCACCTCGCCCCGGGTGAGGGCGCGGGCAATGTCGACCGGGCCGGCGCTCGTGACCTCGAGATCCGGGCATGACATCAACAGGGCTTCGACCCGGTCCGGGTTGAAGTCGTTTCCGAAATACGGTATCGGCAGCCGCAGCGGGGCGCCCAGTGCGCCTTCCAGGTGCAGCGCCATGAGAGCGGCTCCCGCCGCATTGCCGCTGTCGGCGGCATCCGGGAATACGAAGAAGTGATCGGGCCGTAGCTCGTCGAGAATGCGCCGATTGGCCTTGACGTTCAGGAAGCCGCCACCCGCCGCGGCCAATGACCTGCAACCGGAGATCATCATCGCATCCCGCACGAAGGCCAGCATGTTCTCCTCGAAATGGAGCTGGGCTTCGTGGGCGAACTGAGCCTGCGTCATATCCTCGAGGTGGCGGGCATAGGCTACGGACTGCGCCACCGAGTTCATCGGATTGGGCAGCCGGCGATCGGGATTGGCACGGTTGTAACAGCGGAATTGCCATTTGTCGGCCGCGCTGAACACGCCGTCCGTGCAGCGCACGACGCCGTCGAAAAGGCCACGGCCGCCGTCCGGATCGGCCAGCGCGGCCAGGCCCATGGTCTTGTACTCGCTGTCAATGGGCACGAAGCCAAGCGCCTCCGTGACGGCCTGATAGAAACAGCCGAGGCTGTCCCTCGAGCCGGTGGCGCGCAGCAGACGCAGCGTGCCGTCCGCGTTGCCGCGAAAGATCGTTGCGCTGGTCTTGTCACCTTTGCCGTCGACCGTGAGGACGCACGCATCGCTCAGCCCCGACAGCAGGAAGGCAGATGCCGCGTGCGAGAGGTGGTGATGGACGTGATAGTGCCGCAGGTGTCCGCGAAAGAAGCCGAGCTCCGACATCTCGTCGACGCGGGCCAATGGATGGCGATCGCCGAACCCGGTCCAGATCTCCCCCAGCCACCGCTCGACCGATCCAGCCGGATCGGCGGCCTCCGGCTCGAAGGCCATGTGCTCGGGCGACGGCGGACGGGGGCGGGCGTCGAGGCCGACCACGAGGTTGTCATGATGCCGGGCGATAACGCCATACTGGCTGGAGAAGGCGATGATATCGACATCATCGATGGTCAGGCCGCATTGGGCGAGAACGGCGCGCACAGCCAGCGAGGGGAACCCGCAGAAGTGCTTGATCCTGTTCAGCCGCTCTTCGGCAATACTCGCAAGCACACCGGTCCCGTCGCACAACGTGGCGGAAGCGTCGTGGGCGCAGTTGATGCCAAGCGCGATGCGTCGTTGCTTCACGCGCCATCTCCTAACAGACGATCAGACTGGAACCCGGTCGCAGCCGCCCGACGGAAGTTCCTTGATTGACCGTACTATATGCTCCTGCCACCTTCACGCAGCACAAAAGAGCGGTGAATGAGCACGGTGTTTCGAAGTCCGGGTGTGCGAAGGCATGTGCTGGCAGCCATCGCCTCGACGGGCGGACTCTTGTTCGGCTTCGACACCGGCATCATCTCGGGCGCGCTGCCGCTCATTCAGCAGGACTGGCGCCTCGACACGTTCACGTCCAGCCTCCTGGTCGCCGCCCTTCTCGGCGGCGCGGTGGTCGGCGCGCTGATTGCCGGGCAAGTATGCGACCGGCTGGGGCGGCGCGAGATCATTACGGCCACCTCGGCGACATTCGCACTCGGTGCGTTCGGCAGCGGTCTCGCGCCATCGATCGATTGGCTCATCGCGAGCCGAGCGGTGGTTGGCCTGGCGCTTGGCGCCATTTCCGTGAGCGTTCCACTTCATATCGCTGAAATTGCGCCGGCGAAGTCGCGCGGCGCCCTGGTTTCGTGCAACCAGCTTGCGATCACGATCGGCATCCTGCTGGCCTACGTCACCGCGGCCCTGCTGGGCAGCGACCACGAAGCCTGGCGGCACATGTTCATGGCTGGGTCGGCACTGGCTGTTCTACTCGGTATCACCAGCGTTGCGCTGTTGGAATCGCCGCGATGGCTCGTCTGGCAGGACGACGAGCAGGAGGCGCGTCGCGTCCTGGGAGAGTTGATCGCACAACCGCAAGACATCGATCGCGAGATAGACCGTATCAAGCGGGGTCTGAAGGCCGAGACAGAGAACCGCTTGGGGAAGTTGATCCGCGGCCGAGGGCGCCCGGAGATGATTACCGGTATAGGATTGTATTTCTTTCAACAGTTCGTGGGAATCAACGCTATCCTCTATTTCGCGCCCTCCATCTTTACCAAAGCGGGTTTCGACGGCCAGACCGCCGCTCTCCTCGCGACTGTGGCGATCGGGGTCCTCAACGTGCTGATGACGGTGCTCGCCATGCGCCTGCTCGATCGCGTCGGCCGCAGGCCGCTTCTGTCGATCGGCTTTTCCGGCATGGCGTTGAGCCTGCTCGCTGCCGGGCTGACTTTCATGGTGTTCGGCGAGGCCTCCGGGGCACAACGGTGGTTGGTGCTGCTGGCGCTCCTGACGTTCATCGCGTGCTTCGCCGTCAGTATCGGACCGATCGGCTGGCTGATGATCTCGGAAATCTACCCGACCACCCTGCGCGGCCGTGCGATGAGCATTCCGAGCGCGGCGCACTGGCTGTTCAACGCCGTCGTGTCATTTTCCTTCCTGCCGCTCCTGCTGCATCTGGGAGACGGTCCGACCTTTGGACTATTCGCATTGTTTGGCATGGCTGGATGGTTCTTCTGCCGGTTCCTGGTGCCTGAGACCAAAGGTCTCGCGCTTGAGGAAATCCAAGAGCAACAGGCTGCGCGGGCTGCCGCGCGACCACCCACATAGCATGCCGGTCACTTTTCGATGACAGACCGAAGTGAAATCGTGGCCGCGAATTACCGCCGCATCCTGCTGATTGCGAGCGTCGGCGCGATCGGCGGCTTTCTGTTCGGGCTCGAAACCGCCATCATCTCGGTCGCAATCGTTCAGCTGAAGAAGGAATGGTCGCTCGACCCGCTGACGGTCGGGACGATCGTCACTGGCGTGCTGTGGGGCGGCCTGATCGGCGCTGCGATCGCCGGAAAGGCTGCAGATACGCTCGGGCGTGAAGCAACAATCAGCGCGACGGCCGCCGTCTTCGTGGTGGGTTCGTTCTGGGCGGGCCTCGCAGACTCCCCTTTGTCGCTTATCGCCGGCCGCTTTGTGGTCGGCATTGCAGTCGGCAGCGTTTCGGTTGCCGTGCCGCTCTATCTGTCGGAAATCGCGCCAGCGAAGATTCGTGGCGCGGTGGTCACCCTCAATCAGCTTGCGCTCGTGATCGGCGTGCTTTGCTCCAATGTCGTGGGCGCATGGTTTGCGGCCACTCCAGAGGGATGGCGATACATGTTGATGGCCGGAGCGGCCCCGGCGGTCATTCTCGGCTACACGATGCTGTTCCTGCCCGCGTCACCCCGCTGGCTGATGGCCCGGCAACGCGAGGGTAGCGCACGGCGCATGTTGCGCCGTCTGGGCGTACCGGACGTGGATACGTCGATTACGGAGATCAAGCAAAGTCTGGAGGGGTCTGAGACAAAGGGCTCGTGGCGCGAGCTTCTGCGACCGAAGACGCGCTACATCCTGTTCGTCGGTCTCGGGCTGATGTTATTCCAGCAGTTCAGCGGGATCGGCATCGTCATCAACTACGGGACGACGATCTTCGGCATGACCGGGATCGCCGGGCCAACTGGCACTGCTCTACTGACGCTCGGGGTCGGCGTGGTCGACGTGATCGCGACCATGACGGCAATTCTTCTCCTCGATCGGTTCGGACGCAAACCTCTGTTCCTGAACGGAATCGCTGCCACGGTTGTTTGCCTCCTCGTCCTCGCCTTCAGTTTCTCGGACGGTGACCCGCATACAAAAGTCGACCAGTGGCTCGCGGTACTGAGCCTGTTCATCTATGTCGGGGCGTTCTCGCTGAGCCTGGGGCCGGTCAGCGGATTGATCGTATCGGAGATCTACCCACAGCGCGTTCGCGGGATGGCAATGGCTTTCGTGATGGTCGCGAACTGGGTGTCCCAGATCACCATCGCACTGACATTTCCCAGTCTCGTTGCGTATCTTGGGCCTGCGGTGACGTTCTCGATATATGCCGTCATCGGGGTCGCCGGCTTCCTGTTCTGCTACTTCAATGTGCCGGAGACCAAAGGTCTCACGCTGGAGCAGATCGAAGAGCATTGGCGTGCCGGCGACCCACCCCGGCAATGGTAGCCAACACGATGCGGCGCCGCGCCGTTCTCGCTCGGAAGCTATCGCCCATTGACGTCGCCCTGCGGCAGGATACGCTCGGCGGCGCTCGCGTCCTCGGTGCGAATTCGCTGGATGATCGGGCCGGGACAATGTGAAAGCGGGACTTTCCTCGTTGGGGGAGGTGGCAGGCTTCGAGCGCAGACTAACCTTCGGATCAACATGCAGCCTCGACTCAGCATCATCACTCTTGGTGTTTACGATCTCGATCGGTCGATCACGTTTTATCGCGACGGCTTGGGTCTGGAGCTCTCCCCCCAAAGCAACGCGTTGATCGCCTACTTCCCGCTCCGCGGCCTCTGGCTTGCGGTCTTCCCAATGGAGCTCCTGTCACTCGATACGCGAATTCCGCTTCATGAGTTTGGACGCTCGAGGATCGTTCTTGCTCACAATGTGGCGGAGCGTGCGCTCGTCGATCAGACTCTTGCCGAGGCGGTGGCTGCCGGAGGCAAGATCACCAAACCCGCGGCTGACACTGACTGGGGCGGCTACGCAGGATTCTTCACCGATCCGGACGATCACTGGTGGGAGGTTGCGTGGGATCCGAAATTGCCGATTTGACGGCGATAGGGTCGAGCGACGGGCACGCCAAGCAGGCGCCCGTCTCCGGCTGGAGGCCCTGTGATCCAGGATCCGTGTCGGTGGACGACGGTCGGTTTCTGCTCGACCATTTCCTGGGGCTGTTCTGCAACCCGTTCTATCGAATCAATTCGGAAGCGGACCTCTACGACGAGACCATCGATGTGGTGACGGGACGTCCGTTCTCCCTGGCGGATTTCAAGGTATTGGAGTCCGGTGCGGATGCGCCTGACGGACTGCAGCGAGAGCTTGGGTCGTTTCTTGCCGGATATCTGCTTGGCGATTGCGAGGCCGATCTGCGCTCGTTGGGCGCGGATCTGGCTTCCAGCCCTTCGGATGTCTCTGCGGCATTGTCGAGGACGCGACGGATACGAGCGCGGGATCCATTCCGACCGCGGATTTCGCCTGAGCTGGAGCGGCACTTGCTGCAAGTGGCCGCTGCCCGATGCGGTCAGGCGATTCCCTCGTCGGTGTTGTCGTCTCTTTGCGTTGACCTGCCGCAGGACAAGCCGCCGATTCCACGGTCCAAACCGGAGCACGAAGCGCGCTTTCAGCGGCACGTCGAGAACCTGCGAGCTGTGCGCAACCTAAATCTTCGCACACGCGCCAACCGACTCGACGCTCCAGTCCTGATTGTCGGAGCGGGGCCAGCGGGCCTGATCCGCGCCATTGCCGCAACGATGCAAGGCTTGAAGACAATCGTGCTGGAATTGCGACCCGAACACGCAGCCAAGCGACCGCAGATTGTAGTGATCCGCTCGCATACGGTCATCTCGCTGCTCGAGCAATTGGGCGTCATCGATTTTCTTTTCAAAGAGAACCGGATCTTTCCGCTTGGGCGTCTACAGCTGGAGGTAAGCCTCGCCGACCTCGAACTCGCCTTCCTGGGCGTTCTCCGCGCTGTGGCGACCGACGCATCAGCCCTATCGATACATTATGGAGCCGCGATCGAGCGAATCGATCAGGTCGGTGGCTTCGCGCGCGTCGTTGCCCGCCAGCCGGATCGGCGGACCCTGCTGTCCTTTGCACCTCAAATTGTCGTCATCGCCGACGGCAAACACGGCACCACCTCTTCCCTGCTCGGAATATCACGACGAGAGCAACTGCACTCGCATACCGGGATCATCGCGATTTTTCGGGCCGGCAGCCGGAGCCTCTCGCGATGGCACCGGTTGCTCGGGGACATAACGTCGAAACTGAACTATGCATTTCATCGCTATTTGTCCCGCAGAGGGCGCAGACTATTGGCGGGGACAATCTTGCAGGTGCCCGGGCATCACTACCTCGGGCTCGACCTCACCCGCGATGAGGAAATGCGCCTGCGCGGCACGATCGAGCGTGCAAGAAAGTCGAATGGCGAGCCAGAGAGCGCTTCGCAGAAGGGATATGAAGACTCGGCCGCTACGGATGAGCTGCGCCGGTTGGTCGACTTCTGGTCCAACTATGGCTTTGAAGCCATCCGGACACATCCAAAAGGATCGGCGCCGCACACGGGCGGACGACCGATCTCGTGGCTCCCGCTGGAGCCGCAGTTCGCCATGCCGATTGAAGTAGTCAGCGATCGCGCAGATGCGTTCTGCGGATATATCGGTGAGACGTTCGTGATGCTCGAAGGCGACGCGCAGTTCACCATTCACCCAGGCAGCGCCTACGGTTGCACGAAGGCGTTCTTGTCCGCCCGCCTGTTCGGTTTCCTGCTCGGCGCGCGCTACTTCGGAGCCGATGAGCGACGCGCCCGACTAACCGATGGGGTATTTCTCTACAACGCGGAGCTGATGGCCCGCGCTTGCGACAAGATCACTCGTTTCTTCAGAGTTACGACGTAGCCCGACCGGCGGCGGACGTCAGTAGGGTGGTGCCTTGCCGAGGCGCGACGGTGCCCTATCGACGATCGGATTGTAGCGAAAAATATGCTTCGCGCGTTTCGACATCTGCTCCCAGGTGGAGCGCGGAATTTCGATCAGCTCCGTCGCGCTGACGTAGGCATTGAGGAACGGCCGATCGTAGATCATGGCCAGCATCGTGCGGATCTCGTCGGTCTTGTTGGGCATGCCGCGATGCCATGTGCGCATGTCCCGCAGAATGATGGAGCCAGCCGAGACCGTGGTGCGAACCGATGGCAGCGTCTTGGCGCGCTCCTCCAAAGCCTCGCCGTCCGTCGGAAGCTCGTCGACGATCAAATGGGACGCCGGCCAAACTTCGGTTGCGCCGTTCTCCAACGTGAAATCGGTCAACGCAATGTTCACAATGATCTGGATGATCGGCAGCGCGACTGGAAAGCCGGGAAAAAGATGATCGAAGTCGCGATGGACGTGCTGAATTCCGGAATGGGGCCATTGCGTGTTGGTATTGTAGAACGTGCAGAAAAAGTCCGGTCCGATCGCGGCCTCCGTAACCTGCACCGCAAAGGGATTCTCGATTGCGACCGCGTCCGAGAATGGCGCGCAGATCGGTGGAAACATTGCGGTGTGCGTGCGCTCGTAGATCTCACGCTTCTCCGGACTCAGCGTCTTCATGTAGTGTTGCAAAGTAGCGTTGCAAACCTCTCGCGTCCCATCGACCCAGTCGCGCGAAACCACGTCCTCGAGGACAACGAACCCGCACTCCTTCAGGGTCCGAACCGCGATCTTGAGATTCACCTCATTCATGGCCCCGGATCGAAGTTCATCCGCTGATAGTTTCATGAGCGTCGTTGAACCTTAGCCTGGTGTCCGCATGGTGTGGGAAGCGTACCATAAATCGATGGCGTGCCAACCGATGGCTCCCGCCGAAGGGCGGGCGATGCGTTCGGCGTAGAGCACGCGGCGGAGGCTACGCCAACCCGATCGCTAGCCACCGGCCTAGGTCAACCCACCGACGTCCGGAATCAGCAGGCAATTCGGCGCCAGCTCCAGGTGTGGGTCCCGTCAGGTCGAGGTCGCTGGACCCCGGCGCAGGGCCGAGCTCGCACCGGCGTGGGGCCTCTATCCGCTGGTCGGGCTCTCGACCGCGGCGACGATCATCGCGTCGCAGGCGCTGATCTCCGGCGCCTTCTCGCTCACCCAGCAGGCCGTCCAGCTCGGCTTC
>Ga0194132_10007001_pt1 | contig 17090 bp, 16 predicted proteins | sample TA2KigOf80mmetaG_FD_148612 | JGI IMG/M metagenome (GOLD analysis project Ga0194132, IMG submission 148612) | Freshwater microbial communities from Lake Tanganyika, Tanzania - TA2015054 Kigoma Offshore 80m | ecosystem: Environmental > Aquatic > Freshwater > Lake | place: Tanzania: Lake...
CTTTCCGCACACCAGGTCTACGCCTGCGGCGTGCCGGTCATGGTGGATTCGGCAAAGAAGGACTTCCTAGGGCAGTGCCGGCTGCCGGAGGACGAGTTCTACGCCGACTCCTTTACCACCCAGGCCGACCTGGCACTCCGCTAGCCGCTGCTTGACTGGCTATGCGGCGACGTTGCCGGCCGGCGTGCGGCTAGGATCACGCCTCGGCGACTTCTTCAACGACGGTATTCGGTCTATAAAGATGGTGCAGTCGCGCGTGGCGCTCGACGCGGGCAGGATCACAGGAGAAAGGCATGAACCAAGGCAACCGTCAATCTCCTTATCGTCGGCGTCGGCATTTCGAAATTCGGACTGCAGCCCGATGTCACCCTCAAGCAGCTCGCCGCGACGGTGGCGAAGGCCGCGCTCGCGGATGCGCGCATCGGTCCGGAGGCGCTGGAGGACAGCCGGCGCATATAGGATTCCATGTAGGGCCGCGAGGATTAGCCTCTTCTCAACCCTTCCCTTTCACGAGGGCGAACGTGGCGGCTGGGGCGTGGTGCGCGTACCGAGCATCGAACAGGAGGACGCGCGCGGAGAACCCGCACAAAAGGAAAGGGGGCTTACCCCGTCAGGGGCTTCCTGACGCTGACTCGGCACCGGAATCGGGCACGCGTCCGCACGCGGCACGCATCGCTGCAACAAGGCGCTCAAGGGATTGTGCTTCGACCGCGACAGCAACGGCGTCGACGAGGCTATCCGCAACTGCACCTGGAATCTCCATTTCGGCCGCGAGCCGAAGCGTCATGCGGCTCGCGGCATCCCAGGTCAGCAGGTAGGCATCGGCTTTGTCGCGCTCCTCCCAGGCGAGGATCTCCCCGTCCGCCAGCCGCGCCTCGATCAAGGGCGCATAACGCTCCCGGCCCGGGTCGGACACGATGCTGATACGCGGCACGAGGTCGATCACATCGGCCGCCGTGAAATCGGTCAGAGCGGCAAGCGTTGCATCGCCGCGCGCCCAGCCCAAAGCCGCGCAGAAGGGCGCGCTCATGAAGGTCTGGGGAAAGCTGCGGAACGGACCGGCGAAGCGCACGCCGAAAAAGTCCGCCTCGAAGGGATTCATCCGCACGGTGATCGACCGCGGCACGCGGGTGCCGGCGCGGCCGCTCAGCCTCGCGCAGCCGGCGACGATGCCACGATGAAACTGGCAGATCGGATACGGCTTGTAGGTGACGCCCATGATCTCGAACACGCTCCCCAGCGCGTCGGTCAGGCGCGCGTCGTAGCGGCGCCCCGCCTCGCCGAAGGCGCGATAGAAGCCCGCCCGACCGTCCAGCGCGCTCGGTGCGGCCTTTGCACCCGCGGCTGCGAGACGCGCGGCGGTGATCCCGTTCCACGCCGCCCCACCGGCCTGGAATGCGAAGTCCTCGCTGCCTGCTTCCGAGTACTCGCGCAGGCCACCCGCCATGCTGGCGGCGAGCCCGAGCGCGTGCGTCATTGCGCCGGCATCCAGGCCGAGGAGCCGGCCGGCCGCGGCCGCGGCGCCGAACACGCCGTAGGCCGGCGTAGTGCGGAAGCCCCGCGCACTGAGGTCGGCGGCGTGGTCGCGGCCGATGCGCAGCGCCACTTCATAGCCGGCAAGGAGCGCGGTCAGCAGGCGTGCGCCGCTCGCACCGCTCGCCTGCGCCACGGCGAGCGCCACCGGTATGACGACCGCACCCACGTGGCCAGCGGGGTGCGCGTCGTCCTGCACGCGTGCATGGAACAAGGTCGCGTTGGCGAACGCCGCGCTCGCGGCGTCGCAGCCACGGTCGTCCAGGAAACGCCTCGCGGGGCCGATGGCCGCATCCGTCGCCGCGGCTGCCTGAGCCGCCTGAGGCGCGCGGGTGGATGCCGCGCCGACCGCCATCGCATAGAGGAGACAGGCGCGCGCCTTGTCCGCGACCTGCGGGGTGACCTGGCGCACATCGACGGTTGCCGCGAACCTCGCGAGCTCGAGTAGCGCCTCGCCGCTCATTGCGCGTAGCACTTGCCGCGCGCGAGGAAATCGGCCGTGCCGACCAGCACCTCGCGCTCGTCGAACGGCGCGAGCTGGTCGAGGATGCCGGCGCTGCTGCCGTCGCGCGCGATGGCGGCCAGCGTGCGCTGCATCGACCTGATGGCGGCGCGCTGCAGGTCGCTCGGGATGATCACGATGCTGAAGCCGAGCTCCTGCAGGCGCGACACCGGCAGGAGCGGTGTCTTGCCGCCCTGGAACATGTTGATCAGCTTCCAGCCCGGCAGCCGCCGGGCGATCTCACCAATCTGGGCTTCGCTGGTCGGCGCGTCCAGGAACGCGACATCGGCGCCTGCTTCCAGGTAAGCGTGGCAGCGCTCGAGCGCCCGCTCTAAGCCTTCGACCGCGATGGCATCGGTGCGCCCGATGACGACGAAGTCCGTGTCGTGCAGCGCGTCGCGCACCGCCTTCAGCTTGCCCACCATCTCAGCCACCGGGACCACTGACTTGTCCTCGTAATGTCCGCATCGCTTGGGGAAGGTCTGGTCCTCGAGGTGCAATGCCGCGACACCCGCCCGCTCGAAGGCGTGCGCTGCGCGCTGCGCGTTGAGAGCGTTGCCATAGCCGTTGTCGGCGTCGGCAATAACCGGGATGCCGACCACATCGACAATCTGCTCTAGGCGGGCGGCGATCTCGGCAAGCGACAGCAGGCCGAGGTCCGGTATGCCGCTGCCCCGGGCGATCGCACCGCCGCTCGCGTACGCGGCTGCAAAGCCGCCTTTCTCCACCAGCCGCGCCGACATCCCGTCGTAGACACCGGGTGCGACAACCGTCTGGCCGCTCTTCAGCATGTTTCTCAGTTGCGTGGTGCCGCGCATGTCTGCGTCTCCTTTTCGAATCCGAGCAACCGCGCGGGCGTCGCGCCGAGAATGGCCGCCCTCGCCTGCGCTTCCAGTATCCACTGTGCCAGCCAGTTGAGCGTCCTGCCACAGGTAAGCCGCGCGCGATTCTGCGTCCACGGCCAGTCCCTCGCCCAGAGCAGCCGCGCTGGACCCGCCTGCCACCAGGGGCAGGTCGCGCCTGAACACGTGCGCATGGCAATCGATCTTCACTGTGCAACGCCGCGCAGGTGGTCGACCAGCAGTCGCGCCGCCGCCTCGACGAGCTGTGTATTCACGCCCCCGCCGGGATTCATGCCAACGAAGTCGTAGCCGACGATGTCGGCGAACTCGGCCGAGGACTTTCGCCCCAGCGGATGCTGCTTCGGTACGATCACCACCAGCTCCTCGCCGTGATACGGGAAATATTCCAGCGGGGGGGGCATGCGGCGGCAGAGTGAAAATGCCGATATCTGCGGCGTACTCGGCGATCGCCTTGGCGATCACGGTGGAGGTCTTCTGCTCCTCCAGCCGCACCTCGACGAGCGGATGGGCAGCAAGGAACGAGCTCAGCTGCTCCGGCAGGTAGCGGGTGATCGCGGAAATGGTGGCGAAAATGCGCACGTGTTCGCGCATGCCGCTCGAGTAGTCGAGCATTTGCGAGTGGATCTCGTCCAGGTCGTGAAGCACCCCGCGCGCCAGATTGACGAGTGTCACCCCGGCCGGGGTGGGCTGGATGCCCTTGTTGCTGCGCGCAAGGAGCTCGGTGTTGAGCGCGTGCCCCGAGCTCGCTCACGCGATTGCTGACCGAGGAGGGGGCGATATGCTCGCGTTCGGCTGCCTTGGCGATCGTGCGCTCCTCGACGACGCTGATGAAGAGCCGCAGGGACGTCGGACCGAGCTTCATGGGCGAATCGATTCTACGCCCGCACCCCGCCGTCTCCGGAGGAGATGGCGGCATCGCCACAAACGTGAGGGCGCGCAAGTGGGGCGGGACTATAATTAGCCGGCACCTTGCAGGGAATTTCGACCACAGGAGGAGGAAATGACCCGACTGAAGCGAGGAGCAGCCGCTGCCCTGGCTGCGCTGTGTATCCTTCCCGCCGCATTCGCCCAGGAGAAGTACCCGTCGCGCCCGATTGAGCTGGTGATTCCCACCGCCGCCGGCGGCGGGACCGACATCTCGCTGCGCGTGCTGGCCGAGCTCGTTGAACCGCTTCTCGGCCAGAAAGTCGTGGTGGTGAACAAGCCCGGCGGTGGCGGCACGCTCGGCATGGCGCAGGTGGTGCAAGCGAGGCCCGACGGCTATACCATCGGCGGACTGTGGAACGCGCCGCTCACGATGACGCCGCACATGCTGCCGGCACCGTACAAGGTCAGCGACTACTCTGCGGTATCGCTCGTCACGTCGTCTCCCACCGTGATGTGCGTGAAGTCGGCGTTTCCCGCGGCCGACGGCAAGGCCTTCATCGAGGAGCTGCGCAAGAATCCTGGCAAGTACACTTACGGCAATGATGGCGTCGGCGGCACCATCCAGCTCGCCGCGGAGCGCGTGTTCACCAAGCTCGGCGTCAAGGCACGGCCGATTCCATTCGCGGGCGCGGGCGAGACGCTGAAAGCGTTTCTCGGCGGGCACGTCGACATCTACGGCGGCTCGATCCCGCCGATCATGCCGTATGTGAAGGACAAGTCCGCCAGGTGCGTGATGGTCACCTCCGCCGAGCGTAATTCCTCCGTACCCGACGCCGCCGGCCTTGCCGACCTCGGCGCGCCGGAGGAGGCGACCGTGCTCTGGCGCGGCATCATCGCGCCGCTGAAGCTGCCCGCCGATCGCCTCGCCATCCTGCAGAAAGCCTTCGCGTCGGCGGCGCAAAGCGACAAGTTCAGGGAGTTCATGCTCAAGCGCGGCGAAGAGGCGAAAGGATCGAGCTCGGCCGAGTTTCGCAACCTGATCGACTCCGAGTACGAAGCCATGGGCAAGGTGATGGCGGCGATCGGCCTGACCAAGAAATAGCGTGCCTACGTCGCTCCGGCGCCTGGAGGTCGGCACCGCGGTAGCGCTGGTCCTCCTCGGCGTGCTCGCCGCCTGGGAGGCGCTGCGCATGCCGCAAGGCACGCCGGCGTTGCCCGGGCCCGGCATGGTGCCGCTCGCCTGCGGCGTCCTGCTCGCCCTTTTGTCGGCGGTGCTGCTCGCCGCGCGCCGCACCGGCGCGGGCAGCGACGAACCGGTGCCGCTGGGCAACCGCCACGTCCTGCTCTGCTTCGTCGTCATCGTCGTCGCCGGGCTGCTGTGGGAGCGCGCCGGGTTCCTCGTCACCTCGACGCTGTTCCTGTTCGTCCTGTTGTGGTCGCTTTCGCCGCTGGGCGGGTGGCGCTCGCTCATCGCCGCCGTTCTGGGGAGCGTGGCCCTGCGCCTGATCTTCCAGAATCTGCTCAACGTCGCGCTGCCGCCGCTGCCCTTCTCACTCTAGCGGGCAGACCGTGGAAACGCTGCAACCGCTGCTGAACGGCTTCGCAGTCGCGCTGCGCTCCGACGTTCTGATGTACTGCGTCATCGGCTGCCTGTGGGGGACCATCGTCGGCGTGCTGCCCGGGCTCGGACCGCTGGCGGGCCTCACACTGCTGCTGCCGCTCACCTATCAGCTCGAGCCGACCGCGGCGATTGTCATGCTGGCCGGCATCTTCTACGGCGCCATGTACGGCGGATCGACGACGTCGATCCTCGTGCGCATCCCCGGCGAGGCGGCCTCCATCATGACCGCGATCGACGGCCACGAGATGGCGCGCAAGGGCCGCGCCGGCCCGGCGCTCGTGGTGGCGGCGATCGGCAGCTTCATCGGCGGCACGCTCAGCGTCGTCGGCCTGATGCTGTTCGCCCCGCCGCTCGCCAAGCTGATGCTGCAAGTCGGCCCGGCGGCCGAGTTTGGGCTGATGCTGCTCGCGCTCCTGGTGCTGTGCTTCGTGAGCGGCGGGCCCGCGCTCAAGACGCTGATGATGGTGCTCGCGGGACTGCTCATCGCCACGGTGGGCGTCGATCTCATCACCGCGCATCCGCGCTTCACCTTCGGATCCTTGCAGTTTGTCAACGGCATCAACTTCGTCGCCCTGGCGCTCGGGCTGTTCGGCGTGAGCGAGATCCTGCTCAACCTGGAAGACATCGCCCGGGTGAAGGTCATCAAGCCAGCGCTACGCACCCTGGTGCCGCGCATGCAGGACCTCAAGGATTCGGCGCCGGCAATCGGCCGGGGCACCGTGATCGGCTTCATCTTCGGCTTCATCCCCGGCATTTCGCACGTCATCTCGACCTTCGTCAGCTACGCGGTGGAGCGTAAGCTGTCGAAGGCGCCCGAGACTTTCGGCACCGGGCGTATCGAGGCGGTCGCCGGGCCCGAGACGGCTAACAATGCCACCACCGGCAGCTCGATGATTCCGCTGCTTGTGCTCGGCATCCCCGCCATCCCGGCCACCGCGATCCTCCTTTCGGCCCTGCAGATTCACGGCGTGCAGCCCGGCCCACAGCTCGTCTCGGAGCACCCGAACGTGTTCTGGGGGCTGATCGCGAGCATGTACATCGGCAACCTCGTGCTGCTCGTTCTCAACCTGCCGCTGGTGGGGTTGTTCGTCAACCTGCTGCGCATCCCCTACGCCTACCTCGCGCCGACGGTGCTGCTCGTGTCGATGATCGGCATCTACAGCGTCAACTCGAACGCCACCGACATCCTGATCATGGCGGTGTCCGGACTGGTCGGCTACGTACTGCGCAAGGGAAAGTTCGATCCGGCGCCCCTGCTCCTCGCCGTCGTGCTCGGCGACCGCATGGAGGTGTCGCTGCGCCGCGCGCTCACGATCTCGGACGGCGACTGGTGGATCCTGCTGCAGGGGGCTATGTCGAAGATCTTCCTCGGCGCGGTGGTGCTGCTGGTGTGTCTGCAGCTCGCCGCGTCGTATCTCGGTTTTCGCCGCAAGGACATGAAGGAGAACTGAATGCGCATGACATCAAGGTTGCGCGAGCTGCTTGCCGCGCCCGGCATCGTGCTGGGCGGCGGGGCGCACGACGGACTGAGCGCCCGCATTGTCGAGCAGGTGGGCTATCCGCTGTGCGTCGTCACCGGCGCCGGCGCGTCGATGTGCCGCGGCTATCCGGACATTGGCCTCGTCACCATGCCGGAGATGGTGCAGAACGCGCGCTACATCGCCGAGGCGGTGAGGATCCCGGTAATCGTCGACGCCGACAACGGCTATGGCAACGCGCTCAACGCCGCGCGCACCCTGCGCGAGTTCGAGCGCGCGGGTATTGCCGGGATCCATATCGAGGATCAGGTGTGGCCCAAGCGCTGCGGCCACATGTTCGGCAAGCGCCTGATCGCGAAGGAGGAGATGGCGGGCAAGATCAGGGCCGCCCTGGACGCGCGCCACGACGCGGATTTCGTGGTCATCGCCCGCTGCGACGCGATCATGGTGAACGGGCTCGGCGACACGCTGGAGCGCGGCGAAGCCTACCTCGAGGCCGGCGCCGACATGCTGTTCTTCGAGATGCGCGAGTCGATGGACGAGATCCGTACCATCGCCGAGCGCTTCCGCGGCCGCGTGCCGCTGCATTTCAATCATTCGCCGAGCGGCATGGTGCCGCGGCTGCACGTGTCCGAGATTGAGAAGCTCGGCTTCAAGACCGCGTGCTTCTACGCCCACGCGCTGATGGCCGCGTGCAAGACCATGCGCGAGGTGCTGACCGAGATCAAGCAGACCGGCAACTCGCTCAGCGTGTGGGAGCGGATGGTCGGGTTCGAGGAGTTCTGGGAGATCGCCGGTCTCAAGGAGTATCGCAGCCGGGAGAAGAAGTATGGCGCATGACCCGGTACGCCTGGAGCTGGTGAAGAACGCGATCGGCTCGATCGTGGACGAGATGGTGCTGACGGTGATTCGCATCGCCTACTCGTCGATCATGCGCGACACCATGGACCTGTCGAGCGCGTTCTGCGATCGGCAGGGCCGCATGATCGCGCAGGGGCTGAGCGTCGCGCTGCATCTCGGCTCCATTCCCGACGCCATGGACGCCGTGCGCGCGAAGTACGGCGACAGCCTGTCCCCGGGCGACGTGGTGGTGCTGAACGACCCCTACCAGGGCGGCATGCACCTCCCCGACATCTTCATGTTCAAGCCGGTGTTCATCCGCGAGCGCCTGCTCGGCTACGCTGTGGTGGTCGCGCACCACAACGACATCGGCGGGCGCGTTCCCGGCTCGAGCGCAGCGGATTCCACCGAGGTTTTCCAGGAGGGCCTGCGCATCCCGGTGCTCAAGCTCCATGACCGAGGGCAGCCGAACCAGACCCTGCTCGACCTCATCGCCATCAACGTGCGCGTGCCGGATACCGTGCTCGGAGACCTGCAGGCCCAGCTCGCGGCCTGCGGCATCGCCGAGCGCGGCATGGGCGAGCTCGTCGCGCGTTACGGCTTCGACCCGCTCGAGCGCCATTTCGGGGAGTTGCTCGACTACAGCGAGCGCGAGGCACGGCGCACCATCCGCTCGATCCCGTCGGGCGTGTACCGCTTCGTCGACCATCTGGACGACGACGGCGTGCACATGGAAGAGCCGGTGCGCATCGCCGTTGCGGTGCACGTGAAGGACGGCGAGATGATCGTGGACCTCGAGGGCACCTCGCCGCAGGTGCGCGGCGCAATCAACTCGACGCTTTCCTTCGCCAAGTCCGCCGTGTACTTCGCGGTGCGCTCCATCATGGACTCGGACGCGCCCAACAATGCCGGCTTCTTCCGTCCCATCGAGGTGAAGGCGCCGCTCGGCTGCCTGGTGAATCCGCGGCCGCCGGCGGCGGTGGCTGCACGCGGCATCAGCGGCTTTCGCCTCATCGACGCCATGTTCGGCGCGCTGGCGCAGGCGATCCCCCAGCGCGTGCGCGCCGCCGGCGAGGGCGGCACGACCAGCTACAGCTTCGGCTGCTATGACGCGGAAGGCCGCTTCTCTCTGTTTCGCGAGGCGATCATGGGCGCCTGGGGCGGCGGCCACCGGCGCGAGGGCATCGACGGGATCGCCAACGGCGCCGCCAACATCAGCAACGCCCCCGTCGAGATGGTTGAGAACCAGGCGCCCATCCGAGTCGAGCGCTACGAGTTCGTTCCGGACAGCGGCGGTCCCGGCGAATATCGCGGCGGCCTGTCGGTGCTGCGCCAGCTTCGTTTCCTCGGCGCGCGCGCCACGCTACAGCTGCGCGCCGACCGGCATCACCACCGGCCATACGGGCTCGCCGGCGGGGCCGATGGCACGCCGTCGCACAACCTGCTCGACGACGGCACTGGGGAATGGCGTCCGCTACCGACGAAATTCACCCGCCCGCTCGCCGGCGGACAGGCGATCCGGCACAAGACCGCCGGTGCGGGCGGCTACGGTGACCCACGCCGGCGCGATCCGGCCCGCGTGCTCGCCGACGTGCGAGACGGCAAGGTCACCCCTGACGCCGCGCGGCGCGACTACGGCGTTGTAGTGCTGCCCAGGCCCTGGCGCGTGGATACCGAAGCGACCGCGAAAGCGCGCGCGCAATGAACGGCACGGCGAGCGCGGGTCTGCGCGTCGGTGTCGACATCGGCGGCACCTTCACGGACTTTGTATTCGTGCGTCCCGACGGCAAGCTCGACCGTCGCAAGCGCCCCTCGACACCGGCGGACTACGCGCTCGCCATCGTCGAGGGCGTCGCGGAGTATTGCGCGGAGGCCGGCACGCCGGCCGGCGCGGTAGTCGAGATCGTGCACGCCACGACGGTCGCGACCAATGCCATCCTCGAACGCAAGGGCGCGCGCACCGGGCTTCTCGCCACGGAAGGCTTCCGGGACGTGCTGGAGTTCAGGCGCATCCGCATCCCCTTCGCCTACGACCTGTCGTGGGAAAAGCCTGCGCCGCTCGTGCCACGCTCGCTGCGCCTCGGCGTGCGCGAGCGGCTCGACGCGCGCGGCGGTGTGCTGGAAGCGCTCGACAGGACGTCGCTCGACACCGCGATCGAAGAACTGGCGCGCGCCGAGGTGGAGGCTGTCGCCGTGTGCTTCCTCCACGCCTACCGCAATTCCGCGCATGAGCGCGCCGCGGCGAGCCGGCTGCGCGAGCGCTTGCCGGGCGTCGAGGTTTCGCTCTCGAGCGATGTCCTGCCGGAGATGCTCGAGTTCGAGCGCACCAGCACCACCGTGGTAAACGCGTACGTCGGCCCGCTGATCGCGCGCTACCTGGAGCGGCTGCGCGGCGCGCTGGCAGGGCGCGGCGTCAAGTCCCCGATCCTGGTGATGCAGTCGAACGGCGGCCTGATCAGCGCCTCCGCGGCTGCCGACCGGCCAGTGACCATCATCGAGTCCGGCCCGGCGGCCGGCGTGGTGGCGGCGGGGCGCATCGCGTGCGAGTGCGGCTACGCGAACGTCATCACGCTGGACATGGGCGGGACGACGACCAAGGCCTCCATCATCGAGCGCGGCGAGATTCTGCGCGGGACCGAGTACGAGGTCGGCTCGCCGCTGTCGGTGAGCAGCCGCCTGATGCGCGGTAGCGGCTACCTGCTGCGCATCCCTGTGATCGACATCTCCGAAGTCGGCGCCGGCGGGGGCAGCATCGCGAGCCTCGACGCGGGCGGCTCGCTGCGCGTCGGTCCGCACAGCGCCGGCGCCGTGCCCGGCCCGGCCTGTTACGGCCACGGCAACGACCGCCCGACGGTGACGGACGCCAACCTCCTGCTCGGCTATATCAGCGGCACCTCGCTCGCGGGCGGCTCGCTCGCGCTCGACGCCGCCCTGGCAGAAGCGGCGGTGCGCCGGCATGTGGGCGAGCCGGCCGGGCTTTCGCTCGCCGATGCGGCGCACGGCATCCACGTGGTGGCGAACTCCAACATGGTGCGCGCCATCAAGGCGGTATCGGTCGAGCGGGGCCGCGATCCGGCGGATTTCATCATGATGGCGTTCGGCGGAGCCGGCCCCATCCACGCCGCCGGCGTGGCGCGCACGCTCGGCATCCGTGAGGTGCTCGTGCCACGCGCACCCGGCGTGTTCAGCGCTCTCGGGCTGCTGCATGCCGAGGTGGAGCACCACGCCGCACGCACCGTGCTCATCGGCACCCGCGCGGGCGACATGAGCGCCGTCGACGCGGCACTTGCCGAGATGCGTGACGACCTGCTGCGACGCATCCGGGAGGAAGGCTTCGATCCCCAGGGAGCGCAGATCGAGCGCTATGCCGACCTGCGCTACCGCGGCCAATCCTCCGAGCTCACGGTGCCGCTGCCCAACGGCTCCGTGAGCGAGGCGGCGCTGCGCGAGCTGGAGGAGCGGTTCGAGCAGGAGTTCGAGCGCACCTACGCGCACCGCGGCGATACCAAGGCCTTCGAGCTGGTCACCGTACGACTGGTCATGCGCGTGCCCCGCGCCCTCCAGCATGGACGCGACTGGGTGGCCATGAAGGAGACGCCCGAGCAGCGGCGCCCGGTGTACTTTGGGCCCGAGCACGGTCGCCTCGAGACGCGTGTGATCGCCCGCGGCTCGCTCGGCGCGTCGCCCGCAGCCGGGCCGCTGCTGGTGCAGGAGTACGACACCACCGTCGTGGTGCCGCCGGGCTGCGCCACCCGGCTCGACAGCCATGGCAACGTGCTTATCTCGATCGGCGCATGAGCGCCCAGTCCGGCCGCTGGCGCGCCATCGGCTGGATGGCCATGTCGGCTGCGTTGGTGGTAGCAATGAACGTGCTCATCAAGCATGTCTCGCTCGAGTTGCCGGTCGCCGTGGTGCTCTTCTTTCGCATGGCATTTGCCATTCCCTTTGCCCTGCCGTGGGTGTTGCGCGACGGTCCAGGTGCGCTGCGGACGCAACGCCTCGGCGCGCATGCGATGCGCGGCGCGCTGGGGGCGCTGTCGATGTGGTGCTGGGTATTCGGCGTGAAATATCTGCCCCTCACAACGTTCGTGGCGATCTCGTTCACACGGCCGCTGTGGACGACCATGACCGCGCGCCTGGTGCTGGGCGAAAGGGTCGGCCTGCGCCGCAGCGCGCTGATCGCGCTCGGTTTCCTCGGTGTGCTGATCGCCGTGCGGCCGGAGCTGCATGCCGGCGTGGCGGTGCTGGTCGCGCTGCTGGGCGGGGCGGTCTCGAGCCTCACGCTCACGCAGGTCAAGTCGCTCACCACGACCGAGCCAGCGTTTCGCATCGTCTTTTACTTCTCGGTATTCGGCACCCTGTGTGCGGCACCGTTCGCGCTCGCCGACTGGCGAACGCCGGACGCCGCGCAGTTCGGCTGGCTGGCGCTGAGCGCCCTCGCCGCAGCCACGGCGCAATACTGTCTCGCGAAGGCCGCCGGACTCGGCGAAGCCTCCCTCATCACGCCGGTCGATTTTCTGCAGTTGCCGATCGCGGCCCTCGCCGGATACGTCCTGTTCGCCGAGCAACCCGACCTCCTCACCTTCGCGGGCAGCGCCGTGCTGCTGCTCGCCATCGTCGCCATCGTCCATGACAGACGGAAATCCCATGACCGCCAATGAGAAACGCAAGCTGTTCCGAAATCTCATCAATGCTGCCGAGATCCTCGCGCTGCCGGGCGTCTACGACGGCTTCAGCACCCGGCTCGTCGCGCAGGCCGGCTACCGCGCCGCGTTCATCAGCGGCGCCGGCATCAGCGAGTGCTACATGGGCTGGGCCGACGTCGGTGTCATGGGCTTTCGCGAGAACCTCGAGGCTTGTCGCTACATGGCGGGCTGCACCGGCATGGCCATGCTTGCCGACGGCGACACCGGCTACGGCAATGCTGTGAACGTGTACTTCACCGCGCGCGGCTTCGAGGACGCGGGACTCGCCGGCGTGATGATCGAGGACCAGGTGTGGCCCAAGCGCTGCGGCCACATGAAGGGCAAGGAGGTGATCTCGCTCGAGGAGGCGGCGGAGAAGATCCGCGCCGCAGCCGAGGCACGGCGCGACCCGGATTTCATCATCAAGTCGCGCACCGACACCCTGGCGACCCACGGCATCAAGGAGGTGATCCGGCGTCTCACCGCCTACGCGGAAGCCGGCGCCGACCTGCTGTTCGCCGATGCCCTGCTTTCGTCGCAGGAGATCGCCACGGTGGCGAAGAATGTTCCCAAGCCGCTGTGCGTCAACATGGGATTCGGCATCCGCAGGCGCTCGACCACACCGCTCCTGTCCGCGCGCGAAATGCAGGACCTGGGCGTCGCGGTGGCGATCTTTCCGCGCCTGCTCACCTCGACTGCGATTCAGGGCATGAAGAACGGGCTCGCGGCGCTGCAGGAAAGCCTGGAGACGGGGAAAGTGGTCGAGCGGCCCGACCTCGCGGTGTCGTTCGAGGAGCTCAATACGCTGGTGGGGTTCGACGAGGTGCAGTCGATCGAGAAGCGCTTTCTCACGCGCGAGCAGCTCGCGCGCAAATACGGATAGGGGAGGTAATCATGCTGAAGAGAGTTGTTTTCGTTGCGCTGCTCACCGCCGGCGCCGCGCAGGCGCAGGAGCGGTTTCCGGCACGCCCGATCGAGCTGATCGTGCCCACGCCAGCGGGCGGCGGCGTGGACATCGTCGTGCGGCTGCTCGGCGGCCTGGCCGAGCCGACTCTCGGCCAGAAGGTCGTAATCTCCAACAAGCCGGGCGGAGGCGGCGCCGTCGGCGTCGCGCAGCTCACGCAGGCGAAGCCCGACGGCTACACGATGGCCGCCGTGTGGAACGCGCCGCTGACGATCCTGCCGCACACGCTTTCGGTCCCGTACGCGCTCGACGACTACCTGCCGATCACCCAGCTTACCGGCGGCACGCCGTTCGTCTTCTGCGCCAAGGCGGATTTTCCCGCCAAGGGCGGCAGGGAGTTCGTGGAGCTGCTGCGCGCCAACCCGGGCAAGTACACGTACGGGAACGACGGGGTAGCGGGCTCGGTACAGCTCGCCGCCGAGCGTGCGTTCGGCAAGCTTGGGGTGCGCATGCGGCCGGTGCCCTTCGGCGGCGCCGGCGAGACGGTGAAGAACTTCCTCGGCGGCCACGTCGACGTCTACGGGGGCACGATCCCGACCATCCTCGAGTTCGTGCGCGGCGGCCAGGCGAAATGCCTCGTTGTCACGGCGCCGCAGCGCACGCCATCGCTGCCCGACACCGCCTCGCTCGGCGATCTCGGCATCCCGGACACGGCGTCCGAGCTTTGGCGGGGCATCATCGCCCCGAAGGGCGTGCCGGCGGAGCGCGCGGCGGTAATCGAGAAGGCGTTCCGCCAGGCGACGCAGCACCCGAAGTTCCTCGAGTTCGGGGCAAGCCGCAGCGAGGCCGCCGTCGGCAGCTCCGCCGCGGAGTTCGCGAAAACCATCCGCGCCGAGTACGACGCAAACGCCGAGATCATCAAGCGCCTCGGCCTCGGCAGGAAAAACTGAAAAGGAACTTGAAATGGATGAGAAACCCAATCTCGGCGGGCTGGCGCTCAACCTGGAGAGCATCGAGGGCGCCGGAGAGCCGGGCCGCGACGCCACGGCGTTCCGCTATTCCCGCCCCACCCTTGTCAAGGCGAAGCGCGGCATCGCGCCGCTGGTGCGCAGCGATATCCTGTTCAGCGCCGTGCAGGTGATCCGCGAGGGCGGCGAGAACAGCCTGCATTCGCACTCCGCGATGGACGGCTTCTGGTTCGTGCTGGAAGGGCGCGCGCGCTTCTACGGCGAGGGCGACAAGCTGATTGCGGAGATCGGCCGGCATGAAGGCGTATTCGTGCCGCGCAACGTTCCCTACTGGTTCGAGAGCGTAGGCGACCAGGTGCTCGAGCTCCTGCAGGTCGAGGCGATCGACAAGCGGGTGAAGAACACGCTCACGCGCCACGCGCCGAAAAAGGTGCTCGGGATGGAGGTATTCAAGCCCGAGGGCGACCTGCTCGGCGTCGCCGGCAGGCTCGAATGAGCGGCAAGGCGCTGCGCCGGCTGCTTGCGGCGCGCGATTTCCTGTACGTCCCGGTGGCGTACGACGCGCTGGGCGCCCGCCTGGTGGAGAAGCTGGGCTTTCCCGCCGTCTACACCGGCGGGTTCGTCACCGGCAGCACGCGTTGCACCTCCGAGCCGCTGCTTACGATGGACGAGCAGGTGCGCACGGCGGGCGCTGTCGCGCGCGCGGTGCGCATTCCCGCCATCGCCGACGGGCATGGCGGCTTTGGGGAGCCGCTGCACACCATGCGCACAGTGCGCGAGTTCGTGCGCGCCGGGCTAGCCGGCATCCATATCGAGGACCAGCAGTTCCCCAAGCGCGCCCACTACCATCGCGGCGCGGGCCGCACCATCCCGGCGAAGGATTTCTTGGCGAAGATCCGCTTTGCGTGCCGGCAGCGCGACGAGTCCGACAAGGGTTTCGTCGTTATCGCGCGCAGCGAAACGTGCCGTTTCGAGGGATTACGCGAAGCGATCGGGCGGGTCAACGCCGCCGCCGATGCCGGCGCCGACCTGGGAATGATCTTCCCGCGCGACCTGGCGGAAACGCGGCGCGCGCCGAAAGCGGCAAGGGTACCGCTCGTCTACGTCCTCAGCCGCGGTAACCGCGATGGACGACCCGTCCCGACCGCGGCACAGCTCGCCGACATGGGCTACAAGCTGGCCATCGACGCCGTGGCCTACCTTCTGTTCAGCTTCCACTTCGTGCGAAACGCTTACGGTGCGCTGCGCAAGAACGGCGAATACGCGGGCCTCTCGAGCCAGGAGATGGTCGCCGCCCGGGCCGAGATCGAGAGCCTTGTCGGACTCGACCAGTTCTATCGCGTGGAGGAGCAGACGGTAGAGCGCTGGCCAGCCGCGGCGTTGCCATCGACGCCCGCAGGCTCGCCGCGCTGGAGGCCGACACCGGTACCCCGTTCAGGAACGCGCAAACCGGTCCCAACCCGGATTCCGCGCAAGCCTCGATCCTGAACTACGCATGGACGCTTGTGCATGAGCGGTACGCGGCACGCTCGCGTCGGTCTGGCCCGACAGCGGCTTGAGTTTCTTGAAGCGCGCGATCCGCCTGAGCATCTCGTCTGGGGTCAGTACGATGGTCCTCATGGCGATCTCCCTCTCGGGCCTTGACGGCTAGGAGAGTCTACCCGTCTCTGGCTGCAAGAATTGGCCCGGCCTAGGTGTGATGGCCCAATAGGTTGTTTCTGTTCATCCGGACTGAGTCTGAGAGACTGGAAGGTGCGAACCAAATCCAACTCTCAGGGGGCTCAGCCGAATGAACATCCACAAGAATGCACGACTCACGCTCGCACGTCGAATCGAAATGGTCAGAAGCGTGGTTGAGAACAAGCTGACGCCCGCCGAGGCCGCGGCCGAGGCGGGTGTCAGCGAGCCGACGGCCCGCAAGTGGCTGGGACGATTCCTGGCTGGTGGCAAGGCGGGTCTGGTTGACCGTCGCTCCCGGCCCCATTTGAGCCCGCGTCGGATCACCAGCGCCAAGGCCTTGGCGATCGAGGAGCTGCGCCGCCGGCGCCTCACCCAGGCGCGCATCGCGCAGTCGCTTGGGGTTTCTAAGAGCACCGTGGGCCGGGTGTTGACCCGTGCCGGCCTGTCGCGTCTGCGGGATCTGGAGCCCTCCGAGCCGGTCGTGCGCTACGAGCATGAGCGGCCAGGAGATCTCATTCATATCGACACCAAGAAGTTCGGCCGCATCGAGCGCATGGGCCACCGCGTCACGGGCGACCGGCGCGACGGTCTCGAGGGTGCTGGCTGGGAGTTCCTGTTCGTGTCCATCGACGACCATTCCCGCATCGGCTTCACCGACATGTACTTCGACGAGGGCAAGGCCAACGCGGTACAGTTCCTGCAAAACACCGTCGCTTACTTCAAGTCCCTGGGCGTGCGCCCCCGGCGCCTGCTGACCGACAACGGCCCGGCCTTCCGCTCGAAGCAATTCGCCGCCGCATGCCGTGATCTGCAGATCAAGCACAGCTTCACCAGACCCTACCGGCCTCAAACCAATGGCAAGGCCGAGCGCTTCATCCAGTCCGCGATCAGGGAATGGGCCTACGGTATCCCTTACAACCACTCCAAGGAGCGCACTGCCATGCTCGAGCGCTGGAACCATCACTACAACTGGCATCGCCCTCATCAGGGCATCAACGGCTTAGCACCTATCAGCCGCCTTGCTCAGTCCCAAAACAACCTCTTGACGCTTCACAGCTAGCCGGCCTTTTCGCCGTAGGCCCCCATCGGGGGGCAGCTGCAGACCACGTTGCGGTCGCCGTAGGCGTTGTCCACCCGGGCCACCGGGGG
>Ga0194132_10007002_pt1 | contig 17089 bp, 26 predicted proteins | sample TA2KigOf80mmetaG_FD_148612 | JGI IMG/M metagenome (GOLD analysis project Ga0194132, IMG submission 148612) | Freshwater microbial communities from Lake Tanganyika, Tanzania - TA2015054 Kigoma Offshore 80m | ecosystem: Environmental > Aquatic > Freshwater > Lake | place: Tanzania: Lake...
TCGACGGTCACCAGGCGGTCGTGGACGTGGAGGGGCGAGCCACCGACAGCGACGACCTCCTGACCGTGCGCCGGGTCCTCCCCGGCTCCGCGCCGGTCAATGCCTTCCAGGTGCTCAAGAACGGCACCGCCAAGTTGTACGGGGCGCTGATCACCACATTCGGCGGCGCACACTCCGACCTCTCGGGCGTGACCGCGAACCAGCACCACAATCAGAGCCACGGGCACACAGGCGCCGACGGCTCGGGCACCGTGGCGCACTCGGACACGACAGGCAAGACAGCGAACGATCACCACAACGAGGTCCATGTCCTCGCCGATGCCTCGGCCCTGGGGTCCGCCCACACGACCTCTGGCCTCACGGCCGGATTCGTACTGCGCGCTACCGCGGCCGCTGCGGCTCGGTTCATGCAACTGCTGCACTCCGACCTGGGCAGCGTCGGCGCGAACGACCACCACAACCAGTCGCACACGCAGAGCGACCATAGCGGCACAGGGTCCACGTCCACCCAGGCGTTCGGGGACTCTGCTTCCGACGGCACGGGGACTAAGCCCGCGAACATCGACCACAAGCACGGGATGCCCGCCTCCCCCACGGCCGTCGTCATCACCGCGGCCGAGGCCACGGCGCAGTTCTCCACCTCCAGCACGTCCTTCGTGGACATCACCGGGCTCTCGATCTCGGTGACGACGGCCAGCGCCTCGAACGTGGTCGAGTTCTTGATGACGGGCTCGGCGCAGCATTCGGCGGCGGGTGCGACCACCTACGCCATCGTCAACACCTCTGACAACCTCACCATCGACCAGAAGGCTGTCACTCACGTTGCGGGCGGTGGAGACGTGAACTGCCTGATGGTGTACCGAAAGACCACCTCGCCCGCGTCGGCCAAGACCATCAAGGGACAAATGAAGGTGTCGTCTGGGACCGGCTACATCGGGACCGGCTCGCCCGACCGCATGAGCCTCGTGGCAAGGGAGTATCGGTAATGTCGCACGCCAAGACTGCTCCAGACGGCAGTCGCCAATCGTCTCTAGCCTGCCCGCCGATCCAGAGGGCCGTGGATATTCCGGCCCTTCACGCCGCGGTGAAGGCCGCGCTCGGCATCTCGTTGATAGCCGAGACCAAGGACGACACGGTCCACGGTCACGTTTCCGCCATTCACAATCCAGACGGACTCCCCCTTCCGTGCGTCATGTGCGACGGCACCGAGCCGCACACCGACTGTTTCGAGGTGGTGCTGTACGAGTCGCCCGAGGCCCCCGACCGCAACCACACGACCACGGTGGCCGCTCACGGTCTCGGGAATAACGGACTCGCCGTGCTCCGAGAGATCGTCAATAAGCACCGGCCCTAACCGGGGCCTCCAAATGCGAAGGGTCAGTCATGGCGGAGATTGACCGAGATGTTCTGGCCGAACACGGCCGACGACTCCGCGCTCTGGAGGAACTCGACCTCGGGCCGCGGGTGGCCTCGCTCGAAGGCACACGCTCGGCGTGGCAGGGCGTGTTCACCGTTCTCGGCTCGATCGCGCGGGTCGTCAGTGAAGGTGGCTCCGAGGTTCTCCGGCGGTGGGTGCCGGTGATGATCGTGGCGTACGCCGTCGGCCTGTCCGGGGCCGGGAAGTGCGACATCACGATCCCCGGAGTCCTGCCGTGATCCTTCCGGTCGGCCTGGTGGTCGCGGAGTCGCTCATCTTCTGTGGCGTCGGGGCGTTCCTGCTTCTGGTGGGACTGACCGTTCGTTTCGATAAGTACGGCCGCGAGGCGATGGTCTGCGTCGGCGTGCTCATCGCCACTCTAGGGGTCGTTCGAGCGGGCTGGGCCATGTCGTGGCTCGCCTGGTCCGACGCGCGAGCGTGGACGCTCATCGTGCTAATCGCGTTCATCGCCATCCTCGCCCAGATCGCATGGGACCGCCGACGGAGCCGATCGACCTGACCTACTTGATCGAATGGCTCGGACCCGCTCACCCGAACAACTACCTCCCCGGACGTGACTGGCCTGCCGTCGATCGCATCGTGAACCATCACTCGTACGGCTCATGGGACTCGGTGATCGCCACGTTCAAGTCGCCGCGCTCGCAAGTGAGCGCGCATCTGCTCATCGGGCGCTCTGGGCGCATCGGGCAGATCGTGGACTTCGGCGACACCGCCTTCGCCGGGGAGGGCAACGGATCGGTCCCGCCGCGCGACCCGAACTTCAACGAGCGCGGCATCCATATCGAGTGGGAGTGGTGGCCGGGGCTGGACCCCGCGTTCACCGGGGAGCAGTACGCCGCCGGAGCGTGGCTCCACGACTACCTCCTGCGGAACTACCCCGCGATCGGCGTGCTCGTGTCCGGGGTCACGGTGCTGCCGCACAACTGGAACGTGCCCACGGCGTGCCCCGGCGCGCTCGACCTCAACCGCATCGTGAAGGAGGCCCGCTACATGGACCGCACCGTGATCGTCTCCCAGGCGCCGAACTCCCAAGTCCTCGCGCAGGGGGAGGTCCGGTTCCTCCTGTGCACCTGGCGCTGGCCGGACGGCCGCACCCGTGAGATCGGCGTGAAGGTCGTGGGCCGCGGACAGCCCGGCACCGACTACGTCCCGGTCTACCCTCCGGTGGACCCGGACTCGGACCCGACCATCGACCTCGGCGCCGAGCCCGCGCACTTCCTGGTCACGACCGCAGGCTAGACTCCCGACCAACACTCGGGAGGAGGTACTCGTGGACATCCTGACCTTCACCAGCGGAGCGATCGGCCTGGTGATCGGGCTGACGGAGGCCATCAAGCGGGCCGTGGCCCTGGAGGAGCGGTGGGCTCCGCTCTTGGCCGTGATCATCGGGGTCGGACTGGCGTTCCTCGGGTCGGCGGCCGGACTCGTGCTGCCGAAGCCGGTGGGGGCGCTGGCCGCCTGGTACGGGATCGTGGCCGGACTCGCCGCGGCCGGGCTCTACTCCGGCTTCAAGGCGACGATGCGCGGGTGAACGCCGGGAGTCGGGGTCGCCCCCGGCTCCCTGGGCCCCGGCCTTGCGACCGGGGCCCCTGCGGCTGGAGAGTGGTGAGGATGGCGGGTTAGGCGGCCTGGGAGATCACCTTCCAGTCCTTGTCGCCGAGGTCGATGATCTTACCCCCGACGTGCTCCAGGTCCGTCGCCAGGTCGTAGTCGGCCACGCGGTTCGCCACGTTCGTGACGGCCTGCGCGAGGCCCCACTTCGAGAAGTCGCCGCCCTGGGCCAGCGCGGTGAGGATCGGGCTGCGGAGCCCCTCCGGGAGCGCCAGGCGGGTCGTGGCGACCTCCACCACCTTCGGGAGGTCGTCGGACTCGATCCGGGTCTCGGCGGCCTGGCGGATGGACGCGATCGCGGCGCGGAACTGGTCCTCGGCGAACGCGGCGCCGACCGTGTCCTTCACCTTGAGCCAGAAGGCGAGGTCGTCCGCCTGGCGCGTCTTGTCGGTGAAGATCGAGAAGTCCTCGGCGAGGTCGAACCCGCGGCCGACGTGGTACTTCCGCATCGCAGCCTGGGCGATCACGGCGAGGTTCGTGCACCAGGTGGTGAACACGGAGGGCTCCACCTTGAGCGAGCCCGCGCCGACCTCGGAGTTCGTGATGGTGATGGCCGCGACGATCTTGGACTCCCGGCGCTGATCCACGCTGCGGAACTGCGGAGCCACGGCGGTGTGGCCCGAGCCCCACTGGAGCCCGTCGGCGATCGTGTCGGACAGGTCCGGGAGGATGCCCTTGATGTAGAAGCGGGTCTCGGTGATCTCGCTGGAGATGATCTCGACCTTGCGCTCGACCAGCGTGGGCAGGATCGCCTCGGCGAGGTCGGCGTTGTCGAGCGGGCGGTAGCGGTTGGAGAGCCACGCGCGCACGTTGCCGTCCAGCGTGCGGACCAGCCGCTTGTCGTCGGCCTTGTCGCCGAGCCAGGTGTTCACGCTGTCCGCGAGGAGCGCGGGGTGGGCCGCGAGGGTGCGGTCGTAGTACGCCTTCGGGATGCCGACGTACTCGGCGACCTGGCCGTGGGCGTACGGGGTGAGCGGGTACGAGGAGCCGTTGAGGCCGCGCACCTCGACCGCGCGAACGAACGCCTGGAGGGTGAGGGCCGCGACGGGCGCGAGGTAGTCCTTCTTCGAGTCGCGCTGGCGCTCCAACTCCGCCGCCAACTCGGTGATGCTCTTGCCCTGCTTCGCCACTGTCTGTCTCCCTTCGCTGGATCGCTCCTCGGCCCTCGGGCTCCGGTCGCGTCCTCGGTTTCCCGATAGCCCCCTCGCGGGGGGCTTTCGGCGGGGGACCACCCCGCCTCATCAGTCGGGCTAGGCGCGCTTGCGCGCCCGCACCTCCGCCCGAGTCCGGGCCCGGGCCAGCCGCTCACGAATTGCCTGGAGGCGGTGGATGCGCAGCAGCAGGGACACGATCAGGGCCTCCCTTGGAGTCAGGGTGAGGGTGATGGTCTGTCGCTCCGCCATTTAGGCACCTCCCTTCTCAAGGCATACCGGGCCGATGCCACGAGCCCGACTCTCCTCGTCGGTGAGGGTGCGACCGCACACGCCGCAGATGCCGAGTTCGCGGCCGTAGCGCGCGAGCGCGTCCGGGTCGGCGGCGATCGCGGCGAGGATCGCGTCCTTGCCCGCGCCCTTGATCGGCCAGAAGTCGTCGCCAGCCTGGACCTTCACGAACACGTACCCGGCCCACTTGCCCTCGGTCGGGCGGTCCACCCGGTAGAACTTCGTGACGCCGTCCTGGATCAGCGCGTAGCGGCCAGCGGCGACGGCCGGAGCCGCGGCGACCGGGGCCTTCACGGGGAGGTCGCGCAGAATGTCGATCACGAGCGAGGCGGTGCGGGAGTCGAGCGTGGACGTGTCCAGCGGGCGCCACGTCGCGGGGAGGGCCCGGCCGGAGAGGAGGGAGTTGATGTACGCGACTTGCCTGTCGCTGGCGGCGTACACCCGGTAGGCGCTGTAGTCCTGGCGGGCTAGTGGTGACTGCATCTTCCGAACCTCCAGGCTCAGTCCCCCTCGCCCCGCAGGGTCCGGTCGGCTCTGGCCTGCCGAGAGAGTAGCCGAGCGAGGACTAGGTTGTCAAGCGCCCTGAGTCACGCGGGTCGCCGATCGGTGGCTCCGTCACCGGCAGACGGGAAGCCGCCTCCCGGTTCGCCTTGCGCGTCGCGGCGGCCTTCTCCCGGTTCGCCTTGCGCGTCGCGGCGGCCTTCTCCCGGTTCGCCTTGCGCGTCGCGGCGGCCTTCTCCCGGTTCGCCTTGCGCGTCGCGGCGGCCTTGCGTGCCCCCTCGGAGCGCCGCCTGCGCCGCTCGATCTCCTCCTTCGGCAGGCCGAAGATGGCCCACACCAGACGCTGCGCGGGGGTCGGCTCTCTACGCTTGCCTTTCGGCACCCTCGTCCTCCTTGACGGCGTCCGGGTCGAACTCCTCGCCCGGCTTTGGCGCGAGCATCGCTAGCACGGCCTCCAGGTCGTCGGAGGTTCCCTTGGTGACGAACTGGTACATGACCTTCTTCGAGTCCTTCGCGTCGGCCTCCGAGAGGCCCTTGGCGTATCCGTCCCGGAGGAACTCGATCACGGCGTCCCGCGCCAGCATCGTTCCGTCGCGGTACGCGCGAGCGAACGCCATGCGCTGCCCCTCGTTCAGGGTCGCGCGCAGCGTGGCGCCAGTCTCGGAGGTCGCATCCTCCGCGGAGTCCTCGCCGCCGCCGATGAGGTCCGAGACGGCGCGGTTGACCGCGCGCGTGTACGCGGTACTCGCCAGGTCGTGGTCCGGCCGGGTGAACTTCCGGTCCTCGGTGATGGAACAGAGCCCGACGCCGTAGGAGTACACGCCGTTGGGGGCCGTGACCTTGACCTGGTAGCGGGCGATCTTTAGCGGGCACCCGCAGTCCTTCTCGTCCTTCATCACCTCGGGGAATCGGATGCGGGCGCATATGCCGGGGTTGTGGTTGTGCACCAGGCGCTCGTCCACGATCTCCGTGGAGAAGCCGTAGAAGCGGCCGAGCACGCGCCACGCGCTTTTCTTCTTGAACGTCCGCTTCACGCCCTTTTCGATGAAGGTCTGGTAGTCGGTGGGGCGCAGTAGGCGCTTCTCCAGGTCCCGGTATCGCTGCACCGCCAGGAGCGCCTCCTCGGGCGTCACCAGCGGAGACACGACCTTGAAGTCCCCCTCCAGGGGTGCCAGGGCCTTGATCTCGTCAGCCACCTGTCTCCTCCTCAAGCAGTTCCGCGTTCATCGCGTCACCAGCGCGTCGATCTCCTGGCCGCCTGCGACCAGGTAGGCGAGGATGAAGAACGCGAGGAGGACGGCCTTACTCACCGCCGTCCTCCTGCTCCGAGGCCGCGCGGTCGATCGTGCCGACATCGCGCTCGCCGTCGTCGTCGCGCTTGCGACTGCTCATGGATTCACACCTCCTCGCGGACTCTACGTCCGCGTGCGGGTAGACCCTACCAAACAGCCGACCGCAATGCAAGGGCCCCGTGATACCATCCCCGAGCTTGAGGGAATATTTCGCGAGCAAGGCTTGCGGAATGCGTTTAACTACGACCCCAGGCGGAGTCTTGAGATCGTGCTGCAATCCCAGGCCGTACAGAACAAGCGCCTTTCCATCGGGAAGGATCGCGAGGAGCGAGTCGACGAGGGCCTGAGTGACGACACCCTCTTCAACCCGCACCAACGCACTGGCACGGGAGCCGTGAAACGCCCCGTTCGCCTTGACCTCGAATCCCTCTTGCTTTGCGATCGCGCGTATCAGTCGCCCATTCTTGAATGACGCATTCAGCACCGGAGCGGTGAAGGACGCCGACTGCCTGAAGAGGCTCTCGGCGAGGATCCCGTAGCGGAAACCGCCACCGCCTTTCCAGCCCTCGAGCTTGGTGACACCGGTAGCGTCGGTGCCAGCAACCACGCGGGACAGGCGGGTAAGGCAGTGCGTTTCAGCAAGGTCGCCTTGCTCAATCAGGATCCATCGACGGTTCATCTTGTGAGCGACCGCAGCGGTCGTGCCCGACCCACCGAAGCTGTCGATGACCAGATCCTTCGGAGACGTGGACATCGCGATGATTCGGCGAAGGAGTCGCTCGGGCTTCTTGCCCTTCTTGAGCGTCACGCCGCCCTCGGATGCAATGCCTTCCCAAGAGATGTCGGTCCAAATGTTCGTCAATGGCTTGGTGAATACGCGCTTCCCGTCAATCTCATTGACCTTCTTGCTCAGCCAGGCAATCTCCTGACCTGCGAGAACGTATCGAGGTTCGTAGTTCTCGCGAGCGACTACTACCACCTTCTCGGGATCCTTCTGCGATTGAACCTTCGCGTCCACCGTCGCCCGTCCGGCGCCCTCGTCGTCAATCGCAGCCAGACGGAAGATTTGCTCCGAGTGCTGCAGCGCGTATTCGGCGATGTCCATGTCGAATACTTCGGGTCGCTTGGCTCGGGCCTCTTTCGCATCCTTGAAGCCGAGTGCCTTTGCCACCGCGAGGTCCAACTTGGAAAACCGCCACTTGCTCGGTGAGGCATCGCGGTTGATCACAACTCGGTTGTAGTTGGTGTCGTACGGCGCGCTCACCAACTGCGGACGGTACTTCCAGAGCTTCTTCGTCTTCGCATAGACGAGCAGGTACTCGGCGGCCGTATACACGCCCGGATTCACGACTGCGAACCCTGACGGTGCCCTGGTCTCAATCGTGATGGTGGAGACGTGATTGGCGCGGTCGAAGACCTCGTCCATCACGACCTTGAAGTAGTGCATCTCGTGGTGGTCAAGGTGGACGAAGATGGCTCCGTCACGAGCCAGGAGGCGCTTCAGCAGCAGCAGGCGATCACGCATCAAGGTGAGCCAGATCGAGTGCTCGCGCCCATCTTCGTAGTGCTCAAACGCCGCTCCCGTATTGAACGGCGGATCTATGTAGATCAGCTTCGCCTTTTCTGAGTACTCGGGGAGGAGGGACCGCAGTGCAAGGAGGTTGTCGCCTTTCACCATGAGGTTCGGGGCGGACTCGCCGATCTCATCGCGAATGTCGATCAGCCGCGGCTCCGCAACCCGATAGTCGGTGCTCTCGACCCACTCGAATGAGTCCGCAGCAGTTGTTAGGAGCCGTAGGTTCTTGTTGGGCCATGTGAGCTCAAGGCGATTTCGGCGTGGAGGCAATTTCGACCCACCGCTCCTTACTTGCCGCGTTCGCGAGTGTAGGAACCAGATCATCGAGCCTTTGCGAGGCGGGTGCGTCGCGCTCAATTTTCCGCCTGTTTGCGGGAGGTCTATTGCTCGGTCGTGGCACCGAGCCGCATGCGGTACTCCTCGATCGATCTCACCTCGGCCTGGTGCTCCCGATCGTCGTCGTCCGGCCGAACGTGTTCGATGCCGAGGCGCAGGCGCGCACTCGGAGTCAGGCCGAGCTGCCGCGCATGCTCCAGGAGGTGGCCGAGTACGTCGCTGCGCACACGCGCAAGGGGGTTCGGAGCCAGACCGGGACGGTAGCCGGCCTGGACAAGCATCCCGGTCTTCTGGAGGTTGGCGTCGAACGCCTGGGCGAGGGCAGCCCGATGAAAGAGGTCAAGGAGCCGCGGCTCCAGGCGCTAGATGAGATCGTGTCGCTGGATCGGTGGATCGTCTCCCCCGAGCGCGCGGAGACCTGGGCGCGCTGCCTCACCGCCACCAAGCCCGGCCAGGGGCTCGGGCTCGCGGACCTGGGGCTGCGGCCCCGGCGGATGGCGACCTTCTACCGGGCGACGTACGACGACCCCGAGGAGGAGGGGGTGGCGGTCTCCAGCCTGGCGATCGCCCAGGCGAAGCCGCTGGAGCTGTACGGGCCGCAGGAGGACCCGTACGGGTCGCCCTTCATCGGCACCGGCCGGAGCCACGCGCTCTGGACCCGGCGGGCCGTCAGGCGCATCCAGGTCCACCTCGGGGTGGATGAGCGCCTCGCGGTGGATGAGATGGGCGGCTAGGACGAACTTGCATTCCGGTCGGCTGCCTGGTACGCTGCCACGCATGAGCAGCAAGGGACACCGCCTAGAGACCCCGGCGACCCGCAGGCTGGACGCCCGCGTGTTCCAGGCGGTCTCCTACGCGACGGACGAGGCGCGCGACCTGGCGCTGGAGAACCGGGACCCGATCTCGGCGGTCCGGCCGTCCGGCGTGCGCCTATCGTCGCTCCGTCGCTCGCTCGCGCGGCTGTCCCGCAAGGGGCTCGTGACGTTCCGCAACGGCGCATGGAGGAGGGTGTGATGGCCGAGGCATCGTTCGGGCAGCACGTCCGCCGGGTGGACCGGCTCTGCCTCTGCGGCGGCATCGAGCGCGAGCACGTCGTCCTGGGCAACCGCGGGCAGGGGTGCTCGCACCTCGGATTCGATGCCGAGACCGCGCCGGACGGCCGCTTCACGAGCCTCACGGCGAAGTGCCCGTGCCGGAAGTTCAAGAACACCGGGCTTACGAGGACGGTGGGGGCGTGACGCGAGGCGTGATGCCCCACGGCAAGGACGCCGCGTTCACCACCCCATCGGTAACGGTGTATCAAGGCGACGTGCTGGACGTGCTGCGCGACCTTCCCGACGAGAGCGTGGATTGCGTGGTGACCAGTCCTCCATATTGGGGACTCCGCGACTACGGCACTGCGAAATGGTCGGGCGGCGATCCTGAGTGCAAGCACGCGATAGGGCGAATGATGGGGAACGCGAACAAGGGCCACGTTCGGCAGGTGCTCGATGGGGACCGGGATACGTGTCGCTGCGGCGCTTCTCGCGTTGACTCACAGATCGGCCTAGAGCGCACCCCTTCGGAATACGTGGAGAAGATGGTCGCGGTGTTCCGCGAGGTGCGCCGGGTGTTGAGTGGCCGGGGAACGTTGTGGCTGAACCTGGGCGATAGTTACGCCGCGCAGGGTGGTGGAAAATCCGAAGGCCAGTATGTCGAGAAGCGGGTATCGACTTGGCAGAAGCCGCGGAGTGTTCCGGGGGGCCTCAAACCCAAAGACCTTGTGGGCATTCCGTGGCGCGTGGCGTTCGCTCTCCAGGCTGACGGCTGGTACTTGCGCTCCGACATTATCTGGGCGAAGCCGAATCCAATGCCCGAGAGCGTCACCGACCGCCCGACCAAGAGCCATGAGTACATCTACCTCCTGAGCAAGAATGAACGCTACTACTACGATGCGGATGCGATCCGGGAGGATGCGGTAACGAATGGTCTAAATGGCGGTGCATACTCCCCTCCAGGTCAGCCTCCTCATAGCAACGCCCGAAAAAGCGTGGCCCGCGGCGACTTCAACGGCAAGACCAACGCGCTTCCTGGCCGCGAGGCGTTCCGCGCTGTTACGTCATTTCGCAACGCCCGCTCCGTCTGGACTATCGCCACGACGCCGTACCCCGAGGCCCATTTCGCAGTGTTCCCCCGAGAACTACCGGAGCGAGCGATCAAGGCCGGATGCCCGGAGCGGGTTTGCGAAACGTGCGGGAAGCCGAGCGAGAGGATCGTAGAGAGAGAGCGCGTTCCGCTGCAACGCACGTACAGAGGTGCGGTTCAGACCGTGGAGACGATGACGCCGCAGGGTGTTCGTTGGGGTGGCGACGGGGTACCGTCACGCATCGCTTCAACGACTACCGGCTGGACTGATTGTGGCCACGGCACTTGGCGTCCCGGAATCGTCCTCGACCCGTTCGCTGGCAGCGGCACCACGCTTGCCGTGGCCCGCGACCTTGCCCGCAAGTCCATCGGCATTGAGTTGAATCCCGAGTACGTGCGGCTCATCGAGCGGCGCGTGGCGCAACTCGCGCTGGACTTGGTGGTGAAGGAGTGAGTTCGCCCGTAACCGTTCACCGTGGCGATTGCATCGAGGTCATGCGGGCGATGCCCGAGAACAGCGTCGACGCAGTCGTGACCGACCCGCCGTACGAGTTGGCCTTTATGGGCCGTTCCTGGGATCAGGCGGGCGTAGCCTTTGACCCTGCAACGTGGGCCGAAGCCCTCCGAGTCCTCAAACCTGGCGGGCATCTGCTCGCCTTTGGCGGCACCCGCACCTATCACCGAATGACCTGTGCCATCGAGGATGCGGGGTTCGAGGTGCGCGACTGCCTCGCGTGGATGTACGGCTCCGGCTTCCCCAAGTCCCTCGACGTGAGCAAGGCGATCGACAGGGCAGCGGGAGCGAAGCGGGAAGTAGTTGCTGAGCGCCCCGCAAGCAAGGCATCTGTGGCATGGAGAGAACGAGAGGGCCGTTCTGATCGTCTGACCCCCGCGCCTATTACTGCCCCTGCCACTGACGACGCCCAACGCTGGCAAGGATGGGGTACGGCGCTGAAGCCCGCATTTGAGCCAATCGTGCTCGCCCGCAAGCCACTCACCGGCACGGTTGCCCAGAACGTGCTCGCCCACGGCACCGGGGCGCTCAACGTCGACGGAAGTCGGATCGGTACGGCAGATGGTCATGGCGGCGGGGCTAAGGCGAGTGGCGGCTTCGTATCCGGGTACGAGCGGGGCGACGGATTCTCGGCCTCGGCGGTGGGCCGCTGGCCCGCCAACGTCGTATTGGACGAGGCGGCGGCGGCGATGCTCGATCAGGCGAGCGGCGAGCGTACGAGCGGCAAGGTGAAACCGCACCACCGCAGTCACGGCAAGGCCGACGATCTGCGTTATGGCAAGTTCCGCGGCGACATTCCGCTAGTTGGATACGGTGATACCGGCGGTGCCTCTCGATTCTTCTACACCGCGAAAGCCGACGCAGAGGACCGAGGCCCGGAGAATCATCATCCGACCGTGAAGCCTGTATCGCTCATGACGTGGCTGGTGAAGCTCGTCACGCCTCCCGGCGGCGTGGTGCTCGACCCCTTCGCCGGATCGGGCTCCACGCTCATCGCCGCACGCCACCACGGATTCCAGGCCATCGGCATTGAGCGGGAGGCGGAGTACGTGGCGATCATCGAACGACGCTTTTGGCCCGAGGCGGTCACGGTCCTGTGAGTCACCTGAAACCTACGAACGCGCCCGCCTCGATCCCGCACCTGACCCTTATGGAACGTGGTCCGCTCCTCGACTCGGACGGTTGGGACGACTGCACCTATGCCCTATGGAGCAAGTGGTGAAGCCGTACTACGAGCACGGCGGCATCACGATCTATCGGGGGGATTCTCGGGAACTGCTGGTTGATTTGGCAATAGCGGGGCCGGAGGTGTGGTTGACCGACCCGCCGTATTCGTCTGGGGGATTTCAAGAGGCGGGCAGGCTTTCGGGAAGCATTGGCAAAATGGGAGAGTTGTCTAAGGATGACCGAATCCCCGCAGACACGTTATCGACTCGGGGATACATGAATCTCATGCGTGAAGTGCTGCGCCATTCTCGGTCGGTGTTGGAGATCGGCGTGTTCACCGATTGGCGGATGTGGGTCAATACGGCTGACGCTCTTGAATATGCGGGGTTCGCCCTACGAGCGATGGTCGTGTGGTCGAAGGGAAATAACGGGATCGGTCGCCCGTGGCGCAACCAGCACGAGCTTCTTGCGTTTGGGATGAGACTGTCGGCCGAGAAAGACCGTATTGCCAAGCACGGCAACGTTATCGATTGTGGCAGGAGTGGCAATCAGTGGCATCCAACGGAGAAGCCGCTGGAACTCGTTACCAAGATTCTCGACAACATGATTCCGGGGGTTGTGGTCGATCCGTTTATGGGGAGCGGCACGACCCTAGTTGCGGCAAAGGCGCTCGGCCGCAAGGCAATCGGAATCGAGATCGAGGAACGCTATTGCGAGATCGCCGCGCAGCGCCTTAGTCAAGAGGTGCTTTTGTGAAGCGGATCGTCTGCGTCATCCAGGCGCGCATGAACAGCCGCCGCCTCCCCGGTAAGGTGCTCTGTCGGGCGGACGAGCCAGGGCCGCAGTGAAGGCCGAAGTGAGGTGCGCCGTCTGCGGCCACGGGATGCACGACCACGAGTTGTACGAGCGGCTCGACGGCGAGCGGCGCCCTGGGCGGTGCGAGGTGAAGGAGTGCCGGTGCCGGTACTTCCGCTTCCCGTCGTACGACGACCCTCCGGCGAGCCCGGCGTGGCGCACACGGTAGGATGGTCACTCGGATCGCGTCGGGAGGATTGACTGTGGCAGAGACCGGGAACCGTGCGCGCGAGGCGCGCGAGCGATCGGCGATCAAGTTGGCGCTGGACCCCAACTACTTCCGCAGGCTCGGGCGCCGCGGCGGCAACCGCACGCTCCAGCGGAAGGGCAAGGACTACCTCCGCAAGATCAGCATGAAGGGCGGCAAGGCGAACGCCGCAGCCCACGACTCCGACCATTTCCGCCGCCTCGGCAAGATCGGCGGCAAGAGTCTCGTGGACAAGGTCAAGGGGTCCGCGCGGAAGCGATAAGGGAGAGAGGTGTGAATCGACCGTGAACCACTGCATCTGCGTCCATTCCAGAGCGATGCACCACGACATCCCGCCCGCGTCGTGCGCGTACCCGGACTGCCGGTGCAAGCAGTTCTCGCGCCGGGAGCCGGACACCCTTGGCGAGGCGCGCGAGATCGAGGACGAGCGCAAGGCCGAGGGGGAGGCGCGGCCGTGAGGCTGATCAACCGCTTCGACGGCACCGAGTACGACTTCCTCTCGAACTTCCACCCGAGCCCGATCTCCCTGTACGGCCGGGTGTACCCGACGGTGGAGCACGCATACCAGGCAGCGAAGGCGATCACGCTGGAAGAGTCTGATTACGTCGGCTCCGCCGATACGCCGGGCCAGGCCAAGAGACGCGGCAACCATGTGATCGCCATGCGCACCGATTGGGACGACGTGAAGTTCGACGTCATGCGGCTGCTCATCGCATTGAAGTTCAAGCGAGGCTCGGACCTCGCGGAGCGGCTCCTCTGCACCGAGAGCGCCGTGCTCATCGAGGGCAACGATTGGGGCGACCAGGTGTGGGGCGTCGCAGATGGTAGCGGAGAGAATTGGCTGGGTCGAATCCTCATGGAGCGCCGGTCCGCGCTCCAGTCCTTGCACCTCACTGGGAAGCGGTGATAGTGTCCGCCGCGGACAAAAAGAAAAGCCGGGGTGGAACCCCGGCCTCCTCGTCTGCTCGACGAGGCTCATCGTACCAGCCAATCGCGGCTGGTCAAGGGCTACCGACCCAGCCCGCAAGGGGTCGGCACGAAATGGGCCTAATCCAGCCCGCCGGGACGCTCTGATGTCGAACGAGCCCGGACTCCTCGGGCCACTAGACAAAACAGAGACACCCCCCAGCCGCCAGCGGGCACGGAGCGAGGCGCGCCGACGACGGCGCCCGACGCCTATGACCTCCGTGAGTGAGATGCCAGAGCCGGGCGACGGTCCTACGGCTTCTTCACGACTCCCCTCGCAAGGGGGGAGTCTGCCTGGCGCGGGCTCTGGTCCCCGGCTTCAAGGAGGGGTGAGCGAGATCAAGTGGACGCGCATCGACTGGCGAGCGAGTGGGTACGACGAGGCGACCATCCTCACGGGAGTGGCGTCGCTCCTGGAGGGTCCGCCGGGTCGCCACATTCGACCCGGCTCCGTTCGCAAGCCCGCGCTGTGCGGCGAGCAATTCCCGAACACCCACCACGACGCGATCCGGCAGTTCCCGAGTGCCTACGAGGGGATCGACTTCTGCCGCGACTGCCTGGCCGTGTTCGCACGCGAGTCCCTGGCGGCTGCGACGTGAGCGAGATGGACCGCATGATCCGCGAGGAGCAGCGCCTGATCCGCTCGCAGCAGAAGGAGGCGATCACGCTCTGGCTCGCCGAGCGCAAGAAGTGGCTCGACAAGAGCGGGTTCGCGTACAGCCGCTGGGGCTCGCGGCCCGAGGTGCGCCAGGCGATCGAGCGCCAGGTCGAGATCGCGCTCGGCTACGGCTACCCGTTCGCGGCCATCGAGCGCGCGATCGTGCGCCTGTGCGCCGACCCGAAGGGCAGCCCGTGGCAGATCGCGCAGGAGGCCGACCGCTACACGGACGAGGAGCGCGAGGCCGTCCACCAGGCGCAGAAGTTCGAGGTCCCGAGGGACCCTGCCGTGGTGGCGGCCTTGGGCGGCCTCCAGCACGTATCCGGGCCCGCTGCGACTCCCGGGCCTGGTCCGTGGGCCCGGCGCTGCTGGGAGCCTTCCTGCGGCCTCACCGCGATCTACAACCAGCGGGGTTGCGCGGCGCATCTGTGACCGACGACCACGTCTGCGCCTACCAGCGCATCCCGTATACGGACCTGGAGAGATGCGCGTGTGGATCGAAGCGCAACGTCCCGGCAGAGCGCGTCGTCTCGAAACCCCCCGAGCGCCTCGCCAAGCTCCGCGCCCGGCACTACCAGGCTACGTCGGCCGAGGCGCTCCGCTCGATCGACCCCGCCTCGGTGGCGGGGCGGGTGTACGCCTTCCTGCTCTCCCACCCGGCGACGACCGACGAGACTGAGGCCGCCCTCCACCTCCGTCATCAGACGTGCTCCGCGGCCATCTCGCACATGTGGGACGAGGGCCGCGTGCGCGACTCCGGCGCCCGGCGCAAGACGCGCTCGGGCCGGTACGCGATCGTGTTCGAGGCGCTCCGCCCCGAGCCCGTGCAGCAGGCCCTGCTGTGACAGGGGCACGCATGTTCTGCCTGGCACTCTTTGCTCTTGCGCTGGTGTTGTCAGAGCAACGCGAGCGCGAGGGGCTCCGAGGGCTGTCTCTGATGTGGCTCGTCGCCGCCGCGGCGCTCCTGGTCCTGGCTGCGGCATGAACGAGGAGATGGCGCTCACGATCTCGGCGCTCCTCGCCACCGCGGATGGCGGCTGCTCGAACTGCGCCCACGGCCTTGCGCGGTTCCAGACGATGATCGTGAAGTACGAGGAGTGAAGCGCACGCCGCTGCGCCGCAGGACGCGGCTCGCCCCGATCTCCGAGCGCCAGGCCGAGCGCGCCGCCGACCTCAAGGTGGGCAAGTTCGCCAAATGCTTCTGGTGCAAGGCTCGCGGCCTGATCGCCGACGCGGTCGAGAAGGACCACCTCATCCCGCGCTCGCTCCTCCCGGGGGAGAACCGCGACCACCCGGACAACGTGGTGGACTCGTGCCGCCATCACAACACGCGCCGCGCCGAAGGCCACCCGGAGCGGTGGGACTACCTGACCCCGCGCCAGCAGCGGTTCATCTTGCAGCAGAAGGGGGTGCGTTTTGCCGAGAGGTATTTCGTTGGGGTCCCTGAAAATGACAGCGGAGCAGCGGCAGGAGAGCAGTCGGGCGAGCAGCCGTCTCTGGTACGCAAGGAACCGGGAGAGGGTGAAGAAGCGCGTCGTCACCCTCCTGATCGGTGACGACACGGTGTTCAACCGAGATCAGGAGCAGGAGCAGGCCAAGCGAGCGGAGGACGCCCTCGCCGCCCTCGACCGGGAGGGTGAGGGGTGAGCGACTACACGCTGCCGTTCCTCATCGTGCTCCTCTACGGGTTCGTGCTCGGAGTGTTCGTTGGGAGGGTGACGCGGTGATCCGCCCCTTCGCCACCGTCGCGTGCCTGGTCATACTGGCGCTGGGGTCCGCACCCAGCGCGGAGCCGATTGTCACGACCAGCGGTGCAGACACAGCCGCCTCTGTCATGGGAGACGCGGCCATGACTGGAACCCCGCCCGGCTCCGCAGTGCGTGCGGGACCACGGACACCGGAGGGACGGGCGGGTAAGCCGGTAAATCAACCGGAACAGGCCGATCCGCCTCCCGTCGAAGTTCGCCCCGCGCGCACCGTGATCGCCTCTTGGTACGGGCCTGGGTTCTACTCAAACCGGACCGCGTGCGGCCAGACGTTCACGCCGGAGATCGTGGGGGCCGCGCACCGATCGCTCCCGTGCGGCACCCTGGTGACGCTGCGCTACCGCGGCGTCACGGTCACGATCCCCGTCATAGACCGGGGCCCGGGCTGCACGTTCTACACCTGCGACGACCCGCCGCCCCACCTCGCCGGGCGCGAGTTCGACCTGTCGAGCGCAGCCCGCGCGTTCCTCAACTGCGAGGACCTGTGCCGGGTGGAGTGGCTGGAGTGACGGGCCGCCCCGTCAAGCGCCCCGACGGCTCCTGGTGGGTCACCGTGCGCGCTACACTCCCGCATATGGCACTTTCCACGGAGACATCCGAGCATACGGATACGACCGGAACCGATGCCTTCGACA
>Ga0194132_10007003_pt1 | contig 17089 bp, 15 predicted proteins | sample TA2KigOf80mmetaG_FD_148612 | JGI IMG/M metagenome (GOLD analysis project Ga0194132, IMG submission 148612) | Freshwater microbial communities from Lake Tanganyika, Tanzania - TA2015054 Kigoma Offshore 80m | ecosystem: Environmental > Aquatic > Freshwater > Lake | place: Tanzania: Lake...
TGGGCTCGGGCCAAGTGCCGTCGGATATGTTCTTGGCATTGCCAAGGCCTATACCACGCGGGTCGGCGCAGGCCCGTTTCCAACCGAGCTGACGGACCAAACCGGGCAATTGCTCGGCGAGCGAGGGTTTGAATTCGGCACTGTGACGGGTCGGAAGCGTCGCTGCGGCTGGTTCGACGCGGTCATGGTCCGGCAGGCGGCTCGCATGGGCGGCGTTCAAGGCATCGCGCTGACGAAGCTGGATGTGCTGGACGTGTTGCCTGACATCAACGTCTGCGTAGCCTACGAACTCGACGGTCGCCGCGTTACTCAGTTGCCGTCCTCAATGGCCGAACAGGCGCGGGTAAAGCCTGTTTACGAAACGATGACCGGATGGCGGTCGAGCACGCGCGGGGCTCGCAGCTGGGCGCAATTGCCAGCAGAAGCCGTCAAATATATCCGCCGAATCGAAGAACTGATCGAAGTCCCGATCGCCTTGCTTTCGACCAGCCCAGAGCGGGATGACACGATTCTGGTGCGCGATCCTTTCGTCGATTGACACCTAAACGGGCCCGATTCGTTAACTTTTGCGAGTTCCTAAGGGGTTTGTGCTGAGCTAGCCTGTCCCGTATCATGTCGCCTGGCCGGCAGAATTGCGGGCTGACGACAAGGATAGCGGACCCATGGCCGAAGCGGCCCAGGACCTCAATACGCAACCCGCATCGCCCCCGGCGGCCACGGCAGCACCAGCGGCTGCCCCGCCGCCTGCTGCGCCACCGCGGTCGCGCGCTGGCCCGGGTCCGAGCGGCAGCTTCATCATCGTCCGTGATCGCTACACCATCTATTGCGACAAGCCGATCCCAAGCCTCGACATGCCGAACGCCCAGGCGTTCGAGGTTACCGACCGCAAGCAAGAGGGGCGACCGCTCTACGCCCTGATCTGCAAGCCCGAGATGTTGCCACGCGTCAGCGTCATGCGTGTGCTCAAGGGCAACGAAATTCCAAACATGCTTCATATGGTCGACTGGGGTGTCGCCGAATGGCCGCCCTTCGATCGCAAGTGCGTCATCGTCATGTATTACCGGCCGATGGGTGGCCGGGTCATGGAGTCGATGTCGGGATCCGTCCGGCGCATTCCCGACCACATGTTCCCAAAGCATGTGATGAAGCCTCTAACCGACGCGCTCAACGAGCTTCATCACAAAGGCATCACCCATCGCGCCATCCGGCCGGACAATCTTTACTGGATGGACGAGCAGCAGACCAAGATCGTGCTCGGCGATTGCACCATGAGCGTGCCGGCGATGGATCAGCCGGCCAGCATCGAGACGATCGAGTCCGGCATGGCGCTCCCGTTCGGCCGCGGTTCGGGGACCTTCGCCGACGACATGTATTCGTTTGGCGCGACGCTGCTGGTCCTTTCGCTCGGGCGCAATCCAATTCAAGGCATGCCCGAAGGCGAAATGCTTCGTCGGAAAATCAAGGACGGTTCGTACGCCACCTTGGTGGCCGATGAGCGCCCGCCGGTGAGCCTGATCGAGTTCTTTCGCGGCCTCCTGATCGACGACCCAGAGCAACGCTGGCACCCCGAAAATGTCGAGCTCTGGCTCGCCGGCAAACGGCTGACACCGGTCCAGGCCAAGAGCGAGGCGCAGGCTCAGCGCGCTTTCAAGTTCGCGGATCAGGAGTTCCACTCGATCCGCCCTCTGTCTCACGCGATGCATCAGAACTGGGACAAGGCTGGTCAAATTCTCAGCGACGGGTCACTTGAGATTTGGGTGCGTCGAGGACTGGAACTCAATGATCTGGCTGACGCCATAGCAAGTGCAATCAAGAACACGCAGGCGATGACCGGTGCTCAGAAAGATCAGGTTGATCTGGTGATCTCGCGCGTCTTGATGGTTCTCGATCCACGCGCTCCGATTCGCTTTCGCGATTTCCGCGTGGCGATCGAGGGTTTTGGCGGTGCGCTTGCGGTGGCAACACTGAGCAAACAAAAGCTTCAGCCTTTCACCGACTTCATCAATCGCGAACTGTGGCGCCACTGGTTAGGCGCTCAAGTGAAGGTGTCGGCGGATTACTCGCAGTTTGAAGCCGTGTTCAAGGATCTCAGAAATTATCTCAAGGACCCGAACTCGGGCGCTGGAATCGAGCGCTGCGTTTATGAACTGAACGAATGGATGTATTGCCTGAGTCCGCTGATTGACAAGCAATACGTGATGGAAGTGAAGGTCGTACTTCAGGCGCTGGAAAACGTCTCCAAGACCATCAACGCCAAGCTCTGGCCGGTTGACCGTCACATCGCCGCATTCATGCGCGCACGGTATGCCAAGGGCGTTAGCACGCAAATCGATGCGATGAATGATCAACGACCTGATCGGGCGACGATTGGCATGCTGAGCGTGCTGGCGATCGTGCAATGGCGTCTTGGCCCCGAGGCCCTGTTCGGCTTGTCGAGCTGGGTCGGCGGCCTGATGGGACCTGTCATCAACAGCTATCACAACCGGCCAAAGCGGAAAGAGATCGAGAAGGAGATTCCCAAAATCATCCGTAAGGGCAATCTTGCCGAACTTTATAACTATCTCGACAACCCCGAAGAGCGGCAGCGTGACGCCGAAGGCTTCACGTGGGCTAAGGCCGAATACGCCGCGGCCGAGAAACAAGTCTACGACCTTGAACATGGCCAGATTGATCGCCAGGAATCGGCGATTCAATCGGGTCGGCAAACCGGATCGATCGCGGCGGTTGTCATCATGTTGTTGACGTTCACCGTGTTCATTCTTTCGCGGGTGTTCTGAGGTCGTCATGGCGAGAGCACCGATGCGATCAGGTCCGGTTGCGGGGGCGATGGCGCCTAAAAAGCGCAGCAATGCCTTCGTCTACTTCATCATCGCCGTGCCGATTGCGCTGATGATTATTCCGACGATCGTCGTGCTGTCGGTGGCATTGTTGCCGACGGGCGTTGCGTTTCTGGTGGAGCGCGGCAAGGGTCACTACGCCGGTGTGACGGTTGGCTCGTTCAACCTGGCCGGCGCCGCGCCGTTCCTGACCGATCTTTGGTTCGATGGCCATACGGTCGATCTCGCCATCGACACCATCACCAACATCTGGGCATACCTGATTATCTACTTGTCGGCGCTGTTCGGTTGGGCGGTGTACTCGACCATGCCGTCGATCATTGGCTCGTTCATGACCATGACCGCGGGCCGCCGTATCGAATCGCTCAGGAACACCCAGAAGGATCTGGTTCAAAAGTGGGGGCCCGACGTCGAGTCGGTCTATGAACCGGATGTGAAAGACAAAGCCGCCGCGCCGCCGCCGAAGCCGTCGGCGCTTGGACCGAAAGAGCCGCCGCCTGCCATGCCCACGGCTGAGACCGACTAACCCAGTTTTTTGAGGCCGCGCGTTAGATTGTTCACAAGCGATGCCATGTCGGGCGGCATATCGTGCGTGAAGTGATGCTCTCGACCAGTGACCGGGTGAACGAATCCAAGGCTGCGAGCGTGGAGTGCCTGCCGCGGAAAGGATTTCACGAACGTCGCGGCTGTGGCACTGAGCAGCGCGATCACCCGCGCCGGCGCTGCGCCGTAGGTTGGGTCGCCAACAAGGCCATGACCAAGCGAGCTGAGATGAACGCGGATTTGATGCGTTCGTCCGGTGGCGAGCCGGCACTCAAGGTGGGCCGCAATCGTTCCGAAAGCCGCGACGGTCTGATAGTGGGTCTCGGCCGGTTTTCCGCCACTTCTGACGACCGCCATTTTTTTTCGATCGCGCGTCGATCGGCCGATGGCTCCCGTCACCACGCCACGTGCGGGTCGAGGGCACCCCCAGACGATCGCGTCATAAACGCGTCGCATGGTGTGCGCAGCAAGCTGGGCCGACAGGCCGGCATGGGCCGCTTCGGTCTTCGCGGCGACCAATAGCCCACTGGTCTCCTTATCGATGCGATGCACGATGCCGGGGCGCGCCACCCCGCCGATACCCTTCAAAGAGCCACCGCAATGGGCGAGCAAGGCGTTGACCAGGGTGCGATCGGGGTTCCCTGGGGCCGGATGAACCACCATTCCCGGTGGCTTGTTGACGACGATCAGATGGTCGTCTTCGAATACGATGTCGAGGGCGATCCGCTGAGCCTCAGGCTCGGCCGCGACAGGAGGTGGAATCTCCAGCCGAATAGTTTCGCCCGGGCGAACACGGTGCGCTGAATCGTCCACCAACCGTCCATCGATCGAGAGATGTCCTTCCGCGATCAGGCCTTGAACCTTCGAGCGCGACATGGTCGGTGTCTGGCGCGCAACCCAACGGTCGAGCCTCTCGGGGCTTTCGTCGTCAGGTACTGTCCAGGTCAAGGTTTCTTTGGTTGGCGACTTTGACGATGGCATTGCGGCAAACGTTTGTGCCGAATAGGGTGGGGCAATCTAGTCGAACTCGCGACGACGCAACAGCCACGCCCATGCCCTCGGCAGGTTTTCTTCGAACGCTCGTGATTGGATTGGGTGTCGCCATTTTCGTGGCGCTCGGTTTCATCGTCTACGGGGTCGTGACGATCGAGCCCGGGTCCGGTGAGTCATCTCGATTTCAGGGTCTCACCGAGACGGTCGATCTCGGCCAACCCGCCGGATCCGAAATCGAAGAAGTTCAGCAACTGGGCGACAGGCTGACGATCTTGGTCAAGGGCGGCGGAGTTCCTGACCGACTGCTCGTAATCGACGGGAAAACGGGGGCTGTCGCTCAAACGATTTGGGTTTCTGATCCGCCCTCACGCTGAACACATTGGTCGCCATTATTGGCCGTCCTCTGCTAAGCTGTTCACTCGAATCATGGAGGCGATCACGATGAGTCAGATCAGCCGCCGCGCACTTGTGCGCGATGGAGGAGCGGTTTCGGCGCTTGCCGCGACGCTGTTATCGGGGCGAGGGGCCGCTGCGCAGGGTCGTGCGTCGCCCGCCGGCGCCCCCAAGTTGCTCCGTCTCAGCGCGAACGAAAATCCTTACGGCCCTTCGGAAAGCGCCATCAAGGCGATGACGTCTGCGATGGCCGATGGCTGGATGTATTCCGGCGAAATGGGCCCGCTCGCCCGTTTGATCGCCGAGCGCGAGGGCGTGCCGGTTGATCACGTGTTGATCACCGAGGGTTCGGCCGAGGCGCTTCGGATCGCGGCGTTGATATACGCCGGCGCAGGATCGGAAATGGTGACGGCGTCGCCGACCTTCGAGCAATGCCCTGACTATGCGGAGACCTGTGGTGGAACGGTTCATACCGTGTCGCTCGACAAGGATATGAAGCACGACCTCGCAGCCATGGAAGCGAGGATCACCGGACGGACCGGATTGGTTTATGTCTGCAATCCCAACAATCCGACGGCGACCATGGTTGACGCCAAGGCCTTGCGCGGGTTCGTCGACACTGTGTCCGACCGTGCAATGGTGCTCGTCGACGAGGCATACATCGACCTGATCGATGATCCCGCCGGCAATACCATGCTCGACCGCGTCAAGGCCGGAAGGAACGTTATCATTGCACGGACGTTTTCCAAGATTCATGGCATGGCCGGATTGCGGGTCGGTTTCACGATTGCCCGACCCGACATCATCAAGCGCATGGGCGGCTTACGCATGTCCGTGCCTAACCATATGGGCCTGGTCGCGGCCGCAGCCAGCTATCAGGACACCGCCTTCATGGCTCATAGCCGCAAAATGATCCGCGACGCCATGACGCAGACATTTAAGGTGCTTGATGACCTTGGCATCGCGCACGTCAAGAGCCAGACCAACTTCTTGATGTTCGATACGGGTAAACCGATCCGTGAGTTCATGACAGCGATGCGCGCGCGCGGTGTCGCGGTCGGTCGACCGTTTCCACCCTATGACACGTGGAGCCGAGTCAGTATGGGCAAAGCCGAACAGATGCCGGTGTTTTTCGACGCGCTGCGGGCGCACTTCAAAAAGGCTTAAGCGATGACCAAGCGGATTGGCGTTATCGGCACAGGCTTCACACCGACGGGCACGCGAACGCCGCCAAGCGAAATCTCGGCCATCGTCAGCGCCGGCATGTCGGCCGAACTGATCGAGACCCGGTTGTCGCTGTTCCCGGGGACGCCGTTTGAACGCGGCCTTGGCGCTGTCGGCTATATCGAAGCGGGCATTCGTGCCCAGGACGAAGGCTTCGACGCAGTGTTCATCAACACCGTCGGCGACTATGGAATCGACGAACTCAAGTCGGCGCTCAAGATTCCCGTGGTCGGTGCCGGTGAGGCGGCCATGACGACCGCCGCCATGCTCGGCCGAAAGTTCGCGATCGTGACCATTTGGCCGACGACGTTGAACTTCATCTATGACGAGCGCATTCGATCGTGTGGGATGGCCGCGCGCTGTATTGGCGTGTTCAATGTCCTGGCCGAATCCGAGATGTCGCCGCGCGGCTCTGAGGAAGATCCCGTCAAGGCAATGCGAGCGGGGAAAGCGGCGATGATCGATCGAATTGTCGCGGTTGCTGACCGGGCCGTGGCAGCGGGGGCCGATACCATCGTTCTCGGTTGCACCTGCATGGCCCCGATCGGGCGCGCGATTGCGGCACGGATGACGGTTCCCGTGATCGAGGCGCTGTCTGCCGGATACAAATTTGCGGAACTCATGGTTGCGATGCGCTTGAAGCAAAGTGCGGCTGCTTATCCACCGGTGTCCGCCGAACGCCTTGCCCTTGCAAGAAAATTGGTCAATGGCGGCGATGGAGCTCCCCCCAAGGAAGCCGAATGCGATGTCTGCGCCGAAGCGGCCGAGTAAACCTGGGTCGCTGTCATTGAGTCGTTAGTGAGCCCTGCCTCCTCGCACCGCGTCATTGTCGTTTTGGCTCTCGCGATTGGCGCGAGCTCTCTTGCCATGCAGATTTACCTGCCGGCGCTCCCCGCGCTTCAGAGCGATTTTGCCGTCTCAGCGCCCGAGGTTCAGCTGACGGTCTCGATTCCGCTGTTCGCGGTCGCCGTCGGTACGCTGTATTGGGGTGTGCTCTCGGATCGATTTGGCCGCCGGCCTGCGCTGCTTGCGGGTTTCGCCATGTTTCTCGCGGGAACCATGATGGCAATGATGGCGGATTCGATCGCCGTGCTGGTCGGGGGCCGCATCGTCCAGGCGTTTGGCAGCGCGGCCGGGTTTGTCGTGACGCGGGCCGTGATTCGGGATCTCCATGACCGTCAAGGATCGGCTCAGGCCATGGCGGCGTTGGTCGCCGTCATGGTGGTTGCGCCGATGTTTGGACCTTTGGTTGGCGGCATTCTCGTCGATGTCTACGATTGGCGCGCTACTTTCACTGCCATGGCTTTGTTTCTGGTGGCGACCATCGCGGCGATCGGCTTCGGTCTTGCCGAGACCAATCGCACGCCGATTCCACTGCCCGGCGTTCTGAGCTTGTTTGCCGGTTACGCCCGCTTGATGCGTTCTGCGGACTTCCGCGCTTACGCGTTTCAAAGTGCATTCATGATCTCGGTCTTCAACGTCTTCCTCGCGGCGGCGCCCTATGTCGTGGTGACAGTGATGGGCCGGCCGCCGACAGAATATGGCGTGTGGTTCATTATCGAGACGATCGCATATTTCGCCGGAACCATTTTCGCGAATCGCTACTCACAGCGTCTCGGCATCGATCGCATGATCAGCGTTTCACTCAAGATCGGCATCGCGTCGAATGTGCTCGTGGTCGCGGTCGTCGCGGCCGGTTTCTGGACGCCCGTCGCGATCTTCATTCCATTCCTCGGCATGGGTTTCGCCAATGGTGCCGCGCTCCCCAATTCGAACGCAGGGGCAGTCTCGGTCTATCCCGAACTCGCGGGCACGGCATCGGGCCTGGTTTCATTCATCCAGCTCGGCCTATCGGCACTATTCGCTCAAGCCGCGGGCAGCATCCAGAACGGTACGCCTTATCCGCTTGCACTGTTCATGCTTGCTGCATCGCTGATGGCCGCCGTGTCCTTTCACGCATTGAAGCCGCGAAGCTGACTAGGCCGATCGCGCGATCGCTCGTGGTGGCTCTTCGCCGTCGACATTGACTGAAAACCTCTCGACAAACACCTTCCACCACTGTGGTACGCCGCGCGCGAGCGGCTCACCAAGGTTGTGGCGAAAGACAAGTTCCGTCACGAGCGGGCAGGTGCGTTGGTCTGTTCCGATTCCAATTTTCTCAAGCAGCATCGACACGACCAAATCGTGCGGCATGCGCATCTGCTCGACGCCGGTTTCAAGATCGATACGCCCCATGACGAAGAAGACGAAATCCGAAACCATGCGATCCGGGCGGCGGCCGCGTCGATCCACTTCGGCCGCCAATTCGGCAAGCAATGCATTGGCGGCATCGGGCGGAAGGTGCCGGCGAATCCTCGCTGCTTCCATGCCGACAATGCCCGCGAAGTACAAATCGTCGATCGGCCGGAGGTCGAGGAATGTTCGAGCCCCATCGGCGTCTGGCGCAAAACTATCGACCACGCCTGCCTTGAGACGCTTGTACCATACTGGGAAGGTGATGTCGGCGGCGGATCGCATGTCGACGAGGAAAGCAGCGACGGCGTCGGCCGGTGTCATCGAAAGCTTCCGGTCGGGAGACAGCATGGCACTCACCATAAGTTGTGGCGACCACTCGTTGGATAAACGAAGATGTTGAGTCGGCCGTTGCTGCCTTAATTCACATCCAGGGAGTTCGAGTTAACCTATTGAAATATAATATACTATTCATGACTCTTTCGCCATTTTTTGAGGCAGATTGCGGCGCATGTGCGACCTGTTTGACCCTAACCCCCTGATAGGTATAGCTTTTTGGCTGGTGCGGCCAACCGAATGAGAAAGCGGGTCACGCGTGCCTGAGCGAGATCGACGCCACCCCGACATTATTTTTCTGAAGCTGCGGGCGGGCGACGGCTTCGGGTTCACATTTTTGTCGCGTGCCGACTACCTGCGGGCGGCCGAGGCGCTGATGAAACCGGCAGCCAAGGCACAGGGCATTGACCTGACCGATCCGGAGGCGCGCCAAAAGCTCGCCTACGATTATCTCTGGCGATATTTTTTCAAACCAGAGGGTAAGGTCTTTCAGCGCGACAACGTTCGCTGGATTGCCGCAGCCGCCGTGATCGAAAAGTACGGCGTTAACGGTCCCGTGCCGCAGATCGTCAAAATCGAGCGTAACGCTGACGGCGGTATCGTGATCAGTTCGGCAGACGAATTCCTGAAGCATCCAGGGTTTCCGCTGGCCGTCGTTGTCGGAAAGCCGGCGAAGGGTGGCGGTAAGGCCCACTTTTTTGCCAGCAAGCGCGACTATGAAGCTGCTGGATCGCAGGGGCTGACCGACGCCATGTGGCTGCCCCAGATTGTCTTTCGTCTTTACGAGACAACGCCCACGGTCGTGATGGGCATGCCGAAGTCGGGCGCAGAGGGTAAGATGGCGGTCGAGTGTCGCGCACTGGCCTTTGGCCGAAAAGCGAAGCTGGTCGAGCGCAAGCACGCTTAGTCTGTCAGTCGGAAAAGGGAACGCCACATGCCAAAAGATCAGGTCGACCTTGGCCCCCAATTTCCGCGTAAACAATCGTGCGCCAAGTGCGGCGCCGAGTTCCGCTGGGAACCCAGCGATCCCAAGTCGAAAGGTTCGCCCTTGGTCGCCCGAGTCTTTAGTCCGTCGCCGACCTGCGACTGCGGCTATGGCCGTGCTCCTGAGCGCCCCAAACGCGGACGGTAGCGCTTAACCGAAGCGATCGAGGCCTAGACCTTCGAGGTCGATCTCGGGCTGACGCTCTGCCGCTAGGTCGGCGATGATTTGCGCAGATCCACAGGCCATGGTCCACCCCAGCGTACCGTGCCCCGTATTGAGCAGCAGGTTCTCGAGTGGCGTGGCGCCGATGATCGGTACGGAATCGGGGGTCGCAGGCCTGAGGCCGCACCAAGGATTGAGTGCGGCATAAGACGACGCATCGGGGAACAGCGATTTCGCATTCTCAAGGAGCGGCGCGACCCGGACCGGATCGAGTACCGTGTCCCACCCCGCGAGTTCGGCCGTACCCGCGACGCGCATTGTATTGCCAATTCGCGAGAAGACCATGTAGCGGGTTTCGTCGGTGATGCTGACCGTCGGCGCGGCTTCGGGCCGATCGATCGCGACCGAAATCGAGTATCCCTTCGCCGGATAAACCGGCAACTTGATTCCAAGGTCGCGGGAGAGGAAGGGACTGAAACTGCCGAGCGCCAGAACGGCAAGATCGGGAGCGTAATCTGTATTGTCGGTGACCACACGCGTCAGGCGCGGTCCGGTGCGTTCAAGGCGTTGAACGGTCTCGCCAAACCGGAACGTCACGCCGAGGCTCTCTGCGAGGCGGCCGATTTCGATCGAGAATTTATGAGCATCGCCACTTTCGTCCGACGGACTCATCAAGCCGCCGACCAGGTCGTGGCGCGCAGCGTGGGCCAAGGCCGGTTCGATCCGCACGCAGTCGGCAGGTGTCAGGACATCTTGTGGTAGTCCCAGATCCGCCAATTGCGCGGCATTGGCGCGACCTTGGGCAAACTCATCCGCGGTTCGATAGATGTGCAAGATTCCCTGAAGAATCTGATCGTATTGAATGTTGGTGAATTGACGCAGGCTTTGCAGGACATTGCGGCTGTAAAGCGACACGCGTAGCGCCCGATTCATGTTGATGCGGGCTCGGCGCGAGGTGCAGTTGGCCAGGAACTTGAGTCCCCATGACCACAGCGGAGGGTCAAATCGCCACGGCTTGAAAAGCAAAGGTGCGTCGGGCTGAAACATCCATTTTAAGGCCTGGAGCGGCGTGTCCGGTCCGGCCCAAGGCTTGGCGTGACACGCCGAAATCTGAGCGCCGTTGGCATAACTCGTTTCCTGACCCGGCTGTTTCTGGCGGTCGATCACCGTGACGGCATGTCCGTCCCGGGCGAGAAAGTAGGCGGTGGTGACGCCGACCACACCGGCACCAAGCACAACAACCTTCATGGCGTTGTTCCTACGCAAGATTGGAGTAGTGTCGAGCTGATCGACGCCTCGGTCATGTCAAAACTCATAGCACTTTCGACGCGCCATGCGAGACGCACATTTTAGCGAGATTCTGACGGTCAAAGAGATGTACGCGGCCGACCGGGCGGCCGTCGCGCTCGGCGTTCCAAGCCTATCGCTGATGGAAGCAGCCGGTGCGTCTGTGGCCGGGGCCGTGATCGAGACCTGGTCGCCGCGGCCGACCCTTGTTCTTTGCGGGCCCGGCAACAACGGCGGCGATGGATTTGTCGTTGCGCGTCATCTGTTCGAGCGTGGCTGGCCGGTCAAAGTGACCTCGCTGGTTCCTGAATCTTCTTTTGCCGGTGATGCCGCGATCAATGCCGCGCGATGGGCGGCCATCGGCGCAATTGCGCCGGCTGCGGTCGACAATCTGGATGGCGCGGAACTCGTCATCGACGCGATGTTTGGTGCCGGGTTGTCGCGTGGTCTTGACGATGTCGCGCGCGACATCGCCGATCTCATCAATCGCCGGCAAATCGCTTGTGTCGCTGTCGACGTTCCGAGTGGCATTCATGGCGATCTTGGCTCGGTGATGCCGACCAGCGACGGCCACGCGGGTATCGCGCCACGTGCGACATTAACGGTGACGTTTTTCCGTCCTAAGCCGGCGCACGTCCTATTCCCGGGTCGCGATCTTTGCGGCCGGCTGATTGTCGCCGATATCGGCATTCCCGATCAGATCCTCGACACCCTTGCGCCGCGCCAGGTCATCAATCGTCCGGGCCTCTGGCACCTGCCGGTTCCTTCGTGGAGATCGCACAAGTATGCGCGCGGGCACACGATCGTTTTCGGCGGAGCCGCGGAGTCAGGGGCAGCCCGACTTGCCGCCCGCGCGGCCCGACGCGCCGGAACCGGACTGCTGAGCCTTGCCGTGCCGTCGGCTCTGTTTCCGATTTACGCCGCCGATGCTCCGGGCGCGATGTTGAGAGCAATCGATTCATCGGACGATTTCGATTCAGTTCTCAAAGATTCTCGGCGGAACGCGGTTGTGATTGGTCCCGGATTCGGTGTCGGTCCGTTGACCGTTGAGCGTGTGCTCAGGGTTCTCGACACGGACAAGGCCGTGGTGGTCGACGCCGACGCACTGACCAGTTTCGCGAGTGAGCCCAACGTTCTGTTTGACGCATGTCGCGCACGAAAAGCCGCGACGATTTTCACGCCCCATGACGGCGAGTTCGCGCGCCTGTTTGAGCATGAGGGAAGCAAAATCGACCGGGCCAGGGCCGCAGCCGCCGACACAGCAGCGATCATCGTGCTCAAAGGGCCCGACACAGTCGTCGCCGAACCCCATGGTCGCGCCGCCGTTCTGTGCTCGACGTCCCATTGGCTCTCGACCGGCGGCAGCGGTGATGTTCTCGCCGGTTTTGTGGCTGCCTTGGTTGCTCAGGGGCTCTCCGGATATGAGGCTGCCGCAGCAGCAGTATGGCTGCACGACGCCTGCGGTCGTCTTGCGGGGGCGGGGGCAATCGCCGAAGACCTGCCCGATGTGTTACCGACGGTTCTTAAATCCCTGATTGTGAATAAGAAATTGCCATAGCCTTGACACCGACACGGCTGCGGAAACCAGCGCCGGCGCCCTTGCGGCTCGGGGCCTTCTTGTCTATGTACCCCCTTCGCGATCAATCCGGGCGGCATTCGAAGGGGTGCCGCACCCGTCGTTTTTGCGGGTGTGGTGGAACTGGTAGACACGCGAGGTTTAGGTCCTCGTGGCTGAAAGGCCGTAGGGGTTCAAATCCCTTCACCCGCACCACCCGTGCTGACGATTCCGGATGGATCGACGGACAATTATAAGCGCGCCGCGGATCGATGACCGCGATCGCCGGAAGGAGACGGATCGCAATGCAAATCACCCAGAAAAGCGCCGATGGGCTGGCACGCGAATTCAGCGTCGTTGTCACGGCCGCGGCGATTGAAGACAGGATTAGTAAACGTCTTGAGGAAGTCGGCGAGCAGGTTCGTTTGCCGGGATTTCGTCCAGGCAAAGTGCCGATGACCTTGCTTCGCAAGCGGTTCGGCGATTCCGTGCGCGGAGAGATTCTCGAGCGGACGATCGATGAAACCATTCAGGCGACGATCTCTGAAAAGGCGGTCAAGCCCGCCCTGAGGCCACAGGTGGATGTCGTCGAATTCACCGAGGGAAAAGACCTCGAACTTTCAGTCAAGATGGAAGTTTTGCCCGATATCGTCGCAAGCGACTTTTCGGCGATCCAGCTCGAGAAGTGGACTGCCACGGTTGAAGAAGGCGAAGTTACGAAAGCGATCGACGAACTCTCGAAACGAAATCGAGAGTCAAAAACTATCGCCGAGAATCGCAAAGCTAAGACCGGCGACATGCTGGTTGTCGAATTTGTCGGCCGCGTCGACGGCAAGCCGTTCGAAGGCGGAACGTCAAAGAACTCTTTCATCGAGATCGGAGCTGGCCGCTTCATTGCCGGTTTCGAAGATCAGATGATCGGGTCGAGCGCCGGCGACACGGTGATGGTCAGTGTCAAGTTTCCTGCCGACTACGGCGTCAAGGAAATTGCCGGGAAGGATGCGGAGTTCGAAGTCAAGGTCAAAGAGATCCGCGAACTGACCGCGCCGGAGCTCAATGACGATTTCGCCCGCAAGGTTGGTGCGTCCGACCTCGATGACCTCAAGAAAAAAACGCGAGAATCGCTTCAGCGTAGCTATGATCGCTTGTCGCGCCTGCGGTTAAAACGGCAGTTGCTGGATAGTCTCGCCAACGGCCACGATTTTCCGGTGCCGCAGGGTATGGTCGACGCCGAATTCAATGCGATCTGGCGCCAGATCGAGCAGGCCAAGGCCGCCAATCGTCTCGACCCCGAGGATGCGGGCAAGTCGGACGATCAGCTCAGGACAGAATATCGCGGCATAGCGACACGTCGGGTACGGCTGGGACTGCTGTTGTCGGACGTCGGTCAGAAAAATAATATTGAAGTGACTCAGGAAGAACTGACAAATGCGGCGGTGAGTGAGGCGATGCTGTATCCGGGGCAGGAGCAGGCGGTGCTCAATTATTATCGAAGCAATCCTGGCTCGATGGAAAGCCTGCGGCCGCCGGTTTTCGAGGATAAGGTTGTCGATTTCGTTCTTGAGCTGGCAAAGACTTCGTCAAAGCCGGTGACGTACGAACAACTGAGGGCGGATGCCGAGACGCCGCCCGATATTACCGACGCGTTGAAGTAAGCAATCGGCCGCGAAGGCTGGAGGACAACGGATGAGAGATCGCGATCCGGTCGAAGTCTACAACAACACGCTGGTGCCGATGGTGGTCGAGCAGACCAATCGGGGCGAGCGGGCATTCGACATTTATTCACGCCTACTCAAGGAACGAATCATCTTCCTGACCGGTGGCGTCAACGACGGCGTGTCCACTCTGATCTGCGCGCAACTTCTGTTTCTCGAGTCCGAGAACCCGAACAAGGACATTGCGTTCTACATCAATTCGCCGGGCGGCGTGGTCACTTCTGGCCTCGCGATTTACGACACGATGCAGTACATCCGCTGCGATGTATCGACGATGTGCATCGGTCTTGCGGCGTCGATGGGCTCGCTCTTGCTCACCGCTGGCACCAAGGGCAAGCGATATTGTCTACCCAATTCGCGGGTCATGATCCATCAGCCGTCCGGCGGCTTTCAGGGCCAGGCGGCGGATATCGAGATTCAGGCGCGCGAAATCCTGACGCTGCGTGCTCGTCTCAATCAAATTTATGTCGATCACACCGGCAAGCCGATTGACGCGATCGAGAAGGCGATGGATCGCGATAACTTCATGAACGCCGAAGAGGCGCGCGAATTTGGCTTGATCGACAACGTCGTTTCGAAGCGGCCAAAGCCTGAAAAGTCCGAGAACGGTACCGCGCCGAAGGCTTAATTTGAGGCGTTGCATCCGAATGCGGCTCAACAGCGTTGATATCGGGCGGGCAGCGGGCGCGTCTTAACCCTCCGCTGATCTTTCCGAGCTAAGTTTGGTGTAATGGCCTCGATGTGGTTGTATTAGTTGGAAGTTGTCGGTTAACATACGAAATCTAGTGGTCCTGATGCCCCGGGGAGACGGGCGCAACCGGACCGCCGGGAGTGGATGTCGATGACCAAGGCCTCGAGCGGCGATTCCAAGAACACGCTCTATTGCTCGTTTTGCGGCAAGAGTCAGCACGAAGTCCGTAAGCTGATTGCCGGCCCGACGGTATTCATCTGCGATGAATGCGTCGAATTGTGCATGGATATCATCCGCGAAGAGAACAAGACCAATCTCGTCAAATCGCGCGAAGGCGTACCCACGCCCCGCGATATTCGTAAGGTTCTCGACGATTACGTGATCGGTCAGGACCACGCCAAGAAGGTGCTCTCGGTCGCTGTCCACAATCACTACAAGCGACTGTCGAACACCGGTAAGAATGCCGATATCGAGATCGCGAAGTCGAACATTCTGCTGTGCGGCCCGACCGGTTGCGGCAAGACGCTGCTTGCTCAGACTCTTGCCCGCATTCTCGATGTGCCATTCACCATGGCGGATGCCACGACGCTCACTGAAGCGGGGTACGTCGGTGAGGATGTCGAGAACATCATATTGAAGCTGTTGCAATCGGCCGATTACAACGTCGAGCGGGCGCAACGCGGCATCGTCTACATCGACGAAATCGACAAGATCAGCCGTAAGTCGGACAACCCGTCGATCACTCGCGACGTATCGGGCGAGGGTGTGCAGCAGGCGCTGCTCAAGATCATGGAAGGCACCATCGCGTCGGTTCCGCCGCAAGGCGGGCGCAAACATCCGCAGCAGGAGTTCCTGCAGGTCGATACCACCAACATTCTTTTCATCTGCGGAGGTGCGTTCGCCGGCCTCGAAAAAATCATTTCGCAGCGTGGTCGCGGAACGGCGATCGGCTTCGGCGCCGACGTGAAGTCGTCTGACGATCGCCAGACCGGCCAGATCCTGCGCGAGGTCGAGCCCGAGGATCTGCTCAGGTACGGGTTAATCCCGGAATTCATCGGCCGGTTGCCGGTGATCGCGACGCTTGAGGATTTGGACGAGAAGGCCCTGGTCGACATCTTGACCAAGCCGAAAAACGCGCTGGCCAAGCAGTATCAGCGGCTATTTGACATGGAGGCCGTGCAACTTACATTTACCGAGGATGCGCTGAAGACCGTCGCCCGGAAAGCCATTGCGCGGAAGACCGGTGCCCGCGGCCTCCGATCGATCATGGAGGGCATCCTTTTGGATACCATGTTCGACCTCCCCGGCCTCGACGGCGTCGAGGAAGTGGTGGTCAACGGCGAGGTCTCCGAAGGGCGTGCAAAGCCGCTCTATATATACGCTGCCGATCGCCGCAGCGATGTAGGGACCTCGACCGCCTGAGCGGGTGTCGAGCGGCGGGCCTGAAGCGCCAATCCAACCGGTTCCACCTGTCGGTGGGACGAACTGAGACCGTATCGTTTTCCGCGCGTCGTCTTCGGCGCGCCGTCAGAGGTGTATCGTGACCGAAGCCGCCAAGTCCCATCTGTTCCCCGTTCTGCCGCTCCGCGACATTGTCGTTTTTCCGCATATGATCGTGCCCTTGTTTGTCGGGCGCGAGAAATCGGTCCGTGCGCTCGAAGACGTCATGCAGGACGACAAGCAAATTCTGCTAGTTGCCCAGCGCGACGCCGCCCAAGACGATCCGCAAACAAAAGACATCTACGAGGTCGGTACGGTGTCGACGGTTTTGCAGCTCCTCAAGTTGCCCGATGGCACGGTCAAGGTGCTGGTCGAGGGCGGTCAGCGCGCCCGCATCACCGGGTTTAAGGACAACGAGTCCTTTTTCGAAGCTCATGCCGAGCTGATCGAAGACGTTAAAGACGACGACAAAGAATTGGAGGCGCTGAGCCGCTCGGCGGTGTCGCAGTTCGAGCAGTACGTCAAACTCAACAAGAAGATTCCGCCCGAGGTACTGGTCTCGATCAATCAGATCGACAACCCGTCGAAACTTGCCGACAACATCTCCGCGCATCTCAATCTCAAGATCGCCGAAAAGCAAACGCTGCTTGAAGTGAAAAGCGTCGGCGAACGGCTCGAGAAGGTTTATGGGTTCAT
>Ga0194132_10007006_pt1 | contig 17088 bp, 20 predicted proteins | sample TA2KigOf80mmetaG_FD_148612 | JGI IMG/M metagenome (GOLD analysis project Ga0194132, IMG submission 148612) | Freshwater microbial communities from Lake Tanganyika, Tanzania - TA2015054 Kigoma Offshore 80m | ecosystem: Environmental > Aquatic > Freshwater > Lake | place: Tanzania: Lake...
CGGTATCTTGAGATTGACGTCTCCCGCCTTGGTCTGCAGCGTCCGATCGTAGCTGCCGGCTCGCCTGTCCTGCCGCGCTTCGCTGCGCTCATAGCGACCCGCACCGCACAGACGGTCGGCCTCAGACGCAAGGAGTGCATTCAGCGTCTCCTCGACCGTGCCGCGCACCATCTCTCCCAGATGATCCCTGATCCGAGCCTCGTCGATCTGGATCACCTGGCCCATCGCAGTCTCACTGCTCATCGTTTGCTCCTTCACTCTAGAAGAAGCCACCATTCCCGAAAGTGCGAAAGATTCTGTACGTTATCAAATGTTGCCGATCCGCGAGAAATGTCACAGCTTTACATCTTGGTTGCACCTGATTTCTAGACCCGGCCGCGGCGAGCGCCTAAACTCCCTCCATCATCATTTGGAACCGGCCCCTTGGCCGAGCGAGGCACGTGTCTATGCCGCCCAGAGTTACCCGTCCGAGCAAGAGTACCGTTGCCGAGGTCGAAGCCTCCGACGCGCCCGCCGCCGCCAAGGAAGAGGCCGTGGTCGAGACCAAGCCGACCGCCGAGCTGCGCCGCCCGCGGCTTGAGACCGAGACGCGTCGCTCGCGCGCCCGCGCCAAGGACGATGACAAGCGGCCCTACGTCGCCGAGACCAAGGAGATCAAGGTTTCGGTCAAGCCGACCTTCCTCGAAGACCAGTCCTCGCCCACCGACGATCACTACGTCTGGGCCTATCACGTCCGCATCGAGAACAGCGGCAAGCAGACCGTCCAGCTCCTGAACCGCCACTGGCGCATCACCGATGCGCGCGGCCGCATGCAGGAAGTGAAGGGTCGCGGCGTCGTCGGCGAGCAGCCGGTGCTCAAGCCCGGCCAATCCTTCGAATACACCTCGGGCGTGCCGCTCTCGACCCCGTCTGGGATCATGTTCGGCACCTATGAAATGGATGACGGCGCCGGCACCACCTTCCAGGTCAAGGTGCCCGCCTTCTCGCTGGACAGCCCCCACCAGGCGCGCCAGCTCCACTAGTTCAGTTACGCACGGGGGGAGAACCCTCTTCCGCGGGCCCGCGGAAGAGGGTTTTTCTTTTTGGCGGCATTGACGAGGATAGCCCGAACGGGCACTCCTCGCCCCTCGCCTCAAAGTCACAAGAGAGAATTCCATGTCGGCCATCGCCATGATCGAGCGGCTGATCGCCTTCGACACCACCTCGGCGCTGTCGAATCTGGCGCTGATCGACGACGTGCGCGCGCTTCTCAAGCAGCACGGGATCGACAGCCGCCTCACCTACAACGACGAGAAGACCAAGGCGAACCTCTACGCCACGATCGGGCCGAAGGGCGCCGGCGGCGTCGTGCTCTCGGGCCACACCGACGTGGTACCGGTCGCCGGCCAGAAATGGACCTCCGATCCGTTCAAGGTAAGGCGCGACGGCGGCCGCCTCTACGGCCGCGGCACCTCGGACATGAAGAGCTTCATCGCCGTCGCGCTTCATCTGCTGCCGGAGCTCGTGAAGAAGAATCTCAAGACGCCGATCCATTTCGCCTTCTCCTATGACGAGGAGGTCGGCTGTCACGGCGCGCGCACGCTGATCAAGGACATCGTCGAGAATTTGCCGAAGCCGCGCGTGGTCATCGTCGGCGAACCGACGATGATGAAGCTGATCAACCAGCACAAGGGCGCGGGCTCGTGGACCGTCCATGTGCATGGGCTCGAGGGCCATTCGAGCGGACCCGAGCGCGGCGTGAACGCGAATTTCTACGCCGTCCGCCTGATCTCCGAGATCCTCCGCATCCAGGACGAGCTGATCGCCAAGGCCGATCCGAAGAACGGCTTCCAGCCGCCCTATCCCACCTTCAACATCGGCATGCTCAAGGGCGGCACCGCCGGCAACATCATCCCGAACCATTGCGAGTTCCTGCTGGAGCTGCGCGTGCTGCCGGGCGGGGCGACCGACCCGATCATCGACCGCATCAAGGCCTTCGCCGCCAACAAGCTGGTGCCGGAGATGAAGAAGGTCTTCGCCGGCGCCGACATCCACATCCACAAGAACGGCGAGATCCCGCCGCTCTCGCCCTGGCCGAACTCGCCCGCCGAGGAGCTGATCCGCCTGCTCACCGGCCTCAACGAAGCCGGCGCCGTCCCCTACGGCACCGAGGCCGGCCTGTTCCAGGAAGGCGGCATGCCGACCGTGATCTTCGGCCCCGGCGACATCGCCCAGGCGCACCAGGCCGACGAGTTCATCGACGTCTCCCAGGTCGAAGCCTGCGAGGCCTTCATGAAGAAGCTCTTCGACTGGGCCGAGAAGAACTGACGCTCTCATGACGCGCCGCTTCCGCACGGCCATGACCGAACGCCTCGGCATCGAGGCGCCGGTCATCCTGGCGCCGATGGGCGGGGTCGCGGGCGGTGCGCTCGCCGCGGCGGTAACCCGCGCCGGCGGGCTCGGGCTGATCGGCGTCGGCTATGCCAAGGAAGACTGGATCGAACAGCAGTTCGATGCGGCCGGGAACACGCCGGTCGGCATCGGCTTCATCACCTGGGATCTCGCGCGCGCACCGGCTCGCCTCGATGTCGCGCTGTCGCGGAAGCCAAGAGCGGTGATGCTCTCCTTCGGCGATGCCAGCCCCTTCGCGGATCGCATCAAGAAATCGGGCGCCGCGCTGATCATGCAGGTGCAGAGCCTCGCCGGCGCGAAGCAGGCGGCCGCGCTCGGCGCCGACATCGTCGTCGCCCAGGGCATCGAGGCCGGCGGCCACGGCGCCGATCCCGGCGACGGCCGTTCGCTGCTGCCTCTGGTTCCGGCCGTGGTCGATGGCGTCCGCCCGATCCCGGTTGCCGCTGCCGGCGGCATCGCCGACGGGCGCGGCCTCGCCGCGGCGCTGGTGCTCGGTGCCGGCGGCGTCCTTGTCGGCACGCGTTTTTATGCCGCGACGGAGTCGCTGGGCCACGCCAACGCCAAGCGCCGGATCGCCGAGGCCTCGGCCGATGCCACCGTCCGCACCCGCATCTTCGACACCGCCCGCGCCATCGACTGGCCCGACGAATACACCGGCCGCGCCCTCGTTAACGACTTCGCCCGCCAGTGGCATGGGCGAGAGCCGGCGCTGCAATCGGCGATCGAGACCGAGAAGCCGCGATATCTTGCGGCGGCGGCCGCCGGCGACACCGACACCATGGTCGTCTGGGCCGGCCAGGGCCTCGACCTGATCCAAGAGGTGCTGCCGGCCGGCGAGATCGTCTCCCGGCTCCTGACCGAGGCCGACCGGGCGCTCTCGGGGGTCGGCTGAAGGGGCGAAATTCGGGGAGTTTTCGCTCTTCTCTCCTGTTGCAGGTGCGGGGGCTGCCCCCTATATACCCCTCGAAACTAAGGTGTCTTTCCGGCCGGAAAGGCGCCGACCACACATCAGCGGGAGCCGGTGCGGTTGCCTTCGGGGGCCGCCAAAGGGCTCGCCCAGCGAGAGGATGAGAGCATGAGCAAAGTCATCGGTATCGACCTCGGCACGACCAATTCCTGCGTCGCGATCATGGAGGGGAAGAACCCCAAGGTGATCCCGAACGCCGAGGGCGCCAACACCACCCCGTCGATCGTCGCCTTCACCGACTCTGGCGAGCGGCTCGTCGGTCAGGGCGCCAAGCGCCAGGCCGTCACCAACCCGACCAACACCGTCTATGCGGTCAAGCGCCTGATCGGCCGGCGCTTCGAGGACCCGATGGTGGCGAAGGACATCGGGCTGGTCCCCTACAAGATCGTCAAGCACTCGAACGGCGATGCCTGGGTCGAGGCGGGCGGCGAAAAGTACAGCCCCTCCCAGATCTCGGCCTTCACGCTGCAGAAGATGAAGGAGACCGCCGAGGCCTATCTCGGCGAGAAGGTCACGCAGGCGGTCATCACCGTCCCGGCGTACTTCAACGACTCCCAGCGTCAGGCGACCAAGGATGCCGGCCAGATCGCCGGCCTCGAGGTGCTGCGCATCATCAACGAGCCGACGGCGGCGGCGCTGGCCTACGGCCTCGAGAAGAAGAAGACCGGCACCATCGCGGTCTACGACCTCGGCGGCGGCACCTTCGACGTCTCGGTGCTCGAGATCGGCGACGGCGTCTTCGAGGTGAAGTCGACCAACGGCGACACCTTCCTGGGCGGCGAGGATTTCGACAAGGAGATCATCGACTACCTGGCGGCCGAGTTCAAAAAGGAGCAGGGCATCGACCTGCGCCAGGACAAGCTCGCCCTCCAGCGCCTGAAGGAAACGGCCGAGAAGGCGAAGATCGAGCTCTCCAGCGCGACCCAGACCGAGGTCAACCTGCCCTTCATCACGGCGGATGCCTCGGGCCCGAAGCATCTCGCGATCAAGCTGACGCGCGCCAAGCTGGAAGCCCTGGTCGACAGCCTCGTGCAGCGGACCGTCGGTCCCTGCCAGGCGGCGCTCAATGATGCCGGGCTCAAGCCGTCGGAGATCGACGAGGTCGTGCTCGTCGGCGGCATGACCCGCATGCCGAAGGTCATCGAGACGGTGAAGCAGTTCTTCGGCAAGGAGCCGCATAAGGGCGTCAACCCGGACGAGGTCGTCGCGATCGGCGCCGCCATCCAGGGCGGCGTGCTGAAGGGCGAGGTCAAGGACGTCCTCCTGCTCGACGTGACGCCGCTGTCGCTCGGCATCGAGACGCTGGGCGGCGTGTTCACGCGCCTCATCGATCGGAACACCACCATCCCGACCAAGAAGTCGCAGGTGTTCTCGACCGCCGAGGACGGACAGACCGCGGTCACCATCCGCGTCTTCCAGGGCGAGCGCGAGATGGCGTCGGACAACAAGCTGCTGGGCCAGTTCGACCTGGTCGGCATTCCCCCGGCGCCGCGTGGCGTGCCGCAGGTCGAGGTCACCTTCGACATCGACGCCAACGGCATCGTCCAGGTCTCGGCCAAGGACAAGGCGACCGGCAAGGAGCAGCAGATCCGCATCCAGGCCTCGGGCGGCCTCTCGGATTCCGAGATCGACCGCATGGTCAAGGACGCGGAGGCGAACGCCGCCGAGGACAAGAAGCGGCGTGAGCTGATCGACGCCAAGAACCACGCCGAGGCGATGATCCACTCGACCGAGAAGAATCTCGCCGAGCATGGAGCGAAGATCGGCGCGGCGGAGAAGAAGGCGATCGAGGATGCGATCGCCGAGGTCAAGTCGGTGAAGGACGGCGAGGACGCTTCCGCCATCAAGGCGAAGACGGAAGCACTGGCCCAGGCCGCGATGAAGATGGGCGAGGCGATCTACAAATCCCAGCAGGAGACGGGCGCCGGCGGCGGCCCCGAGGCTGGGCCTGGTGCAGGTGCCGGCGGTGCGGGCGAGGAGCCCAAGCCGGCGAGCGGCGAGAAGGTCGTCGATGCCGACTTCGAAGAGGTCAAGGACTCGGACAAGAAGAAGTCCGCCTGATCTGGAAACCGGGAAGGGGGCCTGAGAGTCGGAAGGAATGCAGCGATGCGCTCTCTGACCCTCGGCCCCCTTCGTCTCGACCGCGTCAGCTAGGCCATGTCCAAGCAGGATTACTACGAGACTCTCGGCGTCGAACGCGGCGCCGATTCGGATGCGCTCAAGCGCGCCTATCGCAAGCTCGCGATGCAATGGCATCCCGACCGCAACCCGAACAATCCGGAAGCCGAGCAGAAGTTCAAGGAGCTGAGCGAGGCCTATGACGTCCTCAAGGACGATCAGAAGCGCGCCGCCTATGACCGCTTCGGCCATGCCGCCTTCGAGAATGGCGGGCGCCCCGGACAGGGCGGCGGCGGCTTCTCCTTCGATTTCGGCGCCGGCTTCGCAAACATATTCGACGAGATGTTCGGCGAGTTCATGGGCGGCCGCGGCCAGCAGCAGGGACGCGGCGCCGATCTTCGCTACAACATGGAGATCACGCTCGAGGAAGCCTTCGCCGGCAAGCAGGCGAAGATCCGCGTGCCCTCGTCGATCAGCTGCGAGGAATGCGGCGGCTCGGGCGGCGAGAAGGGCGCGAAGCCGCAGCCCTGCCGCACCTGCCAGGGCCACGGCAAGGTCCGCTCGCAATCGGGCTTCTTCACCATCGAGCGCACCTGCCCCTCATGCGGCGGCGCCGGCCGCGTGATCGAGAAGGCGTGCCGCTCCTGCGGCGGCGCCGGCCGCGTGCAGCGCGAGCGCACGCTCCAGGTCAATATTCCCGCCGGCGTCGAGGACGGCACGCGCATCCGCCTCGCCGGCGAAGGCGAAGCGGGTCTGCGCGGAGCGCCGCAAGGCGATCTCTACATCTTCTTGGCCATCCAGCCGCATCGCCTGTTCCAGCGTCGCGACGGCGCCAACCTGCATTGCCGCGCGCCGATCCCGATGGTGAAGGCGGCGATGGGCGGCACGATCGAGGTGCCGACCATCGACGGCACGCGCACCAAGGTGCAGATCCCGCCGGGCGCGCAGACCGGGGCGCAGTTCCGCCTCAAGGGCAAGGGCATGAGCGTGCTGCGCAGCCCGCAGCGCGGCGACATGTATGTCGAGATCATGGTCGAGACGCCGATGAACCTGAACAAGAAGCAGAAGGAACTGCTGCAGGAATTCGAGGCGGCCGGATCGGCGGAAAAGACCAGCCCGGAATCCGCCGGCTTCTTCGCCAAGGTCAAGGAGCTCTGGTCCGACCTCAAGAGCTGACCTGCGTCGGCTATCTGCTTGACGTTGCTGATGTCTCGCCCCATGTTCTAACATAGTTAGAACGGAGGTCGGCGATGCGCGTGCCTCTTAGGAAAATGGGCAACTCCTCCGGCGTGATCATTCCCAAGCCGATGCTTGCGCAGATTGGCGCGAGTGCCGGGGACTCGGTTGAGATGACCATCGACGCGGGCCGTTTGGTCATCGCGCCGCTGCGCGGACAATCGCGTTCCGGTTGGTCGGATGACGCCAAGCGGATTGCCGCGGCCGGGGACGATGCTCTCGTCTGGCCCGAGTTCGCCAACGAAGGCGATGCCGACCTGAAATGGTAAGGCGTGGCGAGATCTGGCTCGCCGTTCTCGATCCTACGAAAGGAAGCGAAATCCAGAAGACGCGCCCTTGCGTCGTCATTTCGCCGCCAGACATTCACGACTATCTGAGAACCGTCATCGCCGCACCGATGACCACCGGAAGTCGCCCCGCGGGTTTTCGCGTTCCCGTTCGTTTCGACGGAAAGGATGGGCTCATCCTTCTCGATCAAATTCGTACACTCGACAAACAGCGCTTGGTGAAGCATCTCGGCGCAGTTCCGGACTCAACGCTGAGTGACGTCCTCGCTGCCCTTCGCGAGATGTTTGACTTCTAGCTGGAAGCTATGAACGGCCGCGACCTACCGAGAAACTCTCTCGCTACGCCTCACGCGGCGTCAGTCGTGGATGACAGCTGCGCCCTATAGCCGAAGCTCTGTTTGACCGTGGCGATGCGCAGGCGTGGTAGCCTGCGCGGTACATGGACGTTCCTTCGGACTATCGCGACGGATACGAGAAGGCGCGCGGCGTCGCCCCGGGGTTAGCCGACCGCTATCTGACACATACCAGGATCGGCGATCCGCTCGCGGATGCGGCGGTCGCGTCCATCGCGGAGGATGGCGGGAACAGCCAGGCCTGGATCCGCCGCGGCATCGAGGGCGGCGCCGGCGTGATCGGCGACGCTCCCTCCGAGCTTCGCCGCTTCTTCGATGCGATCGAGCCGGTTCCGTCCTGGTTCGACCCGGCTGCCACGATTCCCGGCTGCCGCGCGTTCCACCGAAATTCCGAGATGTTCCTCGGCGCCTTCGTCGCCGCGGTGCTGATCGAAGGCTTCACGACGCTGATCGCCAAATCCTTCGCCATCACCGGGCGCATGGTCGACCGGGGCACGCGTCGGCTGAAGCAGAACAACCGGCACCTGGTCGAGATTTTCATGCCCGGCGGGCTCGAGCGTCATGGCGAGGGCTGGAAGCTCTCGGTCCGCGTGCGCTTGATGCATGCGAGCGTGCGGCGCCTGCTCTCAAGGGCGCCGGAGTGGGACGAAAGCGCGTGGGGCACGCCGGTGAGCGCCGCGCATGTCGCCTTCGCCACCGCTGCCTTCTCCGCGCTGCTGCTGAAGCGCGCAGCGACGCTCGGAGTCGCCTTATCGGACGAAGAGCGACGCTCGTTCATGCTGGTCTGGCGCTACGCCGGCCATCTCATGGGCGTGCCGGAAACACTTCTGTTCTCGTCCGAGGCCGAGGCGTTGCGCCTGCATGAGATCGGAGCGCTGTGCGAGCCGCCGCCCGACATCGAGTCGATCATGCTGGCCAACGGCCTGATCAACGCCGCGCCGTTGGTCGCCGGAATAGATGATCCCGGCGCGCGCCGAAAGCTGGCGAGGAAGATCTACCGGATCTCGCGCGCGATCATCGGCGACGAGATGGCCGACCGACTGCATTATCCTTCGGCGAATACCTTCGGCACGCTTGCGGTCCTGCGCTGGACAAACCGCCTCGACCGTCTCGGGCGCCGCCTTGTCCCCGCGCTCGACCGATGGCGCCGGGCCGGGCAGTTCGGCACCATGCTCGGCGTGTCCCTGTACGATGCGGACGGCCTCAGCTACCGGCTACCGGAGCATGTGCACGCCGAGAAGGACGGACAGTCATGACCGTGATCGCTCCCGTCCTGATCCTCAGCACCGGGCGTTGCGGCTCAACGATGGTCTCCGAGATGCTCAACCGGCATCCGAAGGTGCTGAGTCTTTCCGAGTTCTTCGTACCGCTTGGCCAGGGTGCCTTCGCCTTCGCGAATCCCGACGGCGCGCGGATGTGGCGCGTCTATGCCGAGCAGAGCGCGGCGCTCCACGCGATGCTCAAGGACGGGAACGTGGTCGACGAGGCGCTCTACGATTTCGACGTGCCGGGCGCGCGCTGGCAGGCGCCGACCCTGCCGCCGATCGCGGCCGTCACCCTGCCGCATCTGTCCGATGATCCGGAGGCGCTGTTCGACGAGCTCGAGCCGGTGGTCCGTGCACTCCCCGGCATGCCGCTCGCCGATCATTACCGTGCGCTGTTCGGCTATCTGATGAAGAAGTACGGACGCGCGGTCTGGGTGGAGCGCTCGGGCGGATCGCTGATGCTCGCCGCCAAGCTTCTGCGCCTGTTTCCCGACGCGCGCGTCGTCCACGTCTTTCGCGACGGCCGCGACACGGCGCTGTCGATGCTCAACCACCACAATTTCCGCGTCCTCGTCGCCGCCATTCACCGCGCCCGCCGTCTCGGCATCGATCCCTGCGACCGCTTCCTTGCCGATCGCGGCAGCCGCCTGGACTACTGGATGCAGCAGATCGCGTTCCGCTTCATGGATGTCGCCAGGCTCACGGAGGACAGTCCGAGCGTGGTCGATCTCGGTGCCTTCTGGAGCCGGCTGATCCAGACCGGCGAGCGCGTGTTCAGGCATCTCGGTCCCGACCGTCGCCTCGACGTCCGCTTCGAGGAGGTGCAGTCCTCGCCGCGCGATCAGCTTCGGCGGCTCATCCGATTCATCGATCCATCGCTCGAGGACGAAAGCTGGACCGAGGAAGCAGCAGGCATGATCCGGCCGACCCGATCGAAGTTCACAACGCTGCCGCCTGAGCAGCAGCGGCTGCTGACGGAGGCCTGCGCGCCGGGCCTCAAGCTCCTGGGATATGCCGCGTGACGACGCCGGGCTGCCCGATGTCGCACGCGACCGAGGAGATCCTCGCGATCTGCCGGCGGACGTTCCAGAGGCCGGGGCCGGACGGATCGCTGCCGCGCCAGTTCCACCGCAAGACCTATGCCTGCCTGCGCGGTCGCTTCGAGGTCGAGCCCGCCGACGATCGGTGGCTGCGCCAGGGTCTTTTCGCGAACCCCGGCCGCTACGACGCCATAGTGCGTTTCTCCAGCTCGTTCTTCGACGACGATCGCCTCGCCGACGCGCGCGGCATCGCGATCAAGCTTCGCGGCGTCGAGGGTGCCGTCTGCGACGGCGCACCGGAAGGCCAGCAGGATTTCGTGCTGATGAGCGCGCCGAGCGGCCCGGCGCGCGACGCCGAGGAAGCAGTGCATCTGTTCGCCGCGCTCGACGGCGTCGCTCGTGTGACGCCGCTCTCGCTGGCGGCGCCGGGCTACGTCTTTCCCTCGCTCGATCCCCGCCGCATCCGGTGGCGCTATCTTGCCTTCGCGCTGGCCGGGGCAGGGCGGCATCTTCTCGGCCGCGATCTCGCGCAGCTCGCCTATTACAGCGTCACGCCCTACCGCCTGGGACAAGGCGCGGCGAAGTATATTGTCCGTCCCGAGGCCGCGGCATTCGAGCGCCGGGCTCGCGGACGCGGCTTTGGCGCGCGGCTGCAGGCCGCCCTCGACAAGGGCCCGATCCGCTTCGATTTCCTTCTCCAGCCGCGCGTGCTCGACGACGACCCGATCGACGACGCGCGGCGCGCGTGGCGCAGCCCCGCTATCCGCGTCGGGCGTATCGAGATTCCGCCTCAGGACGTCGCCGCGAGCGTGGCGCTGGGCGACGCGCTGACCTTCAGCCCGTGGAACTGCCTCGAGGCGCATGCGCCGCTCGGCTCGATCAACGAGGTGCGCCGCCACGCCTATCGCGCGTCGGCCGACGCGCGCGGTGCCGAGGCCGCGTTTCCGGCGGACGGAGAGCCCCGCGCGCCGTCCACTCGCTAGCTGCGTGTCTCGGCCCGATGCTCAGCGAGCAGACGCCGCCGCTCGATGTCGGGGCTGTCGGCGTAGTCCCACGCATCGTAGCCGGTGTTGATCCAGAGGACGATCAACATCACCGCCGGGATGAAGAGATAGGCGAGCTGCATGATTTTCGTGTCCTGGATCACCTTCGAGAAATAGGCGATCGACCCGAACAGCGCGTAGAGCGAGACCACCACCAGCATCGACGAAAGCCAGCTGCCGAAGCGCCGAGCCGGGCGGGCGCCTTCGCGGCTGAAAGAGAACTTGCCGATCAGCGCCACCGCCGCCAGGAGCGCCAGTGTCGTGATGATCAGGCTGTAGCTCCGGATATGCGCGCCTTGCGTCTGGATCAGCTCATAGAAGCCGTAGGACGCGACGAGGTCGGCGGCGAGGCAGCCGGTGAGGATCGAGACATAGAGCGGATCGGACTTCTTGACCGGCGGCACGAAGTGCTGGAAGCGGAAGGAGACCAGGCCGAGATTGGCGAGGAAGGCGGCGACGATGAAGATCATGGCTGCGCCTCCAGCAGGGGCCGGCGTTGCCGGCCGCCCTCGTCGAAATTCCCGGGGTCGAGCCAGTCGGCAAGGCGCGCGGCGATCGCCGGCCAGTCGCGGTCGATGATCGCGTGCACGGCGGTGTCGCAATTGGCGCCCTTGATCCACCGATGCTGGCGGAGCACGCCTTCGAGCGTGAAGCCGTAGCGCTTCGCCGCCGCCAGCGACGCCGCGTTGTCGGAATTGCAGCGCCACTCGATCCGGCGATAGCCCAGATCCTCGAACAGATGGCGGAGCGCCAGCACGACCGTCTCGGTGCCGGCCGTGCTCCTCTGCAGTCCCGCGCCATAGACCAGGCCGAGTTCGGCCGTGCCCATCTGGGGCGAGATCGACACGACGAGGAAAAGGCCGGCGCAGCCGTCTTCGGTCACGACCGCATAGAGAACCTGGTCGGGCCTGGCCGACCGCTCGCGAAGGAAGACGCCGAAGGCATCGCGGTCGGCGAAAGGCTCCGGCGGCGTCGCCGCCCACAGATGCCGATGCCGCCCGACCGACTCCCAGAGGCCGTCCAAGTGCCGGGCAAGGTCGACCCGTTCGAGCGCGACCGTGCGGCCGGCGAGGCGGGCGATCTCGACCGGCGGACGCGGCGGCAGGGTCATTCGGGCTTGGGAAGCTCGATCTTCGGCAGGATCGGCGCGAAGGAATAGGCCGGGGCGAAACCGGTGGCCGGACCGCCCTTGCGCTTGAGCTCGAGGAAGCCCTTCCAGGCGGTCACGAATTTCTCGGCATCCGCCTCGTCATGGAAGCGGACAAGGCAGCCGGTGACCTTGCCGTTGACCTTGAGCGGCCCCTTCAGGCCCGCCCGGCCTTCGAGACCCAGGATCTCGAGTGCCCGGATCACCAGGCCCGGGCTCGCCCCGGCCTCGCCGAATTCGATCTCGCGAACGATCATCCCGGAAACCTAGTTCGCGGTCTCCGGCCGTCAAGTCATCGCTGGAGACAAGGGCGGCGCCCGCTCGCTTGGCGCGATCGCCACGTCGATCTCGGCGAGCCTGCGATAGACCTGGAGCCGGCGGCGATAAGGCCACCACTCGTAAAGGTAGATCTCGATCGGCCGCCAGAGCGCGACCCAGCCCGCGATCAGCAGACCCTCGCCCAGGACGGTCTGGACCGGTCCCTCGCCGAAGGAAAGCAGGACCTGGCGGAGAAGCTGGCAGCCGGCGAGGAAGAGAAGCCCGATCGCCAGGCTGTCGCGCCCCCGGCGAAGCTCGAGCCTGAGGTCGCGGGCGGTGATCTGCGTCTGATAGGCGAAGTAATTGCGGATGGCCTCGCCGACATGGCTGGCGTCCTCGGCTACCGCCACCTCCCTCGGCAGGTGCAGGACCAGCCGGGCCGGGCGCGGGCCGAGTTCGCGGAGCGCGCCGACAATGTAGTTCTCCGCGTCTCCGTCGAGGTCCTTCCGGTGAAAGGGCGAGGGGTCGAAGACGTTGAAGAGCTGGTCGAGGGTCTGCAGGCGAAGCTCGATCAGCGCCACCCCGCCATCGGTCCGGTAGGGAAGCGGGTCGCGGTCAGCCATTGGATGCGGCCAATCCGCCTGGGGGCCATCCATAGGCAATCTCGTGGAAATCCCGACCCTCGGCCCGGAAAACCACCTCGCGCCGCCCCAGCGGCCTTCCGCCGAGCCTTTCGTAGAAATCGAGAGCCTTCCGGTTGAAGTCGAAGACCCAGATGACCACGGGAGAAAGCCCTACAGATTCCAGCGTTCGGAAGGTATCGGCCATCAGCGCCCGGCCGAGGCCTCGCCCTTGAGCCGGCTTCAGCAGGTAGATCTTCTCGATCTCACCCCGGTAGCCGGGCAGCCGCCCCTCCTCCTGGCCGAACCAGAGGAAGCCGACCGGCTCTCCCGCCTCGGTCTCGACCACCCGGGTCCAACGGTCGGGGGGTCGGCGGGCGAGCCGCCGCTCCCAGCTCGCCGGGTTCTGGTGCGGGTTGGCCTCAAGGGCGGAGAGGACGGAACTGGGCATCTGCCCGGCATAGGTCTGGCGCCAGCCGGCGATCGCCAGCCTGGAGAGCAGGCCGGCCTCGCCGGGACCCGCATCTCGCCAGGAAAAACCGGGGTATGACCCGGTCATACGCTACTCGCCGGGGATGGCGGCGGCCACCGGCGGGCGGTCATACTCGGCCACGCCGAGGCTCTGCCTTTCCCTCACCATGGCCTGCACGATGGCTCGACCTTCCCCTTCCAGGAACTCGATCTGGGCCTTGGCCAGGGCAAGCATGTACCGAAGGGCAAAGCGCTGCCCCTCGGCCAGGTGGACGCGGGAGTAGCTTTGTAGGACCGACTGGGTTCCGCGGGCCTCGGCCAGCTTCTCATCGGTAAGCCTGCGGAGTTCCGCGACCGGGAGGAGGTGGGCGAAGAACATCGCGACGAGGAATTCCGACCGCAGCGTGTCGCGCCCGCGGACCTTCACCAGGGCCGTCGAAAGCCGCGTTCTGCCGATGTCCGTGATGCGGTAGCGCTTGCGATCGGGGAAGCGGGCATCCCCGGCGGCGAGCACGGTGGCTTCTCCGTCCTCGACCAGGCGCTGTAGTGCCGGATAGATGGAGCCGAAGCTCGCATTATAGAACGATCCGAAAACATCCTCGAGCGTCTGCTTGATTTCATAGCCCGACGCGTCTTCGAGCGAGAGGACACCGAGGCAAAGGGTGCGGACATCCATATGACCGGTCTTCCATATCCCGATTCGATATATCATGACAGGCGTCGATTTCCCTGTCAACATAACAATGACTTAATGGAGCTTTCTTTAGGCTTTAGAGTAGGAGAAGTGCTTAATTAATTGCCCATGAATTGAGACAATTGCTTATCCACAGACTCGCGGCTCAGGTATGACCGGTGAGCCGGGGCCGGCCGCTTCTCGCCTCGGCGGAGCCGGTCTGCCATACTCGCTTCCGCGAAAGGGCCGCGCGTCGGAGACGGCCGCCCCACCCTCCCAATCCGGGGGGCGAGGATGGTTCCGGGCGCCAGTCCCGGTCGGAGGGAGTCATGGGCGAGGTTTCCATCGGCATCGTCGGGGCGGCCGGCCGGATGGGCCAGATGCTGGTCCGACAGATCGGAGAGACACAGGGGGCGAAGCTCGTCGCCGCCTCCGAGGCGCCCAACGGACCGACCGTCGGCAAGGATGCCGGCGAGCTGGCCGGGGTCGGGAGGCTCGGGGTGGCTATCTCGGGATCGGCCGAAACTGTATTCGAGCGATCTCAGGTCGTGATCGACTTCACGGTCCCCAAGGCCACCATCCTCCATGCCGAGCTCGCCGCCCAGCATGGCCGGGCGATGGTCATCGGCACCACAGGGCTCACCGCGGAGGAGGGCGCGAAGGTCCGGGCCGCCGCGGCCAAGGCGCCGATCATGTGGGCCGACAATATGAGCGTCGGGGTCACCCTGCTCGCCGAGGTGGTCCGCAAGGTCGCGGCCACCCTCGACGCGGCCTACGACATCGAGATCGTCGAGATGCACCACAAGCACAAGGTCGACGCCCCCTCGGGCACCGCCCTCCTGCTCGGCCGGGCCGCCGCCGAGGGGCGCAAGGTCGACCTCGCCAAGGTCTCAGCCCGCGGCCGCGACGGCATCACCGGCGCCCGCAAGGCGGGGGATATCGGCTTCGCGTCCTTGAGGGGCGGCGACGTGGTCGGCGACCATGTCGTCGTGTTCGCCGGCGCCGGCGAGCGTCTCGAGCTCGGCCACCGCGCCTCCTCCCGCCAGCTCTTCGCCCAGGGGGCGGTGCGCGCCGCGCTCTGGGTCGCCGATCGCGGTCCCGGTCTGTACTCGATGAAAGACGTGCTCGGCCTCACCACCTAGGGGGAACCTCCCCCGGCCATCGAGTCCCCCGATGTCCCACCTGCCCGCCCCCATCGCCGCCTCGGCCGGCCTCCGCGACGGCACCCAGCTCTTCTTCCACGCGATCACGCCCGATGACCGCGCCTGCATCGCCGCGGGCTTCGAGCGGCTGTCGGCGGCCTCGCGCCAGAGCCGTTTCCTCCGGCCGATGGCCCGGCTGGACTCCGCCACGCTCGACTACCTCTCGGCCGTCGACGGCAACAAGCACCTCGCCGTCGGCGCGTCCTCGTCCTCGGACGAGCGCGTCGGCCTCGCCCGCTGCGTCCGCCTCGCGGACGAGCCGGGCACGGCGGAGATCGCGGTCACGATCCTGGATGACTGGCAGCGCCGCGGCGTCGCACCGGTTCTGGCGACCGAGCTCGCGCGCTGGGCCGATGCGGTGGCGATCCGGAAGTTCCGCGCGCTGTTCTCCTACGAGAACCACGCGGTGGCGCGGCTGCTCGCCGGCGCCGGCGTCACCTTCGAGCCCGATGGCGGCGGCATGATCCGCGCCGATATCGAGGTCTCCGCGATCCTTAAGGCCGCGGTCCCCGCCAGCGCCTGAGCGCGGCGCGCAGAGCCTCGGCGACCTCGAGGCGCTCCGAGGGCGGCAGGAATTTTCCGATCACCAGGCTCCGCCCATGGGTCGAGAGCAGAAGCTGGCTTTCCGGCTTCGGCGGATCGTCGACGGTGACGCGAAGCCAGTTGGGCTGGAAGCTCCAATGCTCCTTTTTGCCGTCGGGGGCATGGCGATCGACGGTGAGCTCGGTCTCCGACAGCCTGACACGCTCGGACTCCCGCGCCGCGAGATTGTTGAGGCGGAAAGCGCCCCACAGCAGAAGCACGTCGAGACCGAGGAATCCCGATACCGGCCAGGCGCCGAGGCTCGCGAACACGATGGCCATGCCCGCGCTGGGAATGGCGGCCAGCAACATGACCATCGCCAACCCGCGCCGCGTCAGGCTGCGGTGGGGTCTGAGCTGGGCGTCGAAGTAGAGGGCGGCGGCCATCGAGTGAATTTAGGCGGCGGCTCCTGAAGAGTGAAGACCACGGTCGCGCGCCCGTGGCCTTACGTCGGAAATGCCTTCATCGCCATATCCGCGACCTTCTTGAGTTCGCGCTTCTTGACGCCACCCGCTGCCTGCACCGCCATGCCCCCCACGACCGCGAACACGAACCTCGCGAGATCCCCGGCATCGACATCCCGGGGCAGGTCGCCTTCGTCCTTCGCGCGCTCGAAGCGCTTGCGGATGACCTGCGCCGCCGCCGTGCGGCGCGACTGCAGCTCTTCCTGGATAGCGCCCAAGCCCGGAGGCAGCGCGCCATGCACGAGAAGGCAGCCGCCGGGCTTCGCCTGAGAGCATTGGCCTTCGACAGCGCCGTAGAGAAGCCGCTCGGCCGCCTCGCGCGCAGTCGGTGCCGACATCGCCTGCTCCAGGTAATTGCCGGGACCGGCCTGGTAGCGGTCGAGAACCTTGAGGAACAGGCCTTCCTTGTTGCCGAAGGCGGCGTAGAGGCTGGGCGGGTTGATGCCCATCGCCTCGGTCAGGTCCGACAGCGAGGCGCCCTCGTAGCCCTTGCGCCAGAACACCTCCATGGCGCGGTCCAGCGCCTGGTCCATGTCGAAGCCGCGAGGTCGTCCCAGGGTTTTCAAGGTCTTGGCTGATACGGCCATGGCCGTCTCCTTTCGTTCTATATCTATTGCTACAGAACTCCCTTGAAAAGGGGGAAGCTGGCCCTAATCTGTAGCATACGCTACACAAGTAGCCAACCCACAGGAGCCCGCCCCCATGTCGTCCAACAATGCGTCCACCCTCGGCAATTCCAGGATGTCAATTCGCGTGCAACCGCGACCCCCTTTTCGCTTCCAATCGTGACCCCTCTGGCGGGGGGCTTATCCACGTAGTGCATAGGAGGGACCCGCGCCCGTAGCGCAGCGCCCCCGGCGTTGCGTGTGAATCGGCGTGGAATATTGACCCCGTTTTGGGGGTGATCGGCGTTGAATATTGACCCCCTGATTTTGTTGGTGATCGGCAAGCTGCCCGTTTTTGGTGAGACG
>Ga0194132_10007008_pt1 | contig 17078 bp, 12 predicted proteins | sample TA2KigOf80mmetaG_FD_148612 | JGI IMG/M metagenome (GOLD analysis project Ga0194132, IMG submission 148612) | Freshwater microbial communities from Lake Tanganyika, Tanzania - TA2015054 Kigoma Offshore 80m | ecosystem: Environmental > Aquatic > Freshwater > Lake | place: Tanzania: Lake...
TCCGCGACGTCGAGGGCTCGTGGGCGCCGTACCTGCGGGCCGCGGACGCGGCTGCGCGCTCAAGCCGGCCCGCGCGGGAGCCGATGGAAGACTGAGGGCGGCGGCAGGGTCGCCGGCCGCTTCCGCGCGACATGACCGCAGCATCCGACACTGGTGTACTCGCGCGCCCGAGCCGGCGCGGGCTCGTGCGGGGCGAGGTCGCCGTCGCGATCGCGCTGTGCGTGCTGGCTGCGGGAATCGTGGGGCCGTTGGCCGCGCCGCTCATCTCGGATCTGCTCGTGCGCGAGGACGTCGCGCGCGCGCAACAGGACTGCCGGACCATCGTCGAGGCGCTGGCGCGCTATCACAGCGAGCATGGCGCCTACCCGCCCGGCGCGCAGGGCAATGCGGTCTACAACTACGACCGCGGTGAGCTCGGCCGCGGCGGCGTCGCCGAGCTCGCGCCGTGGTTGCTGTCCGGGTCGCGGCCCCATCTCGCCGCCGCGTGCTGGACCGACCCGTGGGGGAGCAACTACTCGTACCACGTCTGCACGCAGACCGAGCCGTTCGTCGACATCGTCGTCTATTCGCGCGGGCCTGACGGCGTGGACGACTCCTGGGACGGCCTGCTGTGGAATCAGCGCAGCTTCGCCGGCGACGACGTCGGGGCCTTTCTCGAAGCAGCGGACTCGGCCAGCCGGGGCCGCTGAAGCGAACTCGCTCGGCTTCAGTAGCCGAGCCCGTTCTTGCGCAGATGCACGGCGGGATCGTTGTCGCGGGCGGCCGCTCCGGATTCGACCACGCCGAAGACGACTTCGTGATCACCGCAGTCGTGCACGCCCTGCAACCTGCATTCGATCCACGCGAGCGCGTCCGAGAGCACCGGCGATCCGTGCGCAGCCTTCTCGAAGGCGAGCGTTTCGAACGGGCCCTTGCCGTCGGGTGATTTGCCGAAGAAAGCCTTCATCGCGCCCTGACTCGCCGCGTCGAGGATCGACACGCCGAAGCGGCCGTTGCGACGGATCTGCTCGACGTAGGGCCGCCCCTTCTTGATCGCGACGCACACGACCGGGGGCTCGAATCCGACCTGCATCAGGAACGAGCCGACGAAGCCCTGGGGAGCGCCGTCGGCGCCGCCGTCGCGCGTCGTCACGAGGTACAGGCCGGTCGGGATGCGCCCGAGGGCGCGGGCGAGCGGGGTGAGTTCGGCGGGCATCCGCGGGATCATACTGAGCGCCTCGCCGGGGCCCTCGGATCGGCCCGCAAATGCTGGATTCGAGCCCGTTGCGCCGCGACAATGAGCGGTCCCACCGCACCTGGGAATCGGACCGGAAACAGAGCAGATGACCGAAGCCACGACACCCCCTCCCGCAGCGCCGCAGGGACGCGTTCAACCGCGCCTGATCGAGCGCGAGATGAGCGAGTCGTACCTCAACTACGCGCTCTCGGTGATCCACTCGCGCGCGCTGCCGGACGTGCGCGACGGGCTCAAGCCCAGCCAGCGCCGCATCCTCGTCGCGCTCAACGATCTCAAGCTCCGCCCCAGCGCGAAGTACCGCAAGTGCGCGAACATCGCCGGCCACACCTCGGGTGAGTACCACCCGCACGGCGAGTCGGTGATCTATCCGACCTTGGTGCGCATGGCGCAGACGTTCTCGCTGCGCTATCCGCTGATCGACGGCCAGGGCAACTTCGGCTCGATCGACGGCGATCCGCCGGCCGCGATGCGTTACACCGAGGCCAAGATGGCCGGGCCGACGGTCGAGCTGATGGCCGACCTCGACAAGGAGACGGTCGACCACCAGCCGAACTACGACGAGCGCCTGATGGAGCCCGTCGTGCTCCCCAGCCGCTTCCCGAACCTGATCTGCAACGGTTCGGACGGCATCGCGGTCGGCATGGCGACCAGCCTGCCGCCGCACAACCTGCGCGAGGTCTGCTCCGCGCTGCGCGTGCTGCTCGAACGGCCGGACGTGTCGATCGCCGAGCTGTGCGAGCACGTCAAGGGGCCCGACTTCCCCACCGGCGGAATCCTGATGGGGCGGCGCGGCATGCTCGAGTCCTACGCGACCGGGCGCGGCCGCGTGCTCGTGCGCGCGCGGCACCACGTCGAGGACGTGCGCACGAAGCAGCAGATCGTGTTCACGGAAATTCCCTACCAGGTCCGCAAGCTCGCGATCATCGAGAAGATCGTCGAGGTGGTGAAGGAAGGGCGCATCACCGGCATCGCCGACGTGCGCGACGAATCCGACCGCGACGGGCTGCGCCTGTGCGTGGAGCTCAAGAAGGGCGAGGACCCGCAGGTCGTCGTCAACCAGCTCTGGCAGTACACGCCGCTGCAGAGCACGTTCTCGATCATCAACCTCGCGATCAGCGACGGGCGCCCGCGCACGCTGACGCTGAAGGCGCTGCTCGAGGCCTACGTCGCGCACCGCAAGGACGTGATCCGGCGGCGCACGCGCTACCTCTTGCGCAAGGCCGAGGAGCGCAAGCACATCGTCGAGGGACTGCGCATCGCGGTCGACAACATCGACGAGGTCGTCAAGATCATCCGTGCCAGCGCCGACACCGACTCCGCCAAGCGCGCCTTGATGCAGCGCTTCGGACTGTCGCTCGCGCAGGCGCAGGCGATCGTCGACATGCGCCTGGGCCGCTTGACCGGCCTGGAGCGCGAGAAGCTGCTCGAGGAGTTCAACGCGCTGGTCGCCGAGATCACCGATCTCACCGACATCCTCAACCGCGAGGAACGCGTGATCCGCATCATCCGCGAGGACGTCGACGAGCTCGACAAGCGCTACGGCGACGAGCGGCGCACCGAGATCAGCAACGAGGAGGTGGACGGCGCCTTCGACATCGAGGAGCTGATCCAGGAAGAGCTGATGGTCTGCACGTTCTCGCGCGACGGTTACGTCAAGCGCGTGCCGCTGGAGACCTACCGCGCGCAGAGCCGCGGCGGCCGCGGAGTGAAGGGGACCGAGTCGAAGGAGGGCGACGTGTTGCGCTCGCTCTTCGTCGCCAGCACGCACGACCACGTGCTGTTCTTCACGAACAAGGGCAAGGTCTACTGGCAGAAGGTCTACCAGTTCCCCGAGGGCCAGCGCACCAGCCAGGGCCGCTCGATCCGCAACCTGCTGCCGCTCGAGACCGGCGAGAACGTCAACTCGGTGCTGCGCGTGCGCGCGTTCGACAACGAGTCGAGCGTGTTCTTCGCGACGAAGGACGGCACCGTCAAGAAGACCAAGCTCGAGCAATTCTCGCGCCCGCGCACCGACGGCATCTGGGCGATCCTGCTCGAGGACGGCAACGAGGTCGTGGGCGTGCGGCTGTGCCGGCCCGGCGACACGATCCTGCTCGCCAGTCGCGACGGCCAGGCCATTCGCTTCGACGAGGCCGCCGTGCGCGCGATGGGGCGCACCAGCTACGGCGTGCGCGGCATGAAGCTCATGGACGACGACCGCGTGGTCGGGATGATCGTCGCGGCGAAGCCCGATGCGACGATGATCACCGCCTGCGAGAAGGGCTACGGCAAGCGCTCGCCGCTGTCCGACTACCCGATCAAGGGCCGCGGCGGCCAGGGCGTGATCAGCGTCAAGGGCATCGACCGCAACGGCCACGTCGTCGGCGTCGACATCTGCAGCGACGAGGACGAGCTGATGTACATCACCGAGAGCGGGATGATCGTGCGCTCGCCGTGCTCGGAGACGCGACCGATCGGCCGCGCGACGCAGGGCGTGCGCCTGGTCAACCTCAAGGAAGGCGACAAGCTCGTCTCGATCGAGGTCGTGCGCGCCGAGGATCTCGAGGAGTACCAGCGCGAGATGGCGGCCAACCCGCGGCCGGCGACATCTCCGGTGGGCGCGGGCCCCGACGGGGGCGATGACGACTTCCCACATGACGACGACGGGAACGGCGATGACGGCGCGGGCGACGAGCCCGAATCCGACGGCGACGAGGACGCCGGCTAGCGAGGTCGCAACCATGCTCAAGCAGAAGCTCGGCGAAGACGTGAAGACGGCGATGAAGGCCGGCCAGACGCTCGAGCGCGACACGCTGCGCCTGTTGCAGGCGGAGATCCAGAAGCGCGAGGTCGCGCTCGGGCGCGACCTCACGCCCGAGGAACAGCTCGACGCGTGCGCGAAGGCCGTGAAGACGCGCCAGGAGTCGATCGAGCAATTCGACAAGGCCGGCCGCAAGGACCTGGCCGACAAGGAGCGCGCCGAGATGGCCGTGCTGCAGCGCTACCTGCCCAAGGTGCTGGACGAGGCGCAGACGCGCGCGCTCGTGCAGGGGCTGATCGCCGAGCTGAAGATCGGCGCGAAGAAGGACCTGGGCGTGCTGATGAAGGCGCTGCTCGCGCGCCACAAGGGCGAGGTCGACGGCAAGCTCGTGCAGAAGGTCGCGGGCGAGCTGCTGACCTAGCGCTCTCCGGCCGTCGATTCCCGGCCGCTACGGCGCGATCTCGAACGCTCCCGCGTAGCCGACGCGCACGAGCCCGCTCGCGTCGCGCAGCACCAGCCGCAGCCAGCACTGGTCCGAGCTCACGCCGCTCGGCACGACGATCTGCGCGCGGCCGCCGTCGGGCACCCAGCCCGACAACGGCGCGAAGCCGCCCGCCGGCCCGCTGCTCGACCACTCGATGCGCACCCATGCGGGCACGCTCGGCGTCCGCGCGCTCGTCCACTCGACGAAGCGCGTCTGTCCGGCGCGCCAGACGCGCGCGCGCGACGGCTCCAGCGCCCGGATCCACGTGTTCGTGGCCGTCGAAGTCTCGCGGAAGATGCGCAGCCGGTTCGCCGAGCTGAACGTGCCGGTCGGTACGCGCTCGACGAGCGCGATGTCGGGGTAGCCGTTGTGATCGAGGTCGAGCTCGCTGCGCAGCGCGGAAACCGTCTTGCTGCCGGAGTCGGGTGTCGCGCCGCTCCAGGCCGTCGACCAGGCCCCGGCCTCGAGGCGCAGCACGCGCAGCTCGCCCGGGAAGTACGCCAGCAGATCGGCTCGCCCGTCGACGTCGAGATCGACGATCTGGGAGGCCTGCATGCTGCCGCTCGTCGGCAGACCCGTGCCGATTGGGAGCCAGGAGTTGCCGGGCCGCCACTTGCGAACCTCGAGTCCGCCGCCCGAGCGCGCGAAGGCGAGCTCGTCTCCGCCGTCGCCATCGACGTCGCCGACCGAGAAACCGGTCGTCGCGCTGCTCGGCAGGTCGCCGTCCGCCGCCGCGTAACCGCTGCCCGTGTGCAGGAACACCTTCGCGATCGAGATGCCGGTCGCGAGATCGGGCAGCCCGTTGGCGTCGAAGTCGGCGAACGTGAACTTGTTCGACGAGTTGCCGTTCGTCGCGCTGAAGAAGAGCGACCACTGGCCCTGGCCGTTGTTTCGATACACGCGCGAGCCGTTGCAGCAGCCGAAAGAGCCGGCGCCCAAGTCGAGGTCTCCGTCCGCGTCCACGTCGGCGAAGTCGGTGGCGAACATGCCGTAGGTCTCGCTCGCGCTCGCCAGGCCGTCGTCCCACGGGATCCAATTCGCGCCGCTGCCGTCGCCGAGCGCGACCTCGATCAACTGATCGCCCAAGTCGGTGCTCGAGTAGTCGTGGTGCATGCCGTAGCCGACGTCGACGAAGCCGTCGCCGTTCACGTCGCCGAGCGCGACGCCTCCGTAGCCGAACTGGCCGGTCTGCACGAGCGTGTAGCCGCCCTGCGCGTTGCCGAACCACACCATCACGCCGTGCTGATCCGTGTTGATGAACGGCGAGCCGTGGTCGCCGATCGAGACGAGGTCGACGTGCCCGTCCCCGTTCACGTCACCGGTCTCGATCTCCGTGTTGCCGCCTTCGAGCTTGGGCGGCGTGAGGTTCGCGATCGCCGGTGCGTAGGCGAGCGCGTGCTCGGCGACGCGCGGCTCGAGGCCGAGCGGCGGGTGGGGCGCCTGCTGAGCGAGCGGCGCGGCGGCGAGGAGCCAGCAGGTGCAAGCGTGACGCGACGGCATGTGCGTACCTCCGCGCCTATCGTAGCCCTGCCGGCGATTCGCTCTTGCCGGGGCGCGCGCCGCCGGGCAGGGCGATCCGCGCGGCCCGGCTGCCGGAAACGGGCGCCGGCGGCTAACGTAGGCGGGGCATGCACTCGATGTTCCGCCAGCTGGTTTTCTGGGTGGTCGCGCTCTCCCTGGCGATCCTCGGCTACTTCTTCTTCGGAATCGTGGTCGCGATCTACGCGGGGATCTGGTTCTACGGCGACAAGATGGCGCTGGCCCAAGGACCCGTGGTCCACGTGATCGGCGCCTGCGGCGCGCTGTTGGGCCTCGCGCTCGCCTGGCTGATCACACGCCCGCTGCGTCGTACCGCGAGCACCTGAGACCGAGTCGCCCGTCCGCGCCCGTCTCGGGCGGCCCGTCGACGCGCGGGCGCCTTCGAGTGCGGCGCGTTCGAGGTTCCGACGCGAGACAAGCGGCGTTTTCGAAGCGCACAATGCGCCGCCGCGATGAGCAAGTCGAAAGCGAGCCAGGCTGCGGGACAGGATGCGTCGAGCCCGCCGGCAACGGGGCACGCCACCGACAGCGTTCACGCGCATCCGCCCGGGGCGGGCGGCGCCGGCATCGTCGGCCGGCACACCGGGCTCGTGCGCCGCACCGTGCTCGTCTCGCTGCTGACGCTCGCCTCGCGCGTGCTGGGCATGCTGCGCGAGGTGGGCTGCTCGGCGTTGTTCGGCGACAGCTCGCGCGTGCTCGACGCGCTCGTGACGGCCTGGCGCGTGCCGAACCTGTTCCGGCGCCTGCTCGGCGAGGGCGCGCTGTCGACCGCGCTGCAGAACGGCATGACCGAGGCCGATCACGAGGGCGGCAACGAGCGCGGGCGCGCGCTGTTCCTGGCGACGCTCAAGCTCGCGGCGCTGATCCTGCTGGGCGTGTGCGCGCTGATGATGGGACTGGTCGCGCTGTTGCCCGACGTCGATCCGCTCTTCGGCACGGCCTGGCTGGGCAGCGATCCCGCGGCGGTGCGCGAGCTCTCGCTGCGGCTGCTGCCGTTCGTCGTGTTCGTGTGCGTGTCGGCGCTGATGAGCGGCGCGCTGCAGCTGCGCGGCGAGTTCCTGAGCTCGAACGTCGCCTCGATCCTGCTGAACGCGATCTGGGTCGCGACCATGGGCGTGCTGGCCTGGAAGTGGGGCTGGATCGGAGCCGGCGCGGTCGAGCACACGCGCGAGGAGGAGTTGCGCCTGGCGCGCGTCCTGTCGTGGGCCGCGCTCGCCGCCGGCGTGCTGCAGATCGGCGTGCAGATGCCCGCGCTGCGCCGCTACGGCCTGTGGCCGTTCGGCGCGTTGGAACGCCTGCCGAACGCGTGGGGCAGCTCCTGGGCCGTGTTCAAGCAGAGCGCGCCGCTCGCCTTCGGCGCGGCGATCTACCAGATCAACGTGACGATCGACGGCTTCATGGCCCAGGCCATGCTCCCCGACGGCGGCGCGACCGCGTACAACAACGCGACCCGCGTGCAGCAGCTGCCGATGGGCCTGCTGGCGGTGGCGGCGACCAGCGCGGTGTTCCCGTTGCTGCGCGCGCATGGCCACCTGCGGCAGTACGAGCCGCTGCGCAAGCTGCACGACCAGGCGCAGTTGGGCGTGCTGTTCCTGGCATTGCCGGCGAGCTTTGGGATCTTCGCGCTGGCCGAGCCGATCGCGACCGTGCTGTTTCGCCACGGCAACTACGGCGATGCGGGCATCGAGCGGGTCGCGGCGGCGCTGCGCGTGCTCGCGCTCGTGATCGTGCCGGCCGGCGTGCAGGGACTGGTCACGCGTTGCTACTTCGCGCTCGGCGATCTGCGCACGCCGGTCGTCGTGTCCTGCGCGGCGCTCGTCTTGAACACGCTCCTCAACGCGTGCTTCGTCGGAGTGCTGGACATGGACGGCGATGGATTCGCGCTGGCCACCGTGCTCACGAGCGTCGTGTCGGTCGCTTGGCTGTGGCCCGGGCTGCACATCCGGTTGGGCCTGCCGCGAAGCTCGGCGGACCTCGCGTCGCGTGCGCTGCGCATGACCGGAGCGGCCGTGGTCTCCGGGATGGCCGCTTGGGGCGGATGGGAGCTCGCGGAATCCTGGTGGGGCGGGTCGGGCGCGCTGCGCGCGGGCGCCGGGCTGGCGCTGGCGATCGCGAGTGGGGGGGTCGTCTACCTGGGGCTGTGCTCGAAGCTCCGCCTGCCCGAATCAGCGGCGCTGTGGAAGCGTCTGGGGCGGCGCGGCGGCGGCGCCTGAGGCCGAACCGAGGGGGTTCCGAAGCCCCACGATTTGTGTGCACGCAAATCCTTCCACCACAATCGGTAGTGGCCACTCCCTCCGGCGAGGCTTGCTCGACCTGGGCGGAGGAGTAGTCTCCCGCTCCGCTGGCCAGTGGCCAGGTGCGCACTCGCGCGGTCGACGCAACTCTTTGAATAAAAGATAGTTAGGTCGGATGTGCGCAGCCAGGGAACGGCTCCCCAGGAGCCCTTTCCCGGCGCCACAATGAAGGGCCGACCCCTCGCCATCGGAAAAGTCCCCGTTGCGACGCCCGCTTTTCGCGCTTCCACAACTCTGTTTCGTTCCGTCGACCGAGCCGGTCGGGCCACGCCCGCCGGCGTCCTTTCCGTTCCAATCGAGGAGACCGTTTTGAAGACCGCCAAGAAGTCCTCCGAAGCCTCCACCGCCGGCGCGGCCGGCGCCGGCCCCTCGGCGCTGGCACTGCTCGAGAGCATCGACCCGCCGGCCAAGCTCCGCGATCCGGAGCTGACCGAGAACGCGTTGAAGGTTCTCGAGCGCCGCTACATGAAGAAGGACGCGGACGGGAAGAAGCCGATCGAGAACGCGCGGCAGTTGTTCTGGCGCGTCGCGACGCACATCGCCAAGGGCGAGCTGCGCTTCCCCGGCGGCACGCCCGAGAAGGCGCTCGCGGTGGCCGAGGAGTTCTACGAGCTGATGGCGAGCTGCCGGTTCATGCCGAACAGCCCGACGCTGATGAACGCGGGCCGCGAGATGGGGATGCTCTCGGCCTGCTTCGTGCTGCCGGTCGAGGACTCGATCGAAGGCATCTTCGATTCGATCAAGGCGACCGCACTGATCCAGAAGGCCGGCGGGGGCACCGGCTTCAGCTTCTCGCGCCTGCGTCCGCAAGGCGACGTCGTGCAGAGCTCGGGCGGCACGACCGAGGGCCCGCTCTCGTTCATCCAAGTCTTCTCGAAGGCCACGGATGCGATCCAGCAGGGCGCGTTCCGCCGCGGCGCGAACATGGGGATCCTGCGCATCGATCACCCGGACGTGATCAAGTTCATCACGTTCAAGGACGACCTCGGTCGGCTCGAGAACTACAACATCTCGGTCACCGTCACGGATCGCTTCCTCCGGGAGCTGCGCGAGACGCCCGACGTCGCGCACCAGGTGCAGAATCCGCGCTCGAAGCAGTGGAAGCAGCTCGAGAAGCTCGACGCGCAGGGCAGCCCGGTCCTGGTCGATGGGGCGGTCGCGCACTGGACCGTGCGTGAGGTCTGGGACCTGATCGTCAACCACGCTTGGCGCACCGGCGAGCCGGGAGTCGTGTTCATCGACCGCGTCAACGAGCGCAATCCGATCAAGAACGTCGGTCTGATCGAGGCCACCAACCCGTGCGGCGAGCAGCCGCTGCACCCGTACGACTCGTGCAATCTCGGCTCGATCAACCTCGGCATCCTCGTCAAGGGCGAGGGGCGCGACGCCAAGTTCGACTGGAACGAGTACAAGTCGATCATCCACGCGACGACGCGCTTCCTCGACAACGTCATCGAGGTCAACAACTACCCGCTGCCGCAGATCGACCAGATGTCGAAGACCACGCGCCGCATCGGGCTGGGCGTGATGGGATTCGCCGACGCGCTGTACAAGCTCGGACTGCCGTACAACAGCGAAGAAGGCTGCGAGTTCGGCGAGGAAGTGATGCGCGTGATGAACGACGAGTCACACCTCGCTTCCGAGATGCTGGCCGAGGAGCGCGGCGTGTTCCCGGCCTGGGAAGGCTCGGACTGGCAGAAGCAGGGGCGCCGGCTGCGCAACTCCTACACGACGACGGTCGCTCCGACCGGCACGATCTCGATCATCGCGAACTGCTCAGGCGGCATCGAGCCGATGTTCAGCCTGGCCTTCATCCGACAGGTGATGAAGGACACCAAGGGCAAGCCGACGATCATGCGCGAGGTCAACTACGTCTTCGAAAACCTGGCGAAGGAGCGCGGCATCTGGTCGGACGCGCTCGTGGACGAGCTGCTCGAGAAGGGCACGCTGCACCACATGGAGAAGGTGCCCGAGGAGCTGCGCCGCGTGTTCGTGTGCGCGCACGACATCACGCCGTACTGGCACATGCGGATGCAGGCGGCCTTCCAGCGCCACTGCGATTCGTCGATCAGCAAGACGATCAACTTCCCGCGCGAGGCGACGGCCGAGGAAGTGCGCCAGATCTTCGAGCTGGCGATCGATCTCGACGTGAAGGGCGTGACCGTCTACCGCGACGGATGCCGCGACCTGCAGCCGATGGCGCTCAAGGGCTCGCAGCGACGAGGCGAAGGCAAGGACGGGGCGGCCGCGGTCGAGCCCGCGAAAGCGGAGCCCGTGGCCGAGGCGCCCAAGCCGGCGATCCGAGTGCCCGACTCACTGCCGTCCTTCGATGCCAGCGGCGAGCTCCTGCCGATCAAGCTGCCGGAGCTGATGCCGGCGCTGCGCATCCGGCAGCTCACGCCGTTCGGCAACATGCACGTGAAGGTCTCGGTGGATCCGATCTCCGGCCGCGAGCGCGAGGTCTTCGCGCAGCTCGGCAAGGGCGGTGACATCGCCAATTCCGACCTCGAGGCGATCTGCCGGATCCTGTCGCTGTGGCTGCGCGCCAACGGCGGGCTCGACACCTCGCTCAAGCAGCTCGAGGGCATCGGTTCGTCGCTCTCCGTGCCGACCAAGGAGGGGCGCATCATGTCGCTCGCCGATGGCCTGGCGCACGCACTGCGCCGCTACATGAAGGCGAAGGCGACGCACGGTCTGGAAGCGCTGCTGCTCGGTCGCGCGGGCATCGAGGATCCGGTGTCCGGCAACGGCGGCGGCATTCCTGGCGGCATGCCGACGATCGGCAAGCCGCAGTCGCCGGGCTCGACGCGCAACACGCGCTACAAGATCAAGTGTCCGCAGTGCACCGGCGAGCTCTCGTTCCAAGAGGGCTGCGTGAAGTGCAACGCGTGCGGCTACAGCCAGTGCTGATGGCAGCGCTGGCGGCAGTGCTGGTCGCTGAGGCGACCAGCCGCTGACGCGCGCGCGTCGAGCAGACGCTTCGACGCAGGCCTCAGCGTGGCAGCTCGCCGGCGACTTCCGCGTCGGCGATGCCCAGCTCGCGCTCGATGCGCTGCTCCAGGGCGAGGGCCTCGTCCGCGTCCTCGCCCAGCTCGAACAGCTTCGTGCGCCGCCCTTCCTTCTCGAGCAGCCATATCGAGAACGTCTCGCGGGCGCCGCCCTTGGTGTTGCGCACCTTCGACCGGCAGTAGAGCTGCGCGATCGAACTCGCGGCGATCTCGCGATTGCCGCGCCAGGGCAGCGGCCCGTGCGCGATCACCAGCCTGCCGCGCGCGAGGCCGATGCGCGTCGTGTTCAGCAGCAAGGCCAGGGTCGTGTAGCTCAGCCAGACGCCGACACAGACGTGCACGATCGGGAACAGTCTCGCGATCCACGGCGCGTTTCCGCCCGCGACCGACGCGTACCAGAACACGATGAAGCCGTTCCAGACGAGGCAGAACGGAATCAGGAACAGCACGCTGTGGTTGTACCAGCGCCGGTGCAGTTCGAGCCCGCGTTCGCCCTTGACGGCGCGCACGTTGGCTGGGAGCTGGAATTCCGGGCGCGCCCGCGAGCCAGAGGCCCGCTCGGCTCCAGACCCGGGTTGACCGGGCAGCGTCATCAGCGCGGAGCAGTGCCCGCACTTGGCGATCCCGCGCGCCAGATCGAGGCTCTTCTCGTCCAGATTCGATCCGCACGAGGGGCAGCGGAGCAGGGTCGGCGCACTCACGCGGTCAGTGGAGCTTTGCGCCGCGCGCGGATCAAGCGCACGCGATCCCGCGGCGCTAGGATATGCACCGCATGTGCGGCTTCATCGGCATCTACGGACCGGAAGGCGTCGACGTCGCTCCCGAGATCTACGAGGGCCTGCTCGCGATCCAGCATCGCGGCCAGGACGCCGCGGGGATCATCACCTTCACCGACACGTTTCACGTCGTGAAGGGCAATGGCCTCGTGCGCGAGGTCTTCGGTCCCAACAACGTCAGCGTGCTGCGCGGCAACCTCGGTCTCGGCCACGTGCGCTACCCGACGGTTGGCGCGAACAAGAGCGAGGACGCGCAGCCGTTCCACTTGCCGTTCCCCGTCGGCGTCGCGATGGCGCACAACGGCAACCTGACGAACTTCCACGAGATCAAGCGCGCACATTTCGCGCACTCCAACGCGCGGCTGAACAGCTCGTGCGATCTCGAGGGCATCCTGTTCGTCTTCACGCGCGCGCTGTCCGAGCGCCTGCGCCCCGGCGCGAAGATCGGAGCCGAGGACGTGTTCGCCGCTGTCCGGCAGGTCTACAAGGAAGTGCGCGGCGCGTACTCGGTCGTCGCCGTGATCCCCGACGGCGGCCTGGTCGCGTTCCGCGATCCGTTCGGCATCAAGCCGATGTGCTTCGGCGAGAAGACGACGGCCGAGGGCACCTGGTACGCGGCCGCCAGCGAGAGCGTCGTGCTCGACGTCGCTGGTTATCGCACCACGATCGACATCGGGGCGGGCGAAGCCGTCTACGTCGATCGCGAGCGCCGCGTGCTGCGCCGCAAGCTGGCCGAGCAACCGCACCGGCCGTGCATCTTCGAACTCGTCTACTTCGCGCGGCCCGACTCGATGCTCGACGGCATCTCCGTCTACAAGACGCGCATGCGCTTCGGCAAGGCGATGGCCGAGCAGTGGATCGACGAAGGCGCGCCGAAGCCGGATGTCGTGATTCCGATCCCGGACTCGTCGCGCGACGCGGCGATGTCGATGGCCGGTCGACTCGGCGTGCCCTATGCCGAGGGCCTGGTGAAGAACCGCTACATCGGCCGCACCTTCATCATGCCGAGCCAGCAGTCGCGCCAGTCGTCGGTGCGCCGCAAGCTCAATCCGATCCCGCAGGAGTTCGACGGCAAGGACGTGCTGCTCGTCGACGATTCGATCGTGCGCGGCAATACGGCCCGTCGCATCGTGCGCATGGCGCGCGAGGCGGGCGCGAAAAAGGTCTACTTCGCTTCCTGCAGCCCGCCGCTCGTCTCACCCTGCCCGTACGGCATCGACATGGCGACCAAGACCGAGTTCGTCGCGACCGATCGCGACAACTCGGAGATCGCGGCCGCGCTCGAGGTCGACTACCTGCTCTACCTGAAGCGCGATGCGATGAACCGGGCGGCCCAAGAAGGCAACCCGACCATCGACGAATTCTGCAACGCTTGTTTCACGGGTCAGTACCCGACGGGCGACATCACGCGCGAGACGCTCGCCGAGATCGAGGGCGAGCGCAAGGACAGCCAGCACGTGTTCTCGTTCGGTCAGAAGGCCTTGTAGCGCGCCGCCGTCGGCAGGCGCTTGGCCGCGCGGTTGCCCAGCCGCCCCGCCGCGCAGGATTCCCATGTCACCGTTGGCGCGACCGGCGCTAACCTGTTTCGTCTCTGGCGCCGTGCGGCAACGGGCCGCGGGCGTCCACTCATGGCCCGGTGTCGGTGGGAGGCTCCGGGAGTCCCGCAATCCTTCGCCAAAACCCCTTCGCCAAGAGAGATCTCAAGAAGACTTCGTGGATTTTCCTGTCACTCGCCACCCTCGCGCTCGGCTCCGCCAGCGTGTTCGCCCTGCGCCAGGCTCCGCCTCAGGTGAAGCCCTCACCCGAGCACGCGATCGTGCAGAAGATGGCCGGCACCTGGGATGCCGTCGTCGACATGGGCGGCATGAAGTCCAAGGCGGTTCAGGTGCTCAAGCCCGTCGGCGATCTGTGGGTCGCCGGATCCTGGGAGGGCGACATGATGGGGCAGCCGTTCACCGGTCACATGATCAACGGCTACAGCCCCGAGAAGAAGAAGTTCGTCGGCGTGTGGGTCGACTCGACCGGCGCTGAGTTGAGCCACTCCGAGAGCACCTACGACGCCGCGACGAAGACGATGACCGGGAAGATCGTCGGTTGGATGGACGGCCAGGAAACGACGATGACCGAAGTGACGACGTATCGCGACGACGATCACTACACGACGAAGATGTCGATGGTCCTTCCCGACGGCAGCGCGATGCCGATCATGACGTTCGAGGTTTCGCGCCGGAAGTAGCGCGAGCGCGAGGCATCGCGCGCAACGAGGGCGGAGCCGAACAGGCTTCGCCCCCTCCGAGACCGATGGATCCCAGAGACCTCGACCAATTACCCGAAGACCCGAATGACCAGTGACACCAGGGCTACAGCCGAGCCGCGCCCGCCGCCCGCGGTAGTCGTAGACGGTGACGGCATCTCAGTGCTGGGTAGGCGTTTTCGACTGTCGATAAGTGCCGCTGCATTAACGGACTTGCTCGGGCCACCGTCTCGGTCGGTTCTCAGCCTGCCTGACACGCCATATGGACACAAGAGCCCTGTTCGTCACTACTACGATGCGTCGGGCGTGTCGTTCCTGGAGAGCCACAAGCAAGATGCCATCGTCGAATGCCATTGCGCGGTCGGTAATCAATCGCCTCGGTTCAGGACGGCGCAACCTTGCTCCGGCGTCCGTATCGAGGAACAGATACTCACAGGCAGCACCTCCGCTGACGAACTGCAGCGGATGTTTGGCGAACGGCTTCGGCGAATCATTCGTGGCGAATATGTACTCAACGATCAGCGGTATTACATCTCGATTTCCGTTCGGGGCGCGCCCTCGCGAGTCGTCAGCGTTTCGATTGGACTCCTGAAGGGAACCCTGCGAGTTGGGAGGTGAGTTCAAAGAAGAAATGGCCGACGGACCCCAAGACCGGCCGCAATCAGGATGTCTCGCACAAAAAGGCGAAGGCAGATGGTGGAACCGATGAGTTAGGGCGCTTCCGGGTTTCGTGTGGGTAGAGGGGGTGTGAGCCGGCCGGGCGGAGCGCCCCCAGCCCGCGCGTAGCCCGGCCGGCGGAGGCTGTATGTTCGGCGTCCATGAACGACACGCAGTTGTACGCGGCGATCCTGGGCATCTGTTGCGTGTGACAAAATTCCTGCCGCGATCGTAAAGTAGGCAGCGGAGTTCTCCTCCCTCGCTTGTCGCCGACCTTGCGGCTTCCGCTCCCCGCGCGCAAGATCGCCGCATGGACCGCTACGACCCCACGCGCAAGGACCGCTTCAGTTTCGGCCTCTGGACCGTCGGCAACCCCGGCCGCGATCCCTTCGGCGGCCCCGTCCGCGACACCCTCGCTCCGACCTACATCGTCAAGAAGCTCTCCGAGTGCGGCGCTTGGGGCGTCAACCTGCACGACAACGATCTCGTCCCCTTCGACGCCACCGCGAAGCAGCGCGACAAGCTCGTGCGCGAGTTCAAGAAGGCCCTCGCCGACCACGGCATGGTCGTCCCGATGGCGACCACCAATCTGTTCTCGCACCCGGTCTTCAAGGACGGCGCGTTCAGCGCGAACGATCCGAAGGTGCGCGCGTTCGCCTTGCAGAAGAGCATGGCCGCGATCGACCTCGGCGCCGAGCTCGGCGCGAAGACCTATGTGTTCTGGGGCGGTCGCGAGGGCAGCGAGGCCGATGCCTGCCGCGATCCGAGGGCGGCGATCGCGCGTACGCGCGACGCGCTCGACTACTTGTGCGCGTACGCCGAGGACCAGGGCTACGGCATGCGCTTCGCGCTGGAGGCGAAGCCCAACGAGCCGCGCGGCGACATCTACTTCCCGACCACCGGCCACATGCTGCACTTCATCTCGACGCTGCAGCACGAGTACATGGTCGGCGTGAACCCCGAAGTCGCGCACGAGACGATGGCCGGCCTGTCGATGACGCACTCGGTCGCGCAGGCGATGGAGGCGGGCAAGCTGTTCCACATCGACCTGAACGGCCAGAAGATCGGCCGCTACGACCAGGACCTGCGCTTCGGCTCGGAGGACACCAAGCAGGCCTTCCTGCTCGTGCGCCTGCTCGAGGGCACGGCGGGCGGCCAGAAGTACACGGGCCCGCTGCACTTCGATGCGCACGCGTATCGAACCGAGGACGAGGCGGGCGTTTGGGAGTTCGCCAAGGGCTGCATGCGCACGTACAAGATCCTCGCCGCGCGCGCGGCGAGCTTCGACGCGGACCCGGCGGTGCGCGCGCAGATCGCCGAGCAGCGCGATGCGAAGCTCGAGCCGCTGCTCGCCGGCTACGATCGCAAGAAGAGCGCGGCGCTGCGCAAGCTCGACCTGCAACCCGATCGCATCGCGGCGCGCGGCCTGGGTTACGAGCGCCTCGACCAACTGCTGATCGAGCACCTGCTCGGTGTTCACGGCGGATGAACGACTCCGCGCAGTACCTGGGCCTCGACGTCGGCACCCAGGGCACGAAGGCCGTCGCGATCGACGCAGGCGGGCGCGTGCTGGCGCGCGCGAGCCGCTCGTACGGCCTGCTCGAGGGGCTCGGACCTGGTTGTGCCGAGCAGCACCCGCACACCTGGCGCGAGGCGGTGCGCGGCGCGTGCGCGGAGCTGCTCGCCGATCCGCGCGTCTCGCGCGAGCGCGTCGCGGCGCTCGCCGTCAGCGGACAACAGCACGGCTGCGTGCTCGTCGACGCGCGCGGCGAGGTGCTGCGCGCGGCGAAGCTTTGGTGCGACACTTCGACCGCGGCCGAGGCCGCGGAGCTGGGCGTGCCCGCGGGCTTCACGGCCTCGAAGGTGCTGTGGACCGCGCGACGCGAGCCCGAGCTGTGGGCGCGCACCGCGCACGTCTTGCTGCCGCACGACTGGATCAACTTCGTGCTGACCGGCGAGCTCGTGGCCGAGGCCGGCGACGCGTCGGGAACCGGTTGGTTCGACGTGCGCGCGCGCAGGTGGGACCTCGCGGCCGCGGCCGCGATCGACGCGCGGCTGCCCGAGCGCTTGCCGCGCCTGATCGGCGCGG
>Ga0194132_10007009_pt1 | contig 17076 bp, 16 predicted proteins | sample TA2KigOf80mmetaG_FD_148612 | JGI IMG/M metagenome (GOLD analysis project Ga0194132, IMG submission 148612) | Freshwater microbial communities from Lake Tanganyika, Tanzania - TA2015054 Kigoma Offshore 80m | ecosystem: Environmental > Aquatic > Freshwater > Lake | place: Tanzania: Lake...
CACCGGCGTCATCTCGCTGTAGTGCGGGCCGCGGCCGACGATGTTGTTGGTGATCATCGCCTTGGAGGCCATCACCAGCCGGTGCCCATCGCCGGCGTGCTGGTTCAGATAGGAAAACGCCACCGCGCTGCCGCCGCCGGGCTTGTTGGCGATGGTGAGCGGCACGGGAAACAAATCCTTGCGCTCTTGCAGCACATTTAACATGATGCGAATGATGCGGTCGGAACCGCCGCCGGGCGCATTGGTGGCAACGATTTCGACCGCCTTGTCGGGCTTCCACGCTTGCGCGCGGGACTCGCCGCCACCGAGCCAGCCCAGCCCGATCGCCCCGACACCAAAGATCCACCACGCCAGCCCTCGAACACCACCCGCGTCTTGACGGACATTGTGCGACATAGCCACCTCCTCGGAAACCTGCGTCCAAGTACAAAATCTACGCCGATTGCGCGGCGCGCGCCCGTCGAACGGCGCGTTTCAGGCCGCGGCGAACGCCGGCGCAATCTCTTTGGCAAACCGCCGCAGCGTGTCGCGCGCGCCCCCGCCCATGCTGGCGAGCACGTAATGCACGCCGGCCGCGCGCAGCGCTTCCAGCTTGCGCGCGATTTCGTCGGGGCTGCCGTAAAGCGCCGCGGCTTCGTTGCCGGTGGCGGAATCCTGGTACGCGAGCACGTGCGAGCCGCCGCTTTTGCCCGGCGCCAGCGCCACCTCGATAATGCGCTGGCGTTGCCGGGCGTTGCGCTCCAGCGCGGCTTGTTTATCGGCCGCGTCGCGCGCGATGTACACGTCACGCGCCAACGCCACGCTCATCGGATCGAATACGCGCCCGCGCGCTTGCACTTCGCTTTTGTAAAGCGCAATGCGCTCGGCGATGACATCGGGCAGCGCGTATTGATCGAGCAATAAGTTGCAGCCGCGCTCGGCCACCTTGCGTATCGATGCCGCGCTGCCCGCCGCCATCCACAGCGCCGGATGCGGCTTTTGCGCCGAGGGCGGTTCGACGATGATGTTTTCGAATTGCCAGAATTTCCCGCGATGCGAAAAGCGCTGCCGGGTGGTCCATGCCTTCACCATCACTTCCAGCGCTTCGTCAAAACGCGCCTCGGCCTCAGACTCGGGCACGCAAAAACCGGTGAATTCAGTGTAGCGGTAGCCCTTGCCGATACCGAGATCGAGCCGCCCGCCCGACAGCAAATCGAGCGTGGCCGCCTGCTCGGCCAGCAACACCGGGTTGTGCCACGGCAACACCATCACCGCCGTGCCCACGCGGATGTTTTTCGCGCGCGCGGCAAGCCAGGTCAGTAAATTCAACGTCGCCGAAATTTGCGCCCAGCCGGTGAAGTGGTGCTCCACGCAAAAGGTGCTGTGATAGCCCAGCGCATCGGCCTCGACGTTAAACTCGATGTAATCGTGAAAGCCTTGGCCCTCGATGCCGCTGGCGGCAGCGTGGTTTTGTGGGCCGCTGGCGGCAGCGTGGTTTGAGGTACCACCCGCTGCGGCGTTGGCTTGCGCGCCGCCGAACAGTCCGAATCTCATGTGCTTTCACCGCCGATTGTTATTGAATCTCGATTTTCTTCGCTTGCGCGATCTTTTTCCACTTGGCAATTTCGCCCGCCACATGGCCGGCGAATGCTTCCGGCGTACTCGGCACGACCGTGCCGCCCAAGTCGGTAAACCGTTTGCGAATGTCGGGTAACTCGAGCACCGCGCGCATTTCGCGGTTCAGGCGCGCGATAATCGCCGGCGGCGTCGCGCGCGGCGCGGCAAAGCCGGAGAACGAGGTGACTTCATACCCCGGCAAGGTTTGCGCCACCGTCGGCAGGTTGGGCAGTTGCGGCGAACGCTCGGCGGAAGTCACCGCCAGCGCGCGGATTTTGCCGCCCTGGATATGGGGGTAGGCGCCGGTCAAGGTGTCGAACACCACGTCGATGCGCCCGCTCATCAACTCCAGCAGGTGCTCGGCGCCGCCCTTGAACGGCACATGCGTGATGTCGATATTAGCCATGGCGTTAAACAGCTCCGTGCCCAAATGAAACACCGAGCCAATACCGACCGAGGCGTAATTCAATTTGCCCGGCGATTTTTTCGCCACCGCGATCAAATCGCTCACCGATTGCATCGGCGCATCGGGTTTGACCACCACCACGAACGGATAACTCACCGCGTTGGTGATGTACGCGAAATCGCGCAGCGCATCGTACGGCAGCTTTTTCATCACCGCCATTTGCGTGGTCACCGCGCCGCTGACCAGCAGCAGTGTGTAGCCATCGGGCGTCGCTTTCGCCACATAATCGGTGCCGATCAGGCTGCCCGCGCCGGGGCGGTTTTCGACGTTCACCTGTTGACCCAGACGCTCGGAGAGTTTTTGCGCCATTGCGCGCGCGATGATGTCGGTGTTGCCGCCGGGCGGAAAGCCGGTGACGATGCGCAGCGGGCGCACCGGATAGGCCTTGGCCGCGGCAACATCGCGCGCGGGCTGCGCGCCGAGCGCCTGCGTGCCGAACGCAACGACGCCGCCCAGGAAATACTGCAAGTATTTGATTTTATTCACTTTTTAATACTAACCGTCGGCCCGCGCGCCCGACAGTTTAATGATGCGAGCATATTTTTCGATCTCGCGCGCGATCAGCGCGACCATTTCGGCGGGCGTATTGCCCACCGGCTCGGCGCCTTCGCGCGTCATGAAGTTTTGAGATCTTGATGCTGCAGGCTTTTCACCGCTTCGGCGTGCACTTGATTGATGATGGCTTGCGGGGTGCCCGCGGGCGCCCAGTAGCCGAACCAGTTGTCGATGTCGAATCCGGGGAACAGCGAAGCCACCGTCGGCAATTCGGGAAACACCGATGATTTGCGTTCGGTGGAAACCGCCAACGCGCGCATTCTGCCGCTGACGACGTGCGGCCGCGCGCTGGTAACCGCGGGTGCGGCGACGGAGACCTCACCGCTCGCCAACGCCACCACCGTCGCGCCCGCGCCCTTGTACTGCACGTGAATAAACTTAACCCCCGCCAGCTGTTGCAGCAGCTCAAGCGCCAGATGGCCGGTGGTGCCGATGCCGTTGGTGCCGTAGACGATGGGGTCCTTGCGCGATTTTGCGAGCGCGATCAGCTCCTTCATGCTCTTCACCGGCACCGAGGGATGCACCACGAACAGCAACGGCGCCGACGCGACGGTGGTAATCGGCGCGAAATCCCGGCGCAAATCAAAGGGCAGCTTGGGATAGAGCGTGACGTTCACCGTCGCCGATGCACTGTTCATCAGCAGCGCGTAGCCGTCCGGCGGCGCCTTGGCGACGATTTCCGTGCCGATGTTGCCGCCCGCGCCGGCGCGGTTCTCCACCACCACCGGCTGGCCCCACGCCGCTTGAAAACGCGCGCCGGTGAGCCGGGCCAACACGTCGGTTGCGCCGCCGGGCACGAACGGCACGATAACGCGTATTGGCTTTTGCGGATAACTTTGCTGCGCGTGCGCGCTGGCGATGACCGTGATGCCGGCCAGCACCGCACCGGTTAGTTTAATGCCTTTGTTCACTACTTCTCCTCGAGTTGTTAGGGTTGATTAAGTCCGACAGGCTGCTACCGCGCCGCCCACCCCGGCAACTTGCGGCAGCGCTCCATCCACTTCAGGATGTTGGGGTAGGGCTCCAGCGCCACCTTCGCCTCCGGCGCGGTTTCAATATACGCAAAACACGCGGGCTCGGCGATCGTCGGCCGATCGAGCGCAAGCCATTCGTGTTTGCCCAGTTGCGCTTCGCATACATCGAGCGCGACTTTGCCGAAGTTTTGCCCGTCTTCGAGCGAGCCCAGCGTCCAGCGCCCCTGCAGCACACCGCGGCGAGCGTATTGCAGACCGCATTGAATCTCGGTCGCGGCCAGCGCGATCCACTGCATCACTTCCGCCAGGCCCGCCGCATCGGTGGGCAGCCACTGCTCACCGCCATATTTGCGCGCGATATACACCAAACACGCGGCGGAATCCCAAATCACCTGGCCGTTGTCTTCGATCGCCGGGACTTCGCCGCGCGGATTGATTTTTAAAAACGCAGCACCCTTGTGTTCGCGATTTTTAAGATCGATGATCACCACCTCGTGCGGCACTTTGAGCAAGCCCAACAAAATGCGCAGCTTGTATGAATTGCCCGACACTGTGCCTAAATACGCTTTCATATATATCTCCGTAAGCATTTGATTTTATTGATTTTTTTATGCAGCACATAAAAACGGCAAGGCCTCGCCGATCGAGGTGTTTAACACCACATCGGCAATGCCGTCGAACTGCGTGGCTTGCGCGTTGAGTATGACGAGCTTCGCGCCCGCGCGCTTGGCCAGCGGCACCGCGCCCGCCACCGGGTACACCTGCAGCGTGCTGCCGATGGCGAGCAACACATCGCATTCTTGCGCCACTTCCATCGCGCGGTCGATCACTTCGGGGATCAACGCCTGGCCGAAGGAAATGGTATCGGTTTTCAGAATGCCACCGCACTTGTGACACCCCGGGTCTTGCTCGCCGGCGCGCACGCGCTCGATCACCACTTGTATATCGTCACGCCAGCCGCAGGACATGCACATCGCACGGCGCATGGTGCCGTGAACCTCGATCACCTTTTCTTGCGGGATGCCCGACATCACGTGCAGCCCGTCGGTGTTTTGCGTGATCAGCGCGTGCAGCTTGCCGCGTTTTTCAAGTTCGACCAGCGCCAGATGGCCGGTGTTGGGCTTGGCTTTCCACGCCGGGCTATCGAGCCGACTTAGCCACGCGAGCTTGCGCACTTGCGGATCGGCCATGTAGTAGCGGATATCCGACATGCGCTCGGCCAGCGGATTTTTGGTCCACACGCCCTGCGGCCCGCGAAAATCCGGAATGCCCGAATCGGTGGATATGCCCGCGCCGGTTAACGCCACCACGCGTTTGGCATCGGCGATGTAGTTGCGGACTTTGTCGAGAGGCGTTGCAGCCATATCGGTAGGATGGGTGCAACCCATCAACTTTATGTTGTGCAAGCGTGATTGTCGCACAGCTTCACATTCGCTATGCTCTGCGCCTGCATTCGAACATTCCCGCGGTTACGCCCTAACTTCGCGCCTCAGGAGAACCCCAAAAATGGCAGCCCAAGACAAGGCCGCAATTCTGGCCGCATTGCCCGTACGCCCCGATGAAAACCCGCACGCCGTCACCATCGGCGGTTTTTACCGGCGCTGGTTTAATCTGGTCGACGATCTGCAAGCACTGATCGACACCGTCGCCCATATCAACAGCACGGAAGACGAAGAATGGGTGCCCGCATGGAGCGCGGTGGCCGAACGCTTCGAGAAAAAAGCCGATGAAGCGCTGGCGCGCGGCAACCGTGCCGAGGCGCGCAAAAATTATCTCGAAGCGAAAACGTTTTATTCCATCGCGCGTTTTCCCGCGCCGTATCATGGTGGCTCCAACATCTGCCCGCCGCAGATGAGCGACATCAAGGCGCGCTCGTATCAGCGTTATCTTGATTGCTTTCACAAAGCCACCGCGCTGCGCGACGAGCCGCAGATCGAGCTGCGCATCAAGCGCGACGGCAAGGAAGCCGTCGGTTATCTGCGGCTCCCCAAAGGCGTGTCGGCGAAAAACAAAGTGCCCGCGGTGCTGGTGATGTGCGGCGGCGACATGTACAAGGAAGACCGCGAAAAATACGCCGAGGGCGCCAACCGCGAAGGGCTCGCCGCGCTGGTGGTCGATGCGCCGGGTACTGGGCAAACCACGTTCGAACACAACGCCAACGCCATCATCGCGTGGAAAGCCGCGCTCGACGCGCTGCAAGCTCGCCCCGAAATCGACGGCAATCGCTTGGGCGCGTTTGGCGTGTCACGCGGCGGTTTATGGGTGATGCGCTTAGGCGCCCTGGATAACCGCGTTAAGGGCTTGATCTCCTGCGCCCCCGGCGGCGTGGGCTATTGGGGCACGCCCGAAGAGCGCGAAGCGCAACGCAACGCCGCGTTCGAGCGCAGCAGAACCAACTGGTTCGGCCCGCGCGGCACCAAACCCGAACCGAAGATGCTGAGCGAGGAAGAACAGCGCAAGGAATTCTTGCGGTGGTCGCTCAAAGACAACGGCCTGCTGGATAACCTCACCATGCCGATGTTTTTGGTCAACGGCAAAGTCGATCACTTAACGCCGATCGGCAACCTCTACATGGCACTCGAATCCGGCCCACCCGCCGGCCGCGTGGCGCGCGTGTATCCAGACGACGGCCACATCGCCGCGCGCAACGAGCGTGAGTGGGGGCCGGCGGCATGGAAGTGGCTCGCGGGCGTGTTGAAAGAGGGCATGAAGCCGGCGGCGCCGGCGAAACCAGCAAAGGCGGCAAAGCGTGCCGCTGCCTCAAAAGCGGCGGGCAAGTCACGCCGTACGGTCAAAAAAGTGACGAAGAAAAAAACCGTCGAAAAGGCCAGCAAAAAAGCCACCAAGAAATAGCGGCATCCAGCGCGCGCTGCCCACCGTTCACCGATTGATGACTGCGGTAAACATGTCGACGACCGCTATAAATCCTCAGGCCAGCGCCGCGAGGTATGCAGCACGCGCAGGATTTCGATGTCGTTATCGCGCACGCGATAGGGAATGACATACGGCAAGCCGCTAATCACGAGTTCGCGCGTACCGATCACGCGGCCAGGGCGGCCGATCGCAGCATGCCGCGTCAACGCCCTTTCGGTCTGATCGATCAGTTCCAGCACGACCCGCGCCGCCGCGGCCGGACTATCCTGACCGATGTAGGCAGCGATGTGGCCGAGGTCTTGCTCAGCGAGCTTTGTCCATCGCAGCCGCAAGCTTTTTCTCCCATTTGGCTTTCAGCTTGGCGTGGTCTATAAACTGCCCGCGGTCGGCCTGCTGCACGCCTTTGCCAATGGCTGCGATTTGCCACTCATTCACTTCGATAAACTGCCGCACCGCATCCGCCGCCAACGCGGCGCGGCTACGCTCGGTGGCTTTGGCCAGCTTGTCAAGCCGCTTGCGAGTTAAAACGTCAAGCCGAAGTGTCACCGGTTCACTCATGCGTGCCTCCTGTATACAAAGTATACAAATATTACCACAGGCGACCGATCATCGCCGCGGTTACTTCACCCGCCGCAATTTCTGCAACGAACGCAAATTCGCCGGTATCGGCTCATCCGGGTGCGTGGTCGGCCAGTCGGTGAAGCTCACTTCGCCGACGTAAATATCGCCGTGCGAATCCAGCGCCACGCCGTGCGGCGCGATGAATTTGCCGGCGACGTTGCCGGGGCCGTCTTGCCCGCCCAAGCGCTGGATCACCTTGCCGTGTTTATCGACGATGGTGATGCGCGGGCCGATGCCGGGGTGATTGCGATTGACACGCGCGCCGGAACCCAACTCGCCGATGACAAACGTCGGTTGCGCGCCGCTAACACCAATAGCGCCGCGGTTGCAAAACAAGCCGCACGGCCGATGCATGTTGTTCCACTGCGCCTCAAACTTGCCGTTGCCGTCGAACACTTGCACGCGATAGTTTTCGCGGTCGGCGACATACACCCAGCCATCGCGGTCGGTGACGATGTTGTGCACGATGTTGAACTGCCCCGGGTCGGTGCCCGGCTCGCCCCACGAAAATAGATATTTGCCATCGGGCGCATACTTGTGGACCTTGGCGTTGCCGTAACCATCGGACACATAAATTTCGCCCTTGGGCGACAGCGCCGTATGCGTGCAGCGGTGAAACGGCAGCCCACTCATGTAGGGCTGCGGCTGGCCCGGCGTGCCGAGTTCGAGCTGCACTTTGCCCATGGTGTCGGTCTTGCGCACCACATGACCGCCGTCGTCGGTGAGATACAGCGTGTCGTCGACATCGATGAACAAACCATGCGCGCGCGGATACTGGCCTTCGCCCCAGGAGCGCAAAAAATTGCCGTCGCGGTCGAACACCATCATTGGATGCTCGCCGCGGTTGAACACATACACTTGATCGTTGCTGTCACATGCTACCGCGCCCACGTCCTTGAAGCTCCAGCCCGGCGGCAGCTTGGCCCAGTTGTCGATGACTTCGTAACGGTGTTCGCCGGCACCTAAGATGACTGACATGATGTGCACTCCCTGATGAACGGTCACGAGTATCGAACATTACCGCAACTAGCGCTGGTGCGAAAACGCGCAATACCAGCGGTCGACGCGCGGCCGTGCCACGGGTTACCCAAGGTGTTCGATACCGCCAGCACGCGCGGGTGGATGCCCTCGGTGACAAACGCGGGGATCACCGCGCGGCCCAACACTTGGCCGCCGCCTTTTATCATGTGCCCGTAGGGCCGATAGGTGGTGATCCCCACCAGATCACCGCTGCGGATGCCGTGGCGGGCCGCGGTGTCGCTGTGTATCCACATCGGGTTGTGGTGCACGATTTCGCTTAAATACTTTTGCGATTGCGTGCGGCCCTGCGTGTGCACGTTCCACTTGAAGGTGATCAAGTGCAACTGATCGGGCTTCATGTTGGCGATCGACGGCACCGGGAAATACTCAGGTATACCGTTTTGGAAATCCTCTGTGAAGCCCGTCTGCTTGGCCGCGTCCTCGATATCCGGGTGATACACCGAGAATTTGCGTGAGGGCGTGGCGAACCCGCGTTTAGGCTTGCCGTCGATTTGGATGCCCACCGCCGTTTCTCGCCCATCGGCGGCTTTGCGGTAAATGATCTGCGTCGCCTCATCCACGCGCGTGCCTTTCACTTCCGCGGCACTCAAGTCCCAATTGTATAGTTCGTAGTACTTGGGCTTGGACATATCCTGCCACACGCCGGTTTTCTGCATGTACTCGAAGCCGTCTTCCTTGACGCGCTTGGTCAGCGCCGCACAACGCTGGCGTATCCAATCCTCGTGATCCTTGAACTGGAAATACTTTGCCGTCTCCGGTCCGATACGCTTGGCGACGTCGATCATGGTATCGACAAAGCTTTTGCACTCGCCAGGCGGCGGCACAATCGGCTGACGCAGCGTCACGTAATCGCGCAGCGCCATGTTGTTGCGGGTGTCAAAGCCCCAGCGCTCCATGTAGCTGGCATCGGGCAAAATCATGTCTGCCCAGTGCGCCTGCTCGGAGTAAACGATGTCGGAGCACGCGTGAAACGGCACCAGCTTTTCGTCCGACAACACATCCACCGTCAACTTGCGCCCCTCGGGCCGGGTCTGCGGCGAAGCCACGGTGTAGGACAAAAACACCTGAATTTTGCCGCGGCCTTCCTTGATGTATTGATAGACAATCTCGCCCACCTTCATGCGCTGCCATTTGTTGGCGAGCGGCCCTTCGGGCGGGTTCTCGATTTCACTGCGCGCCTTGGCCGCCGGCGGACGCGGCTGCGGCTGCGGGAACACCGTCTGCGGCACGCGCGTGGGCTCGAAGGTGTAGCAGTAACCGCCAACCTTGCCGATGCTGCCGACGATTGCGTTTAACAAGATCACCGCGCGGTCGTTGTTAAAACCGTTGTAGTGCGCCCCTGAACCGCGATTGGTGAACGCCACCGCGGCGGGTGCTGCCGCCGCGAACTCCAACGCCACGCGCCGTATGTCCGCGGCTTTGATGCCGGAGACTTGCTCGGCCCACTCCGGCGTGTAACGCGAAATCCACGCTTTCAAATCCGCGGCGTTGACGTTGCTCCAGGTGTCGAGCCATTTCGCGTCGTGTTTATTGGCCATCATGATGGCGTTGCCCATCGCCAGCGCGATCGCGCCGTCGCTGCCCGGCGTGGGGCAAAACCATTCGTCGGCGCGGCCCGCGGTGTTCGACAAGCGCACGTCGAAGTACACGAACTTCTCGCCATTGTCGTAACGCCCACGAATAATGCGTTTGCACGCATGAATCGCGCCTTGGTGCGCCTCGTAGACGTTGGCGCCGAAATCGAGGATATATTTGCTGCGCTCGAAATCACCCGACTCCCAATCGGTTTCACCCAGGCTCACGTAATTCGACGCACGCTTATTCGAGGAACACAGCACGCGGTGATTAAACAGCGAGGGCGAGCCGATGGCGTTTAAAAAGCGCCCCATTTCCTCGCCGATACGCGAACGGCCGATCTGGATCGCCACCTCCTCGGGCTTACCGTCGTCGATGGCCTTGCGGATGCGGCGCGCGATTTCATTGTGCGCTTCATCCCAGGTGATGCGCTGCCATTTACCTTCGCCGCGTTTGCCCACGCGCTTTAACGGGAACAGCAGCCGCTTCGGGTAATTGTTGATAGTCGGCCCGCTTTGCCCCTTGGCGCACAACGATTTGCCGTTGTTGGGGTCGAGCGGGTTGCCGCCGACTTTGACCAACTTGCCGTCGATGACATAGCCCTCGATGCCGCACACCGTCGAGCAGTTCAAGCACACGCTTTTTACGATTTTGGCCTTGGTGTAATCGTTTTTGAGACGCCCCTTGCCGTTGGCACGGCGCACCGCTTTGCGCTGGCCGATGAGTTCGGTTTTCTTCTAACCGAAGAACTGCGCGTTGGCGTCGTTGGGCGCGAGCAATATGGTTTTGCCCAGCGCGAGCGTGGACAGCGCGCCGAAACCGCGCTTAATAAATTGGCGACGTTTTATGCTTTACCTCCCGTGCCTACGCCACCAGGGTTGGGCTTGTACCCCACCGTGTTTTTCGCCGGCTCCACCTTCGCCCACATCACGCGCCGGCGCCGCGGGAACTCTCCTTGCAACTGCGCCCAGGTTTCGATTTCATACGAATACGGATCGTGCACGCGGCCCTTGGGAATTTTTTCTCCATCGCCTTTTCGTGCCCTTTGTAGGCGACCGACGGCTTGGTTTTTTCCTCGGGTTTTAGCACCGCGGTTTTGGCGCCGTGCTTGGCCATGAAGCGCGAATACGGCGATTGCGGATCGTTGGCGTCGCCGAAGTGAAACACTTCCGCCGGGCAGGTTTCGACACACGCCGGCTCCAGCTCCACGCTCAAGCGCTGCGAACAGAAATCGCATTTGTCGGCCACGTCGTTGTTATCGCAGCCGATCGCCGCGTACGGGCAGCGGTTTCGCAACTGCCGTCGTGATCGCATTTGTCCGGATCGATGCGCACAATGCCATCGGCCAAGCGGTTGATCGCCTTGGTCGGACACGGTTTCAAGCACGGCGCGTCTTCGCACTGCATGCACAGTGTGGGCAGAAACGCGCGTTTGACGTTGGGGAATTTGCCGTGCTCCCAGTGATAAACCTTGGTGCGAAAACGGCCGAGCGGCACATTGTTTTCGACTTTGCAGGCGACGGAACAGGCGTGGCAGCCGATGCAGCGCTCGACATCGAGCGCCATTTTCCAGCGGGGTGGCTGGCCGGTGGCGGGGTTAACAGTGACGGGCTCGCCGATGGCGGGTGAAAGCAGTTTCAGGCTATCGGTCATCGTTGCTTCCTTTGAACATTTGTGCGAGGGTTTTGGCGACATTCGCACAGCCATTGCAAACCACGCGGCGCGTACGGGACGGGCTGGGTATCAACATGATGATGTCCTTAGTCTTGGGTATTGCGCTCGTGCGATTGCACGAGCATCACAATTCCGAAACACAACACTGTGACTGTCGATCAAAAATTTCCGCGCGAATCGTTTTGTGTGTGGTGCAATGGGTGAGCCGTGGTACGCTGCGCGTGTTGAGTATTTTCACGCGAACGATTCCGCGCCAGCATTTTTCCGCCGAGGTTCGTCAACCAATCGCTATAAAAATATTGAATAAAATCAAATACTTAAGTTTATTCACTGCACTGGGGCTGAGCGTACTACTGGCGCTCGTCAACTTCGCCGCGCACGCTCAACCACGACCGCTCTTCGCGCATCCAATGCACGCGCCGTATCCCGGCGGTGTTGCGGTGGTCAAGCTCGGCGAAGCCGATTCGCAAGTCGCAAGCGTGACGTTCAACGACAAACGCGTGCTCACGCTGCGCACATCTGAAGGTTTTTATGCGTTGGTGGGTATTGCGCTCGATGCCACGCCCGGCCCGCACAAACTGCACGGCGTGGTCGAGAATGGCGGCATCAAGCTAGACTTCACCACCGCGTTCGAGGTCAAAGCCAAGGCATATCCCGCGCAGCACCTGAAAATCAATCCACGTTTTTTGCAGCCCTCGAAAACCGATCAGGAGCGCATCGAACGCGAAGTGCCGATCATCGTCAAGGCCCGCGAACACTGGAGCGATGCCGCGCCGGCCACACTCACGCTCGATCTGCCATCGGTGGGGCGACTGTCGGCGCGCTTTGGACTGCGCCGCGTGTTAAACGGCCAGGAGCGCGCGCCGCATGCCGGGCTCGACGTGGCGGTGCCCACCGGCGCGCCGGTGCGCGCGGCGGCGGCGGGCCGCGTGGTCCACATCGGCGATTTTTTTTACGCCGGACAATCGGTGTTTGTCGACCATGGCCAGGGCTTCATCACCGTCTACATACACCTAAGCCGCATCGACGTCAGAGAGGGTGAAATCGTCGAGCGCGGCGCACTGCTGGGCGCGGTGGGCGCAACCGGGCTGGTCACCGGGCCGCATCTGCATTGGGGTGTGTTACTGAATGGCACGTACGTGGATCCGGAATTGTTTTTGCGCCGCTAGCGCGCTAGCATCGCGCTCGACGCGAACGGAACTGGAAGCGAATTGCGAAACTTGCCGTTGCGCGCCATGTCAAAATTTGATTGCGGCTCGCCTCGCCGCTGCTATTCGCCGACAAACCGTCGGCAAACCGTCGAATTACCACCGTTAATCCCGAATGTTTGCCGCGCGCGATAAATCGCGCTGCGTCTGACGTTCAGCCTCGCCCGGTCCAGTTTTTCTACCGGTTGAGCTCTAAATTCCTCAATTGGCGACGCCCGCGGAGACCTTTGCATGAAGTTGTCATTACGTTTTGTCTTGCCGCTGCTGTTGGTGCTGGCGGGCGTCGCCTACGCGGTGATCCCGCTGGTGGACCAATTAACGCTGCGCTGGTTTGTGCGCGATCTGGAGCATCGCGTCGGGCTCATCGTCAACGCCGTGCAAGATCCGCTCAAGGATGAGCTCGAAGCAGGCCGCGAAACCAGAATCGTCGATTTTTTTAATCGCATCACGCAAGACGAACGGCTTTACGCCGTGGGCTACTGCGCCGTGAAGGACGGCGCGCCGCTCGCCAGCCGCTGGCTGCCGCCGGAAATCCGCTGTGGTCAACTCGATCGATGGGGCGATGGCGCCGCTGCATTGCTGCCACGCAGTGAAGGGCCGCTGCACGTCGCGGTGCGGCCCCTGACCAGCGAAACCCTGCCCGGCGGCACGCTGGTGCTGGTGCATGACATGAGTTTTGTCACGCGGCGCATTGAAGAAACCAAGCGCTACATCTTTTTCTTTTTCATGGGCCTGGCGGCGGTGATTTCACTGATCACTGTCGTCGTCGCGCAACTCTCCTGGCGCGGATGGATGGCGAGCATGCGCGCCCTGCTGCACGGACCGACACTTTCGCTACGGCCACGCGGCGAAGCGGTGAGCCAAGGCCCACGCGAACTGCGGCCGATCGCGCGCGATTTGCACCGACTGGTGAGCGAGCTCGAGGCGCAAACCCACGCGCGCGATGCCGCGCAAATCAACTGGACACCCGAAACCCTGCGCGGCATCCTGCGCGGCGATTTGCGCGGTGAAGACGTGATCGTGATTTCCAACCGCGAACCGTACATTCATCAGCGCCGCGGCGAGGGCATCGAGGTGCAGCGCCCGGCGAGCGGCCTGGTGACCGCGCTCGAACCCATCATGCGCGCGGTTTCCGGCACCTGGATCGCGCACGGCAGCGGCTCGGCCGATCGCGAGGTGGTCGACGCCAATGACCGCGTCGCCGTGCCGCCGGAGAAACCCTCATATCAGATTCGCCGTGTGTGGCTCAGCGCCGAGGAAGAAGCGGGCTACTACTACGGTTTTTCCAACGAGGGTATCTGGCCGCTGTGTCACATAGCGCACGTGCGGCCGACGTTTCGTTTAAGCGATTGGACGCATTACGTGGCGGTCAACCGCAAGTTCGCGCAAGCCGCGGTGGCGGAAGCCAAAACCAAAGACCCCATCGTGCTGATGCAGGATTATCATTTCGCCTTGCTGCCGCAAATGATCCGCGAGCTCTTGCCCGATGCAACCATCATCATGTTCTGGCACATCCCCTGGCCCAACCCCGAATCATTTTCGATTTGCCCGTGGCGCGATGAAGTCATCACCGGCTTGCTCGGCAGCAGTATACTGGGCTTTCACACGCAGTCGCATTGCAATAATTTCGTCGATACCGTGGATCGTTTTCTCGAAGCGCGCGTGGATCGTGAGGCGTTTACCGTGTCGCTTGGCGGCAAACTCACCGCGGTGCGCCGCTACCCGATTTCGGTGGCGTGGCCGCCGGCGCCGGAAATGCTGCAAAAGCCGGTGGCCGATTGCCGCGACGCCATCCGCCGCCTCAATCATCTGCCGCCGGCGCACAAAATCGGCGTGGGCATCGAGCGGCTGGATTACACCAAAGGCATCATCGAGCGCTTTCGCGCGATTGAGCGTTTGCTGGAACTCAATCCGGAATGGATCGGGCGTTTCACCTTCGTGCAAATCGCCGCGCCCTCGCGCACCGGCATCGAGGAATACCAGCATCACGGAGCGCAGGTACGCGCCACCGCGCAGCGCATCAACGAACGTTTCACCCAGGCCACGACGGGCGAGCCCGCCCCGATTGCGCCGATCCTGCTGCGCGTCGAACACCACGAGCCGCGCGAGGTCTACGAATATTTCCGCGCGGCCGAACTGTGCTTCGTCAGCAGCCTGCACGACGGCATGAACCCGGTGGCCAAGGAATTTGTCGCCTCGCGCGACGACCACCTGGGGGTGCTGCTGCTGTCGCAGTTCACCGGCGCCGCGCGCGAGCTGCCCGAAGCATTGATCGTCAACCCCTACGACACCGACCAATGCGCCGGCGCGCTGCATCTGGCGCTCACCATGCCGCTGCAGGAACAACGCGACCGCATGCGGCTGATGCGCGGGCTGATCGCCGAATTCAACGTCTATCGCTGGGCGGGCCGCATGCTGCTCGATGCCGCGGCCATGCGCCGCCGCGGGCGCGTGCTGGAAAAAACCAGCCGTGATAACAACGGCAACGGCGCCGATGGCCCAGGGTGAGGCAGCGCTGCCGCCGGCAAGCGTTAAGTGGGCGTATTTTCTCGACGTCGACGGCACCTTGATCGATATCGCCGACACGCCCGACGCGGCGCAGGTCGACGCGGCCTTGCTCGATTTGATCGCGCGGCTGCATCAGGCAAGCGGCGGCGCCATCGCCTTGGTGAGCGGGCGCGCGCTGTCGGACTTGGATCGGCGCCTGGGCGCGCTGCGCGTGCCGCTCGCCGGACAACACGGTCTGGAACGGCGCGACGCCGCCGGCCGGCTGTGGATACACGCCGCGCCCCCCGAGGCCAAGTTCGCCATTAAAGCAGCGCTGGCACCGGTGCTCGAACGCCATGCCGGGTTGCTGCTGGAAGACAAGGGCTTGACGCTCGCGCTGCATTATCGACTGGCGCCGCAGCTTGAAGCATACGCGCGGCAACTGATGCAACAACTCGCCGCCGGCGCGGGCACCGCGCTGCAAGTGCAACACGGCAAGTGCGTGGCCGAAGTCAAACCCGCGGGCATCGACAAAGGCACCGCGGTCACCGAATATCTGGCCGAATCGCCGTTCAAGGGGCGGCGCGCGGTGTTCATCGGCGACGACTTGAGCGACGAACACGGCTTTGCCGAAGTCAACAAATCCGATGGCATTTCCATTAAAGTGGGCGCGGGCGCGAGTTGCGCCCGCTTTCGCCTGCCCGACGTGGCGGCGGTGCGGCGCTGGTTAAAGGGCGCGCTTGATCACGCGCGGCCCATCCGCGCGAAGAGGAATCGATGAAAACGCTCGATCTGGCCTTGATCGGTAACTGCACCGTGGGCGCGCTGGTGGATGCGCGCGCCACCATCACGTGGGCTTGTTTTCCGCGCTTTGACGGTGACCCGGTATTTTGCTCGCTGCTGAAGGACCAGGACGACCATGGTTTTTTCGCCATTGATCTCATCGATTGCGAGCGCAGCGAACAACGCTATCTCGAAAACACCGCTACGCTGGTAACGTGTTTGTACGATCGCCACGGCGGAGCCCTGGAAATCACCGACTTTGCGCCGCGTTTTGGCCAATACGGGCGCTTGTTCCGGCCGATGATGTTGGTGCGGCGCGTGCGGCGTGTCAGCGGCAGTCCGCGCTTGACGATACGGCTGCGCCCGGCGTGTAACAACGGCGCCGCGCGCCCGGAAGTCACCTGGGGCAGCAACCACATTCGTTATGTCGCGCCGGCGATGACGTTGCGGCTCACCACCGATGCCTCGCTCACCGCGATTTTGCAGGAGACACCGTTTTACCTGGATGACGCAATAACGCTACTGTTGGGTCCCGACGAAACCGTGCAAGGCTCGGTGGCCGAAACCGGGCGCCATTTTCTGGGCGAAACCACGCAATACTGGCGCGAATGGGTGCGCGTGTTGGCGATCCCCTTCGAGTGGCAAGAAGCGGTGATTCGCGCCACCATCACGCTCAAACTCAACACCTATGACGATACCGGCGCCATCGTCGCGGCGATGACCACGTCGATCCCCGAGGCGCGCGGCAGCGGCCGCAACTGGGACTATCGATATTGCTGGCTGCGCGACGGTTACTTCGTGGTCAACGCGTTAAACCGCTTGGGCGCCACCCGCACTTTGCAGCGTTACTTGAACTACATCACCAACATCGCGGCGGGCGCCGATTACGGCCCGCTGCAGCCGGTCTACGGCATCGACGGCCGCGCCGAACTGACCGAGTGCGAAGTGCCGGCGCTGCCGGGTTATCGCGGCATGGGGCCGGTACGTATCGGCAACCTGGCGTACCGCCAAGTGCAGCACGATGTGTATGGCTCGGCGATCCTCGCCGCGACCCATATTTTTTTCGACCAGCGCCTGGCGCGGCGCGGCGATGAGGCGCTGTTTCACCGGCTCGAGCCGCTGGGCGAACAAGCCAGGCGCTGTCACGATCAACCCGACGCCGGGCTGTGGGAACTGCGCGGCAGCGCGCGCGTGCACACCTTTTCATCGGTGATGTGCTGGGC
>Ga0194132_10007010_pt1 | contig 17074 bp, 14 predicted proteins | sample TA2KigOf80mmetaG_FD_148612 | JGI IMG/M metagenome (GOLD analysis project Ga0194132, IMG submission 148612) | Freshwater microbial communities from Lake Tanganyika, Tanzania - TA2015054 Kigoma Offshore 80m | ecosystem: Environmental > Aquatic > Freshwater > Lake | place: Tanzania: Lake...
TTCGAGGTCGCGTAGAATATGACGTTCTCGGGCCGGCCCTCGATGCCGCCCTCGAGCACGGCCTTCAAGGACTTGTAGGTCGAGTCCTCGGACTCGAACGAGAGATCGTCGCAGAACAACAGGAACCGCCGCCGCTCGGTGCGAAGCCGCTTCAGGAGGCGGGGCAGCGAGGAAATATCCTCGCGGTGGATTTCGACCAGCGCGAGGCTCTTCGGTAGCTCGCGGGCGATCTCGGCGTGCACGGCTTTGATCAGCGAGCTTTTGCCGGCGCCGCGCGCGCCCCACAACAGCGCGTTGTTGGCGGGGAGACCTCTGGCGAAGCGGCGGGTGTTGTCGAGCAGGATGTCGCGGACGCGCTCGATCCCGATCAGCAAGTCGAGCGCGACCCGGTTGACGTGCGCGACCGCTTCGAGTTCGCCCGAGTCGGCATGCCACACGAACGCGTCGCTCGCGTCGATATCGGCGGTGATGGCGGCGCGCGGGGTGCGCGCTTCGAGCGCAGCAGCGATCCGAGCGAGCAGCGGCTTGAGGTCGCTGGCCGCGGCCGGTGCGGACTTGGACCTAGACTTGAGCGTGGGGTGTTTCTTGGCGGAGCGGGCCACGGGTTTCGACCTGTGCTGGTCGCCGGCTAGGCGGAACGATCCCGGCGCCGGCGGCGCGGAGTCCTAGGCGCAAACGCGCCGAGCGTCAACGCAAGCGCACCGGGGCCCGGGCGCAGCGTGCGCGGCGGGCGCGCTGCTTGCAAACCGGGGCCCGCCCGGTATAGTCGCGGCGTTTCCGTTCCAGCGATCAAGAGGTAGCCGATGTTTGTCTCGCCGGCATACGCGCAGGCGGCCGGGGGTACCGGCGGCTTCGACTACATGTCGATTCTGCCGCTCGTACTCATCTTCGTCGTCTTTTATTTCTTGTTGATCAGGCCGCAGCAGAAAAAGCAAAAAGCGCACCGCGAAATGATCGGTGCGGTCAAGCGCGGCGACAACGTCCTGACCTCGGGCGGACTCTATGGCCGCGTCACCAAGGTGATCGACGACACCAGGCTCCAGGTCGAAATCGCCGACAATGTCCGCGTCCACGTCTCGCGCGCGATGATCGCCGACGTGCTCTACAAGACCGAGCCGGTCAAGGAAACGCGCGATCGCAAGAACGACAACGACGACAAGAAGAATACCGCGCCGGAGCCCGGCTCGGGCGGCGGCGGCAAGGAATAGACCGACGCGGCGCCGGCAGGAACGGCGGGCATGATCTACTTCGCGCAATGGAAGGTGTGGCTGATCGCCGCGGTGATCGTGCTCGGCGTCGTGTTCGCCCTGCCGAACGCGTTTCCCGCCAAGTCGGTCGAAGGTCTGCCCAATTGGGTTCCGAGCCGGCAGCTCAATTTGGGGCTCGACCTGCAGGGCGGATCGCATCTGCTGCTCGAAGTCGAGACCGAGGCGCTGGTGCGCGAGCGGCTCGAAAACCTGGTCGACGCCGTTCGCCAGACCCTGCGCCGGGACCAGATCGGTTACACCGGATTGGGCGCGGCCGGCCGTCAGGTCACGCTCAAGCTCCGCGACCTGCCGCAGCTCGACAAGGCGCGCGATCTCCTGCGCGGCCTCGCCACGCCGATCGCCGGGGTCGGCGCGCAGTTGGGAGCGATCTTGGGCGGCGGCGGCCCCGATATCGAAGTCGAGACCGCGCCCGACGGCACGATCACGCTCAAGCTCACCGAGGCCGCCGTGCTCGAGGCGCGCCGCAAGGCGATCCAGCAGTCGATCGAGATCGTCCGGCGCCGCATCGACGAGACCGGCGTGCGCGAGCCGACCATTCAGCAGCAAGGCGCCGAGCGGATCCTGGTACAACTCCCCGGCCTCGACGACCCCGACCGGGTCAAGCGGTTGTTGGGCCGCACCGCCAAGATGGTATTTCGCCTGGTCGACGCGACGGTTTCGGTCGAGGAAGCGCGCGCCGGGCGGCTGCCGCCGGGCTCGGACCTGCTCGATTCGACCGAGAACGATTCCGCCGGCCGGCCGCTTCAGTACGTGGTCCGCAAGCAAGTCATGGTCTCGGGTGAAAGCCTGGTCGACGCACAGCCCTCGTTCGATCAGCGCACCAACGAACCAGTGGTGTCGTTTCGCTTCGATTCGGTCGGCGCCAAGCGCTTCGGCGAGGTGACCCAGCAGAATGTCGGCCGGCCGTTCGCCATCGTCCTCGACGGCAAGGTGATCAGCGCACCGGTGATCCGCGAGCCGATCCTGGGCGGCAGCGGCCAAATCAGCGGCCGCTTCACCGTCCAGGGCGCCAACGATCTGGCGGTGCTGCTGCGCGCCGGTGCGCTGCCGGCGCCGCTCAAGATCATCGAGGAACGGACGGTCGGACCGGAGCTCGGCTCGGACTCGATCCGCGCCGGCACCATCGCGGCGTTCGTCGCGGTCATCGCCGTGATCGCTTTCATGTTCCTGTCCTACGGGCCGTTCGCGGCGACCGCAAACATTGCGCTGGCGGTCAACATGGTGTTGCTGGCGGCGGCGATGACGCTCCTACAGGCGACGCTCACGCTCCCCGGTATCGCCGGAATCGTGCTCACGGTCGGCATGGCGGTCGATGCCAACGTCTTGATATTCGAACGCATCCGCGAAGAAGTGCGCGCCGGCAAAACTCCGTTCAACGCGGTCGAAGCCGGCTACAAACGCGCCTTCGTCACCATCCTCGACTCGAACCTCACCACCGTCATTGCCGCGATTCTGCTCTACCAGTTCGGCTCCGGTCCGGTGCGCGGCTTCGCGGTCACGCTGACGATCGGAATCATCGCCTCGATGTTCACCGCGATCACGCTCTCCCGCCTGATGCTGGTGTCGTGGATGCGATGGGCGCGTCCGACAACGATCGCGATCTAAGGGAGGAACGGCATGGCGTTCCGCCTTCGGCTCGTCCCGACCAAGACCAAGATCCGATTCACCCGGTTTCGGACGCTCGCCGTCTCGATCTCGTCGATGCTGAACGCGGCCGCGATCGTGCTGGTGTTCACAGTCGGCCTCAACTTCGGCGTCGACTTCGCCGGGGGCCTCATGATCGACGTCAAGACGCCCAAGCCCGCCGACCTCGGCGTCATGCGCACGGCGCTGGGTGAGCTCAATCTCGGCGAGGTCGCGCTCCAGGAGTTCGGCGCCTCCGACAACGTGCTGATCCGGATCGAGGCCTCCGCCACCGACGAAGCGGCGCGCGAAAAGATCCTGATTCAGGTGCGCGACGCGCTCAACAAGGCGGTGGGGCCGGGCGTCGTCGAACGCCGGGTCGAGTTCGTCGGACCCAAGGTTTCGGGCGAGCTGATCGAAGGCAGCGCGATCGCGCTGATCCTCGCGATGATCGCGATCGCGGTTTATGTCTGGTTCCGATTCGAATGGCAGTTCGGAATCGGCGGCGTCATTGCGCTGCTCCACGACGCGATCACGACGATCGGGCTCTTTGCCGTAACCGGCATGGAGTTCAACCTGACCACCGTTGCCGCGGTACTGACGATCATCGGCTTCTCGATCAACGACACCGTCGTCATCTACGACCGCATCCGCGAGAACATGCGCAAGTACAAGGTGATGCCGATCGACGAGCTGATCGACCTCTCGATCAACGAGACGCTTTCGCGCACGGTGATGACGGTTTCGACCGTGGTGTTGACGTTGCTGGCGCTGCTCGTTTTCGGGGGCGAGGTGATCCGCGGCTTTGCCATCGCGATGCTGTGGGGCGCGTTCGTCGGTACTTACTCCTCGATCTACGTCGCCGCGCCGATCCTGGTCTACGGCGGGCTCAAGGTGCGCGGCCGAGAAGGTGCCGACGGCGACCAGGCCGGCGCCAAGCCCGCCACGCCCTAGGGGGCGGTTCCGTTGCGCCTTTCCGCGGCAACGCCCGGGCGCCAGTACATCCAAAGCTACGGCGGCGGCGGGTTCCGCGTGAGCGGCGTCGTGTGGCGGGGTTCGATCGTCGTGTTCGCGACGCGGACGATCGCTTGGCCGGTGGTCGCTTTCGCCGAGGCGAGCGAGGCGGGTTTCGCGCCGATCTTCGCCGAATCACCGGCGCCGGAAGTGCTGCTGATCGGAACCGGTCCCCAACTCGAACCGCTGCCGGCGCCGCTCCGCGCGCGGTTTCGCGCCGCGCAGATCGCCGTCGACACCATGGACACCGGGGCGGCCTGCCGGACCTTCGGTCTGCTGGTCGGCGAAGGCCGACGCGTCGCGGCGGCCTTGGTTGCGCTCGCCTGAAGAGACTCGCCGGAAAAGAAACGGGGGCCGCACGGCCCCCGTTTCCGCGATCGACGGACGTGGTCGATCAGTAGACGTTCTGCGCTGCGACCATGGCGTAGAGCATCGGGATCGACGACATGGTGTTGAAGCGTGAGAACAGCATCGCGGTACGGCCGGCTTTCTTCTTCTCGTCGGCCGACGCTTCGACCAGCCCGAGCGCGATCTTCTGGTTCGGCCAAATGACGAACCAGACGTTGAACCACATGATCGTGCCGAGCCACATGCCGAGTCCGATCGCGGCGTGCTTGGCGACGCCGGAGCCCAGCCCGATGATGATGGAATCGCTGAAATAGTTGTTCATGAGCGCGAGCAGAATGCCCCAGCCCAGGGTCGACATCGCTGCCCAGCGGAACCAGAACAGAGCCTGCGGCGCGATGTGCTTGGTGACACCGGGCTTATGCTCGTCGGGGATCTTCGGCATGGTCGGGATCTGGACGAAGTTGAAGTACCAGAGCAACCCGATCCACATCACTCCCGAGAGGACGTGGAGCCAGCGGACGAGGAACGTGAACCAGTTATAGTCGAAATCCATGATCGATCTCCCTTGCTGGCCTTACTTGCCGATCGCCTCGACGACGAGAACGAGTATCACCGTGAGGATGAGCCCCATCACGATGGTGCTCGGGAGTGACTCCAGAGGATTCTTCATGCCTTATGCCCCCAACGTAACCGGTGGATACGAGAATCGCAGCGCATTATACCGAAAGGGCGGGGACCGGCAACGAAAGTGACGAACGTCACAGAAGCGACGGTTGGGTCCGATCTCGCCCTGGTGCGGGCTGGCCTCGCACGGGCGCAGGCGATTACGCGCGCGCGCGCGAGCCCGCTGGTGCGCGCCGCAGGTCTGCTGCGCTGTCCGGAGCGGCGGGCTTTGTTCGATTGCACGTATGCGGCAATGCGGATCGTCGACGACGCCGTCGATGCCGCGCCGCGGCTTCCTCGGCGCGCCGTCGCCGCGCGCGTCGATCGCTGGCTGACGCAGGCGGTAGCGGCGATGCGGGGGCGATTTCGCCCGCAACCGGACTCCTACGAACCGGCGCTGTTCGCCGCTCTCGACCGTTATGGCGGCGGCAGCACGATCGGGCCGACGCCATGGCGTCGGCTCGCGCGCGCACTGCAGACCGATGTCGCCGGCCGCAAGCTCGCGACCTGGCGCGATTTCATGACTTACGCCGAGGGCGCGTCGGTCGCCCCCGCCGGCATCTTCATCTACATCATCGGCTGCGAGGTCGGGCGAGGATCGCGCACGCGCCTCCGTTTGCCGCGGCCGCCGGCCGCGTATGCCCGTGACCTCGCGCTCTTTTGTTATCTGGTTCACATGCTGCGCGATTTGGCACCCGACGTTCGTGCCGGGTTGACGACACTGCCGGCCAGCCTGCTCGTGCACACCCGGCTCGACAGCGGCCGCTTGGCCCGCGCCGTCAGGACGCACGACGCACCGGCGTTGCTGCCGCTGGCGGGGGCTTTGCTCGATAAAGCGGCCCGGTTCCGGCGTCGTGCGGCCGAGACCCTCCGACCGCTCGAACCGAGGCTCGATGCCGACGCCAAGGCCGCGCTCGCCAGCGTCCGCGCCCGCTACGAAGCGACCTATGCGGTCCTCGCCGCGGACTACGCCGCTTACCTCGAAAGCCATGGATGGGGCGACGCGCCGGCCGCGTCCGCGCGTCCTGAATGAGCGCGCCCGCGGCGCTCGATCCGGTTGCAGCGTGCGCCGAGGAGGTACGCCGGCACGACAACGATCGCTACCTTACCGCGCTGTTCGCGCCGGCCGAAGACCGTGCGCGCCTGTTTGCGCTCTACGCCTTCAACCTCCAAATCGCGCGCGTCCGCGAAAGCGTGAGCGAGCCGATCCTGGGGGCGGTGCGGCTCCGCTTTTGGCGCGATGCCGTGACCGATCTTTACACCGGAAAGCCGCCGCGGCATCCGGCGACGCTCACGCTCGCGGCGACCGGTGCTGCCGCGCGGCTCGAGCGGGCGCGGCTCGAGGCGCTGACCGATGCGCGCGACGCCGACCTGAAGGATGAACCGCCGGCCGATCTCGCCGCGCTCGTGGCCTATGCCGAGGCGACCGGAGGTGCGCTGGCGGCGCTGGCGCTCGACCTGCTCGGCGTCGATGGCGAGGCGAGCCGGGCGGCCGCCTGCGACGTCGGCACCGCGTTCGCCCTCGTCGGGCTGGTGCGCGCGGTACCGTTTCATGCGGCGACGCGGCGGCTCTATTTGCCGGCCGATCGCCTGGCCGCCGCCGGTGTCGACCGCGAAGCTTTATTTGCGGGGAAAAGCGGGAACAAACTGGGCTCGGTTGTAGGTGAGGTCGCGCACGCGGCGTGGCGGCGGCTCGATCGGGCGGCGCAAGCGCACCGCGACGTTCCGCGGGCGGCGCTGCCCGCGCTGCTCCCGGCCGTGCTCGCGCGCCGCGACCTCATAAGACTCGAACGCGCCGGCTTCGATCCGTTCGCGGCGACGTCGGCGGTATCGCCACTTCGGCGCCAGCTCGCGCTACTGCTGTTCGCGGCCGTCGGCCGCTACTGAGCGGTGGGACGCCGCGCGATCAGGCGTGTGACCTCGGCCAGGCCGTGGTGGCGGCCTTCGTCGAGGTCGGTCGCGGCCTCCTCGATGAGAACGATTTCGGTGTCGGCGAAATCGGCCGCCAGCGTGGCGCGGTCGTAGAGCATCTCTTTGACCGGCGGTCCGCCCGAGGACCGGCCGTGCTGATGCGGATGGAACGCTTCCATGACGATGAGGCCGCCCGGTTTCAAGGCTGCGCGCATGCGCGCGTGAACCAGGGGCCGCTCGCTCGGCATGAAGTGGACGAAAATCGCGACCACCGCATCGTATGCCGCGACCGGCCAGTCCCAGGCGAGCAGATCGGCGCAATGGGCAGCGATCGCGACCCCGCGCGCCGCCGCGAGTTCTTGGGCTTTGCCGACCGCGATCGCCGAACCGTCGACGGTGGTGACGCGGTAGCCCTGGGCCGCGAGCCAGACCCCGTTGCGGCCCTCGCCGTCGCCGACCGAGAGCACCTGTCCGCCGTTCGGCACGCGGCCGATGGCGCCCGTCAAGAAGACGTTGGGCGCGGTGCCGTAGAAAAATCCCGGCCGCGCGTAACGTTCGTCCCAAAAAGAAAAATCGGCCACGGCCGCCCTCGCAGCGCTACGCGGCCGCGGCCCCGGCCGGCATCGGCCCGTGGGCCGCGAGCCAGCGCGTGAAATCGGTCCGCGCCCGGGTCGTGTAGACCGCCTTGCGGTTCTGGCGCTTGGCGTCGGTTTCGATCGGCGGAAACAGCCCGAAATTGACGTTCATCGGTTGGAAACTCTGCGCCCGAGCCCCGCCCGTGATATGGGAGAGGAGCGCGCCCATCGCGGTGGTGGCGGGCGGCGCGACGAACGCGGCGCCCATCCGTTCGGCGGCGGCCGAGCGCCCCGCCAACAGACCGATCGCGGCGCTCTCGACGTAGCCTTCGACCCCGGTGATCTGGCCGGCAAAGCGGAGCCGCGGTTCCGCCTTGAGCCGCAGTTCCGCATCGAGCAACCGGGGGCTGTTCAGGAACGTGTTGCGATGGATGCCGCCGAGCCGGGCGAAGCGGGCGTTGGCGAGCCCGGGCACGGTGCGGAAAATCCGCGTTTGCTCGCCATGCGTGAGCTTGGTCTGGAAGCCGACCATGTTCCAAAGCGTGCCGAGGGCATTGTCCTGGCGGAGCTGAACGACCGCGTAAGGGCGCGCGCCGTAGCGCGGATCGACCAGGCCGACCGGCTTCATCGGACCGAACCGGAGCGTCTTCGGCCCGCGGGCTGCCATCACTTCGATCGGTAGGCAGCCCTCGAAATAGGGCGTCACCGCTTCCCATTCCTTGTACTCGATCCGGTCGGCAGCCAGCACCCGGGCGACGAACGCCTCGTAGTCGCTCTTGAGGTGGAAGGGGCAGTTGATGTAGTCGGCGGTGTCGCCCTTGTCGTAGCGGGATTGGCTCCAAGCGATCGCCATGTCGATCGAGTCCCTATAGACGATCGGCGCGATCGCGTCGAAAAACGCGAGCGCGTCCTCGCCGGTCAGGGTCCGAATCGCCTGCGCCAGCGCCGGCGAGGTGAGCGGGCCGGTCGCGACAATGACCGAATCCCAGGCGGGCGGCGGAAGGTCGGCGATCTCCTCGCGCGCGATCGCGACATTGGGCATGGCGGCGAGGGCCGCTTCGACGGCGGCCGTAAAGCCGTCGCGATCGACCGCGAGCGCGGTCCCGGCCGGAACCCGGGCGCGGTCGGCGGCGGCGAGAATGAGCGAGTTCGCGCGCCGCATCTCCTCGTGCAAGAGCCCGACCGCGTTGTGGTCGGGGTCGTCCGAGCGGAGCGAGTTCGAGCACACGAGCTCGGCAAGGCGCGCGGTCGCATGTGCTTCGGTGGCGCGGATCGGCCGCATTTCGTGGAGCACGACCGGAACGCCGGCCTTCGCGATCTGCCACGCCGCCTCGCACCCGGCGAGGCCGCCGCCGATCACGTGGACGGGCGCTAACTTGTCAGCGACCACGGGATTCGATGCCTTCGCGACGGACGAGGTTTCGCAGCATCAATTCGGCTGGAAGCTTTTCTTGCGGATCGATCGCAATATCGATGTGGCTCGTCCGCGTGGCATCACCGATCGCACACGATCCAAACAGAAAGACGCGCGTTCGATGGCCGGATAATCGGCGGAGCACGATCCTGGGGATACGATCGAGCGACCGCTTTCGAATTGCGGTCGTTCCGGATCGGGACTTCGGCACGGTCCCTTACTCCGCGGCCTTGGTGCGGCGGGCGCGTTTGCCGTTTGGCCCCGCGGCGGCGTCGAGCGCGGTGGGGGTCAGAACTGCCGCGCGCGCCTTGCTCCGCGCCAAATGGCGCTTCAGGAACTGCCCGGTGTAGCTCGCCGGATTGGCGAGGATCGTCTCCGGCGTCCCTTCGGCTACGATGCGGCCGCCGCCGTCGCCGCCGTCGGGACCGAGGTCGATCAGCCAATCGGCGGTCTTGATGACGTCCAGATTGTGCTCGATCACGACCACGGTGTTGCCGGATTCGACCAGGGCATGCAGTACCTCGAGGAGCTTGCGCACGTCCTCGAAGTGGAGCCCCGTGGTCGGCTCATCGAGGATATAGAGCGTCTGGCCGGTGGCGCGCCGCGAGAGTTCCTTCGAGAGTTTGACCCGTTGCGCCTCGCCGCCGGACAGTGTGGTCGCTGCTTGGCCGATCTGAATGTAGCTCAAGCCCACTTGGTCCATCGTTTTCAGGCGGTCGCGGATCGCCGGTACCGCCGAGAAAAATTCCAGACCTTCCTCGACTGTCATATCAAGAACGTCAGCTATCGATTTGTTTTTGTATGTTATTTCCAGAGTTTCTCGATTGTAGCGGCGGCCCTTGCAGACGTCGCACTGAACGTAGACGTCGGGAAGAAAATGCATCTCGATCTTGATGACGCCATCGCCTTGGCAGGCCTCGCAGCGCCCGCCCTTGACGTTGAACGAGAACCGGCCCGGCTGGTAGCCGCGCGCGACCGCCTCGGGCAAACCGGCGAACCAATCGCGGATCGGGGTGAAGGCGCCGGTGTAGGTCGCCGGGTTCGAGCGCGGCGTCCGCCCGATCGGCGACTGGTCGATGTCGACGATCTTGTCCAGGAACTCGAGCCCGCGGATGTCGTCGTGGTCGCCGGGGAGGGCGCGGGCGCCCGTCAGCTTGCGCGCTGCGGCCTGGTAGAGCGTGTCGATCACCAGCGTCGATTTGCCGCTGCCGGAAACGCCGGTCACGCAGGTGAAGGTGCCGAGCGGGATCTTGGCCGTCACGTTCTTCAGGTTGTGCTCGCGCGCGCCGACGATCGCGAGCCACTTGTCTTTCTTGCCGCTGCGGCGGGCGAGCGGGATCGCGATCGACTTGACGCCGGAGAGATAGGCGCCGGTCAGGCTCTGGGCGTTGGCGGCGATCGCCATCGGCTCGCCCTCGGCGACGACGTGCCCGCCATGGATTCCGGCGCCGGGCCCCATGTCGACGACATGGTCGGCCGATTCGATCGCTTCCTCGTCGTGCTCGACCACGATCACCGTGTTGCCGATATCGCGAAGCCGTTTCAGGGTCTCGAGCAGCCGCGCGTTGTCCCGCTGGTGAAGCCCGATCGAAGGCTCGTCCAGCACGTAAAGCACGCCGGTCAATCCGGAGCCGATCTGCGAAGCGAGCCGGATGCGCTGGCTTTCGCCGCCCGAGAGCGTGCCGGCGTTCCGCGACAGCGTCAGATATTCGAGCCCGACGTTCACCAGGAACCCGAGCCGCGCCTGCAGCTCTTTCAGGATCCGGCTCGCGATTTCCTGGTGCTTGGGACTGAGCTTCTTCGGCAGCGCCTCGCACCAGCTCCGCGCGTCGCCGATCGACATCAGCGACACTTCGCCGATGTGCTTCTTGTCGATCTTGATCGCGAGCGCCTCCGGTTTCAGGCGATAGCCGTTGCAGGCTTCGCACGGCGCGGTCGACTGGTAACGCGAAAGCTCCTCGCGGATCCACTCGGAATCCGTTTCCTTCCATCGCCGCTGCATGTTGGGAATGACGCCCTCGAACGGGCGTTCGGTGGTGTAGCGATGGTCGCCGTCGTCGTAGGTGATCGAGACCCGCTCGCCGTCCGAACCGTTCAGGATCGCGTCCTGGGCGCGTTCGGGGAGGTCGCGGAACGGCACCGTCATCGAGAACTTGAAGTGGCGGGCGAGGCCTTTGAGCGTTTGCGCGTAATAGGGCGAGCTCGACTTCGACCACGGCGCGACCGCACCGTCCTTGAGCGAGAGGCCGGGGTCGGGCACGACCAGGGCGGGATCGAAATACATGCGGGTGCCGAGCCCGTCGCAGGTCGGGCAGGCGCCGAACGGGTTGTTGAACGAGAACAGCCGCGGCTCGATCTCTTCGATCGTGAAGCCCGAGACCGGGCACGCGAACTTGGCCGAGAACACCGTGCGCTCGCCGGTATCGGCGTTCTCGGCGATGGCGAGCCCGTCGGCCAGGTTGAGCGCGGTCTCGATCGAATCGGCGAGCCGGGTCTTGATGTCGGGGCCGACGACCAGGCGGTCGACCACCACCTCGATCTCGTGCTTGACCTTCTTGTTGAGCGCCGGCACCGCGTCGATTTCGTGGAGCTTGCCGTCGACCTTGACGCGCTGGAAGCCGCGCTTCATCAGGTCGGCCAACTCCTTGCGGTACTCGCCCTTGCGACCGCGCACGATCGGCGCCAGCAGATAGAGCCGCGTTCCCGCTTTCAGGCCGAGCGTGATGTCGACCATCTGCGACACGGTCTGGCTCTCGATCGGCAAACCGGTCGCCGGCGAATAGGGCACGCCGACGCGGGCGAACAGGAGCCGCATGTAGTCGTAAATCTCGGTGACCGTGCCGACGGTCGAGCGCGGATTGCGCGAGGTCGTCTTCTGCTCGATCGAGATCGCCGGCGACAGCCCGTCGATCGACTCGACGTCGGGCTTCTCCATCAATTCGAGGAACTGGCGGGCGTAGGACGAAAGGCTTTCGACGTAGCGGCGCTGGCCCTCGGCGTAGATCGTGTCGAAGGCGAGCGAGGACTTGCCCGAGCCCGACAAGCCGGTGATCACCACCAGCTTGTCGCGCGGCAGGGTGAGATCGAAGCCCTTCAAGTTGTGCTCGCGGGCGCCGCGGATGACGATCGACTTGTTGCTCAACCGAATTTCTCGCTGATTTTCCGTGTCCGCCCCAATTCCCGCCCGACGCCCGGCGGGCGCCGCGCCGCCAAGCCTTACGTCCTTGCATATAGAACGATAGAGGCCTGTTGATAACTCGGTCGTTCCGGTGGCAGGCCCAAACTGATTGTGCGTAGGATAGGTCAAACTTCAAGCAAGGAAGGAAGCGGCATGGCCGGCAGCGTCAACAAGGTGATTCTAGTGGGAAATTTAGGGCGCGACCCCGAGGCGCGCGACATGCAGGGGGGCGGCCGCGTGGTCAATCTTTCGGTCGCGACCTCGGAGACTTGGCGCGACAAAGGCACCGGGGAGCGCAAAGAAAAGACCGAATGGCACCGGGTCGTGATCTTCAACGAGAACCTCGCCAAGGTCGCCGAGCAATACCTGAAGAAAGGCGCCAAGGTTTACATCGAAGGCAAGCTGCAGACGCGGAAGTGGACCGACCAGTCGGGCCAGGAGCGCTATTCGACCGAGGTCGTGGTGCCGCGGTTCCGGGGCGAGCTCACGATGTTGGATAGTCGCGGCGCCGGCGCCGGGGCCGGGGCTTCGTCCTACGACGATGCCGGCGGCGATTCGGCACCGTTCGAGGGCGGTGGCGGCGGTAGTAGCGGCGGCGGCGGCGGGCGCAAGCCGGCGTCGGGCGAGTTCGACGACGAGATCCCGTTCTAGTCGGAGGAGGCGTGGCGGACGACGCGCCGTGGCGGCCGGCGACTCGCGCCGCCCAAGCGCTCGGCGCGATCGAGGCGGCAACCGGCGCGATAACGCCGGGCATCCAGCCGTCGACGACCTTTCTCCGCGATCCCGACAACGCCTATCGCCGCGGGTTTAGCTACGGCCGCGACACCAACCCGACTTACCGGCCGGCCGAGGAGCTTCTCGCCGACCTCGAGGGTGGCGCAGCGGCCATGCTGTTCGCTTCCGGTATGGCGGCGGCGACCGCAGCGTTCCAGGCGCTCGCGCCGGGCGACCACGTCGTCGCGCCCAAGGTGATGTACTGGTCGCTCCGGAACTGGCTCGCGACGTTCGCGGTGCGCTGGGGGCTCGCGGTAACCTTCGTCGCGATGGACGACCTCGCCGCGCTGGCCGCCGCGGTCGTGCCAGGGCGCACCAAGCTGGTCTGGGTCGAAACGCCCGCCAATCCGACTTGGGTCGTCACCGACATTGCAGCCGTGGCCGCGATCGCCCACCGCGCCGGCGCGCGCCTTGCGGTCGACAACACGGTGGCGACCCCGTTCCACACGCGCCCGATCGGCCTCGGCGCCGATCTCGTCATGCACGCCGCGACCAAGGCGCTCAACGGCCACTCCGACGTTGTCGCCGGCGCGTTGATTGCGGCTCATCACGACGAGTTTTGGGACCGGATTCGCGTCAACCGCCAGCAGCTCGGCGGCATTCTCGGGAGCTTCGAGGCCTGGCTGCTCCTTCGCGGCATGCGCACCCTGTTCGTCAGGGTACCGGTCGCGAGCGGCAATGCGGCGGGCCTCGCCGCGCGCCTCGCGACCCACCCCCGGGTGCGCGATGTACTTTATCCCGGCCTCCCCAACCATCCCGGCCACGCCATTGCCGCCCGCCAGATGAGCGGGGGGTTCGGCGCGCTCCTCTCGATCCGGGTCGTGGGCGGGGCCGCGGCCGCGATCGCGACGGCGGCGCGCGTCCAGTTGTGGAAGCGCGCGACCTCGCTCGGCGGGGTCGAAAGTTTGATCGAGCACCGCGCCTCGGTCGAAGGCGCCGACACACCGGCGCCCGACGACATGCTGCGTCTCGCAGTCGGCATCGAGGACGTCGACGATCTCTACCGCGACCTCGACCAGACGCTGATGGGGAATAGCGGGCCCTGATCGCACATTCGTACCGATTAACCTTTGTACCGATTAACCGAAGGGGGTTGTGCGAGTGAGCTTGACGGACTCGTCCTGATTCGGCGGTGCGTAAAAAACCGAAACCGGTTCAAGGGGCTTTTGGCGCCGCGCGGCGCCGTTCTTCTTCTTCGGCTTCCCCCAGGACGTAACCGGCCGCGGCGCCGGCGAGTGCCCCGCCCTTGGCCGAGAGGTCATAGGTCCAAAACCCGCTCTGGCGGGTGAGCGCGGCGGCGGCGATGCCAGCCGCGAAACCGATCGCCGCGCCGGTCTCGGTCGCGACCCTTTTCACGTCCTGCCCGGCGCAGCCGGCCAAGACGGCGAATAACAAGCACGCAGTGGCAGTCGATCGGAGCGTCATGGTCGAAACTCCCGGGTTCCTACCATTCTTATGCAACCTTTAGGCGGCCAAGCGTGCCCTGGTCGAGCTCCCGACGGGGGCCTGATCCCGACCTCGGGTGACGCCTATAACTAATTGAAATACAAACACTATTATCGGTTTTCCGCGAGTGAATTCGCTGGCGCGCCGAGCCAAGATTTCGTATGGTACCGCGTGCTTTCCACCGCCATCTCGAGGGCTTGTTTTTTCCCCTCGCCGGCGCGCGCACGCGCCGCGTAATCATTCCCCGCGCTTCGAGCCCCGAGCGTGACCGATACGGTCGATCCTCCGCCGCCCGCGCCGCCGCCGACGCCACCGCCGTCGTCGGCGACCCCGATCGACATCGAGCGCGAGCTGCAGACCGCGTACCTCTCCTACGCGATGAGCGTGATCGTCGCGCGCGCATTGCCCGACGCGCGCGACGGCTTGAAGCCGGTCCATCGCCGCATCCTGTTCGGGATGGAGGAGTCGGGTTACGACTGGAACCGCCCGTATCGCAAGTCGGCGCGCGTGGTCGGCGACGTGATGGGCAAATACCACCCGCACGGCGATCAGGCGATCTACGAAGCGATGGTGCGGATGGCGCAGGACTTTTCGATGCGCCTGCCGCTCCTCGACGGCCAGGGCAATTTCGGCTCGATGGACGGCGATCCGCCCGCGGCGATGCGCTACACCGAGATCCGCCTGGCCGAATCGGCGCGGGCGCTCTTGGACGACATCGACAAGGATACCGTCGACGATCAGTCCAACTATGACGACACCGCGCGCGAGCCGATCGTGCTGCCGGCGCGGATCCCGAACCTGCTGGTCAACGGCGGCAGCGGCATCGCCGTCGGCATGGCGACCAACATCCCGACCCACAATTTGGGCGAGCTGTTCGCGGCGATCGGCCTCTACCTCGACCATCCCGACGTCACCATCGCCGAACTGATGACCGTGATCCCGGCGCCGGATTTTCCGACCGGCGGGCTGATCATGGGCCAGGCCGGGGCGCGCGAAGCGTTCGAAACCGGGCGCGGCACGGTCGTGATGCGCGCCAAGGTCCACACCGAGGATATGGGCCGCGACCGCCAGGCGATCGTGGTCACCGAGATTCCGTTCCAAGTGAACAAGTCGCGCATGGTCGAGCAGATCGCCGAGGTCGCGCGCGAAAAACGGGTCGACGGCATCGCCGAGATCAGGGACGAGTCCGATCGCGACGGCGTCCGCGTCGTGATCGAGGTCAAGCGCGACGCCAACATCGACGTCGTCTTGAATCAGCTCTACCGCTATACGCCGCTGCAGACCAACTTCCCGGTCAACATGCTGGCGTTGAACCGCGGCAAGCCGGAGCTCCTGAACCTCAAGCAGCTGCTCCAGATCTTCGTAGAGTTCCGCGAAGAAGTCATCACCCGGCGCACCAAGTTCGACCTCGCCAAGGCGCGCGAGCGGGCCCAGGTGCTGATCGGCCTCGCCATCGCCGTCGCCAATATCGACGAAGTCGTGGCGCTGATCCGCAGGGCCAAGGACCCGCAAGCGGCGCGCGAGGCGTTGATGGCGAAGGCGTGGCCGGCCGCAGACATCGCGGTGCTGGTGGCGCTGATCGACGAGCCCGGGCACACCATCGTCGCGGGCAAGTACCGGCTCAACGACGCCCAGGCCCGCGCCATCCTCGATCTGCGTCTGCAGCGGTTGACCGCGCTCGGGCGCGACGAGATCGATGCCGAGCTCAAGGAGCTGGCCGGCAAGATCAACGAGTACCTCGACATCCTGCGCAGCCGCGACAAGCTCTACGGCGTGATGCGCAAGGAGTTCGCCGAGGTCGCTGCCAAGTTCGCGACCCCGCGCCGCTCCGAGATCGTCGGCGCCGCGGTCGAAACCGAGGAAGAGGACCTGATCCAACGCGAGGAGATGGTGGTCACCGTCTCGCACGCCGGCTACATCAAGCGGGTTCCGCTCTCGGCCTACCGCGTCCAGGCGCGCGGCGGCCGCGGCCGCACCGGCATGGCGACGCGCGAGGAAGACTTCGTGTCGCAGATCTTCATCGTCGACACCCACACCCCGATCCTGTTCTTCTCGACCAACGGCAAGGCCTATCGCCTCAAGACCTACATGCTGCCGCTGGCGGCGCCGCAGGCGCGCGGCAAGCCGATGGTCAACCTGCTGCCCTTGAGCGAGGGCGAGACCATCGCGACGATGACGCCGTACCCACCCGAGGCGGCGGCGCGGGCCGGCCTCTATTTGATGTTCGCGACGGCCAAGGGCAACGTACGCCGGAACGCGATCGACGATTTCGAGCACATCACCGCCAGCGGCAAGATCGCGATGAAGCTCGACGAGGGCGACCGCATCGTCCAGGTCGCGACGTGCCGCGAGAATCAGGACGTGCTGCTGTCGGCGCGCGGCGGCAAGTGCGTGCGCTTTCCGGTCGCGAACGTCCGCGTTTTCAAGAGCCGCAGCTCGGCCGGGGTGCGCGGCATGCGGCTCAAGGACAAAGACGAAGTGATGTCGATGTCGGTGATCTCGCACATCGAGCTCGATACCGAGGAGCGCGAGGCCTACCTGAAGCACGCGGCCAAGCTCCGCCGCGACGAGGAGGCGAGCGGCGAGGGCGAGCCGGCCGGGCCGACGATCGCGCCGGCGCGCGCGGCAGCGCTCGCCGAACAGGAGGAATTCATTCTCGCCGTCACCGAAAAGGGCTACGGCAAGCGCACGTCGGCGTTCGACTACCGCATCACCAGCCGCGGCGGTTCGGGCGTCATCAATATCGAGGTGACCAGGAAGAACGGTGCCGTGGTCGGCGCGTTTCCGGTCGAGGACGGCGATCAGATCATGCTGATCACGGATGCCGGGCGCTTGATTCGGACGCGCGTGCGCGATATTC
>Ga0194132_10007011_pt1 | contig 17071 bp, 17 predicted proteins | sample TA2KigOf80mmetaG_FD_148612 | JGI IMG/M metagenome (GOLD analysis project Ga0194132, IMG submission 148612) | Freshwater microbial communities from Lake Tanganyika, Tanzania - TA2015054 Kigoma Offshore 80m | ecosystem: Environmental > Aquatic > Freshwater > Lake | place: Tanzania: Lake...
GTCGACATAGGAGAACAGCGCTCCGGACCGTTCGTCGTTTCCACGCATCCCCGCCTCCCCGCTTCGCCAGCGCAGAGAATCACAACCCACCTCCCGCCGCGAGCGGGTTTTTCAGCAGCCTGCTAGCGGTCAACCGAGTCCGGCGGTTGCGACCCTCCCCGAACCCGACGCGGAAACAACGCCACCGGGCGGTTCGCGGCGCGGACCTGCCGTGGTAGCGTCCGCCCACGGGTATTACCGAGGAGGAACCGATGGCCAAGAAGCTCACCCACATCAACCCGACCAGCGGCATCGCGCCGGTCCTCGACTACGGCCTCAGCCACGCCGTCATGGCCGAGGGCGGCCGCGTGGTGTGGATCTCCGGCCAGATCGCCTGGGACGAGAAGGGCAACACGATCGGCAAGGACCTGCGCACGCAGGTGGCGCAGGCGCACGAGAACATCCGGCGCATCCTCGCCTCGGTCGGCGGCAAGCCGGCGGACGTCGTGCGGATGACGACGTATGTCGTCAACTACAGGCCCGAGGACGGTGAGGTCATCGTCGAGGCCAACAAGAAGTTCTTCCACGGCGTCGGGCCAGCAGCCCAGACCCTGCTCGGCATCCAGTCGCTCTATGCGCCCGACATCCGGGTCGAGGTGGAGTGCACCGCGGTTCTCGACTGAGTTGATGAGGTGCTATCCCCTTCTGCGGCGGGAAGGGGATGGCACCGATATGAGCCGCGCGCGGGGCGGGCGGCGGCCCGTTCACGAGCTTATCACTTGCTTTGGGCCGGCCGCCGCGCCAAACCTTGGCTGTGGACGTGTCCTACCCGCTCGCCGCCGGCGCCGGGGCACTGAGTTTCTTGTCGCCCTGCGTCCTACCGCTGGTCCCGGCGTTTCTATGCTTCGTCGCCGGCACGGGGCTCGATGAGCTTGCGCACGAGGACGCATCCCCGCGCCGCGCTCGGACACGCTTCGTGCCGCCGGCGATCGCCTTCGTGCTGGGCTTCTCCGTCGTGTTCATCGCGCTTGGCGCCACCGCCTCGGCGATCCACGCGCTGCTCCTCGACAACCTCGGGGCAATCAGCAAGGTCGCCGGTGTCGTCATCGTGGTGCTGGGTCTGCACTACGCCGGCGTGTTCCGCATCGGTTTCCTCAACCGGGATGCCCGCTTCCAGCTCCAGAGGTTGCCGGGCGGCGTCTCGGGCGCGTTCCTCGTCGGGCTCGCCTTCGCCTTCGGCTGGACGCCGTGCATCGGTCCGATCCTCGCCACCATCCTGGCGGTTGCCGCGAGCGAGCAGTCGACCGCGTTCGGCACCTCGCTGCTCGCCACCTACGCGCTCGGCCTGGGTCTGCCGTTCATCGCCGCGGCGCTCGCACTCGGGCCGTTCATGCGCTTCCTCAAGCGCTTTCGCGGCCACGTGCGGAAGGTCGAAATCGCCGCCGGCACGCTGCTCGTTGTGACCGGGGTGATGATCTTCACCGACCGGCTGGCCGAGATCAGCTACCTTCTGCTCGATCTGTTTCCCGCTCTCGCGGCGATCGGCTAGGGTCCGGCGCCGCGGGCTGCCCTTGCTAGACAGCGCGCGCCGCCGCGGCGTATCGTCGTCGTGGAGGGCAGGACGTGAACATCGGGCAGTTCCTGGTCAAGGCCGCGCGGACGAGCCCGAATCGTCCCGCCATCGCCATCGGCACGCGCGTCGTCTGCGACTATCGGGGCCTCGCGGCCCGCGCGCACGCGATCGCCTCGTCCTTGCAGGGCAAGTTGGCGCTGAGACCCGGCGAGCGGGTCGGCTTGGCGATGGTCAACTGTCCCGAGTACCTAGAGATCCAGTACGCGATATGGTTGGCCGGCTTGATTGCCGTCCCCATCAATGCGGGACTGCATCAGCGCGAGTTCCATTACATCCTTGGTCATTCCGGTGCCCGGGTGTGTTTCACCACGCCCAATCTGTTCGATACCGTGAAGGCCCTCGAAGGCGACCCGCCGACGCTCGAGCGCGTGATCGGCATCCACGAGCCGGGTTACGCGGCCCTCGGTGCGGGCGGCGGCTCGTTCTCCCCGGTCGAGGTGGCACCGAGCGATGCCGCTTGGCTGTTCTACACAAGCGGCACCACCGGCCGACCCAAGGGCGCGATGCTCAGCCACCGCGTGCTCCTGACGATGACCCTGAGCTATTACGCCGACATCGAGGCGGTGCACCCTGGAGAGGCAGTCATCCACGCCGCCCCGCTCTCCCACGGCTCCGGCCTCTACGGCCTGCCCTTCGTCGCCAAGGCCGGGGTCAGCGTCATTCCGGAGAGCGGCCGGTTCGACCCCGAAGAGATGTTGACACTGATAGCGGCCTGGCCCGATACGAGCTTCTTTGCGGTGCCAACGATGGTGGCTCGGCTGGTCAACAGCGAGGCTGCGGGCGGTGCCGATACCCGAAACCTGCGGACCATCGTCTATGGCGGCGCGCCGATGTACGTTGCGGACCTCGAGCGCTCGCTCGGCCTGCTCGGCCCGAAGCTCGTCCAGATTTACGGGCAGGGCGAGACGCCGATGACCGCCACGGCACTCTCCAAGCGCCATCATGCCGACACCGCCGCGCCGCGCTATCTCGAACACCTGCGTTCAGCCGGCGTTACCCGCACCGACTGCGAGGTGCGCGTGGTCGATGCCGAAGATCGGGCGCTCGGCACGGAGGCGATCGGCGAGATCGTGGTGCGCGGCGATGTGGTCATGTCGGGTTACTGGCAGGACCCCGAGGCGTCGGCCCGCGCGCTGCGCGGCGGCTGGTTGCACACGGGCGATCTCGGCTCGTTCGACGATGAGGGGTTCCTGACCATCCGCGACCGCGCCAAGGACATGGTGATCAGCGGCGGCAGCAACATCTACCCGCGCGAGATCGAGGAGGTGTTGTTGCGCCACCCGGGCGTGCTCGAGTGCTCCGTGCTCGGCCGGCCGCATCGCGACTGGGGCGAGGAAGTGGTGGCATTCGTGGTGCCGCGGACACCCGGCGCGGTAGTCGAGGCCGAGCTCGACCGCCTGTGTCTCGACAACGTCGCGCGCTTCAAACGACCGCGCTCCTACTTCTTCGTCAATCGGCTGCCGAAAAGCAACTACGGTAAGATTCTCAAGACGGAGCTGCGCGAGCAGCTCAGGGCGATGGCTGAGCGATCGGCGTAGCACGGCCGGACAGGGGCGGGAATGTGGCGGATCGGCTGAAGGACAAGGTTGCGCTGGTGCTCGGCGCCGGCTCGGTGGGACCGGGCTGGGGCAATGGCAAGGCGACCGCCGTGCTGTTTGCGCGCGAGGGCGCCAGGGTCGTGGCGGCGGACATCAACCCGGCCGCCGCGGCCGAGACGCAGGGGCTGATCGAAGCCGAGGGCGGCGTCTGCGCGACCGCCACGGGCGATGTGTCGCGCTCGGCCGACGTCCAAGCGCTGGTGCAGCGCGCGCTCGACACCTTCGGCCGCATCGATGTCCTGCACAACAACGTCGGGATTCTCACCGTCGGCGGCGCCGTCGAGCTCAGCGAGGACGATTGGGACCGTCAGTTCGCGGTCAACATCAAGAGCATGTTCCTCACCTGCAAGTTCGCCTTGCCGCACATGGAGCGGCAGGGATCGGGCTCGATCATCAACATCTCCTCGACCGCAGCGGTGCGCTGGTACGGCGTCTCCTACATCGCCTACGCGGCGAGCAAAGCGGCGGTCGGCGGCATCACGCGGACCGTGGCACTGCAATACGCGGCCAAGGGCATCCGCTGCAATTCCATACTTCCCGGTCTGATGAACACGCCGCTGGTGCATGCCTCCCTCGCCAGGGCGTACGCCGGCGGCGACATCGACGAGATGGTGCGGATCCGCGACCGGCAGAGCCCGACCGGCAAGATGGGCACGGCATGGGACGTGGCCTACGCCGCGCTCTACCTTGCCTCGGACGAGTCGCGCTATGTCAACGGCGTTGAGCTGCTCGTGGACGGCGGCTTCACCGTCAAGGCCGGCTAACCGATCGGGATGGCGCCGAACCCGACGCAAGAGATCGACGATCCCAACCAGCTCGTCCGCGCGCTGGGCGATGGCGCCATGGGCCGGTTCGATCTCGACGCCGCAACCCAGATCGCGACCGAGATCGACATCGTCAACAAGTGTTCTCCCACCGGCTGCGTCGCCGCGACGTCGACGAGATCCTCAAGGCGCTCTCGGCCACCAACCGCGAGGAGATGCTGTCGAAAGTGGGTGAGGTCCTGCGGCGGATCTCGGCCCTCCTTGATGTCCACCACAAGGTCTCGGATACGCTCTCGCTCGATGTCATGCTGGCGCGGCTCATCGAGATCATCGCCGATGCGCTCGATGCCGAGCGCGGCACGCTGTTCCTCCTCGACCCGTCGACCAAGGAGCTCTATTCGCGGGTCGCGATCGGCGATCTGGTGCGCGAGATCCGCATCCCATCCGATTCCGGGATCGCCGGTGCCGTGTTCTCGGGCGGCCAGCCGATCATCATCCACGACGCCTACTCCGATCCACGGTTCAATCCAGAGGTCGATCAACAAACCGGCTCCCGCACAAGGTCGATCCTGTGCGCACCGCTGATCGACCGTTTCGGCCGCCGCCTCGGCGTCAGCCAGGTGCTCAACAAGCGGCGGGGCCGCTTCGTGCAGGAAGACTCGGGCCTCCTGCAGGCGATCACGGCGCAGGCCGCGGGCGCGATCGAGAAGGCGCAGCTCCACGAGCGCGTCGAGAAGGCGCGGCGCGAGGAAGCGCAGATGATCGAGGTCACCGGCGCTATCTCGACCGAGCTGCAACTCGATCCGCTGCTGCGCAAGATCATGGCGGTGACGACCGAGATCCTCGATGCCGACCGCTCCACGCTGCTCTTGTTCGATGAAGCGACCGATGAGCTGTGGTCGCGCGTCGCCGAGGGCGAGGGGATCAAGGAGATCCGGTTTCCGGCATGGGCCGGCATCGCCGGCTCGTGCTTCAAGGGGCGCAAACCGGTCAACATCCCCGATGCCTACGCGGACCCGCGCTTCAACCCCGAGGTCGACCGCCGCACCGGCTATCGCACCCGCAACATCCTGTGCATGCCCTTGCTCAACAAGTCGGGGGCGGCGATCGGCGTTACTCAGGTCCTCAACAAGCGCGGCGGCCCGTTCGAGGACGCCGACGAGGCGCGGCTGCGCGCCTTCTCGTCACAGGCGGTGATCGCAATCGAGGACGCTCGGCTGTTCGAGGACGTGCTGAATGCCCGCAACTACAGCGAGAGCATTCTCAAGAGTCTGTCGAACGGCGTCGTCACTCTCAGCGCCTCGCGCGGCGTGATCAAGGTGAACCCGGCGGCGCAGAAGATCCTGCGCGTCGCCCTACCGGACGTCGTCGACAAACCGGTGAGCATGCTGTTCGCCGACGAGAACGCCTGGGTTCTGGCCAGTATCGCCAAGGTGGCGGAAACCGGCGCCGTTGATATCGCGATGGACACCGGGATCAGGTTCGGGCGCGAGGAAGTGGCGGTCAACCTGACGACGGTGCCGCTCATCGACATCAGGGAGTAGCGCATCGGATTCATGCTGGTGTTCAAGGACATCACGAGCGAGAAGCGCATCAAGGGCACCATGGCGAGCTACATGTCGAAGGATGTCGTCGATCAGTTCTGGCCGGCGGCGAGTCGATCCTCGGCGGCACGACCCATGAGGTGTCGATCCTGTTTTCCGACATTCGCCGCTTCACCAACATCGCCGAGAAGATTGGCGCGCGCGAAACCGTATCGATGCTCAACGAATACTTTCTGGAGATGGTCGAGATCATCTTCGCGCACCATGGCATCCTGGACAGGTACATCGGTGACGCGATCATGTCGGTGTTTGGCACACCCTTGGTGCGGCCCGACGATGCCGACAACGCCGTGACCGTCGCCAACGGCATGATGGCGGCGCTGGCCCGGCTGAACCAGAAGCGCCAGGAGAGCAACCAAGAGCCGGTCGTAGTAGGCATCGGCATCAACACCGGCGAAGTGGTCGCGGGCAACATAGGCTCACCGCGCTGCATGGACTACACGGTCATCGGGGACGGCGTGAACCTGGCGGCGCGGCTCGAGGGGGCGACCAAATTCTACAGTACCAGCATTCTGCTGAGCGAGTTCACCGCGCGGCGGCTCACCCGCCCCCACCGCCTGCGCGAGATCGACCTGATCCGGGTCAAGGGCAAGGACCAGCCGGTGGCGATCTACGACTCGCTCGACTACCATACGCCGGAGACGTTCCCACACCTCGACAAGGCGTTGGAGACGTTTGCGAAGGGCCTCGTCGCCTATCGGCGCCGTGACTGGCTCGCCTCCGTCCGCGCATTCGCCGCGGCGCTGGAGCTCAATCCCAACGACGGCCCGACTCAGCTCTATCTCGAGCGTAGCCTGCATTACCGCCAGGCGCCGCCGAGCGAGGGCTGGGACGGGGTGTGGATGTTGACCGAAAAGTAGGTGCGCCCGGCCGCCTGGTAGTACGTCGCGGCAGCGGACGAGCTGTGTTAGGCTGGTGCCGGCGTCCGCGCGCGCAGAATCAGGGGAGTTGGATGAGCCAAACCGCGAGCCTAGGCCTCGGCCCGAACGATCTCGAATCCTACTGGATGCCGTTCACGGCCAACCGCCAGTTCAAGTCGCGGCCGCGACTCATCGTCGCCGCGAAGGACATGCACCTGACCACGGCGGACGGCCGCAAGATCATCGACGGCAGCGCCGGGATGTGGTGTGTCAACGCCGGCCACTGCCGCGAGACGATCGTCAGGGCGGTGCAGGAGCAGGTGGCGCGGATGGACTATTCCGCACCGTTCCAGGGCGGCCACCCCGGACAGTTCGAGGTCGGGGCTCGACTGGCCCTGATGGCGCCAAGCAAGCTCAATCACCTCCTGTTCGCCTGCTCGGGCTCGGAAGCGGTTGACACGGCGCTCAAGGTGGCCATCGCCTACCACCGGCTGCGCGGCGAGGGAACCCGCACGCGCCTGATCGGCCGCGAGCGGGGCTACCACGGCGTCGGGTTCGGCGGCACCTCGGTCGGCGGCATGGTGAACAACCGCAAGTTCTTCGGACCGTTGCTGAACGGCGTCGATCACTTGCCGCACACCTATGACCGTTCGAAGATGGCGTTCAGCCGCGGCCAGCCGGAGTGGGGCGGGCACCTCGCGGACGCCCTCGAAGGGTTAGTCCAGCTGCACGACGCCTCGACGATCGCGGCCGTGATCGTGGAGCCGATGGCGGGCTCGACCGGCGTGCTCGTGCCGCCGAAGGGCTATCTCGAGCGCCTGCGGGAGCTGTGCACCACACACGGCATCCTGTTGATCTTTGACGAGGTCATCACCGGCTTCGGGCGGCTCGGCGCGGGCTTCGCGGCGGAGCGCTTCGGCGTGGTGCCGGACATGATGACGGTGGCCAAAGGCCTGACCAATGCCACGGTGCCGATGAGCGCGGTGTTCGTGCGCAACGACATCTACGAGACCTTCCTCGCCGCCGCCCCGGAGAACGCCATCGACCTATTTCACGGCTACACCTACTCGGGCCACCCGCTGGCGACCGCGGCGGCCAAGGCGACCCTCGACCTCTATCAGGAGGAGAGGCTGTTCGAGCGCGCCAGGGAACTCGAGCCTTATTGGGAGAACGCTATCCACGGCCTTCGCGACTGCCGCCACGTCGTCGATATCCGCAACATTGGCCTGGTCGGCGCGATCGAGCTCGAGCCGCGCCCAGGCAAGCCGACGGCCCGCGCCTTCGATGTCTTCCTCAAGGGCTTCGACCGCGGGCTCACGTTCCGGATCACCGGCGATACCGTCGCGCTGTCGCCGCCCCTGATCATCACGCGGAGCCAGATCGATGAGATCTTCGGCATCCTGCGCGAGGTCATCAACACGGTAGACTGACGCGCCGGTCGGCGCGTCGGCGCGGGAGGATGGTGGGGAATGGCCCCGGGCCGTTCCCCTTCGGCATTCAGGAGAAGATCATGCGGATCGGAGTGCCCAAGGAGATCAAGGTTCACGAGTATCGCGTCGGCATGACGCCGGCGAGCGTTCGTGAGGCCGTGGCCCGCGGCCACACGGTGCTGGTACAGTCGGGCGCGGGCGCGGCAATCGGTCTCGAGGACACGCATTACGCCAATGCCGGGGCGCGCGTCTCCGCCGCGGCGGCCGAGATCTTCGGCTCCGCCGACCTGATCGTGAAGGTGAAGGAACCACAACCCGGCGAATGGCGCCAGTTGCGCGAAGGCCAGGTGCTGTTCACCTATCTCCACCTCGCGCCGGACCCGGCCCAGGCCAAGGGCCTGCAGGAGTCCGAGTGTACCGCGATCGCCTACGAGACGGTCACCGATGCGCGCGGCGGCCTCCCACTGCTCGCGCCGATGAGCGACGTCGCCGGCCGAATGTCGATCCAGGTCGGTGCCCATTGCCTCGAACTCGGCCAGGGCGGGCGGGGCATGCTGCTCGGCGGCGTGCCGGGCGTGGCGCCTGCGCGCGTCGTCGTGCTGGGCGGTGGCATCGTCGGCTCCAACGCGGCGCGCATGTCGGTCGGGCTCGGTGCCCACACCACGGTGGTCGACATCTCGCTTGGCAAGCTCTACGAGCTCGATGCGCTCTACGGCCCGGCGATGAACACGCTGGCGGCGACGGCCGAGGCGATCGAAGAGCAGGTGCTGGCCGCCGATCTCGTGATCGGCGCGGTGCTGGTAACCGGGGCGGCGGCGCCCAAGCTGGTCACCCGGCGCATGGTCGAGCAGATGAAGCGCGGCTCGGTATTGGTGGATGTCGCCATCGATCAGGGCGGCTGCTTCGAGACCAGTCGGCCCACCAGCCATGCCGAGCCGACCTACGTCGTCGACAGCGTCATCCACTATTGCGTCACCAACATGCCTGGTGCCGTGGCGCGGACATCGACGTTCGCGCTCAACAACGCCACCCTGCCGTTCATTCTCAAGCTCGCGGACAAGGGCTATCGGCGGGCACTGGAGGACGACCCGCACCTGTGCGCGGGTCTCAACGTGCATCACGGCCAGATCACCCACGAGGCGGTCGCCAGAGATCTCGGCTTGCCGTTTCGCGCGCCCCTTGAGGCCCTCGCGCACTAGTTGTGGGCACGCCCGCCGGGTAGGGGAGCCATCTGCCAGTTGTGGACTATTGCGCTACGGTAACAACATCTAGTAGGTTCTTCATTCAAGGCCCTAGGCCCTTGAAGAGGAGGTTGCACGGTGGAAGGGACGTGGACGCCGGAGCGCATCACCGTACTCGGCGAACTGTGGGCGGCGGGCGTGCCGACCGCCGAGATCGGCCGCCAGCTTGGCCTGACCAAGAACGCCGTGGTGGGCAGGGTGCACCGCATGGGGCTTCCGGCGCGGCGCGCGAGTGCCCATCGCGGTAAGCGCCACCTCGGGCCGACCTGCCTGTGGCCCATCGGCGACCCGGCCGATGCCGACTTCCGCTTTTGCGGCGAGCCGGCGCAGGCAGCGCGCCCCTATTGCGCCGAGCACTGCGCGCTGGCCTACGTCAACCGCGGAGACGGTGGAACGAAGGAGATTCGCGCACCGGTGGCGGCCGCGGTGCCCACGCCGGCCGAGCTCTAACCCTACCTAGGGCGGCGCCTACTAAGCGCCGTCGATCAGCCCATCGATGGCCGGCTCGACGTCGAGCGAGCCGCGGTAGATCATGCTGAACGCCACGTAGGCGACGATCACCACGCCGATGTAGGCGAGCCAGCGGTAGCGGCCGATCAGGCCGGCAATAAAGCCCGAGGCCGCTCCCATCAGGGCGACCGACAGGACCAACCCCACGATCAGTACCCACACGTGGTCGCGCGCCGCGCCGGCCACCGCGAGGACGTTGTCGAGCGACATGGAGATGTCGGCGATGACGATCTGCCACAGCGCCGCGCGCGTCGAAGCGCGGCCTTGCAGCTTGGTCGGCGGCTCTTCGGGCTCGCGCGCCGGGCCGGCGCGGAGGTCGCGCCACATCCGCCAAGCCACCCAGAGCAGGAGGATGCCCCCCGCCAGGGTCAGTCCGATGATGGTCAGGAGCTGCGTCGCGACCACCGCGAAGACGATGCGGCAAGCCGTCGCTACCACGATGCCGAGCACGATCACGCGGAGCCGATGTTCGACCGGCACGCGCGATGCGGCGAGCCCAACCACGATGGCGTTGTCACCCGCCAGCGTGATGTCGATGAGCACGACGGTGGCCAGCGCCGTCAGCTCCGCCACCAAGTCAGCGTCGAACGGCATCCGCCCTCATCATGTCCGCGGCTGGCGCGCCCAGGCTTACAAAAGGCCCAGCGACTTGAACGATGCCTGCCCACGCCGCCCGACGACGACATGGTCGTGCACGCTGATGCCGAGGCTGCGCGCCGCCTCGACGACTTGCCGCGTGATCTCGATATCGGAGCGGCTGGGGGTCGGATCGCCGCTCGGGTGGTTGTGTACCAGGATAAGCGCCGTCGCGCCGAGGTCGAGCGCGCGTTTGACCACCTCGCGTGGGTAGACCGGGGTGTGATCGACGGTCCCCCGCTGCTGCTGCTCGTCGGCGATCAACGCATTCTTGCGATCGAGGAACAGCACCCGGAAGTGCTCAACGGTGGAGCTCGCCATGCGTGCCTGGCAGTATTCGAGCACGGCCTGCCAGGACGATAGGACATCGCGCGACATGATGCGCGCGCGCAGCAGCTCGAGCGCCGCCGCCTGCACCACCTTGAGCGACGCGATCGTGCTCTCTCCCACGCCCGCGACGGCGCGCAGCCGCTCCGGCTCGGCGCTGATCACCTCGGCAAAGCTGCCGAAGGTCTGTATCAGCAGCTTGGCGAGCGGCTTGAGGTCACCGCGCGGGCGCCCGCCGAACAGAACCAACTCAAGCAACTCGTAGTCGGCGAGCCCATCGGTCCCCGCCTTCAGGAAGCGCGCGCGCAGGCGCTCGCGATGGCCCAGGCAGTGCGGCGCGTCAACCTGCTCGCCCTCGCTCAAGGCCGGCCCGGCCTATGACGCGCGGCCGGCGAGAGCGTAAACACCTCGCAGCCGTCGGCCGTGACCCCGATGGTGTGCTCGAACTGGGCCGATAGCGATCGGTCCTTGGTCACGGCCGTCCAGCCATCGCTGAGGATCTTCACCTGCCAGCGCCCGAGATTGATCATCGGCTCGACCGTGAAGATCATGCCGGGGCGCAGCTCAAGACCCGTGCCCGCGGCGCCGAAATGCATCACGTTTGGCGCGTCGTGGAACACGCGGCCGATGCCATGGCCGCAGAAGTCACGCACCACCGAGCAACGGTGCGCCTCGGCATAGGCCTGGATCCCATGGCCAACATCGCCCAGCCGCGCCCCCGGCCGAACCCGGCCGATACCCCGCATCATCGCCTCGTAGGTGACGTCGATCAGCCGCTGCGCCTTGATCGGAATCGCGCCGACCCCGTAGGTGCGGTTGGTGTCGCCGTGCCAGCCATCGATGACCACCGTGACGTCGATATTGACGATGTCGCCTTCCCGTAACCGCTTCTCGCCGGGGATGCCGTGACACACCACGTGGTTGACCGAGGTGCACACCGACTTGGGGAAGCCGCGGTAGTAAAGTGGCGCCGGCTGCGCGCCCCGCTCGACGATGAAGCGGTGGCAGAGCGCGTCGAGGTGATCGGTCGTGACGCCGGGCCGCACGTGCGCCTCGATGTAGTCGAGCACCTCGGCGGCAAGGCGGCCGGCGCGGCGCATCCCAGCGAACGCCTCGGGCCCGTGGATCTTGACCTCGCCCGTGTTGCGCACGGGGGCATCCGTCTGATCGATGTAACCGGCCATGTCCGATCCGACTCTAGGCTATCCCGATGGCAGCGCGCGCCCCAGCACGATCGCCCGCGGCGAGATGCGGCAGGCATAGCACAGAACCTCGACGCCGCGCGATACGGCGGCGCCCAAGGCCGCCGCGTACGCCGGATCGATGTCGGCGGCGAGCGCGAAACGGACGCAGTCGGTGCGTTGCACCAGGTACAGCATCACCGCGCGCTTGCCCGCATGAGCGGCCTGGGCCAAGACCCCGAGGTGCTTGCGCCCGCGATCGGTCACGGAATCAGGGAACTCGGCCAGGCCGTGGACCCGGCTGAGATGGACATTCTTGACCTCGACATAGCACTCCGGCCGCGCCGCCGCCGTGAGGCGGAAGTCGAGTCGAGACGCGTCACCGACGCGAACCTCGCGCTGGATGTGGTCATAGCCGGCCAGCGCGTCAATGCGCCGCTGCGCCAGCGCCTCGGCGACGATCGTGTTGGGGTTCTGCGCATTGATGCCCACCAAACCGCGGCCCACACGGATCAACTCCCACGTATAGGCGAGGCGCCGCGCCTCGGTGGCGGCGGGTTGCAACCAGATCTCCGAGCCGGGCTCAGCGACGCCGAGCATGGCCCCGGGGTTAGGGCAATGGGCGGTGACTCTCTCGCCGCTCGCCAGCACCGCATCGCACAAGAACCGCTTGTAGCGCCGCGCCAGCGTCGCGCGGACGAGAGGACTGAGGAAACGCACACGGCACCTTAGCGCCCGCCGCGAGCCTGGGGCAACTGCACCCGAGCGTCGCCGTCGTGCGCGCCGCGCGCGCTGTTATTGGTGGCCGCCATGCTATAAAAAGAGGCCGTCCGCGGCAGTGCCATGACCGAGCCCGCGCCCACCGCCAGCGTCATCGTCATCGGCAACGAGATCCTGTCCGGGCGAACCCAGGACACGAACCTCGCCTACCTCGCGGCCGGCCTGGTGGCGCAGGGCATCCGCCTCAGCGAGGCACGCATCGTTCCCGATAGCGAAGCCGCCATCGTCGGCGCGGTGAACGCGTGTCGCGCCCGCGACGACTATGTGTTCACGACCGGCGGGATCGGCCCGACGCACGATGACATCACGGCCGCCGCCATGGCCAAGGCCTTCGGCGTGCCGCTTCGCCTCGATCCGGAGGCGTACCGGCGGCTGCAGGTGCACTACGGTCGTGCCGATATCAACGCGGCACGGTTGCGCATGGCACACGTGCCCGAGGGCGCACGGTTGATCGACAACCCAGTCAGTGCCGCGCCCGGCTTCCAGCTCGGCAACGTCTACGTGCTGGCCGGCGTTCCACGCATCATGCAGGCCATGTTCGATGGCCTCCGCCGCGGCCTTCGCCGCGGCCCCGCGATCTACTCGCGCACGATCACGGCCGATCTCCCGGAGGGCGAGATGGCGGCACCGCTCGCTGCGGTGCAGGAGCGGTTTCCCGAGGTCGAGATCGGCTCCTACCCCTATTTCCGCCAGGGCAGGCTCGGCGCCAGCATCGTGCTGCGCGCCACCGATGCCCAGCGGCTCGCCAGCGCCGCCGAGGCGGTGCGGACGTTCATGCATGCGCTCGGCGGCGCGCCGATCGAGGCGTGATGGTTGCGCTGATCCGCCCCGCGGTCCTTGCCGACGCGGCGCGCCTCGGCAAGGTGCACGTCGAGATCTGGCAGGCGTGCTATCGCGGCATTCTGTCCGGCCCCTACCTCGACTCGCTCTCCGATGTCCGGCACGCCGCGTTCTGGGCGCGCATTCTCGACGATTCGGACCGGGCCGAGGGCGTATTCGTCGCCGAGTCGCAAGCGGAGGGCGTGGTCGGCTTCGCCGACAGCGGCCCCGAGCGGGGTGGCGCGCCGGGCTGGGGCGAGGTGATGGCGCTCTACCTGCTGCCGACCTGGCAGCGCCGGGGGCTCGGCCGCCGGCTGGTGGCGGCGTGCTCGGAGCACCTCCTGCACGGCGGTCACGATGCGCTGGCGATCTGGGCGCTGCGCGACAACCCGGCGCGCCGCTTCTACGAGGCGATCAAGGGCCGCGCTGCCGAGACCCGGCCGACCCGGATCGGCGGCGCGGTGCTGATCGAGCAGTGCTACCGCTGGGCCGACATCACCGTGCCGCTCAACCTCGACTACTGAGCCGGCGCTCCTCGAACTCATCGAGATCGCGCGGCCAGTCCTTGCCGAGGAGGCGCGAGAGCGCGCGGTCGGCCAGCAGCTTGCCGCCCGTCTGACAGCGGGCGCAGTAGCTGGTCTCGTTGTCGGCGTAGCGGATGCGCTGCACCGGGCTCGCGCACACCGGACAGGGCTTGCCGTAGCGGCCGTGCACCGCCATCTCGGGGTGGAAGGCGGTAACCTTCGCCGGGAACTGCTCGGCCGCGCTGCGGCTGAGGCGCTCGATGCACTCGCCAAGCACGGCGCGGGTCGCGTCGTGGAGCCGGGTGATCGCGCCCTCGTCGAGCCGGCCGCTGAGCGCCACCGGGGACAGCCCGGAGCGATGCAGGATCTCATCCGAATACGCGTTGCCGATGCCGCTGAACAGATGCGGGTCGGTGAGCGCGCGCTTCAAGGTGTGGTTCTCGCGCCGGAGCGTGGCGGCGAAGCGCGCGCGGTCGCAGGTAAGGACCTCGATCCCGCCCGGATCGTGGGCCCGGAGCGCCGCCTCGCCCCGCACGAGGTGGAGCGCCGCGCGCCGCTTCGTCCCGGCCTCGGTCAGCACCAGCGTGCCGGTCGGGAAATCGAACGCGGCGAGCCCGCGCCGACCCGGGAGCTTGGCGCCCGCCTCCTGCCACTGCAGGCGCCCGGCGATCATCAGGTGGATGAGCAGCCACAGCTCGCCCTCGAGACCGAGAGCGATGCGCTTGCCGAGGCGGCGGAGCGCCTGCACTGGCCGGCCATAGGTGGCGGCGAGCGGCGGCTCGACGGTGCGGAGTAGGAACGGGCTGCCGAGCCGCACCCGCTCGAGCGGCTGGCCCATGATGCGCGGCCCGAGGGCGACGAGATAGGCCTCGATGTCGGGCAGCTCCGGCATGCCCGAGCTTGGCATGGCCCCGCCCGCCGCCTCAAGCCGGGCCGCGGCCGACCGCGGTTTTGCCGCCGCGCGGCGGAGCGCTAAGCTCGGCTCCCTGCCCGCTTGGCGGAATTGGCAGACGCAGCGGACTTAAAATCCGTTTCCTCTAGGGGAGTGAGGGTTCGAATCCCTCAGCGGGCACCAATCAAATCAATGGGTTATCATATTCCTGCTACCTGGGCGGTCGGCGCGCGGTGCGCTTGGGCTACCACCGGGCTACCACCGCAGCCTCGGTGGACATCACCGGCGCAGCCTCGGTGGACATCACGGCCCTTCCTTGAGTGCACCCGCCAGGGCCGCTGGCACCATGCCGAGGGGTGTGTTCTTACCCCTCGCGCAACCGCTCGACGCGGTTACCGCTGGCCACTCCTACCGCGCGGCCAGAACGATCACCGGGGCCGCCATTCGCGCGCGAGTCGTTGCGCCTCGGCGATCTGCGCCGGCGTCATCTTGGCCGCGACGCCGTCGCGGTTCTTGACGGCCAGACCGTCGGGTGCCGGGGAGCGCGATGCGGCCAGGTTGTACCACTTGTGTGCCTGCACATAGTCCTGCGGCACTCCTTCGCCGTACTCATACTTGAGCCCGAGTTGCCCCTGGGCCGTAACGTGACCCCGGTCTGCGGCCTCCTGGGACCAACGGGCAGATTCGCCGTAGTCCTGCGGCACGCCCTCGCCGTTGAAGTAGCGAACCGCGAGCTCATGTTGGGCCTCGGCTAAGCCCTGCTCGGCGGCGCGCCGGTACCACGTGACGCCCATCGCTTGGTCCTCCGGCACGCCTTTTCCGTAGAAGTACATGACCCCGATCTCTAACTGAGCGTGGGCATCGCCCTGCTCGGCGAGCGGGCGCCAGAGCTTTAGCGCGTCGGCGTAGTCGCCGCGTGAGTAGGCTTTGAGCCCGTCCTCGTACGGGTCGGCGGTCGCGGGCGCCGCCGCCGCGGCAAGAGCGAGAAGCAGCACGAGCCAGAGCCCGAGGGCACGGCGCCTGCCGCTCACGATCCGTACCCCGCGGCCATTCCCGTCTCCGCCGCTCGTGGCCAGACCGTGAGCTTAGATCATCCCGAACAGGGCGTGAATCTCATGTGGCTATCCTCTCGATGGTCCAACCGAATACCCGTCCAGCGCGGTGCACCGGATGCACCAACTCGCTGTACGTTGCCACACATCGTTTGCCGAGGCACACCAGCCGACCCGCAAGGGCTTCGAAGGCCTCGATCGCTGGGTCCATCGGCAGCGACGGGTAGTCGAAACCGTAGATCAGAACTCCCTTGCCGCCGGGTAGCCCGGAGTCGAGAAGCTTCGGGCAGTCTGTCCCCGCCGCTTGCAGCGGGCTCGGACGCACGGCCCGGAAAGCGTCGCCTTCCCACCCGCACTGACCGGCCGGGAGATGCTGCGCTTCTATGCCCGGCTCAAGCGCCGGCCGCGCTCTGAGTGCGAGGCGCTTCTGGCCCCACCGGGCGGCTCCATCACCTGTTCGACCCGCGGACCGGCGCCAGCGCCTGCGCCAGCGTCTCCGTCCTGGCGCCGACCGCAACCGCCGCTGATGCCCTGGCCACCGGCTGTCATCTGCTGCCACCTGCCGCCATCGTCCCCGCCCTGGCCGCCGCCCGCGCCCGCCGCGCCGTGATCATCGACGACAAGGGCATGGTATCGACGATCTCGGCAGCGTGAGGCGGCCTCGGCGCGACCGTCGCGACCACCGCCAGGGCGGTACGGACGGCGGCTCGGTCGTGGGGTACCATCGCCGGTTGCCGAGCGCCCGTTCAGCGCCTCGGCCGAGAGAGGACCGTGCGTGGCGGCTGCGGATGAAGCGAAGCGCGATGATCGCGGCGGCGGCGAGCGCCCCTCCGTCGCCATCCCGACCCTGCTCGTCCTCCTGGGCGGGGTCGTCTACGGCAGCGTCATCACGGCCAACAAGATCGCGATCGAAGCCGGGTTTCCCTTCGTCTCCTACACGTTCTGGCAGACCTTCCTCGCCGGCGCGCTTCTTCTCGCGTACGGGGTGGTTCGGGCCCGGCTGCCCGCGCTCGGCTTGGCGCACCTGCGTCACTACGTGCTGACGAGCACGTTCGGCATCGTTCTTCCGGTCCTCGTGCTGACCTACGTCGCTGGCCGCGTGCCGGCCGGGGTGCTCACCCTGATCTTCGCGCTGGCGCCGCCGATCGCCTATCTCCTCACCTTTGCGCTTGGCCGCGAACGGTTCCGCTGGCTCAGCGTTGGCGGCGTCGCGCTCGGGTTTGCCGGTGTCCTGATGATCG
>Ga0194132_10007012_pt1 | contig 17068 bp, 22 predicted proteins | sample TA2KigOf80mmetaG_FD_148612 | JGI IMG/M metagenome (GOLD analysis project Ga0194132, IMG submission 148612) | Freshwater microbial communities from Lake Tanganyika, Tanzania - TA2015054 Kigoma Offshore 80m | ecosystem: Environmental > Aquatic > Freshwater > Lake | place: Tanzania: Lake...
CGCGGCACCTCTTTCGTCTCGATCAAGCAGCTCCGGGAGCACATCGATGCTTTCATCCAAACCTACAACCAGAACGCCAAGCCGTTCGTCTGGACCAAGACAAACGTCCATCAACGCCGCTTCAAAGACCGACGTATCAGCCAATTGTGATTCCGGGTACTAGAAGGGCCTGACAACCACCATGATGACGATGACGATCAGGAGCACCGTCGGGACCTCGTTGACCTGCCTGTAGAACTTCGCCGGGCGTGTGTTGCGGTCCTCGGCGAACTCCTTGCGCCAGCGGGCAAAGAAGTGATGCGCGACGACGAGTCCGAGCACGGCGGCAAGCTTCATCCAGATCCAGGCTTCCGCCCAGGCAACGAGTCCCGGCGTGGCGGCAAGCAGGCCGCCGAACAACATGCTCGCGATCATCGCCGGGTTGATGATGCCGCGCAGTAGCCGGCGTTCCATCACCTTGAAGGTTTCGGACAGCGTCGAGCCCGGCTCGGCGTCGGCATGGTAAACGAAGAGGCGCGGCAGGTAGAGCATCCCCGCCATCCAAGCCATGACGCTGACGATGTGCGCGGCCTTGATCCAGGGATACCCGGCGGCAAGCCAACTCATGTCAGGTCGCTCCGAAGCGTGTTTGGAAGAGGCGCCCATGGACCGCCTCACCCTTCGACAAGCTCAGGATGGGGCTGCTGGGAAATCTCATTAGACCCTCATGCTGAGCTTGTCGAAGCGTGAGGGTCGTTGCCGAGACCTTGGTTTGGGCAGCGGCGATGCTCGGCCGGGCAGATGCGCCGGCCGCAGCCCGAGGATAGGCCGGCCGGCGCCGCCCGCACCAGCCGTGCCAGCCCGTCGATGAACAGCGCGTCGGTCGAGACCGTCGGCACGCGAAGGAAGCCCGGCGCACCGGCCGCCTCGGCGAGATCGCGATACTCGCGGTCGAGCTCGACCAGCGTCTCGGAGTGCTCGGAGACGAAGCTCAAGGGCACGATCCCCGGCATGAGCTTGTCGGCAGCGGCACGGCGGATCTCGGCCTCGGTCGACGGTCCGATCCATTCGAGCGGCCCGACCCGGCTCTGATAGCAGACGACCCAATCGACCGATCGGCCGAGCGCAACCATGATGGCCTTGGCCGAGCGCTCGACCTGCGAGGGATAAGGATCGCCGCGCTCGACCACGCGCTTCGGCAGCCCATGTGCCGAGAACAGCACGCGCACCGGTCCACCGGCGAGATCGAGCGTCTTCGCCAGCAGGCGGGCGTTCGCCGCGACGAAGCCGCCATCGTCGGGATAGCAGCAGAGCCGTGCGGTCGGCACTTTCAATCCGATCGCAGTCGCCGCGCCATCCCAGGCATCGAAGGAGGATTGCGTCGTCGTCGTCGAGAACTGCGGATAGAGCGGCAGAAGCACCACGCGCTCCGGCATCCAGGCCTTCACCGCCCTTGCCGTCTCCTCGACGAACGGATGCCAGTAGCGCATCGCAATGAAGACCTTCGCATCCTCGCCCAGCGCGTTCGCGAGAGCGGAGGCTTGCGCCTCGGTATTCGGCAGAAGCGGCGAGCGCCCGCCGATCTCGGCATAAATCTTCCGGGCGACCGGCGCGCGGCGGCGCGAGATCAACCGCGCCAGCAGCCAGCGGATCGGTGCCGGGGCGGAGATGATCGCCGGATCGCTGAACAGGTTCTGAAGGAAAGGCTGAACGGCGTCGAGGCTGTCCGGGCCGCCGAGGTTGAGCAGCACGACCGCGGTCTTCATCCGCGTGCCTTCAGGAGTTCTGCGACGCGCGCGACGTTTTCGGGCGGTGTCTCCGGCACGACGCCGTGACCGAGATTGAAGACGAAAGGCCGCTCTGCCATCGCATCGAGGATCCGTTTCACCTCGTCATCGAGCGTCTGCCCCCCAGTGACCAGGACCAACGGGTCGAGATTGCCTTGCAACACCTTCGTAGGCATCGCTGCGCTGGCCCAGCCAAGCGGCACCATCTGATCGAGATTGATGGCGTCGACGCCGGTCTCCTCGGCATAGATCGCGATCATCGCACCAGCGGCGCGCGGAAAACCGATGATCGGCATTTTCGGGTGCGTGGCACGGATGCCGTCGACGATGCGCCTGGTCGGCTCGATCACCCATTGCCGGAACATTGGCTCGGAAAGAACCCCAGCCCAGCTCTCGAAGAGCTGAAGCGCATCGACGCCGGCATCGGCCTGACGGCGCAGATAGTCGACGGTCGAGGTGACGATCCGGTCGATGAGGCGCGCAAAGCTCAGCGGATCGGACAGCGCGTGATGTTTGACCTTCGCATGCTCCCGGCTGGACCCTCCTTCGATCATGTAGGTCGCAACCGTCCAGGGCGATCCGGCAAAGCCTATCAGCGCCGTTTCCGCCGGCAGGCCTTCGCGAACGCGGCGGATGGTTTCGTAGACCGGGTTCAAGCGCTCGCCGACGCCGCGCGCTTCGAGCCGGTCGACGGCGATCGGCTCGAGCTTCGGCCCCTCGCCCTGAACGAAGCCGACCTTCTGTCCCAGCGCATGCGGGATGACGAGGATGTCGGAGAAGACGATGGCTGCGTCCATGCCGAAGCGCCGGACCGGCTGCAGCGTTACCTCGGATGCGAGCTCGGGCGTGAAGCAGAGATCGAGGAAACCCTTGGCGCGGTTCCGTACCTCCCAATACTCGGGAAGATAGCGACCTGCCTGGCGCAGCATCCACCAGGGTGGGCGCTTGCCGACGATGCCCTTGAACGGAGAGAGGAAGAGACGTTCGGTCACGCTCTTCCTCTTACCACCTTTCTTTTGAATCGAAGAAGAGGTGGAAGTGGAGAATCCCTGTGAATCCCTGGGATGGGACTCCATCCCGGATCCCGTTCGAGGCCGACGGCATGTGGTCGGAGACCTTTCTTGCTGTGTATAACCCGGTGAAGAGGCCGGAGACTCCGCTATCGGCGAAGCCGGCAATACGGGGATCGTTCGTTCCGGTATCGACTCGTCCCCGGTTTCTTCGGGCGTGGAGGATTCTTGTCAACCGAGGCATCGAAAGCACTGAAGGAACCCGACGAGGTGGGGACCGACAATCCTCATGCCGCCTTCGAGCGCCTGTCCACATCCTGCGCGTTCGCTCGACGGTGCGTTATCCCATGAAGAGCGTACACCTCCATCTCGTCTCGGACTCGACCGGCGAGACGGTCCGCTCGGTCGCCCGCGCCTGCCTTTCGCAATTCGAAGGCGTGACGCCGATCGAGCATTTCTGGTCGCTGGTGCGCAGCGAGGCGCATCTGACCAAGGTGATCGCCGGCATCGAAGCGCATCCGGGACCTGTTCTGTTCACGATGGTCGCCGATGGTTTGCGTGAAAGCCTGCTCGCTGCTTGCCAGCGGCTTCAGGTGCCGTCGATCTCAGTGCTTGATTCGGCAATGGCGGCGCTTGCCGGCTATCTCGGCGTCGAGAGCGGCCATCGTCCCGGCCGCCAGCACGCGCTCGATGCCGATTACTTCCGTCGCATCGAGGCAATGAACTTCGCCCTTGCCCACGACGACGGCCAGCTTTCTCACGACCTCGACAAAGCCGACATTATCCTGGTCGGAGTCTCGCGCACCTCGAAGACGCCGACCTCGCTTTACCTTGCCAATCGCGGCTATCGCGTCGCCAACATCCCGATGGTGCCGAATGTGCCGGTGCCGGCGACCTTGTTCCAGGTTAAGGAGCCGCTGATCGTCGGCCTCATCAACGATCCCGGACGCCTGGTGCAGGTGCGCAAGAGCCGCCTGTTGAGCCTGAACGAGGAGGCCGAGACCGACTATGTCGACATCGAGCGGGTGAAGGAGGAGGTCGCCGAGGCGAGGCGCATGTTTGCGCGCGCCGGATGGCCGGTGATCGACGTGACCCGCCGCTCGATCGAGGAAACCGCAGCGGCGATCATGGCGCTCTTCAACCAGAAGCGCGGCCTCGAATGAGCGGCGTCGTGCTGGCCTCGGCGAGCCCGATCCGGGCGGAGCTGCTGAAGCGCGCCGGCATCGGTTTCGAGATCGAGGCGGCGGCAATCGACGAAGCCGCGATCCGCGACGGGCTGAAGGCCGAAGGCGCGAGCGCCGAGGAGGCCGCCGATGCGTTGGCCGAAGCCAAGGCGATGCGGGTCGGACGCCGGCGCCCGGACGACCTCGTCATCGGCGCCGATCAGATCCTCGATCTCGACGGCGCCTGGCTGGAGAAGCCGGGAACGGAGGCACGCGCCCGAGCTCAGCTCGCGCGGCTCGGCGGCCGGTCCCACCGCCTCGTCTCCGCCGCGGTCGCGGTTCTCGGCGGCCGGCGCATCTGGGGAGCGACCGAAGCGGCGACGCTGGCGATGCGCCCGCTCGATGCCGCCGCGATCGAGGCCCACCTCACGCAAGCCGGCCCCGGCATCCTGGCCTCGGTCGGCAGCTACCAGATCGAAGGCGTCGGCATCCGCCTCTTCGAGCGCATCGACGGCGACTATTTTACGATCCTCGGATTGCCGCTGCTGCCGCTGCTCGGGTTTTTGAGAACGCGCGGGCACGGCAAGTAGGGCAGAAGCCGACGTTGACAGCCGTACATACAAATGTACATCATAGGCCGTGCTTCGCTCGGTTGTCGGGTTTCAATGGGACCATGCCAATCGAGACAAATGCCAAAAGCACGGTGTCAGCATTGAGGAGATCGAGGAGCTGTTCGGCAGGCCCGTGATGGCCCTCCCCGACGACGCGCATTCGGGCCGCGAACGCCGCTACCGGGCGATCGGCCGCACGCAGACCGACCGACATGTCTTCATCGTCTTCACGCTGCGGTCAAGCGCGGACGGCCGACGAATCCGACCGATCAGCGCGAGATTCATGCATCGCAAGGAGGTGGCGCATTATGAAAAAGAAAATCCCGAGTTTTAGGTCTGACAAGGAGGCGGAGGAGTTTGTCGCGACCGCCGACCTCACGGGCTACGACCTGAAGGGGGCGGTGCCGATGCGCTTCGAGCTTCAGAAGAAGGAGGCGCGCGTCAATATGCGGCTGCCGACGCGCCTGCTTGATGCGGTCAAGGCGCGCGCGAAGAAGCGCGGCATTCCCTACCAGCGCCTGATCCGCGAAGCGCTGGAGCGTGCGATCGACCGCCGCGGTCAGCATTAGGGAATCCACTCATGCTCGAACTCCGCCCCAACTGCGAATGCTGCGACAAGGACCTGCCGCCGGACTCCGCATCGGCTTTCATTTGCAGCTTCGAGTGCACCTTCTGCCGCGACTGCGCCCAGGGCGTGCTTCAGGGGGCGTGCCCGAATTGCGGCGGCAATTTCGTTCAGCGCCCGATCCGCCCGGCGCGGCTGCTGGAAAAGTACCCGGCCTCGACGAAGCGCAAGGTCAAGCCGGAAGGCTGCACCAAGGCGGCCTAGCCGTGGGGCTCCGACGGGACCATATGGGCGGCATCGATCGGGAGTCGCCCATGCTGAAATGGTTGCTCGTCATCCTCGCCGTCTCGGTCGGCACCGCGCAAGCCGATGACCGCATCTTCGATGTCGACACCGCCTTCAAGCTGCTCGGGCGGAACCACAAGATCGCGGCATTCGGGATCGACGATCCGCTGGTCGAGGGCGTCACCTGTCACTTCAGCGCGGCCGAGACCGGCGGCATCAAGGGCTCGCTCGGCCTGGCCGAGGATACCTCGGATGCGTCAATCGCCTGCCGCCAGGTCGGGCCGATCAAGTTCGCCCGCAAATTCCGCCAAGGCGACGAGGTCTTCCAGAAGTCGCGCTCGCTTCTGTTCAAGACACTCAACATCGTCCGCGGCTGCGATGCCAAGCGGAACGTGCTGATCTATCTCGTCTACTCGGACAAGCTTATCGAAGGCTCGCCCAAGAACGCGATCTCGACCGTGCCGGTGCAGCCCTGGGGTGGCCTGGAAGCGCCGCGCTGCGGCGACTTTCTCAGGTGAACGGCCGGCGCGCGGCGAGCGGCTTCTTCTGCTTGCCCGCGGCGTCGAAGTTGCCTGCATCCAGCCATCGCGTGAAGGCCGCCTTCACCTCGGGCCATTCGCCGTCGAGCATCGAGAACCAGCAGGTATCGCGGTTGCGGCCGCGCACGATCAGGTGCTGGCGGAACAGCCCCTCATAGGTGAAGCCGAAGCGCAGCGCCGCGGCGCGGGACGGCATGTTGCGCGAGTTGCACTTCCACTCGAGCCGGCGATAGCCCCAGCGGTCGAAGGTTTCGCGCATGGTCAGATAGATCGCCTCGGTCGCCTGGCGGGTCTGCTTGAGGATTGGCGCGAACCAGATATGCCCGATCTCGATGGCGCCGCCCCTGGCGTCGATGCGCATGAAGCTCAGCATGCCGACGGCCTTGCCAGTTGCCTTGTCGATGATCGCGAAGAACAGCGGATCGGGCGAGGCGGCACAGCCTTCGAGCCAGGTCCTCATCGCCGCCTCGTCGGCGAAGGGGCCGTAGCCCATGTAGTTCCAGAGCGTGTCATCGCCCTTCGAGGCCGCGTAGAGATCGGCGAGGTGACGCCCCGGATCGATCGGCTCCAATCGCACGGTGGCGCCATCGATTGGCGCCTTGGGCGGCGGGGTTGCGCCCATGAAGGCGAGCTCGGGGCCGAGGATCTGGTCGTAGTCGAGGGCCATATTTCCTAGTCCAGCGGATAGTCGTAGCGGATGAAGCCGTTGTACTTGGCGAGCTTGTCGTAGAGGGCGCGGGCGCGGGTGTTGTCTTCCTGGGTCAGCCAGTAGAGCCGCGTCGCCCGCCTCGCCCTCGCATCCTTGGCGACCGCCTCGATCAGCGCGCGGGCGACGCCCTTGCCGCGCGCGGCCTCGTCGGTGAACAGATCCTGCAGGTAGCAGACATCGCCCATCCACACATGGGCGTGGAAGAAATAATGGGTAATCCCGACAAGCCGGCCGCCGGCATGGGCGCCGAAAGCGTGGATATCTTCGCCTTTCATCAGCCTGGCCCAGGCCTTCTCGTAGTCTGAGTCGGGAATCTCGGTCTTGTAGAAGGCCTTGTAGCCGCGTGCGAGCCCCTCCCAGCGGGCGCGGTCCTCCGGCCGGAGGCGGGCTATCTCGGTGGTCATGGACCGGGACCCTAGCCCGAAAAAGCGGCCCGCGGCACGGACCAGTTTCGCGCCGATCTCCCGGTCCGCTTTGCCGAGGCGCCCGGGCGCGGCGTTCGGACGCGCGATCGGTACTTCCGATAGAGCGGCGGCCGCGAGACAATCGCGGCCGGGCAAGTCTGTCGGGGGAGGCATCCGGGAATGCGCGAGAAGGAGCTCCGCATCGCGCTGGTCTGCTGCTGCGGCGTGTCTCTCGCCGTCTACATGCACGGCATCACCAAGGAAGTTCTGAAGCTGGTGCGCGCTTCCTCCGCGCTCCACCGGAACGCCAGCCGCGAGAAGAGGATGGCGGCCTCCTTCTTCGATGCAGCCGACGGCAACGACCGGGAATACGACACCGAGGCGATCTACTTCGATCTCCTGCGCGAGATCGGCCGCGACATCGAGCTTCGGGTCGTCGTCGACATTATCGCCGGCGCCTCGGCCGGCGGGATCAACGGCTGCCTCCTGGCGCGGGCGATCTGCCACGACCTGCCCATCGGCGCCTTGCGCGACCTGTGGCTGGAGAGGGCGGATGTCCAGGTGCTGCTGGCGGGCGAGGCGCGGGCGCGGCCTTGGAGCAAGTGGATCTTGCGGCCATTGCTCTGGGCTACCGGGCGGCTCGGGCTCCTGAAGCTCGCGCGCGACGCCGAAGTCCGCCGGAACCCGTCGCTGTTCCTTCGCTCGCGCTGGTTCCAGCCGCCGCTCGACGGCGAGGTGATGGCGGGGCTGATGTATGATGCGGTGGTCGCGCTGGGCGCTCCTCGCGATGCGCGCGCCTCGCTCCTGCCTTCGGGGCAGTCGCTCGACCTCTTCGTCACCTTGAGCCACTACTACGGCCATCCCGAGCTGATCCAGCTTCACGATCCGCCGCTCATCCATGAGCTCGAGCACCATCACGTCCTGAGGTTCCGCTATCGGCGCGCGACGGATGGCGGCGTCGCCAGCGACCTCGATCTCGACAACGCCCCCGGCCTCGCCTTCGCCGCCCGCGCCACCTCCTCGTTTCCGGGCGCCTTCCCGCCGGCGCGGATCGCGGAGATGGATGCGCTCCTCGCCCGTCGCGGAAAGACCTGGCCGCGCCGCCGGGAGTTCATCGAGCGCAGCTTCGAGCGCCACCTCGCGGCCGGGATCGATCCGGTGACGTCTTCATTCCTCGACGGCTCGATCCTCAACAACTGCCCCTTCCGCGAGGCGATTTCCGCCATCCATGGCCGCCCTGCCTACCGCCAGGTGGATCGCCGGCTGGTCTACATCGACCCGGACCCGGCAGTGCCCTCGCCGCCCTCGCACAACCCGGTGCCGAGCTTCTTCTCGACGCTGCGCAGCTCGCTTTCGGACCTGCCGAGCTCGCAGCCTGTGACCGAGGAGCTTACCTGGGTGCGCGACTTCAATGAGCGCGCACGCCGGCTGAGAAGCATCATCGAGAGCGCGCGGCCGAGCGTCAGCGCGATCGTCGCGCAGATGACGGATATCGACTTCGACGGGCCGATCCCGATGCCGAGGCTGCGCGCCTGGCGGGAAGAGGCCAATGCGCGGGCGGTGCGCGACTCCGGCTTCGCTTACGAGGCCTATGTCCGCCTCAAGCTGGCATCGGCGCGCGCCTTCATCGCCGAGACCGCGGTCCGGCTGCGCGGCGTTCCCGCGCATTCGCCTCTGGCCCGCGTCGTCGGTGCGATCGTCGATGCCTGGGCGTCGGCGCGCAGCCTGGATTACGCGCCGGGTGTCACGGCCTCTCCTGCGGGCACCAAGGCGTCGTCGAGCTGGGTTGCCTTCCTGCATGCCTTCGACATCGGCTATCGCGAGCGCCGGCTGCAGTTCCTGATCGAGGGGCAGAACCGTCTATACGCCTTGATCGACCGCGGCGGCTTCCGGGGATTCGATTCAACGCTCGTCGATCGCTTGAAGCGCGAGCTCTACCGCAGGCTCGCCTCGCTGCGGGCCGTGCGCGAGGTGGGGCACTTCCCGGCGGCGCTGATCGATCTCGTCGCCGAGATCTTCCCCGCCGTTCCGTCGCCGCACGAGATCAGGAACCTTGCGGCCTATGCCGAGGCTTTCGCTGCGCACCATGCCGCCAGGCTCGACGAGCTGATCGACGGGCTGGCGCGCGCGGCGGACCTCGACGCCAGGACGGAGGATCTGGACCAGCTCCTGGCCGAGATGGAGGTGCCGCCATGGCACGGCCAGGTGCGCTCGGAGGTGCTGATCAACTATCTCGGCTTTCCCTTCTGGGATGTTCTCACCTTCCCGTTCATGAGCGCCTATGCCTTCGGTGAGTTCGACGAGATCCTGGTCGATCGCATCAGCCCGGCGGAAGCGACCGTCGTCAGGACGTTCGCGGGAATTGGGCTGAAAGGGGTCGGGCTCGGGCACTTCGCCGCCTTCCTGTCGCGCGCCTACCGGGAGAACGACTATTTGCTGGGCCGTCTGCATGCGATCGACCGGCTCATCGACATCATCTGCGACTCCGGGCGCTTCGGAGAGGAGAGCCGCGGCGAGGCGCTGCGCCTGAAGCAGCGTGCCTTCACCGTGGCGATCGACGCCGAGGAGAAGCACCTGGCCCACAGCACGGAGCTGATCGCGGCGCTCCGCCGTCATGTCGCCGCCATGACGACCGGCGCTCGCTAGGCGCAGGCGGCTGGCGGCTCCCGCCGGCTTCGGGCATGCTTTCCAGCGATGCGCATTCTCGGCCTCACCGGCTCGATCGGCATGGGCAAGTCGGTGGCGGCCAATACCTTCCGGCGCCTCGGCATCCCCGTGCATGATGCCGATGCCGCGGTCCATCGCTTGACGGCGCGCGGCGGCGAGGCGATCCCGGCAATCCAGAGGGCCTTTCCGGGCGTGGTCGAGAACGGCGTGCTCGACCGCAAGAAGCTGGGCGCGCGGGTCTTCGCCGACAAGGCTGAGCTGCGCCGGCTGGAGAAGATCCTGCACCCGATGGTGCGCCGTTCGCAGAAGCGGTTCTTAGGCGCCAACCGGCGCAAGCCGCTCGTCGTGCTCGACATCCCGCTTCTCTTCGAGGGCCGGAACGAGCGCCGCTGCCACGCGGTCATGGTCGTGACCGCCTCCGGAATCATCCAGCGCCAGCGGGTCATGCGCCGGCCCGGAATGACTGCGGAGAAGCTCGCCAACATCCTGAAGAACCAGATGCCGGATGCGGAAAAACGCCGCCGCGCCGACTTCGTCGTGCCGACCGGCATCGGCTTCAGATCGACCTTGCGCCGCGCGCTGCGCATCGCCAAACATCTCCGTCACGGACGCTGGCCCAGGGGACGACATGCGCGAAATCGTGCTCGACACGGAAACCACGGGACTTGATCCCCTAGACGGGCACCGCATCGTCGAGATCGCCCTGGTCGAGCTTGAGAACCACGTACCCACCGGGCGCCATTTCCACACCTACCTGAATCCCGAGCGCGAGATGCCGCTGGATGCCTATCAGATCCACGGCCTCTCGACCGAGTTCCTGGCCCAGCACCCGCGCTTCGCCGACAAGGCCGATGAGATGCTGGTCTTCATGGGCGAGGCCCAGCTCGTCATCCACAATGCCGAGTTCGATCTCCGCTTCATGGATCACGAGCTCAGCCGCGCCGGGCGGCCGGCGATCGGGCGCGAGCGCGGCATCGTCGACACCGTCTCGCTCGCCCGGCGCAAATATCCGGGTGCGCCGGCGAGCCTGGACGCGCTGTGCCGGCGCTTCGAGATCGACCTTTCGGCGCGCGACAAGCACGGCGCCAAGCTCGACTGCGAGCTGTTGGCGCTCGTCTACCTGGAGCTGATCGGCGGCCGCGAGCCGGGCCTCGATCTGGCCGCCTCGCAGCGCCGGCGCGCGCTGGCGAACGCCCGGGCCGTCACCCGCCCGCCGCGCCCGCACGGCCCAAGCGAGGAAGAGCTGGCGGCGCATGCCGAGTTCCTGAAGAAGCTGACCCAGCCGGTCTGGCTGAGCTGACCCGCATCGTCCTTCTCAACGGCGTCGGCAGCGCCGGCAAAGGCTCCATCGCCAAGGCTCTGCAGGCGATCGCGCGCGAGCCGTTCCTGCATGTCGAGATGGATGCGTTCTTCGCCATGCTGCCGGCTTCCAGCATCGGCGATCCGGACGGCATCGTGTTCGAGACCCTCGACGACGGCGGCAGACCTTCGGTTGCCATCCTTGTCGGTCCCGTCGCGGAGCGGGCCTTCCGCGGCATGCGGTGCGCGGTCGCCGCCATGGCCGCGGCGGGCAACAACCTGATCGTCGACGATGTCATGCTGCGCGCCGAGATGACGGAGTACGAAGCCCTGCTTGCGGGTTTCACCGTGCACCGCGTCGGCGTCTTCACCTCGCTGGAGGTTCTGGAGGAACGCGAGCGACGCCGCGGCGACCGCCTGATCGGGCTCGCGCGCTGGCAGCTCGACCGAGTCCACAAGGGCGCAGCCTATGATCTCGAACTCGACACGACGAGCACCTCGCCGGCCGACTGCGCGCGGCGGATCAAGGAGCGGTTTGGCCTCTAACGTGCCCCTCTCCCGCGCGCCAGCGCGGGAGAGGGGCACGATGCCGCGGAACTGTCGTCGCGCGCATCCGTTCCCCTGTCGTTGCGGAGACGACGCACGGGTCGCAACGAGCGGCCAAGCTCCTAGCGGCGATCCTACGCCGTCACCGGCTCGCTGCCGTTGCCGCCCTGCCGGAGGATGCGCCGGCGGTAGAACTCGTTGAAGTCGATCGGCTGCAGCAGCACCGGCGGGAAGCCGCCTTCGCGGGTGCAGCTCGCGATGATGGCGCGCGCGAAGGGAAAGAGAAGACGCGGCGCCTCGGTGTAGGAGAAGGGCTTCACCACGTCGTCCGGCATCTTGTCGACATTGAAGATACCGGCATAGGTCAGCTCGCAGATAAAGAGCGTGCGGTCCTCGTAACGGGCCTGCGCCTTGATCATGAGGTCGACCTCGTAGATCCCGTCGGCGATCTTGATCGGCGCAACGTCGATGTCGAGCTCGATCTCCGGCGGCTCCTTCATCTGGTTGAGGCCGAGCGGCCCGTCCGGGCTCTCGAAGGAGAGGTCCTTGACGAACTGGGCGCCGATCATGATCGGCGCACCGCGGCCTCCGCCGGCTTCGGCCTGGTTCTCGTCGCTCATCGATCGGGGTCCTTAACAGCGCCAAGGGCCGCCGGTGGCTATCACGGTTCTCGGGGATGCACAATCTCGGCGGCGCCGCGGGCGGCCATGTGCACGACGGTGCAGTTGGGGACGGTCAGGCCCGTCGAGGCGCGGATGAAGCCCCAATGCGTCACCACGCCGATCTCGCGACGCTCGGGATGCGGATCCCACGCGTCATGGAAGTCGCGGGCGCGCTCGGCCAGCCCCTCCTCGGACTCTTCCAGCCGCGGCCACCACTCCTCCTGCAGATGGTCGAGCGACAGGCCGGGCCAAGCCTGGCGCAGGCCGGAGAGCGGCGTGCCGACATCGCAGGCGAAGGCGGCACGCTCGCCGACCCGCCGGTCGATCTCGATCGGAAGTCCGCCGAGCACGTCGGCAATGATGTGCGCGGTCTCGAGCGCGCGCGTATAGGGGCTTGAAACCAATCGCCTCGGCGGCCGTCCACGCAGGGCGCGGGCGGCTTCCTCCGCCTGACGCTTGCCCTCGTCTGTCAGCTTCGGGTCGCGGATGCCCGGATCGACCCGGGTCTTGCTGAAGACGACGTTGAACTCGGACTGTCCGTGGCGGATGAGCAGCATGTTGCCCTTTATTCCCCAAGCGCCTACATACGGCAAGGCGGCGTCGCCCCGATGACGGCCGTTTGATCCCAGGGACACAGGGCCCAGAATGGACTTTCCGTTCCTCGACATCGTCTTCTTCGCCATGCTCGCGATCTTCCTCGGCCTGCGCCTGAGGAACGTCCTCGGGCGCCGCACCGGCCTCGAGAAGCGCCGACCCGACCCCTTCAAGCCGGCCGAGCCGGCGCCGCAGCAATCGGCCGACAACGTGCTCCGCCTGCCCGAGCGCGACCGCAAAGCCTTGGAAAGCTTGAGCCAGGATGCCGACACGCCGCTCGCGCGCGGGATTGCGGCGATCCACCGGGCCGATCGCAGCTTCGACGAGGCGGGCTTCGTCGGCGGCGCCCGCGGCGCCTTCGAGATGATCGTCACCGCCTTTGCCAAGGGCGACGCGAAGACGCTCCGGCCGCTGCTGGCCGATGGCGTCTTCGACAACTTCAAGCGGGCGATCGACGATCGCAGCGCGCGCGACGAAACCCTGGAGACGACGCTGGTCGGGGTCAACGCGGCCGAGATGGTCGATGCCGACCTCGAAGGCTCGACCGCCAAGGTCACGATCCGCTTCGTCTCCGAACAGGTGAACGTCACCAAGGCCGCGGATGGCAAGGTCGTCGATGGTGATCCCAACACGGTCGTGACCATCACCGACCTCTGGACCTTCGCCCGCGATGTGCGTTCGAGCGACCCCAACTGGGCGCTCGTCGAGACCCGGGCGCCCTGACGGTTGCTTCCCCGACGATGCGCTTCGGCACGCTGGCGCTTCTGTTGCTGCTGGCGGCCTGCGCTGCGCCTGTTCCCGAAAAGAAGCTTGAGCCTGTCGCCTTCTCCGCTCTTCCCGGCTGGCAGCAGGACGATCATGCCGCGGCGCTGCCGGCGCTTAAGAGATCCTGCCCGAGGATGCCGGAAGCCTGGCGTTCGGTATGCGCAGCGATCCCCGACGATCCGGCGCGGGCGCGTACCTACTTTGAGACCGAGTTCCAGCCCTATCGCGTCACATCGGCAGCCTTCGTCACCGGCTACTACGAGCCGGAGCTGAACGGCGCGACGACACGCAGCGCGCGCTACTCGGTGCCGCTGCACCGGCTGCCCGGCGACCTGGTGCAGGTCGATCTTGGCGAGTTCCGCGATAACCTGAAGGGCGAACGCATCGCCGGGCGCGTCGAGAACGGGCGGCTCCGGCCCTATTCGCAGCGTTCCGACATCGCCAGAGGCGCGCTCGACGGCAAGGATCTGGAGCTGCTCTGGGTCGACGATCCGGTCGATGCCTTCTTCCTCGAGATCCAAGGCTCGGGCCGCGTACGTCTAGAAGATGGGCGCCTGCTCCGCCTCGGTTTCGCCGGGCAGAATGGCTGGCGCTATGTCGCGATCGGCCGCGTGCTGCTCGACGAGGGCTCGCTCTCACGCGACGATGTCTCGATGCAGTCGATCCGCGCCTGGCTTGCCGCCAATTCCCGGCGCGCGCGTGAGATCCTCGACAGGAACCCCTCCTACGTCTTCTTCCGCCTTCTCGACGGCGAAGGCCCGATCGGTTCCCAGGGGGTGGCGCTGACGCCGGACCGCAGCCTTGCGGTCGACCGCACGGAAATCCCGCTCGGCACGCCGGTCTTCATCGATCTCCAGCACCCGGACTCGCCCGGCGGAATCCTGCGGCGCCTCGTCGTCGCGCAGGACACCGGCGGCGCGATCAGGGGCGCCGGCCGCGGCGACCTCTTTCTCGGCCCCGGCCGCGACGCCGGCGAGATCGCCGGCCGCATGAAGGCGCGCGGCACCATGTACCTGCTGCTGCCGAAGACGATGGCACCGACGTCATAGTTTTATCCCCTCTCCCGGCGGAGCCGGGGGAGGTTCGACGCATTGCGTCGAAGGGTGGGGGCCGCGCGTCAGCGCGGTCTTGCTTCCACCGCAATCCCATACGACCCTCGCTTCGTTCGGCCCCCACCCCATCCCACCCTCCCCCGCTTTGCGGGAGAGGGAGCAAAAAAAGACGACGCTGAATGCCGAAGAAGAAAACCATCCTCGTCCTCCACTTCTCCGGACGCATGCCGGTCGCCGGCGTCGGCTGGGAGGGCATGAACTGGGTGCTGGGCCTGACCAAGCTCGGGCATGACGTCTGGTACTTCGAGGATAACGGCGTCAACCCGTACTCCTTCGTGCAGAACTCCGTGCATTGGGATTCGCGCGAGAACATCGGCTTCGTGAAGACGATGATGGAGACCTACGGGCTCGGCCATCGCTGGGCCTATTGGGACCCGGTCACCGAGTACTCCTGGCACGGCGTTTCGAAAGAGCGGGCGATGGGCCTCTACAAAGAGGCCGACGCGATCGTCAATCTCTGCGGGGCGACCAAGCTGCGCGAGGAGCACATGGCCTGCCCGGTGCGCATCCTCGTCGACACCGATCCGATCTACGAGCAGATCAAGCTGCTGAAGGGCGACAAGGACTCCATTGCCTATGTCGACGCGCACACGCATCTGTTCACGATCGGCGAGAACCTCGGCGCCCCCGACTGCCCGGTGCCGTTGAACCGCACCTGGCACAAGGTGCGCCCGCCGATCAATCTCGACGTCTGGCCGGCGGACCTCTCCTCGTCGCCGAAGGCCTTCTCGAGCCTCGCCACCTGGCAGCACTCCTCCAAGAACATCGACTTCGGAGATGAGTCCTACCAGTGGTCGAAGCACATGAACTTCACGCGCTTCCTCGACCTGCCGAAGATGACGACGCAGCCGCTCGATCTGGCGCTCCGGCCGCCGACGCCGGAAGTCGACAGGATCGTGCGCGAGAATGGCTGGAACCTGATCGACCCGGTGCCGGTCTCGAACGGGCTCGAGGTCTACAAGGACTTCCTCTACCGCTCGCGCGGCGAGCTCTCGGTCGCCAAGGACATCTATGTGCGCCCGCGCTCGGGCTGGTTCTCCGACCGCAGCGTCTGCTACCTCGCCGCCGGGCGGCCGGTGATCACCCAGGACACGGCTTTCGGCAAGTACATCCCGACCGGCGAAGGCCTCTTCGCCTTCTCGAACCATGAGGAGGCGCTGGAGGCGATCGAACGCATCAACAAGGACTACAAGCGCCACCAGAAGGCGGCGCGGGCGATCGCCGAGGATTACTTCGAAGCCTCCAAGCAGATGAAGCGCGTCTGCGAGGCGGTCGGGCTGTAGGCGTCAGCGCGCGCGCGTCAGCACCAGCTCGAAGACGAAGGTCTTGCCGCCATCGGTGATCGGCAGCGTCGTGACGATGGCACGGTCGCCCTCGAAGCGGGTTGTGCGCGTCATCTCGGCACCGACCCAGTTCGGGAAGATCGACAGCTCGACCTTGTGGATGAGACGGTCGCCCTCCATCCGCCAGCGCCCGCAATAGCTGAGCGCCGTCGACATCGCGTGGTGGGTCTCCTCCGCGGTGCCGCCCATCGGATCGAAGCCGGCAAAGGGCTTGCGGTTGGCGCCCATCAGGGTCGCGAACATGAAGCCGTCGGCGGTGTAGGTGATGAGGCCGGCGGCGCCGGGCAGTGGCGGCGTGCGCGTGCCGTCGGCATCGACCCGGGCCCAGTCGGCAAGGCGCCAGGTGCCGACCAGCTTGTCCTTGTCGCTCATGTCACCCTCGTCCATGTGAGTTCGGCAACACCGGAGGCGCCTTTGCGAGTCATCGGCGGCGTCTTCAGCACGATGCGATGGCCATCCAGGCGGTAATAGCGCACCTGGCTGGTGCCGACCATGTTCGGCCACAGCGCCATTTCGACGTCGTGGACGACCCTTTCGCCGTCGATCCGCCAGCGCCCGACATAGGCATGGCAGCTGGCCATGGCGCGATGCGCCTCTTCGGGGCTGCCGCCGAGCGGGTCATTGCCGGCGAAGCGGCCGCGGGCCTCCGGCATCGCCAGCATCGCCGACATGTAGCCGTCGGCGGCATAGATCAGGAGGCCCCAGGGCTTGGGCCCCATCGGTTCCTTCACCGCGCCGGTCTCGTCGGTGATGATCCATTTCTGCAGGCGCCAGGAGCCGATCAGCTGTTCGGATTTCGCAGGCACGTCTCTCTCCCTGAGCGAACATGAAGCTGTCCGTGGCATAGGTCACAAACTCGGCGGTGCTAGTACCCGGAATCACAATTGGCTGATACGTCGGTCTTTGAAGCGGCGTTGATGGACGTTTGTCTTGGTCCAGACGAACGGCTTGGCGTTCTGGTTGTAGGTTTGGATGAAAGCATCGATGTGCTCCCGGAGCTGCTTGATCGAGACGAAAGAGGTGCCGCG
>Ga0194132_10007013_pt1 | contig 17065 bp, 11 predicted proteins | sample TA2KigOf80mmetaG_FD_148612 | JGI IMG/M metagenome (GOLD analysis project Ga0194132, IMG submission 148612) | Freshwater microbial communities from Lake Tanganyika, Tanzania - TA2015054 Kigoma Offshore 80m | ecosystem: Environmental > Aquatic > Freshwater > Lake | place: Tanzania: Lake...
GATATCAACAACCACATCCCCTTTTTTAGTTTTAACTTTCTTTAAAACCGTCGTTACTACATCCTTTAAATCTTTTTTCATCGTGTCGTTGGTAGATGACCGATAAAAATAATCCTTATACAAAAGCTCGTGATCAGTTGTTTCTTTTAACTGCACTAAACCGCAACACGCAGAATTCTTTGCTTTATCGCATACAACAACAGTAAGTGGCACCTTGATATCCGCAAGACGATTACGCTTATTTGTTGCTACGAATGTAGGTGATAAAAATTGAGGTGCAAATCGTATTGCCTCAGTAAGCTCTTTTTGTCCGCAAACACGGCATTTTTTAACATTTACGTAATTCATAAGTAATGTATCAAGTAAGCATTTTTTTCCTTACGCCGCAAGAAGGCCTACAAGAAGAACAACTTCTTTTTCTGTAAGCTCCGGATTATTAGGGAAATAAAAACCATGACGATGAATATATGAAGCATTTTCACAAGCTGCGTCTGTATTTACATGATCACTATAAAATGGATGTTTAGTAATATCACCTGCAATAATAGGCCTAATTTCAACACCGGCATTTTCAAAACGCGCTCGATATTCTTTAAATGTAGCGATGTCCTTAGCGATAATCGGCATAGCAAAATTAGAAATAGTATTCATATGCGTAACAGTAAGAGGTATAAGACGCGCATTTTTATGCACAGCTTTTTGAAAAACCTTAAAATTACGTTCGCGCTGCTTCACAATACAATCCCAATGCTTAAGCTGAGAAACACCTAAAAAACCACTAATCTCTGTTGGACGCGCATTATACCCTAAATGATAAAATGTGTATTTTGAGAAAAAATCATCAACCGCATGCTTTTTGCGCATAGCTTTTTGCGCATGTAATGGTAAATTTCTATCCCAGCCATGAGCACGCGCCATAATAAGCATGTGATGTAATTTTTCATTATCTGTACATATCATCCCTCCCTCAATAGTTGAAAGATGATGACCTACAAAAAAAGAAAAGGTAGAAGCAATACCAAAATTACCCAACAATTTTCCGCATGATTTAGATCCTAATGCCTCACAATTATCCTCAAATAGTAAAACTTTATTTTTAGCACACCATAATCGCACAGCCTCTATATCATCACTTAAGCCTAAAACATTTGTCAGAAAGACTGCCTTAGGGCGCGGTGTGCATTTTTTTAAAGTCCGCACGGAAACATTAAGCGTAGCAAGCTCACAATCAATAGCTGTGGGCAAAAGACCAAGCTGTATTAAAGGCATAACGTTTGTTGCCCATGTAAGAGCAGAAAAACCAACACGATCACCCTTCTTAAGCCAACCACCATTAATAAGTGCTTGTATAAGCACAAGATTAGCACTACTACCACTTGAAACAAATACCGCAAACTTGCGCTTTTGCTTACGAGCAAAAGCCTCTTCAAAGGCAGCACATTCCTTACCCATACTAAAAATATCAGCCTCTTTTATAAAAACAGAAAGTGCCCGCTTTGTTGCGCGCTCATCATAAAAACTTGATTTTACTAACTTTATACGCTGATTCACGATTCGGCTAGAATACCAGTATTAGCATATTTAGAAAATATTGCTTTTTTTAAAAAATGTGGCATATATAGTTAGTTATTTAGGAATTTGAATAATGTGTAACGCATTAACACATCCTCACTTTCGCCCCATAGAGCGATCGTGGGGTTTTTTATTATGTAATACCGTGCTTTTTTAAGTCGTGCATCACCATAATTTTTACCAAATCAGCAAACTTCGTTTTCGGTTTCCATTTTAATATTTTTGCCGCCTTACTCGCATCAGCAATAAGATTATGTACCTCTGTAGGACGCAGATATCGTTTATCGAACTCCACATATTTTTTCCAATTATTAATACCCGCGGCCGCAAACGCCGCTATAACAAAATCCTTAACCGAATGGCTTTCGCCAGTGCCAATAACATAATCTGTTGGCTTTGCCTGCTGAAGCATAAGCCATGCCGCCTCCATATATTCGGGCGCATATCCCCAATCACGGCGCGCATCCAAATTACCTAAATATAATTTTTTATCTAAGCCAGCAACAATACGCGCCACACCACGCGTTATCTTTCTTGTTACAAATGTCTCGCCCCTGCGCTCACTTTCATGATTAAAAAGTATGCCATTTACCGCAAACAAACCGTATGCTTCACGATAATTAATAGTTGTATAATAGGCGAACGCTTTAGCACATGCATAAGGACTGCGTGGATAAAAAGGTGTTAATTCATGTTGTGGGGGTGGTGTTGAGCCAAAAAGTTCAGATGAAGACGCCTGATAAAACTTTATTTTTTTCTTTCCACCTGACTCACTATAATCCTTAATTGCCTCGAGCATGCGAAGCGTGCCAAGCCCAGTAACATTTGCCGTATATTCCGGAATATCAAAACTCACACGCACATGACTTTGAGCGCCTAAATTATACACCTCATCAGGTTCAATATTCTGAATCAACTTACGCACCGTATTAGCATCCGATAAGTCACCGTAATGAAGAAAAAAACGTTTGCCATGTGCATGCAAATCCTCAAAAATATGATCCACACGACTCGTATTAAAGGTTGATGAGCGACGGATTATACCGTGTACCTCATAACCCTTTTTAAGCAAAAATTCAGCCAGAAACGAGCCATCTTGCCCTGTAATGCCCGATATAAGCGCTTTTTTCTTTATGGCCATAGTGGGCATATAATGCCATATAAAAACTATTTTTCCAAACCGAGATCAATAAGAATAGGGCGTAAAGATCCATATTGCGGAGATTGTCGTAAATCCTGCTTCTCCATTACTTTCGCTATATTACGCCGTGCAGCAGCCTTATCACCCGAAAAGTAATACACTAAGCCTAATTTTATCGTTAGCTCTAAATCATCAGGCTTCATAAGAAGCGCTTTTTGAAAAAATAGAGCGGATTCCTTATACATACCTAAATCACCCAACTGAGCTGCAGTAACAGAAGCCTCGCTTACAGTGCGCGGTTCACGACCCAATACTGATGCGCGCTCTAATGCGCGAATGCCACCTGCTCCATCATTAGATTCAAGAAGTAATAGAGCGTGATAAAAATGAGCATCCCCCACTTCAGGATCAAGAGCTATTGCTCGCTCCATAGCAGTAATGGCACCCGCCTTATCACCTTTAAGATTTAAAAGCTTTGCACGCACATATTCTGTTGCTTGCCGTCGAGGACTAATACGATCAGCCTGCGCAAGCGCCATAAACCCCTGATCAACATACCGAGGATCAAGTTCGGCTATAAGCGGCATCATATCCGCTAACCCAATCCAAAAACCATAATTCGATGGATCAGCTTCTGCAGCAGCAGTCATTCCCCGCACAGCATCTTCTATAACAGCACGCACATTAGATAAGGGTATATTCTGCTTATACAGCGACGCTACATTGGGATATACATCTTTCGCAATATGCACATGGTACGGAGTAGAGGCTTTGAGCGCTTTATCCATATATTCAAACCCTTCAGGAATTTCTCCATGCACAAAATAATTGATTGCCTTCCATTCAAGATTACTTGCTCTATATAAGCGATAATTTAAAAAATAAATACCACTGGTAGCCACCATAAGAGATGCGATTAAAGCTAACATCTCTTGTGATGCATTGCCCCCACGAGCATGCAATGAATGAGTGTATTCTTTATTACCATCCATACTATTAATCCATGCAAGCGTCAGAAAAAACATCATATAACTACTCATCGAATCAAACGCAAAGAAATTCTGCGTGTAATATGCAACGAACATAGCAACGAGCCATATATTGCGACGCGCAATACGAAATACGCATACAAGAAGAGCAATATATACAATACATCCAACAATACCTGTTTCAGCAAGAAACTGTACAAAGACATTATGAGGGCGATCAAAAAATGTCTCCCTAAATCCACCGCGCAAAAGACGCGGATCATAATGCGCATTAAATGCCGCATAAAAATTATCCCACCCAACACCTAAAACAGGATTATCCGTCCATGAATAAAGGCCAGCGCGCCATGCATACAAACGATTATTAGCACTAAATCCATCCACCGCAATACGCGAAAGTACTGGCACATTACGCCATAGAGAATGCGTGCGCGTTGCCCAAAATACACCCAAAAAAAGTACACAGAAAGCCCATAATCCAAGCAGTATTCTCTGTACTTGCATACCATTACGACCCAGTATCGGACGGACTGAAAGAACAATAAGAGATGCCGCAAGAGCAATAAGCGCGCCACGTGTTTGTGTAAGAAGGATTACTACTACATTAAATAAACCGACGACAGCATATGGCCACCAACGTTTTTTTTGCACATAAGCTTCAGCACCATAATAACCAGCAATAAAAACATGAAAGAATAAATATGCTGCAAGGAATATCGGATTACCTATTGTGCCACTTAAACGATCCCCTAACCGATCAAAAAATATCCCCGGAAATATAAGCTGTATTATCGGAAACACAGCAACAAGAAAACTCACACCTAAAGAAACCTGCATATATCGTCGCCATGAAAAAGATTGCCGCATACCAGAGAGTATTATGAAATAAGCAGTGAGATGAGCCATAAGAATCATGCCTGTCATACGATCAGGTACAGACCATATACTCCGCGCACTATTCACACCAAATGCCCCTGCAATAAAAATAACGCTTAAAAGACCACATACTGCAATAAAAAGCGGGGTTATGCGCGGACGATATTCTTTATAAAACAAAGCGAGTACTATATAGCCTGCACAAGCAACTTCTATAAGAATCTGAAAATAAAGCGTTTTTACGATAACGAGTGGATGCATTAATGCCTGCTGAAAAACAAGCGGCACTAATAAAATACCGTACAAACAACCCACCACGAATCGATTAAGCCATAGTTTCATATATCGCTTTATACTGCTCTATTTTTAGGAAAAAGAAAAACCCCGCCGTAAAGGCGGGGTTCTTCTTCACTGTTAGCGTATCCGGAATCCGGACGCTGTCAGCCGAGAAACGATTTTATTCGTAGCTCAAGTTGACGAGCGTGATCGGAATCTGGACAGCCTCCCAGCTGATACCAGTCGATGTACCATCGCTCCAGAGAATATCTGAAGCAGCGTTTACGATTGCCGAAAGCGAGTCGCTTGTGTTCGAACCGTTAAAGAACGAGCTCGAGTTTACACGCAACTTAACTCCCTTTGTGGATCCTCGAGTGATCGAGAATGCCGGACTGAAGGAAACAGAGCACGAGTTACCCGAATCCGGGTTACAACTGGTGGTCGTTGCCGATCCCCATGTTGCATTCGTGTTTGTATCGACAAGGGTAACGTTGAAGGCCGTAGAGCCGGAAGATGCTGCTTGACCACTGAACTTGATCGTAACGGTGCTGATCGTAAGATCATCCGCTGAGTTCGCAGCCCAGTTTAAGGTTGCAATATCATCAACTGCTACACGAGTCCTGCCAGTTGTCGCACCAAGAACGCTCGAAGTAAGTGATGGCTTTGTGCGATAGACAACCTGTGCATTTCCCGATGTTGTAGCGGAAACGGTTGCCGAAGCGCTCGAATCCTTACCGTATGCAATTACGGACGAAGTTGCCGCAATACCGAATACGTGACTCGAGCTCGAGGACGCACCACCGGATACAAAGGTTGCAACATCACCCTTAAGGGTAACTGTCTTGGAGCTGTTCTTAGGAACGATCAAAGACGAGGTGGAACCAAGGCTGAAGATAATGTCTCCAGTCGTAGCAGTGCTAATCGTCATGTTAACCGGTCCTGCAAGCAATGCACCTGCTTCATCAAACAACTGGAGGTTGTTAAAGGACGAAATACCTGCGAGGTTGCTGGTGATAGTGTCCCTGAACGTGATGTCCGTTACACGAACATCTTCCGTGTTGTTAGCTGTAAGCTTCAACTTGTAAAGTTCATTACCCGTCGAACCCATAACTACATAACGAGCCGGAACGTTGTTCGAGTCGGTCGTAAGAGTAAGTGTGGAGCCCGAAGAAACAACAATGTTCTGACCCTCAACCTCTGTAGTGGAGATGGCTGTACCACTGCTGTTTTTTACAGTAATGGAGCTGTTCGAGCTTGAACCAACAGCTGTCGTAGCCGAAAGGTCGAAGATCGACGAGTGGGTTGCGGCAGAGGTTGTGGTCAAGATGTCGCCGTAAACGTCGACAACGATCGAGCCACCAGCTGGAACGATGAGAGGGCTTGTTCCCGAGTACGATACAGACGAGGAATCCTCAAAGATTGCCGTCGCTGTGCCGAACTGCGTTCCACCAACCATCATCTTGACGTTTTGTACGTCAAAAGTGGTTGTTGCGTCCTTGTTGATTGTAATGCTCGAGATCTTTGCACCTTCAGCAGACGATGCGGTGAAGACAAACGAAGCCAAGCGCATGTTGTTCGCGCCAGCAACATAGGTCGGTGCCGAGAACGATGGGTTTGCTGTTGCTTTCAAAGGAGACGTAGCAATAGTAAGTGTGTTACCAGAAGCTGTTCCGGAGGTAGATGTCTGGAAAGAAATCTGACCTTCCAAGTTTGCTGCTGATGGGCTACCGAGTTCAGCCTTCAAAGTCGAAGCTGTAGCAGCGCTCTGTACGTCAACCTTCACCGAGAGCACGCGAGTCGTGTTCGCCGGAATGATGTAGTTGATGTAGCTGGAGCTTGTACCAAAGTTTGCTGTGATAGACGAAGTCGAAGAACCTACAAAAGTCCATGTGTCACCCGAAGAAATCGTGGTGCCGACGGAGTTACCTACGTCGTCAACAACGGAAATATTACGGATGTCAACAGTGGAAGCTGCCGAAGACGTTGTCGTACGAGTGATTACGATAGGCAAGAAGCGGAGCTTAACCGGCTCACCACCTGCATAGAAGTTAAACTTTGCGAGGGTGACGTTCGATGCGCCGAGCGGAATGTTTGCCGTCGGAGTGTCGGTCGACTTGCTGATGGTTACGCGGCCCTGGTTAATAGTAACCGAGGTTGCGCTACCCGAAAGCGACGGTGTTGTTGCTGTGTTGTACTGCGTGTCAACCAAAACAATGTCGTATGGGCGAAGAACGTTCCATGCCATTGTGCGGTTCGGGCTACCCATTACGTCAACATGCACTTCGATAGTGCTGTTACCAGTAGGAAGACGAACATCGCTCGTCGGGATGAATACGACTTTGCCGTCGCTTGCGACCATAGAAGCCGAAGCAACTGCGACACCGCTGACCTTCAAAGTAGCATTCTTCAAGTCAGCCATTGTGGCAGAGCCAACAACGGTGTACTTAACGCTCTTCAAAAGAACAGCACTGTTTGTGACGTTAAGCGTCGACGAGTGCGTAAGGAAACCACTCGTACCTGCGTCAACGGTAGAACCGCTCGAAGCGTACGTGTAGGTTGCTGAAGCAAGCGCCGGATTGGTTACCGTAGTAACTACCAAGCTCGGACCGTTAAGCGGCGTACCGGAAACGGAACCGTTCGAGGCTGTTGCTGAAGCAAGCTGCCAACCAAGGGTGTTACCCGCGGAAGCCGAGGACGAAAGGTCCATGCGAAGGGTCACGACACGGCTCTGGCCGGCGTTAACCTGAAAATTTACCCCATCGAACATCGCTACACCGTTGTTGAGCGAAGAATACTGGGAGAAAATAACACCCGATTCGTCGGCCAAGTAAAGGTTGCTAATGTTCGAGTCGCTCACCACGCCTGTGCGGATGAACTTTAAGCTTGTAATCGTGGCACCTGCCATGTTCGAAGCCGTGAAGGTGAACTTCGCGACGTCAAGCTGACCTGCACCTGCGATTGCGCTACCCATCGGCTGGTTAGCCGACAAGGTTGCCGCTACACCAGACATAGGAACATTTGCTCCTGGAGTTGTTGATGTAGTTGCGCCAGAAGCGAGCTTAGCCCTCGAAATAGGACCAAAGAAGCCCAATGCTGGCGTAATACCTGCCGATGCCTGCCACTTCCTAACAGCTGCCTTGGTCATTGCACCAAAGTAACCGGTCGGAGTTACGGAAAGGTAACCACCTGAAACCAAAACATTCTGGAGGCAGGTAACATCAGCACCACGGCTACCCACTGTGAGGCTGCGGGTAAAGGTGCACGAAGTCTGTGCCAACGAGATTGTCGGAATCAAAGCAGCGCCCGAAAATACCGCAACTGTCGAAGTTGCGAGCACCAGAGAACTGATTTTGCTCTTTATACTCATTGTGATTGTATTGTTTAGATTAGCGATTTTTGTAACTGTCTTTTCTTTCCGTAAAGGCCATCCTCATGACTATCGACCTCACTTTCTAATCGTGAGACGACCTCTATACACAACATTGATTGACCTTGCAGTGCCTTATACATGCCCTGCACGATCTTCTTTATCACTTAGATAAAGAAAAAGCCCCAGATACCAATCTGAGACCTAAATAGCTTCTAAACCTGCAAAAATGCAGGCTATACGAAGAGTTCAGGCCTCACACTGAACCGTATATTTACTTGAGCTTCGATCGACATTATAGCGCATAATACGCCAAAAAGTCAATAAAAGCATTTGCGGGACTAGTATATATAACGAAGTGGGTGATAGTATGTTTCACATAATGACATTCACTACTCTTGCACGTATAGCTACCTATATAAGCCTTGCCGCCCCCCTTATAGCACATCCTTTCCTCTTTTTCCCCTTTATTGCAGGAAAAGCCCTCTTTTTTAGATTATTTGTTGAAATTGCCCTTTTTGCCCTTATAGGAGCCCTTACATATAAAGAAATATCACTCGCAAGCCTTAAAAATACACTAAAAAAGCCTATTTTCCTTATAATTGCCATTTTTATTGGCCTTTTTACCCTTTCTACGCTCTTTGCGCCTGTCCCCTCTGTTGCTTTTTGGTCAAATTTTGAACGTGGCGAAGGAACATGGCAAATGCTTCATTATTTTGCCTTTTTTACCCTTCTTATAACCCTTTTTAAAAGCAGAAAAGATTGGGAAAACCTTATTACCGCCCAAACCATAATCGCAAGCCTTGTAGGGCTTTATGCGGTTGGCCAAATGATTGATTGGCCCGCATGGATCATAAACCCCATAGGTGGCGCAAAATCAGGAACACTGGGTAATCCTAATTACCTAGCAATTTACATAGTAATAAGCGCATTTCTCGCCATTATTACTGCATATGGAGCCACAGGAAAAAGAAAATTATGGCTCTATATAGCCTCTCTTTTTCATCTATGCATCTTTTTAAGTACTAATGGTCGCGGTGCCTATATAGGCGCGGGCACAGGCGTTTTACTTGCAACAATTCTCTGGCTTCTTCAAAAAAAGCGTGGATGGCGCATTAATACAGCTGCAGCACTTGGTGGATTGATTATGATAGGTGGTATAACAGCTCTTGTTTTAACGGTCAAAGGAGATGCGTGGGAAGATATACAACCACGCCTATGGACATGGGAATCATCTATTGCAGGCATTATCGATCGACCCCTTACAGGCTGGGGAGCGGAAAACTTTCCTTTTATATTCGATAAATACTATAATCCCAAGCATTATGTTATAGAATCATGGTTTGATCGTGCACATAGCACGCCCATTGAATACGCTACAACAGGAGGTATACCCCTTCTTGCCGCATATATAGGTATTTTTGCTGTGCTCTACATACGCCTTAAAAAGCGTACTAACGACGCGCTATGGCCACTCTGCATGGGATTACCGCTTATATACTTTATAAACGGACTCGTACTTTTTGAAATACTTCCCGCATACATCGTCTTCTTTGTGTTTATTGCATTTATTGATGCATATACAGACAATTTCACCACGGATTCTGCGCGCACACGCACAAACGAGCGCGGATTATCCCCATGGCTATTCTATGGAACAGCAATACTTGGAATCTATACAATCTACGCCACAATATATACACCATTCAAAAAAAATAGAATGATCTTAGAAACCATGCGAACTGATGGGAAGACCGATATAGAAATGTTCCAAGAACATCAAAATGTGCTTAACTACCGCTCGCCTATTGGGGATCAAGAAGAATTACAAGGACTTTTAACCTTTACTGTGTCGTACTTTGGATTTCTTCATAAAAACAACTATACCGGCCATGTATCCAAAGCAACTATCGATGAATTCATGGCATTCAATAAATATTGGTACGATAAGCTAAAACCACGCTCTGTCGGCTTAAAACTTGCGTATATACGAGCAACTGGATTACTTGCGGCATACCAAGAAACAAAAAATGTCACCTATATACAAGAAGCTGACATAATCATAGCCGAAAGTGCCGCTCTATCTCCTACTCGCATAGAATTTATACGCCTTGCTATGGCATCTGCCGCATTACGTAATGATAAAGCCGCATACGAACAAGGATTTAAAAAAGGAAAGGCGCTTTTGCCAAATTATAAATGGGAGCCAGAAATGAAGAAGTACGTATATTAAATACGCCAATACGAAGTAGCGAAAATTAATACCACTAAAGCGCCTAAAATCAGAGCATTTCTCCCACTAATACGATTTTCTCGCATCATGTCGCCCAAAAAAAGAACAAGAGCAAAACATACGCTTGTTGCGTTTAAAAAACCAATTGGCAACCATGCAACAATCCATGCAAGCTCACTCATAATTAAAGTAAGAAACGCCGCGTAGCGATAATCAAGAAGTAAGGTATAAAACGATAGCCCGAGCATTACTACAAGGACAATCCATAACAAGAAAAAAGAACTAAGGGTCTGCATAAAAAACAAAAGAAGGGCAATATAGGCAAGCGTATATCCGCCCGCCTCAAGCAATGTTTCGCGATGAATAAGAATAAGACTCTTTACCCCCAGCGCAACACCAAATAACACTGCGAAAATGAGCGCAAAAAGCGTTGTGATACCCGTACCAAGGTTATGAGGAAAAAAGAATGGTAATGTAACGCTACCTATAAAAAGAGGTAGTGCGGAGAGCATATTTGCCGTTTCTTTGAAATATAAAAATACTGCACTCACAGCAAATAATCCTCCCCACCACAAAGAACCGCTCCGTAAAAATTGTGCGGCGAGAAGAAAAACGAAAGCAGTGCTACACGCTAATCTGAAGCGCTGACTCCTTGAAATTGATAGTAACTTTGCCACCAGTCTTTATATCCCCTTTGATCATCTTATCGGCCAAGGCATCAAGTATAGTACGCTGTATCAAGCGACGTATGGGGCGCGCACCATAATCAGGGTCATACCCCTTATCTACAATGTAGTCACGCACAGAAGGCTTTATAACAACATCTATATCCTTTTCTTTAAGCTTTTGAATAACTTCAGCAAGCTGAATAGCAACAATTTTTTCAATAACATCACGACGAAGGGGATTAAATATCACTGTTTCGTCTACACGGTTCAAAAATTCAGGCTTAAAACGCTCGCGTAATGCTACTTTAATGCGGTCGCGTAATATATCCTCTTCGCGTTCTAACGTCTTATGAGTGCCCGTACCAAAGCCTATACGAGACATTTCCTTCAAATACGAACTACCCACATTCGATGTCATAATAATCACCGAATTCTTGAAATTAACCGTCTTTCCTTTACCGTCTGTAAGCCTGCCATTATCAAGAATCTGAAGTAGTATATTTAATGCTTCTGGATGCGCTTTTTCAAGTTCATCAAATAAAATAATGCTATATGGTCGGTGACGTATAAGTTGCGTTAATTGACCACCCTCCTCATGACCAACATATCCCGGCGGACTACCAACTAAACGCGAAACCGAGTGACGTTCCATATATTCGGACATATCAATACGAACGAGGGCTTTTTCGTCGTTAAACATGAATTCCGCCAAAGCTTTTGCAAGCTCTGTTTTACCAACGCCTGTTGGCCCTAAGAATATAAATGACCCTAGTGGACGATTAGCATCTGAAAGACCTGCGCGACTGCGACGAAGAGCTGCTGAAATAACTCCAATACCCTCTTCTTGCCCCACAACCCGCTCGCGTAATACATCCTCTATACGCGCGAGTTTGTGCATATCAGATTCGAGCATGCGCTGTACTGGAATACCCGTCCAACGAGCAACAACACCCGCAATATCCTCCTCATCAACAGATTCTTTTAAGAAAGAGCTCTTTTTTCTGCTCGCAATCTTCTTTTCGAATGTTGCGTACTCTTTTTCTGCTTGCGGCAAATCACCATATACCAGCTTCGCAACATGCTCTAAATCCCCATTGCGCTCTGCAACCTCTATTTCGCGGCGTACATCATCAACATGACGACGTAATGCATGTAATTGCTCGAATAACGCTTTTTCTGCACCCCAAACAGACGATAAATCATCGTTTTTATCTTTTAATTTTTTGAGTAATACATCCACCTCTTTAATGCGTGTTTTATTTTTTGTCTTGCCTTCGGCAGTAAGAGCCTGTCGTTCGATTTCTAAACGAGTAATTTCACGACGAGTATTATCTATATCTTTAGGCATGCTTTCTGTTTCGAGTCTGCGTGCAGCAGCAGCTTCATCTATTAAATCAACCGCCTTGTCAGGCAAAAAACGATCAGGAATATAACGAGCAGATAATTGCACTGCTGCCATTATCGCCTCCTCACTAATACGCAAACCATGATGTAATTCGTATTTTTCTTTTAAGCCACGCAAAATCGCCATAGCATTCTCCTGACTTGGCTCTTCAACAACGATAGGCTGAAAACGACGTTCGAGTGCAGGATCTTTTTCGATATGTTTTTGATATTCACGTAACGTTGTTGCGCCAATTGCATGCAATTCGCCACGTGCAAGAGCAGGTTTTAATAAATTAGACGCATCAATTGCACCTTCGGCAGAACCCGCACCCACAATCATATGTATTTCGTCTATAAAAAGAATAAGACGACCAGCGGCATTTTGGATTTCACGCACAAACGTCTTTAATCGATCTTCAAATTCACCACGAAATTTCGTACCCGCAATAAGCGAACCTAAATCGAGCATAATAATCTCCTTACCCTTAAGGGGTTCTGGCACATCACCACTTACTATGCGTTGAGCAAGACCTTCTATGATAGCGGTTTTACCAACACCAGGCTCACCAATAAGAACAGGATTATTTTTTGTACGACGCGATAAAACCTGCATTAAGCGACGTAATTCTTCATCACGCCCAATTACTGGATCAAGCTTGCCGTCACGAGCACGTTCTGTAAGATTTACCGCATATTTTTCAAGTACTTGAAATTTTGTTTCAGGTGTTTCGTCTACCACACGCGCAGATCCACGAAGTTGTGCAAGAGAACGCAACATGGTCTCGCGCTTTGCCCCAAATTGATCAAGTAAATCCTGCGCTCCCGACTTAGTGTCCATAAGACCTAATAAAAGATGCTCGCACGAAATAAATTCATCACGCTGAGATAAAGCAATTTTGCCTGCGCGATCAATAACCTGCATAACTTCAGGTGATAAATATAATTGATTTACAGGCGCTGCAGAAAATATCTTAGGGACCTTAGCTAATGCACGATCAAGCTCAATAACAAGCGATTCAAGCTCAACACCCGCTTTCATAAGAACAGGGCGTACGAGCGACTGCTCATCACCCAAAAGAGTTGATAAAAGATGGATTGCCTTAAATTCACCGTGATTGTGGTGTGCGGCTAAATCCTGTGCTGCCTGTAAGGCTTCTTGTGCTTTTATAGTGAAACGATAGAACGATTTCATTGGTGGCATTATACCATATATAAAGCTCTATGACAAGATTTATTTCGCTCTATATATACGCCTTAATCACCCTATTAATCGGATATATGAGGGCCTATCCAAAACGTTTTTTGAGGATTGATATAACAGAGCGAACTTCGCTTGCGGTAGTACCCCGACCAAGAGAAAAACGGATAGATGATAATGGCCTATCACCCGAAAAGCCAAGTGCCTTAATAACACGCGATGGCTCTGCTGCGCGCGACGAACATGCAGTACCTGGCGAAACCGCCACACCCATCATATCAAGCTCTATACATACATCCTGCGCAGAGCGTGCGGGAAAATAAACGCTGATAATATTTGGAACGCGTTCAGTTACCGACCCATTAAGCTCCGCATCTCGTATTATTTTTGTAATACCATCCCATAACATGGCACGTAATTTCTCAACGCGCTTTGATTCTTTTGTACGTATTCTTTCAACATCATCAATAGCCTGAGCAAAACCGATAATCGCCGGCACATTTTCTGTGCCACTACGTATACCACGCTCCTGCCCACCACCCATAATCTGCGGTGCAAGTATATCCGCATTTTTAACATATAAAACACCAATGCCTTTTGGTCCATATATTTTATGACCCGAAAGTGTCAGCATATCAACACCTAAATTCTCCACATTACATGGTATGTATTGAAATGCCTGCACAGCATCTGTATGCACTACAGGATATACAGTACTTCCTATCTTTGTTTTGTACTGTTTAATAATTGCGCTAATTTTCTGTACTGGCTGAATAACACCTAATTCGCTATTCACCATCTGCACAGAAACCATAATCGTATGCGGAGTAAGCGCTACCTCAAGAGCCTTTATATCAATAATGCCACGAGCATTAACCGGAACTTCAATAATTTCAGCGCCATAACGCTCACGTATACGCGCGCATGCTTCGTACACAGAATCATGCTCGATGGCAGATATAACAATACGTAGCGGTGTATTGTTCATATTCATTTCCGTACGCGCTCTATCAAATACTCCACATATAGCCATATTATTCGCCTCTGTTGCAGAGCCGGTAAAAACAATGTGCTTGTAATCAGCAGTAAGTGCTTTTGCTACTTTTTGTCGCGCAAGAAATACTGCGCGTGATGCCGCTTGCCCAAACGAATGCGAAGAACTCGGATTACCAAATACAGACGAATATAATACACGCATAGCCTTTTCGACTGCGGTATCCTGCGGCGTTGTTGCCGCATAATCCATATATATTGTTTTTTTATGCTTCATATTAAAAAAGGTCTACTCGAAACTCCATTTTCGAGTAGACCACGGCGTACATCCGAGTTCAAATCGGCGTACGTCCTATGTCATGCACACACTCACGGGAATAAATATCTTCGTTTGCTCTGGGACAATATCGTCGTGTACCAGCATACGCAGGTGCCACAACCTCTTCTTGCGGAAAAATCCGATCCAGTATCCGTCAACACGCAACATATTCCAGCATGAACTTCCATCGGGTAGCATCGGCGTGTCATCCAAGCCACCAAAACCCGGTGCAAGCAACGTACTACGCAATAAAAGATCCACAATGGCGAAAAGATCGGTACTAATAGGCCTATCACTCACCACACACCGAAATAGTATATAATGGATTTTCCGCATGAAAAAAGCTATCGTTACTATACCATAAAACTTGTCCGTTTACAAGTAAAATGGTACTATGGGTATATAGCTGTCGAGCGACAGCACATTTCCAACTTCACCTCCAGAAACGAAAGAGATTGTATGGAACTAGCACGCCACCACCAATTAAGCGATCCTCTTAAACGCACCATGCAAAGATCAAGGCAAATGGCATTTGAGGCAGGTGAACAAGAAACGAAACCAGAGCATCTGCTGTATGCGATCATCGAGCACAGAAATAATACAGCTGTTTCCGTGCTCAAAAAAATGAAACTTCAGCTTACCTCAATGCTCGAAATACTCGCTGAATACCTTCACATCAAGCCTCGAACCGTCGAATCTACCGAAAACGAAAAACCATTCAGCACGAAATGCCTTGCGATCATTGGCCACGCCATCCGACTTTCGAAAGAGGTAGGTGCAGAGTACGTCAAGACCGAACATATCTTGCTGAGTATGCTCGCCGAAAAAGAACGACCAGAAATCTTTAAACGCCTTGGTATACCTGAGGCGGAAGAAACTGTGTGCCCTCAAGCACACGACAACGCACGAAGCGATCCCGCTCTCGTTCTGTGAAACATTGCCCATGCAAGCCACATTGCCTTCAAGGCAATGTGGCTTCTTTTTTTATTACAATTAAAACCTAATAAGTGCTACACTTCCTATATGAAAAGAATGTTTTTTAAAAAAATAATCATAACCGCAACGCTATTGCCATTATTTACCTACGCGACACAGCCAATACCTAATGACATTCAACAAGCAACACCAGGCATGGAATTCACTTATCCGAAAAATATCTTTGCGCCACGGCCATCATTAGAAGAATTACGAGCGCAAAGCGCAATACGGAATCTTTCACCAGAACAAAAGGAAGCAATGGAGAAACAATTAAAGAAAATGCGGGAGGAGTTGAAAAAAATAAATAAAGAACGCGAACTTACCACACAACTTTATCATAAAACCCCTCCATCAGCGCTACGTAACCAGTTACAGCTCGAACGGGTTATGTGGTCACGCTATTTTATGCGTTACACAGCGATGATTTCAAAAGCAACTGCACTTTTAGGTCGTGCAAACGCTATTGCAAACGCATGGGACGCACATAACCTACTCATCGACATACAAACCCCCCCACAAGAGCGAGCGCGACGAAAAGCACGGGAGCTCCAAGCGATAAAAAAGGAGATTGACGCTCAAATTACCGAGCTTGAAGACGCCCTGAAAGATGCAACAGAAAGAAAAGACGCTATTATCGCCGACCGCGACGAAATTCCCGAACCGCCATTTTCAACCCTGCTCAATAATGCATGGAAAAATATTGGCGAAATAAATAAAGTTCTGAAACAATTAAAAAATGAGAGTGAAAGTCTTGGTAACGATATAACAGAGCTTCTCTTAGGCCCAATTGCATAAAAAATCCGGCCACATACGACCGGAATCAAATGAGCGTAAATCCAATTACGCACTAGCACTGAGAATGAAAATACGCATCGCACAACTGATTAAGCGCCGTCTCAAGTGCTTCAGCGCCCTCGTCACGCATGATCCATTCAGCAAAACCATTTTTTTTGAAACCACGCACAGACAATTGCTCGCGCAACATCTCCTGAAAAATCAATCCGATTCCGGAAACAGCATTATTTACATCGAAAGAAGCAGAACTATCAGACATGCGAAACCTCCAATA
>Ga0194132_10007014_pt1 | contig 17064 bp, 14 predicted proteins | sample TA2KigOf80mmetaG_FD_148612 | JGI IMG/M metagenome (GOLD analysis project Ga0194132, IMG submission 148612) | Freshwater microbial communities from Lake Tanganyika, Tanzania - TA2015054 Kigoma Offshore 80m | ecosystem: Environmental > Aquatic > Freshwater > Lake | place: Tanzania: Lake...
TCGATCGACGCGCTCGGGTTCGCGAAGGAGTCCGCCTCCGGCGCACTTCCGATAGACCACGGGTGCGGGGCAGCCGAGATTGAGGTCGATGGCGGCGACGGGGTAGCGCTGGAGGGTTCGTGCGGTGCGGACGAGTGCCTCGATGTCATTTCCGATCATTTGGGCGACCACAGGCCGGCCCGTGGGATTTTCCACGATCGAACGGAGAATGGGTTTCTCGAGCGAGGAGGTGGCGTGGACGCGGAAATACTCGGCGTAATACACGTCGGGTCCGCCATACTCTTTGAGGACGTCCCAAAACGGCAGATCGGTGACATCCTGCATGGGGGCCAGCGCCAGGACCGGACCGTCGGAGGCGGCGGAGAAGGAGGCGGGCCAGGATTTGGCGAACGGCATTGGCATGATGTGATTCTTGGCTGGTGAGGATAGAGCGGATCGGGACGGACTCAAGTTTCGAGCGAAGCGCGGTGCATCCCGAAGTTTTCGGGGCGCGCCTTTCACGGCGCTTCCGCTCGCGCCAATGGGCCGCGGCGATCTCATCCCGCTCCATGGCCCGCCCTGGGACAGGCCCGCCCTACCAACAACATCGGGATACACGGAGCGAAGCGTCGGACCTAAAGTTCGCATGGACTCGGAAGGGTTTGGGCTCTAGCATTCCGGCTCGCGAATATGTTGCAAAAAGGCATCCTCAATCCTCACGTCCTGTCGTTGCTCGCCCGGGTGCGGCATACCAACACGCTGGTCATTGCCGACTGGGCTTTTCCGTATTGGCCGGAAATCGAAACCGTGGACCTTTCTCTGACGGCCGGCATTCCCACCGTCTTGCAGGTGTTGGAACAGATTCGTCCGAATTATTTGATCGGCGAGGTCTTTATGGCCGAGGAGTTTTTGCGCACGAATCCCAAGCGAGTCTTGACCTCGTTCGAGAAGGCTTTCGCGGGTTTGAAGGTCACGCGCGAGCCTCATCTTGATTTCAAAAAGCGCGTGCCCAAAGCGATCGGGTTGATTCGCACCGGTGACACGACCAAGTACGGCAACCTCATCCTGGAATCCGTGTGAATCCCATTCGTTCGGCGGTTACGATCTCATTGGTGCCGGAGGCGCGGGGCGGCCCTTTTGTGTATTGGGAAACGTTGGCGGAGTCATGCCGGCGGGCCAAGAGCCTGGGGTTTGACGGGGTGGAGATCTTTTCGCCGGGACCGGAAACCTTGCGGGATCCGGCGCTGGCGGAGGTGGTGTTCGGTTCGGGGCTTTTCATTGCGGCATTGGGCACGGGGGCGGGTTGGTTGAAGCACAAGCTTCGTTTGACCGATGCCCAGGCGGAGATTCGGCTGAGAGCGATCGAGTTCTTGCGGGAGATGTTGGAAGCTGCGTCGAGGTTGGCGGCCCCTTTGATCATTGGTTCGATGCAAGGCCGGTGGGAAGGTGCCGTTTCCAAGGCGGAGGCTTTGGACTGGCTGGGGGAAGGCATGTCGGAGTTGGACACGTTGGCGGGGCGTCTGGGCGGACGGTTATTGCTGGAGCCGCTCAACCGGTATGAGTCCAATTTGTTGAATCGCACGTCGGAGGGGATGGAATTCATTCGGCGCCACGAATGTCGGAACACCATGGTTCTGGCGGATCTTTACCACATGAACATTGAGGAGGCCGATGTGGGGGAGGCGTTGAGGGATTTGGGCGAGTCGCTGGGCCACGTCCATTTCGCGGATTCCAATCGATTGGCCATGGGTTTGGGACATACGGATGCGGGGCGGGTGGCACGAGTCCTGAAGTCCATGGAGTATGATGGTTATGTTTCGGCGGAGGTGTTGCCACTTCCGAGCAGCGACGAGGCCGCCGCGCAAACCATTCGGACTTTCCGGGCTTGTTTTGGCTGAGGGACGGGGCGTTGGTGCAGGGGGTGAACTCTTGGGGCGGGAGCGAGGAGAACGGGGTGGGAGGGTTGAGGGCGTGGAATTATCCGGGGTCAATTCCACTTGCGGGCGGGCGATCACGCTCTATGATGAAGCCTCGTGGAAACCGTGATCATCTTGATTGCGTGCGGAGCTTTGCTCCTGCTGCTCGAAACGGTGCTACCGGGGTTGGTGGCAGGCGTTCTGGGGGTGTTGTGTTTGATGGCGGCGGTGATTGTGGGTTACATTCGCTTCGATCTCGTCACCGCCAATTGGATTGCCGGGGGGGTCATGACCGGCGTGGTATTGGGGGCGGGCTTGTGGTGCCGGTATTTCCCCGGCAGCCGGATGGCGAAGCAGTTTATCTCGAACAAGGCGGTAGGGGGGGCGCCGGAGGGACGGTCCGAATTGATCAACCGGACGGGCGTGGCGCACACGACGCTGCGACCTTCGGGGACGGCTTTGATCGATGGACGAAGGGTGGATGTGGTCACCGAGGGGGGCATGGTTGACCCTGGACAACCGGTGAAGGTGGTGGCGGTGGAGGGTGTTCGAGTCGTGGTGCGGCCCGTGTGAGGGTTCGGACCTGGAGTGGCGGTGAATTGGCGGTGCAATTGAGTCATTGGACATTATGAAATTAGAAACCTTATTGGCGCAGGTTGAACTTCCGGGAGGCATGGGCCTTCTCCTTTTCGGGGCGGCAGCCATCGCCCTGTTGGTCTTCGTCTTGATCGTGATCAATTTTGGAATGATCTACATTCGGGCGCTCTTTTCAGGTGCCAAGGTGACCTTCACGGAATTGATCGCCCTTCGATTGAGGCGGGTTCCGGTGGGGATGGTGGTGGATACCCGAATCACGGCGGTGAAAACCGGCCTGGATGTCGCGATTGACGATCTTTCGACCCACTTTCTCGCCGGGGGCAATATCGAGATGGTGGTTTTGGCCCTCATTGCGGCCAAGAAGGCCGGCATCCATCTGGATTTCGACCGGGCCTGCGCCATCGATCTGGCCACCAAGGGAACGGGCAAAACGGTGCTGGAAGCGGTCAAGACTTCGGTGAATCCGAAGGTGATCGATTGTCCGAATCCCGCCGCTGGAAAGACAACCATCGACGCGGTCGCGAAGGATGGCATCGTGATCAAGGCGCGCGCCCGGGTAACGGTCCGGACCAACCTGGACCGGTTTGTGGGTGGCGCGACGGAGGAAACGATCGTGGCGCGGGTTGGCGAGGGCATTGTGACCACCATCGGTTCTTCGCAGACGTACAAAGATGTATTGGAGAACCCCGACCGCATTTCGCGAACGGTGCTGGACAAGGCTTTGGACAGCAACACGGCCTTCGAGATTCTGTCGATCGACATTGCGGACGTGGACGTTGGGGAAAACGTGGGTGCCAAGCTGCAATCCGAGCAAGCGGAAGCGAACAAGTTGATCGCTCAGGCGCAGGCGGAAGTCCGGCGCGCGGCGGCGGTGGCTTTGGAGCAGGAAATGGTGGCGCGCGTGCAGGAAATGCGCTCCCGCGTGGTGGAGGCGGAAGCCCAAGTGCCCCTCGCGATTTCAGAAGCTTTTCGCACCGGCAATCTGGGCGTTTTCGATTACTACAAGCTCAGGAACGTTCAGGCGGACACGGGCATGCGCGAGAGCATCGCGGGCACTCCGGGAACCGGCAGTCATATCAAGCCCTCGGGGCAATAGCGATTCAGTCGGCCCCCGCGAAGCATGGACTCCCTGCTTACCATTCTGGCGATCATCGCGCTTTCGGCCATTTCGAACTGGCTGAAGCGCCGGTCCGGTCAAGGCACCCAGGACTGGGATACCGACTCGAATCCTCCTCCTTCGGGCCATCCGCCTTCTCCCCGAACGAAGGAGGAGCCGATGGAGGATTGGGAGCGCGAAGTTCGCAAGCTATTCGATATCGAGGAGCCGAAGCAGGCCAAGGCGGACGCCCCGCCTCCCCCGCCGCTCGTCGTGAAGGCTCCTCCGGTTGCATCGCGACCCCAGCCCCAACCCGTGCTTATTCCCTCAAGCTCGCATGCGCCGCGAGCCTACGAAGAGGAGGGCGCGCACGATCCGGACGAGGGACCTCAGGTCGTCCGGATTCCGTCCTTGAGTCCTCCCGGGCTACCCGCTTGGAAGCCGAGCGGCATGGAGGGCGTAGTGGCGGCGCGCCTGCGGAAGTTGGACGAGAGGACGAGCAAGGCGAGTTTGATGAGCTCGGTTTCGACACCTGCGCCTGCCGACCGGTTGATGCCCGCTCAACTTTGGCGAAGTCCGCAGTCTTTGCGAGACGCCTTCGTCAGCAGTTTGATTTTTGGGCCGCCCAAGTCGCTTGAAGTGGAACGTGGCGTCTAGCCCGGAAATCTCATGCGGGTTCCGCGAGTGTGAAATAGTCAGGCCAAACCCGCTTGGGTCACGCGCGATCCCACTGAAGCGGGGTCCTCAAGATGGAGTTGTTGCCAAGCGGTGAATGGCCGCTTTTGCTTTCTCCAGGTCCTCTTGTTCGAGCGGCTTTCCCCCGTAGCGGCTTCGGCAGAACAGAGCCGTGACATTTTGGATTTCGGGAAGGAACTCGGGCGGGTAGTGATGAAGCGATTGAACGAACTCGGCTGGGGTGGTTCCAGGGGGTTTGGTATGGCCCTGTTTCTCGAGGGCTCGAAGCATTTCTTCATAGAAATGCCGCGCGGCTTCGGCTCGCCGTTCCTGGGTAGAGCGGGCGATGGGCTTCGAGGCGCTTCCACGCCGCTTTTTCCAGAGCCACGCGGCCAGTCCCCATAACCCCAAAGCAGCGATCAGATGCGGGACTTTGGAGCTCACGAGGGCGAACGCTTCGGCTCCGGCGGCGATGGCATGGGTCAGGAGTTCGTTCTGAGTCCCGGCATCCAGGTTGACCACATGGGCATACCAGGCGAAATCGAGAGCCTCGAACAGGTCCTGCCACTCGAGGCCCGGCGGTGGATGCAAGGCGCGAGGAGTGCCATCCAGGGTTACCCAGCCTGTGGATTCGAAGTGGGCTTCGGTCCACGCATGCGCGTCAGAAAACCGGATATCGTGCCATCCGGAGAAGAAGTTGCGCTGGCCGGGCACGAAGCCCGCCATGACGCGGGCCGGGATCCCTTGATGACGCAGCAACAGCGCCAAGGCTGAGGCAAACCGTTCGCAATGGCCGCGCCGTTCCTCGAACAGAAAAGACTCCAGCACATTGGTCCGATTCAATTGCGGCGCGCCCAGTTCGTATTCGAACGTCGATCGCAAATAAGCTTCGAGAATGCGGGCCTTGCGCATGGGGTCGGTCTCCGCTCCGACGCGGTCCTTCATCCATTGGCGAAGCCGGTCGGAAGGCGGCGGCACTTGGAGGGCTCGCCGGCGGAGGGTGTCCGTGAGCGGCTCGGGATGAAGCGCGAGGTCGCTCCACCACGCATAGGTGACGTTGCTGCGCCGGGGACCGGGCTGGACTTCGACGACGCGGTGGGTGTTGACGTAGGCACGCTGGAACCAGTCTCCCTCCAGCCTTTGAATCCTGGGGTCGCGGGCAGGACCCGTCCGCTGGCGCTTGCATAAAGCGAATTGACCTGCTTGACACGGGCTTGCCGTTTCACGATGGGAGTTCCGGCGGATGGACGGAGAGGAGCGGCTGAAGGACCGAACAGGGGGATCAGGCCTCCCTCGTTTTGACGCCGCCAGACCTGCCCGTCGAAATCGAGGTAAGCCGCTGCCCGGAGGTAGCCCAGATTCTCCCCATCGACCTGCATGAAGATGCGGCGCGAATTCTCCATGCCCCCGCGCGAAGGATCCAGATTGGGGTCGAGCATGCTCTGCGCTCCGGAACGTCCCGCCCCTCGCCAGCCTCCCCCGAGAAAGGCGCGGGGAAACAGAGCAAAAACGGCCACTGCCATGCTCCCGATGAGCAGGTACTGCGCGATACTGAGTCGTAAAGGGGGGCGGATATTGACATGAGAAGATGCACCGGAGGCTGCCGGGGCAGAGGCCAATTCCATGAGCGCCCTCGGAGCGAGCAGCACCATGGCGATGAAGATGGCGAGAAACCGAATATCGAGGATCGTCGTGCAGACCACCGCGAAATGCAGGAGGGTGATCAGGAGCATGGAAACGTTTTCGCGTGGATTGAGGTTCCGGCGCATGCGGACGAGTTGGACGCAGGCCAGACCGTGGCCGAGGAAGAACTGGTCGCTGCCTCCCACCAGGGAGCCAAGGATCAAGGCCAGCACGTCAATCCAGGGCACGGGCCTCGCATTCCGCGGTTGAAACCTTCGGGCCGTGAACCAAAGCCCGCCATAAACCAACGGACCGAGAATCGGTTCCACCGTGAGACTGAGCCCGATCCAACCCGCAAGGATCAGTAGATCCCTGGCGGGACGGCGACTTGAGTCGCAGGGTGGGAATGTCGTGAAGAACTTCATCGGAACGACGTCGAGGCGTTCTTCACTTGGCCGTGTTCATCAAACAACCCGCCCAAGCGCATGGGGATGTCGAAGTCCGGATGGGTCGCGGAAGCGGGCGCGAAGAGGGTGACGGAACGTTCGCGGGATCGAAGATCCTGAATTTCGGCGGCAGCGAGCTCCAAGGGCTTGGCCAGGATCACCGAAATGCTTGATCGTTTGGAAGCGCGGTTGAGAGCGGACTCGAGAAGGGGACCCCATTCCGCTGCGGGTCGCTGCCGCGCGCGGGCCAATTCATCCAGAATCAATTCCGCGTCGGTGAAAGGGGTCCACATGTGGAATGAGCCGTCCGAGAGTGAGCACCATTCGACCTGGTGGCCGGCGTCCAACGCGGCGAAAGCGAGCCCGCCACAGGCGCGGAGGGCAGCTTCGAAATCTTGCGGCGTGCATTTTTCGCGATCATCGAGCAGGAGCGAAACTTTGCCGGACAGCTCCTCCTCATACGTTTTCACCCACAAACCGAGTCCCTTCGCGGTGGATTTCCAATGGATTTGATTGAGCGCATCTCCTGACTGGTGAGGGCGAACACCTGCAAAGAGCGAGCCCGAAGCCACTCGCCTGGGTCCGCGTTGGCGTCCCCCCAAGACAGCCTCGTGACCACCCACCGGGGGAGCGTCCAAGTCCGGCAGTTTGGGATGAACGACCCATCGACCCGAGTCCTCCAAAGGGCGAATGGCTTTGATCAGTCCGAAAGGGTGAGCACAGTGCATTTCGATGCCTTCCAAAGGGTATTCACCGCGCGGCAGCGCGGGCGGATCGAGGCTGAGATGGGAGGAGGATCGGGGGGCGATCCAGGGCGCTTTCCAGAGCGTTTGGGTTCCGGAGCGAATCTCGATGCCGGCAACGGCATGAGCAGCGGGATTGTGGACACCCCAGGGTTCCAACACCGGTTCGCCTTCCGTCCATCGGGTTTGGGTGGGGAGGAGGGGTTGCAGTGGAAGCACTGCTGACTTGCAGGCCAGAGCGTTCACGGTCAGGCAGCCCAAAATGAGGCCGACCAGCACCAAGAGCAGTGCGGACTGGGACGTGAGGGCCGCGAGATAAAAGGGCAGAACCAAGGCCAGCGCAAACCAGCCGGCGGAAGTGAGCTGGCGGCGAACGCGCGTCACAAAGGAACTGGGATCGATTCGAGCACGCTTTCGATGATCGTGCGAGCGTGAGTCGTGACGGAGCGGGAGCCGCGCCGGATGATCAAACGGTGAGGGAGCGTGGCGCGGGCGGCGGCCTTGATGTCGTCGGGGAGCGTGTAATCGCGGCCGGCCCACAAGGCCTGGGCTTGGGCAAAGGATTGCAAATCGAGCGCGGCACGTGGGCTGGCTCCGTACTCGAGGGTTTCCATCGAGCGGGTTTTGCGGACCAGGTCGAGCAGGTAGCCGGCCAGCACGGGTTCCACCCTGACCCTGCGGCTGGCCTCATGAATTTCCAGCAACCGGTCCGCCGTCAAAAGCGGTCCCAGGGAGTCGAGTGGATCCGACTGTTGCTGGGACTGCAACATGCGCAATTCGGCGTCGCGTTCCATGTAGCCGATGCTGAGGCGGACCATGAAGCGGTCCATCTGAGCGAAGGGCAAGGCGTAGGTGCCCTCGAGTTCGACGGGATTCTGGGTGGCCATGACGAAGAATGGAGCAGCCAATTCCCGCAATTCGCCGTCCACCGTGACCCGATGCTCCTCCATCGCTTCGAGCAAGGCGGACTGGGTGCGTGGAGTCGCGCGGTTGATTTCATCGGCGAGGAGGATCTGGGTGAAGATCGGACCGGGCCGGAACAGGAATTCGTGCCGTTCCTGGGAGAAGACGGAAACCCCGGTGATGTCGGAGGGCAGGAGATCGGCAGTGAGCTGGATGCGTTTGAAGTTTGCGGAGATCGATTTGGCGATGGCCTTGGCGAGAAGCGTCTTGCCCAGTCCGGGAACGTCCTCAATCAGGGCGTGTCCGCCGGCGACCAGGGTCAGGATGGCTTGTCTCAACACTTCATCTTTGCCGATGAAGACGGACGAAACATGCTGGACTAGTTTTCGAACATCGGCGCTGGCCTGCTCGTCCCGCCCCGCCAAATCGTTGCGATCCATGGCGGCGGGAGCACTGCCGAAGCAGGGATCTGAAGCAATTCTGGATTTCCTGAGCCTGGAATCGGGACCGTGCATCCCGATGTTGCCGGTGATGCAGGTAGGGCGCGTCCGTCCCGGCGCGCCGCCGGAGCATGATGTTTTGCATCCAGTGGGCGGCGGGCTGGGTCAGCCCCCCCCCTACCAACGGCTTCGGGATGCACCGGAATCGGGATGTGAGACGATTCGGAGGTTGAACAACGGAGGGCGCGTGAGGACAATGCGTCTGAACGCATGAGCACTGTCAGACTCGGCATCATTGGCATGGGCAATATTGGGCGGCATCACGCCGGCTACTTGCTCGATGGGAAGGTTCCCCGATGCGAGTTGGTGGCGGTGGGGAGCACGTCGCCGGGAAAGCTCGGCGCCTACGAGGCGAAAGGCCTGAAAGTGTTCGGAAGCGGCGAGGAAATGATTCGATCGGGCCTGGTGGATGCCGTTCTCGTGGCCACGCCCCATTACCAGCACACTTGGCTTGGGATCGCGGCCCTCGACGCCGGTATCCATTTGATGGTGGAGAAGCCGATTTCCGCCCACAAGGCGGATGCGGAGCGGTTGATCGCCGCGCATCACCGTCATCCTCGGGTGGTCTTCGGAGCGATGTTTCAACTTCGAGCCGAGCCCCGCTATCAAAAGATCCGCGCCTTGTTGCGATCCGGCGAACTGGGTGAACTGGCCCGGGTGAGCTGGCTGATCACCGACTGGTATCGCACGGAAGCGTATTACGCGAGTGGCGGCTGGCGCGCGACGTGGAAGGGCGAGGGGGGAGGCGTGCTGCTCAATCAATGCCTGCACAATCTTGATGTCCTGGCGTGGTTGCTGGGCATGCCGGCGCGTGTCCGCGGGTTTTGCCAGCTGGGCCGGTACCATCAGATTGAGGTGGAGGACAACGTGACCGCCTATTTGGAATACCCCAACGGGGCGACCGGCATTTTTGTGACGTCCACGGGTGAGGCGCCGGGCTCGAACCGGTTCGAGATCGCGGGCACTCGCGGGCGGCTTGTTCTGGAGGGAGGGCGGTTGACCGTGATTCGCAACGAAGTGGACATGCTGGAGTGGAGCCGGGCCGCGAAGGTGGGGTTCAGCAAGCCCGAGATATGGAATGTGGAGATTCCCTTTGAAAACGCGGCCGCGCCGCACGCGGAGTTCATGAAGAACTTCGTGGACGCGATTCTGGACGGCGCGCCGCTGATGGCCCCGGGTGAGGAAGGGCTGAATTCTGTCGAGCTGGCCAACGTGATGCTCTTGTCGTCGCTGCAGGAACGCACGGTGGAACTGCCGATGGACGGGGCGCTCTACGAGCAAAAACTCGGGCAGCTCATTCGCGAGTCCCGAGTGGAAAAGCAGGTGGTGGAAATTGCCGGCGACGACTTTACGAAATCCTTTCATCGATAATTGAACCCAGGAAGTTATGATTCTCACAGGCATTGGCGACGAAGCCGGCAACACGATCGAAGCGCAGATTCAAGCCATTCAGGAGCTGGGATGGAAGTGGATCGAAATGCGGGGAGTGCAGGTGGGCGATTTTCCCAAGGGGAATTTCCATGACATCCCGGATGCGGCGTTCGAGCGCTGCGTCGAGTTGTTGGAGCAGGCGGGGATTGGAGTCCATTGTTTTGGATCCACGATCATGAACTGGGCCAAGAAGGCGAGTGATCCTTTCGACGTGACACTGGCCGAGGTGGCGAGGGCGATTCCCCGGTTGCAGCGTCTGAACACGCGTTACGTTCGCATCATGAGCTTCAAGCCCGGCGATTTGGAGAACCGAATTCCGCAGGTGGTTTTCCACCGGGTCCGCGAGGTTTGCCGTCGTTTGCTGGATGCCGGCGTTACGCCCGTGCATGAAAACTGCATGAACTATGGCGGAATGAGCCCCAAGCACGCTTTGCAGTTGCTCGAGGAAGTGCCCGGAATGAAGTGGGTCTTCGACACGGCCAATCCGGTGTTCAATCCTGACCGGTCGAAAGCGAAGCCCTGGATCCGGCAAGATCCGTGGGAGTTTTGGGTGATGGTACGCGACTACACCGTGCATCTCCATGTGAAGGATGCCACTTGGGTGCCCGAGAAAAACGATGCGGATTACCAGTGGCCCGGGGAAGGTCAGGGCAAGGTCCGGGAGATTCTCAAGGACGCTTTCGCCCGCGGTTACGATGGGGGCATTTCCATCGAGCCCCACATGGTCGTCGTTTTCCATGACGCCCAATCCAAGTCGAACGAAGAGGCCATGCGGTCCAATTTCATCGAGTATGGGAAGCGGCTCGAGGCCTTGGTGAAGGAATCCAAACCGAAATGACGGCAGGGCCGGGTTGAGGATGCGACCTCCATGCAATCCCACTGGTATTGGTATGCAGGATTGATCGTGCTTGCCACGCTGCCGGTGGCCTGGCGGTTTCGGGGAGCCGGCGTTCGGGCGTGGTTGGTTTACGGCCTGTTCGCGGGGGCTTGTGGCGCGCTGGCCTCGATCCATGCGCGCCGATTGGAGGAGCAAAGGGAAGTTGTTCGAACCCTGGAGGCTGTTTCACCCCGCGAGGAGAAATTGGGTGGGTACGTGGGGTCGGACACCTGTCAAGCCTGTCATCCGCGGGAGTTCGAAACGTGGCACCAGAACTACCATCGCACCATGACGCAGCGTCCGCTTCCGGGCAACGTGGCGGCTGATTTGACGAAGGTATCCCTGACCTTGAACGGCGAGAATTACCTTTTGGAGCGTGTTGGGGATGAGTACTGGGCGGAGATGCCGGATCCCGAGTTCCGCCTCTTGCCGCGTGCCGACGGCATTCAGGCGGCCAAGCCGCGTGTACGCAAGCGGCTGACCTTGCTGACGGGTTCCCATCACATGCAGGTGTTTTGGATTCCGGCCAGCCGTCCCAACGCCCAGCTTTTGTTTCCGTTCTGCTATTTGATCGAGGACCGAGCCTGGGTGCCATTTCACAACACTTTTCTCCGGGATCCTGCCCTGCGGGATCCCATTCAAATCTGGAATAACAACTGCATCAATTGCCACAGCACCGGAGGGCAGCCCCGCCCGCGGCAAACTTCGCTGGCGACTTCCGACACACGATCCATGGAGCTCGGCATCGGCTGCGAAGCCTGTCATGGGCCGGGTGAAAAGCATGTGGCGAAGAACCAAATGCCCCTGGCCCGTTACCTTCATCGCGCCGCGGGGAAGAAAGATGAAACCATCGTCAATCCCGCCAAGCTTGAGGCGAAAGCGTCCTCCCAAGTGTGTGGAAATTGCCATGGGATCAAATGGATTCCCGGGCAGCTTGCCTGGAAGGAGGAGGGTTTTCCCTATCGGCCGGGCGAGGACTTGGATGCGACGACGCCAATTGCCCGTCCCGCGCGGACGGATCTTCAGCCCTGGCTCGAGGCGGCGATGAAAAGCGAGCCGCGGTTCAAGGAGGACCGGTTTTGGCCGGATGGCATCGTCCGGGTTTCCGGGCGTGATTTCAACGGCATGCTGGAATCCGCCTGTTATCAGAAGGGAGACTTGAGCTGTCTCTCGTGCCATTCGATGCATCACAGCAATCCCAAGGACATGCTCAAGCGGAACATGGAGGGCAATGAGGCCTGTTTTCAATGCCACGGGGACTATCGCAGCAAGATCGTCGAGCATACCCGTCACCGTGCGGATTCGACCGGATCGCTTTGCTACAACTGTCACATGCCGCACGTGACCTACGGATTGCTCAAAGGGATTCGGAACCATTTCATTGAAAGTCCGAAAGTGGAGACGACGTTGAAGACCCAGCGTCCGCTGGCATGTAACCTGTGTCATATCGACAAGAGCCTGGGTTGGTCGGCGCGGCATATGACGGAGTGGTACGGACATCCGAAACCGGCGTTGACGGCCGATCAGGAGCGCATCGCCTACACCGCGCTGATGTCGTTGAAGGGAGATGCGGGACAGCGCGCGTTGATGGCCTGGACCCTGGGTTGGGATTCGGCCACGGCCGCGGGTGGATCCGATTGGCAGGTGCCGTTGCTTGGGCAACTGATGGCGGATTCCTATTCGGCGGTAAGGTTTATCGCCGCCCGCTCTTTGCGAAGCCTGCCGGAATGGTCGGAGGTGAAATTTGATTTTGTGGGTCCCGAGAAGGCAAGGTCCGAGGTCGTGGAGGAAGTGGTCCGGCGATGGGAACAATCCTCCGTTTCGAAGCGCAAAGATCCCGCCCTTTTGATGACCCCTGGGGGTGAGATTGATTTCGAGGTGTGGCGGCGACTGCGGTCGCAACGGGACGAAAAATCGGTCGATCTTCAGGAATGAAAAGCGAAAAGGCCCAGTTGAATTCGGAAACTTCCCCGGCGACCGTGGAACGGCGCCACCTGCGCTGGGGATGGATCTCGCTGCTGGTTTTTCTGGTGTTGGGCATCGTCCTGGAAGCCTTGCACGGATTCAAGGCGTCCGCCTACTTGAGTCCGGCCAATGCGACACGCAGGCTCATGTGGACGCTGGCGCACGCGCACGGGACGTTGCTGGGACTTGTCCATCTTGCCCTGGCTTTTTCGGTGGGGCGCTTGCCGGACTGGGATTCTCGCCGCCGCGAGTGGGCCTCGCTGGGGTTGAGGATGGCCGGGGTGTTGATGCCCGCGGGATTCTTCCTGGGAGGCATTCAGTTCTACAAGGCCGATCCGGGACTCGGCATCATTCTGGTTCCGCCCGGAGCCATCCTGCTGTTGATCTCGGTTTTTTTGACGGCGCGCGCCACTTTGAAAAAGTAGACCGCGGGTTTGATCGAGGAGGCTAGGCAGGCGGCGAGGCCTGAGAGGGTTAGACGGGCGGTTTTCCGTCAAGATGTGGTGCTTAATCCTCCCGCCATACGAAAATAGGATTTCGTCACAACCCCGTTGGGGTTGTTTTCCTTTGGCGAACTGTGACCCAAGGTAGCTCGTTCCTCGCAACCTTGGGCTTCGGGACGGAATCCCGTTGGGATTCTTGAGGTGCTCGATCTGTCTGTCCTTGAGTATTTTACGGGCATTGACACATGCGACGCTGGCATCCCTCCGGGATGCAAATGCTTGGGCAACCCGGTGGACCGGTGGTATCGTCGATGGGCTCCTCAACCACCGGCTAAAAGCTGGCAAGCCTCCGGCTTGCGACCGAGCCGCATCACGTCACTCTGGTCTCACATCCCTTCTGCATCCGTCCCGCAATCTCCCGCTTGGGGTCAGGATGTCTGAGGCTAGGTGCTTGACCCTCCCGACTAACTTGAGCCTCAAGTTAGTCGGGAGGTTAATCGAGATGCAAAAAGGCCGGGATGAGCACGCCCATCCCGGCCTCTATGGGATCGAGTCTCGCGCTTACTTCTTGAGCACGCGGAAGAACTTCGCGCTGGAACTGGTGGGGACCGTTTGCGGACTGGCCCCGTTAACATCGACCCAGGTTCCGGTGACGGAATCGGCCGACTGCAGCGTGCCGCCCTCGGTCCAGGAGATGGTCAGATTCGCGCCGGAACGTGACACGCTCAGGACCGCTGGTTTGGCCGGAGGTTCGACGGATCCTCCGCAATCCGTGACGGTAGCCACCATTTCGAGGCCGAACACCATGTCGGAGCTGCTTCCCCCATTTTGATGCACCTCGACCGCGACGACGTTTTCGCCTGGGAGAAGAAGTGCGAGCGGAACGTCGTAAGGGCCTTCGTAGATATTCTCGTGGCTGGCGAAACTGGTGGTGGAGTCCACGGCGGCATCGGCGGCCACTCCGAAGCGATGGATTTCCTTGCCGCTCAAATAGACGATGGCTCCGTCATCCACGACATGGCGCATCTTGAGCTTGGTGCCGGCGATCGTGCCGTTGAAGTTGAAGCGCCCGCGAAAGTAGAACGTTTGGATGTAGGTTCCATCATCCGTGAACCGGCTAATGGCGGTGCGGATGGGTTCGACGGTTGTGGTGGATTCGTCGGCGATGAGTGCCTTGCCTTGCGGCCATTTGCTGTCGTCGAAGTTTCGTTCCCGCCAGGCCGTGCCGAGTTCCTGTCCGGACCGGTCGTAGCGCCAGGTGGTGGCATCGTCGATCTTGAGCAGCGCGACGTCGCGAATGACGCAGGGCACGGTGGCGACCAGTTCCGCCCCGAATACCATGTCCGAGCTGCTGCCGCCGTTTTGATGGACTTCCACCGCGAGCACGTTGCGTCCCTTGATGAGCAGGTTCGGGGGCACATCGATGGGGCCTTCGTAGATGTTTTCGTGGCTGGCGAAGCTGGTGGAGAAGTCGAACGTCGCGTCGGCGGCGATTCCGAAGCGCTACACTTCGACGCCGTTGAGATAAACCACGGCGCCATCATCCACCACGTGCCGCAATTTCAATTTGGTTCCGGGATTGACCGTGTCGTTGAAATCGAACGTGTGGCGGAAATAGAACGTTTGCACATAAGTGCCCTCATCGTTGAAGCGGCTGATGGCGGTACGGATGGGTTCGACCGTGGTGGTGGATTCGTCGGCGATGAGCGCCTTGCCTTGAGGCCATTTGCTGTCGTCGAAGTTCAAATCCTTCCAGGCGGTGCCGAGGTCCTGTCCGGAGCGGTCATATCGCCAGAGCGCTTTGTCATCGATCTTGACGATTTCGATGACCTTGGTGGGCACGCCGACCGCGATGGTCAACGGTGCGGAATCCGTGAATACCCCGGCCGAGTCCGTGGCGCGGGCGGTGTAGGTGTGAGCGCCCTCGGTCACACCGAAGAAAGTCACCGAGTAGGGGGGGATGGAAGAACTGCCCACCACCCGGCCCTGCTCGAGGTAGTCCACGCTCACAATTTTCTTGCCGGACGCGGCAGTTACTGTGGTCTCGAGAGACACGGGGGCGCCGATTTCGAAGACGCTGTCTTTCGCCGGCGCGGTGATGGCCACGGTGGGGCCTGTGAGCACACCCGGAGCGCCCAGGGTTTGCAGCACACTGCCAGGAATGTAGGGAAGCGCGCGAGCGACGGCGGGATCGCCCTTTTTGCGCCAGGCGACGTCGCAATAGTCACCGCCCCCCCCTTCTTTCCAGACGGCGAAAAGGTAGTAGTGGCTTCCGGCACTGAGCCGGATGGGAGCACGGGTGGGGAATGTTCCATCCCCATTGTCGCCGGCTCCGGGTTCCTCGAAAGGACCGCAGCATCCGTTTTCTTGAGCGATCAAGACCGCTTTGTCGACTGTGGCGTCCGTGCTGAGGAACAGTTGCGAAGCGTCGTCACTGCGAATGAAAAACTCGTACTCGGCGGTTTCGGCGGGAACGATCCAGCCCGAGATGCGCTCACCATAGTTCTCCCGGGAGGCGAGCCCGTTCGAGTTGTCGGGAAGCGCGACCCGGCTCGAGAACTGGTTGATGTAAGCGACGGCGTCGGCTTCGTTGTTCTTGAATCTGTCGCTCTCCATGAAGGTTTGCAGATCGGCAACGCCCGAACCGGTGAAGCCGTAAAACTCCTCGAGCTTCAATCCGCCGCTGACGGGCCCGAAAGATTGAAACGCGAGTTTGGAGTCCGCCGCGGAAGCGTTGCCCGCGGTGTCCACGATGTCTTTGATGGACAACACGTAATTCGCCCCCTGGTTTTGGCGGCTAGTGGCAAGCCTCACGGTGGTGGGATTCAACACGGTTGCCGAGGAGATCGTCAGTCCTCCGTCGAGGGAATAGCTGGCGGCCTTCGAGGCGGACGCTTCCGTGACGGCTTCGGAGAACTCGACGGTGAGGCTGTTGAAGAGGTCGCTGCCGGTGACGCCCAGGATTCTGGGCTTGGTGACATCAGGGGTCAAGGTGAGCACGGCCTCGGTGCTTTTCAAGGTCGCGCCCGGGATGGAGACCACGGCCTGGTATTTGGCGCCGTTGTCCGTGCTCGCGAGGGGCCCGACGGAAACGGTCAGACCGGTGAGGCCGGGGACGTTCACGCCGTTGCGCTGCCACTGCACGACGACCGGGCCATGGCTGGCGGTGAGCTGGACCGAGAAGGTCGCAAGGTCATTCTGAGCCGCGGTGATGCTGGCGGGTTGTTTGGTGATGTTGATCGTGCCGGACGCGGGGATGGAAGTGGCGAAATAGGCCCCCGGAATAGGTCGAAGCTGGGCGGCGGGGATGTTGTCTCCAGCGCGCCTCCACGCCACTTGGCAGAAATCGCCGCCGCCGCCTTCCTTGTAGAGGGCCTGGATGGCGTACGCCTTGCCGGCTTGCAGGGTGAGGGGCGCGGAAGTTTGAGTCGCGCCAGTTTCCTGGAAGGCGTTGCAGCAACCCGTTTCCTCCGCGATCATTTCCAAACCCGCGATCGCGTCCCCCGATTTGTTGATGAACAGTTGGGAGGCGTCGTCGCTGCGAAGGAAGAATTCGTAATCTCCTGAAACCAGCGGGATGATCACGCCGCTGATTCTTGCGCCAAAGTTGTCGTGGCTGTCGTTCGGGTAAACCGTTCGAGTATCGAACGAGGACATGTAAAGCACCTCGTCCGGTTTGTTGGGGTACTTGGTCGTGTCATCTAACAAGTTTTGGACCGGTGTGCCCGGGATGCCGCTGTAGGCTCAGACATCCTGACCTCATGCGGGGAAAGATTGGGTGGAGTGGAATGGAATTGAGACCAAGAGGGACATTTTCGACTTTCAAGGATGGGGGTGGTGGCGGTGAATAGGTGAATGCCGCAAGTTCAA
>Ga0194132_10007015_pt1 | contig 17063 bp, 19 predicted proteins | sample TA2KigOf80mmetaG_FD_148612 | JGI IMG/M metagenome (GOLD analysis project Ga0194132, IMG submission 148612) | Freshwater microbial communities from Lake Tanganyika, Tanzania - TA2015054 Kigoma Offshore 80m | ecosystem: Environmental > Aquatic > Freshwater > Lake | place: Tanzania: Lake...
ACGCTGAGGCTCTTTGGGAAGCCACTGCCGTAGCCCCAGGCTTCGAGCGAGATGTCGACGAACCCCGCCTGTTCCATCGCTGCGGCCATCCGGTGGAACGTCCGCGTTCCGCCGAACACCTTCACGACGCCGCCAGGCTTCACCACCCGGAAGACGCGGCTCCAGAAGTGCTGCGAGAAGGCGATTCCCGTGCCGTCCCAGGTCTTGCCCATGAACCCGCGCGCATTGGAAGGCCCACTCCGACCATGTGGTGTGGCAAGGTCGCCCGGTTGGTTGGACCCATTGCGACTGAACTTGTTGCCGACGAGGTCGTAGGGCGGGTCGGACACCACCGCGTCGATGGAGCCATCCTCCATCTGATCCATGCGGATGAGGCAGTCTCCGTGTCGAAGCGAAATCATCCCTTCCTCCCACCCACCTGCTTGAAGAACCGTGAAGCTCCCCCGGGAGCTTCGCTGACATCCTTCCACTGTTGATACGGCGAGCCCACGGCGTTCCCGAACGGATGAGCCCCGTCCGTTTGTCGTACCCACGAGCCCGTCGGCACAACCCCACTCTGCCCATCCAAGTCCGCAAGGGGGCATCCCGACTCGCATTCCCACACGGCCACCGTCTCGGTGGCGAACTTCTCCTCGAGCCCGGACTGACCCGCGTGGCCGCTTGGGCCCGCCGTCTCCGAACCTCGACCACGAGCAGCGGGCCAATGGCCGTCGCCCTCGACCTCGCGCTCACCCACCTTCCGACATCCGGGCCTGTGCTCCAGGATGAGGTTGGCGGGCCACCGGCCACCAGCCACACGAGCCTGAATCTCCTCGGCCGAGTGCGCCCGGATCTTGAAGGTGTCCGAGTCCTGGTAGCCCTTCCGACCGTCGGACCCCGTCTTGGACCAGCCGCTCTCGGGCTTCCCGCTCGGGTACTTGAGGCGAGTGGCGTCAATGTTGAGCGCCCCCGCCCCATGCTCCAAGACGTTGGCCGCAACGGTGCCCGAGGCCAGGGGCTTCCGAGCCACGGTGACGACGATCACAGCTTGCCCCCGAACTGCTTGAAGAATCGCGAAGCTCCGCCCGTGTCCCCATAGAAGGTGCTGTCGGCATCCTCTCCGCCGAACCAAGCCGAGTCCTTCGTGTTCTTCTGTTTCGGAGCCCCCTGTGGAAGCAACACTCCGCGCTGCTCATCGAGAGCGGCGATAGGACAGTCGGGCTGGCAGTCCCATGCAGCGATCGTCTCGTTCCCTTCCGAGTCGCTGTGGGTCGAGGCGAGTATTGGGGTCATTGCTCCGGCCATACTTCCGCTTTTGCGGAAATCGTAGGTGGCCCCCACATCCTTGGGGCGAATGCCCGAGGTTGCCTTGACGAGCTTGGTCCCAAGCCTCTGACACCCGGGCTTGTGGCCGAGGACGAGGTTGGCGGGCCAGCGTCCGTTTCCGGCGGGTATGGACACTGTTTTCACGGGCATGCTTCCCTCATACCCGTAGTTCATCATCTCGGCTTGTTCCGAGGGGGTGGTGCTGATCCGAGCCGCGTCGATGTTGAGCGCCCCGCATCCGTGTTCGAGCACGTTCGCCGCCACCGTCCCCTCGGACATCGGCTTGCGGGCCACGGTGACGACGATCACAGCTTGCTCCGCAGCAGCCTGGCGGCCCAGCCCACCTTGCGAACCTCGACCGTGTTGACGGGAATCACTTCGAGAGTGGCTCCCGATCCGCAGCCCTCGTCGAGTTCCGCCTCGAGCTTGTGGATGAGCACATGGGCGGCGGTGTCCACGAAGGCGAAGGAGGACTGCGTGGCGTGAGGCCCCGAAAGCTCGACTGTCCACGTCGCGTGGACGAGCACATCTTCTGGACGGGACACCCGACTCGGCTCCTCGTTGCCGAGAACCACCGCGTGACCGTCCGACCGGAGCTTCGTGTAGACCAGGTCCCGAATCGCACGGGTCGCACTTCGACGCCCCTGGGTGGTGGACAGGAACTTCCAAGCAAGCTGCCCACGCTGCTCTACGGTCAGGGTCGCCAGGTCCCCGCCATCGGGAGCCTCCACGTCCCGGTGAGCCGCCAACTGCCCCCGCTTGTACCCCTCGGGCTCGGGGAGGTTGTTGCGGTCGAGCTTCTGGAGCGCCTGCTGGCCTCGAACTTCCAACTCGGCCGAGTCCTCCTCGGTGAGGAATTCCTGGACTTCAGCGATCGTGACCCCAGCGATCTGACGCATCTCCGACGCCACCTCCTCGGCGGCCTTCTCCAGCATCCACCCGATCGCCACCGGGTTGCGGGCGTCCGTGTCGACAGGCACCGCCGGACGACCTCCCTCGGGCATCGCCCCAAACCGAAGCTCGGGGGCATCGCCGTCGAACGAGAGACGCTCCATGACGGCGGCTTCGTAGTTCGGGTTCAGCCTCGGGCGTCCCACACCGAAAGGCGGCTCCACGACGATGTTCGCCGGGACATGGGGAGATGTGGGGGTGGGCACCATCTCGCCACGGAGGGGGGCGAACGCTTCCGCCGCAAGAGCCTCCAGACGCTTCGCCAAGTTCGGGTCGGCGATGACCGCAGCCATCGCCCTCCGCATCACCTCTTGCTCGGAGGCATCCTCGTTCCGGGCGTCGCGAATCACCTCGCCCAGTTCGGGGATCTCGGCCTCGATGCGGGCAGTCAGGCTTCGGATCGCATCCGCGACCTGGGGCTCGTAGGTGTGGTTCACTTCTTGTCTCCTGGCGGCTTGCCGCCCAGTACGACCCTACCCCCCACTGGGATGACGTTGGGCTTGGCTGGCGGAGGAGCCCACGCATCAGCTTGAGGTGTGGCGGTTCGGTTGGGCCCTCGCTCCTTGGGAGGAGGCGGAGCACTGCCGTCGATCATGATGCCGCCCGACGGCATCGGGATGTTGGGCTGCGTCGGGTAGAAGGGTTGCCTCGGGGTGAGGTTGGGCTTCTGTTCCGGCGTGTTGTTCTTGGGGGCCGGAGGAGGCGGACTCTTGGGAGGCGGCGGGGCCTGGAACCGAGCGGGGGGAGGTCCCGCTGGGACAGGCTTCGGGGGCTCCTCTTCTTCAGGAACGGTCATGGCGTACTCGATGTGCTTGCAGGGGCGGGCACGGCCGAACTCGAATGCCTTGCACGTACACATCCACTCGGGACGCCCCACGACACGCTCAATCAGCGTGACCTGGTAGACGTTCTTGCCCGAACCCGAGATGTCCAGCCGCCGCAGGATGCGGCCGACCGGCCCATCATCGTCGTCCTCCTCGACCACGGGAGGCGGAGGGGGCTTGGGGGCCGGCTCGGGTGTGGGAGGCACGATGATCTGGGTGAGGGGGGCCGAGCGCATCTCGGCCGCCATCCGCATGGTGTCCGCCTCTGTGGGCACCGTCCAATCCCCCCGCCGGTCGCTGATCTCGAGCTTCATGGCTTCCTTCAACGCGGAGGGGAACTCCACGCTGCGGATCTCCTTGAAACGCGGGTCGTTGGGGTCGGCGAACTTGGGGTTGGAGAGGAGTCGGTCCTCCTGTGTCAGGATGCGCTTCAGCCAACGCAGACCAGAGCCCGCCGACCGGTCACATGTCGGGTTGCGACACTGACGGCAGAACATGCGCTCGAAGTCGTTTGGAGAAACCTCCATCGACGGGACGAAACACTCGTTCCAGAGGTCGGCCATGGCATCCCCTCACTTCTTCCGGCGCTTCCGTTGACTGGTCAGAGCCGGGGCCACCTTCTCGACCGGGGCCACCACAGGCAGCCCATCCGCCCGAAGCGCGTGGGGACAGGTCGGGCACTTGGACAGGTTCATCTCCTGGAGGCCGCACACACGCTCCCAGGTCTTGGCGCGCTCGTACTGTTCCGCGTCGAGAAGCCCTTGGCCGCGAAGTTCCTCCACGGAACGGCCGGACTTCGACCAACCCGGGGGCCACATGTCGGCGTGGCGACAGTGCAGCGTCCCCTTGCGTCCGTTTTCTTCGACTTCGAGCGGCTTCAGCATAGGTTCTCCTTACGAAAGGCGGGCACGAGCACGAGAGACGTCTTCCTCGAGGAGGGCCTTTCGTCGAGAAGCCTCCTCGAGCAACACGCCCACGATACCGGCCGCCTCAATCTTGTGCAGGGTGTCTGTCACCTCTTGCAGATGCGTCTCCATCTGCTCCATCTCGGCTTGGGCGACGGCTCGATCCCACGTCCCCGCTGGGAGCAACGGACTCGCTTCCAGTTCTTTGATGAGGTGCCGTAGCGTTCGCTGGTGCGCCGAAATGGTGTTGAGAGCACGCTCCAAGCGGACGAGGGCGTGGTTCTTCATGGGACAGGCGTTCTGCTTGCACGGCCCACTGCAAGAGACGGGGTCTCCCTCGCACTCCTCGGCCGCCAGGGAGTCGATCCCTAGAACTGCTTCCAGAACACCCAGTCGATTCTCGAAACCCCGGTCATCGTGCCCCATCACATCTCCGGCATGTTGAGGTAGACCGTGACCTCAGCGGGGTTGACGTAGATGTCCTCGCCGTCCCACAGAGACTCTCCGGTTTCCGTCACGATGCGGAAAGGGTGAGTACCGCGTCCTCGAGCCAGGTGGATGACCTTGGCGATGCGATTGAGCATCCGCATCGTCAGCCTGCTGGTCTGAATGGTGTAGGTGAACACCTCGCCCTGGCCCAAGGTCGGGAAGGCGGGTGCTTGGGGCGACGCCGGAGCCGGTGCGGGTGCCACCGAGACAGCCTCACCCGAGGCTGTCTCCGAGGGGCTCTTGGGGGGCTCTGACGCGACGGGGGTGTCCGTCACCACCTTGGCAGCCTCGACGGGCTTGGGGGCCTCCGCAGGGGCCGCAGGCTTGGCCTGGGCGTAGGGGACGAACACGCCTTCCAACTCCGGCGGGAGCGGCTTCTTGCCGTACATGATCTTCGTGATGTTCCACGGCACCGTCCAGTCGAAACCACACTCGATGTCCACCGTCAGAGGCACCCGCCAGGGGAGCTTCGAGGGGGCCTTCTTGAGCATGATGTCCACCATGACCGGCACCGCCTCGGCGGCAATGTCGTCGTCGATCTCGAACACCAACTCGTCGTGGATGGTGATGATGGCACGGCACTTGTGGAGCCAGTTCCTCCGCTTGCACTCGCGGTAGATGAGCCCCATCGACCACTTCATCAGGTCCGCGCCCGTCCCCTGGATGGGGCCGTTCACGCTGTTCCGCTCGGCCTTCGAGCGGAACCCACCGTCAGCGGAGTCGATGTCCGGCACCGGGTAGCGGCGATTGAACGCCGTCAGAACGTGCCCGGTACGACGAGCAAACTCGTGCTGCCGAGCCCACCAGCCCGCCAAGCCCTTGTAGGTCCGGTCGAACTTGTTCTTGATCCGCCAGCCTTCGTCCTTCGACACGTTGGCGGCTCGCACCACCGCCATGCCACCGCCGCCGTAGCAGAGGCCGAAGTTCACGCCCTTGCTGTTGTTGCGCTTGCTCTTGAACTCGGGGTCGTCCTTCACGTCCGGCCCATAGATGGCGATGGCCGTGAGGGTGTGGAGGTCGCCGATGGAGTCGGAGCCGCACTTCGGGCAGAAGGGGGGCGGGGGATCCGGCGGCGGAGGCACCGTGCCACCCCGCTCGAACTCGTGGCCGCATCCGGCACACCGGAAGAACTCCGCCTCCCACATCGGCTCGCGGGAGAGGTTCGTGACGACGCGAAGCTCCTGACCGCTGTAGTCGATGGCGTACAGCTTCCGACCCGGCTCGGCCCGGATGCACTCACGGATGCGCTTCAGACAGTCGGGGATGTCCTTGCCGCGACCTGAAGGGATGGAGTGGAGGTTCCAGTTGGCCTTGCCCGTCAGTTCCGAACGGCCCTCACGCTCCTGCGGGGTCGAGAACCGGGCGGTATCGACCTTGAACGCCTCGAAGTTGATCTTGATGCGCCCGTCGAGACTGCGGTGCTTGTCGGACGCCTCGTAGATGGGCTGAAGGTTGGTCGAGATGGCCTTGGCGACCTGGCGGAACCGCTTCACCTTGGCGATGTACGGGTACTCGTCGCCCGCCTCCTCGATCACGCGGTCCAGTTCGTCCTTGGAGGTCTTGATCTGACCGGACTTCTCGGTGACGTTGAGCCCCTGCACACCAAGCTCCCGGAGGAGCAGTCCCAGAGCGTCCGCGATGAGCACGTCGTAGACCACCGGGAAGTCCACCTGCTCGGTGGTCTTCGAGTCCACAAGGCTCGGCACCCGCTTCTGGATGGTCTTGATCTGGGGGCGACCCTTCCCGTCCGGGATGGTCGGGTCCATGTTCGCCTTCTCGGCCTCGAGCCGAGCCCGGTCCACCGACTCCATGATGCCGGTGTCCACGTCCTCCGGGTTGAAGCGGAAGGGGGACTCGGGGTCCGCCAGCAAGCGGAAATAGCCGGGAGCGATGTTCCGACCCAGAGCGACCGAGGCCGACTCGTACACCTCGCGGAGAGCGGGCAGCCACTCCCGCAAGCCGACGCGGATCAGTTCCGCAACGATGTCTCGGGCGATGGGGATGCGGCACCGCTCCATCCACCGGGTGGCCGCCACACACAGCTTCTCGACCGTGTAGATCGTGTTCTGGTTGGGGAGGCCGGACTCGGTCGGGTCGAGGGCCGCCGCCCGGATCTTCTGGTAGAGGAGGTACGTGCAGATGGCGTCCGACGCGCCGTACCAAAGGGCGGGCTCCCACGTCGGGTCCAGTTTGCCGAAGTTCAGGTTCCCAGCCCTCACCTCGTCCTCGGGGAACAACTCCTCAAGCTCGATCATCTCCATGCCAAGCTCGTTCTTGGCCAGGAACTTGAGGCCCTTGTTCCGCTCGCGGGTGTTGCGGAGGTAGGCGAGGATGAGGGTGTCCTCCCACTTCTTCGGGTCGTCCCACTCCCCGATGGGCTCACCACCGTTGAACTGGAGAAACTCTTGGTCGAACTTCCCGTTGTGGAAGATGGCGACCGCCTCCGAGTTCGCCAGTCTCCGAAGCTCGCTCGAGAACGCCGAGAACGGGACGCAGTTGTCCATGAACTCGGGGTGTCGCACGGGGATGTAGTAGCCGCGAACGCCATCCGGGCTGATACAGGCCCCTACGATGTGGGCGCGCGTCGCCCCGTTGAACACCCGATTGTCGAGACCCGAAGTCTCAAGGTCCAGGGCGTACAGCTTGGACTCAATGCACTCATCCACGACACGCTGAAGATCCGCTGCTGTGCGGATCAACTCCATCTTCTTCTCGGCCATCCACGGCTTGCGCTGGATGAAGGGACGCGACAGGGCGACCAGTTCGTCGGGGTCGAAAGGCATCCGGTTGACCTCTAAAGTTGTTCCCCCTATACCCGCAACCTTAGGGGGGACGACCCCCTACCGGATGGTGAACTCGGGCCCCTCCACAACTACGACGTACCAGCCGTCCCTCCACGCCAGGGCCAGCGCAGTCACCAGCATCAGGAGGTCCACGTCCTCGATCTCCGGAGGCTCATAGCAGTCCGGCAGCTTCTTGCCCGGCCGACAGGTCGGACCTGCTCCTGCACATCCCGTGAAGTTGGCACACCGCCCCTCCTTTTCCGACATGCGCCGAGCCCGCTCTTGCGGGTGGGTGCCGATCTCCCGCATCAACGGAGCGGAGTACCCGTACCGCGCCTGGGACATGGCCTCGCCCGACACCGTGGTGATGAAGCTCCCCCACACCGTGTCTCGAAGCGGAGCCAGCACACCCCAGTTGTCGTCGGGCCGAGGGACGGCGATGGCGACCTTCATCTCCCCGTAGGTCTTGTCGGGCAAATGCACGTACTGAAGCCCCTCGATCACGTCGCCTTCCCCAGAAAGAGATCCTGGGCCTTGTGGAGCAACGCCACCAACGCCACTCGTCCCCTGTCCTCAGTGAGCACGCCGTTCTCGACATCCAACGTCACGATGTCGAACGCCTCCCACAACGACAGCACCGTCATCATCGCGACTTCACGCTCGTCGGTGGCGATCTGGAGATACCGCTCGACCCGAGCCTTTTCCTCCGCATAGGTGAAGTCGGACTTGAGGGCATCCCGAACCTGGTCGGAGACGGTGTGTGGGTGGGGAGGCTCGACCTCATCCTCCCACGGCATCTGGGGGAGGTTGTAGCGGGCCTCGAGCGTCTTGACCGCCGTCCAGAAGTCCTGTCCCTCCTTCTCCCGGCACGTCTGGATGGCGTCCCGAGGACGGCCACAGGCGAAGCAATTGTGAACCTTGATACCACTGGCCACAAACGAGGGGTCCACAGGCATCGAGAGGTCTGCAACCTCAACCACCCCGGCGGGCTCGACGCTCTCGACTACCGGCTTGAATGGCCTGGACCCCCGATGGTTGTACACATAGGAGTCAAGCACCGCCTGTTTCCGGCGGTTCGAGATACCAATGTGCTCTCGGAACAGGAGCACGTCCTTTCCCGTGGCAAGCTGAAGATACCAGCACGGGTGCTCTCGCTTTCCAGCCTCCGAGAGGGTGTTGGAAGGGGCGTGGAGTCGTGAGTGGATGCCAAACTGGAGGAGGAGAAGCTGCACATCCCGGAGGAACGCCCCGGACACCGAGTAGAGGTTGACCCGCACACCAGAACGACCCGTGGGGCGATAGACCGACCCATCCGTCGCGTATACACCACGCAGGAACCCTCGAATGCCACACTCCGGGGCAAACCAGAGGCTTTCGGGGAGGCGACGCTGTGCAGCGGGTTCATCCTTGTTGAGTCCCAGACGGAGGAAAAACTCCACAAAACCGTCATTGCCGACGGAGAACACATACTGATTCTGCACATACTGCTTCCCACCCACCGTGGACACGTCGGTGCGATGCACCTCTGATCCCCGGCCTCCAGCCCAATCCTTCATGTGCTTGAAGATGACCCGGGCGTCCTCCGCATCGTCCGCGTGCGATGTCAACCCCACAACTCCTGATGCGGGGCTTTCCCGTGGCACGACCCACCCGTCCCCAAACACGTAGCCAAGCACCTCCCCGACCTCTTGACTCCAGCGGAGAGGAAGGTTCAACGAGGGTCGATTCCCGAACCTCTGAGCGTTGATCTGCGCGAGGCCGTAGGCAGCGAGGCTGTCCTCCACAGGGTTGAACTGAGGGCGGGACGGCCTTGGGACAACCAGCACATCGCCCGCTCGCAATGCCCCCGCCCGCAGCCATCCCCGCCCGACCACCTCAATCTCGTGGTCGGGCGTGACCGTCACCTCGTACCCAGCCGCGGTCTTAACACGCACAACCTCCCGCTCCCCACGAGGTATGTACGCCGTCGGGTTGTTCCAGTTCGCCTGTCCGTCGAGGACGGACAGGCTGGTGAGCCGCTCAAGATGGTGTAGCTTCACCCACCCCCATTCCGTCAACACTCGCTCATGAACGGAGACGCAGTACCACGAGTGCGATGAGGGGTAGACGCGGGCGGAAGGCTTGCTGTCCGACCCGTCGCCGTGCAAGTCACACGAGAACTGCTGCTCGCGGTCGCCACCGTTCGGGTTGACCCGGTAGCCGTAGTCGGCCAACACCTGTGTGATGTCGATTTCCTCGCGGATGCGGTCCGCTCGTTGCTTGGCACGACTCATCGCGTGGCTCCCGTGCCCATTACCCGAACCCCAGCTTTAGAGCCCTGGCCCGGAGAACACTCTTGTTCTTCTCCAGGATTTGACGCACCCGCTCTCGAGTCAGACCGACCTCTTGGCCGATCTCGTCGAGAGAGAGGGCATCTTCGCCGTAGCGGAGCAGGAAAATCTTCCGGTCCCGCGAACTGAGGCCCTCCAAGAGTTGATGGCTCCGACCCCGGAGGTCGCGAATCAGGACCGCCATCTCGGCATCCACGGCCGCCTCATCCTCCACGAAGGCCCCCAACGTGGACTTCCCGTCCCCCATGGGGTCATCCAACGACGCCCCTACGGAAGGCAGGTTGCGAACCTGGTTCACCTTGGCGGCGGAGAGGCCGGTCACTTCCATCACCTCCTCGTCCGTCGGCTCACGGTCGAACTGGCGATCGAAGTCCCGCACGACCAGCCGCACATGGTTCCGGGCGTCCATCTGGTGGACCGGGATGCGGATGCTGTCCGCCTGCTGGGAAGCCCGCGTCATGGCCTGGCGGATCCACCACGAGGCGTAGGTCGAGAACTTGAAGCCCCGCTCGGGGTCGAACTTCGTGAGCGCCCGCATCAGCCCGATGTTGCCCTCTTGCACGAGGTCCGGGATGCTCAACGGGGAGTGCTTGTACCGCCCAACGATCGACACGACCAGACGAAGGTTGGCGTTGATGAATCGCTCTCGAGCCGCCCGTCCTTCGGGGCCACCCTTCTTGATCAGCCGCGCCAAAGCCACTTCTTCCGCCCAGGTCAGGAGCGGGTACTTCTTGGCTTGCTGCATATAGACCTGAAGCTCGGACCAGTCCATAGCACTCTCGAACAGAGGTCTTCTGTTCTACCCGCTTTGGCAGTCTATTGGGCGGCAACAACCTCCACGACGAGCTTTACCTACCGGGCACGAACAGCACCGTCGCCTCGGCATACCTGGCACAGAACTTCTCGAGAGATCGCTTGGTGCCCGCAGCCACCCCGATGTCCCCGGCGAGCACCAGCACGTCCACGCCGCTCGGGTCGAGTCCCGCTATGAAGGACTCGCCCTCATCTCGGTAGAACTCGGTGTGAACGTCCGAAAGAACTTGAATGCGGGTCATTTGTTGAACCACACCACATGGGTCCACTCGGGGTCGTACCTCGTGTGTTTCCGAACGGCGTCCATGCCCCCGCCCACCACCTGAGACGGGGAAACCCGCACGTTCGTCATGTGGGTCGCGGTAGCGAAGCATCCCGAGCCATCGTCGTCGATGAAGCAGTTCCCCTCACAGGAGTCTATGAACTCCTCGAGGGTCATGTGGTCCCCGTAGTCCGGAAGGGGTTCGAGCGTGACCAGGTTGTAGTGGGCGCGCACCGCGTTGAAGATGGCTTTGGCCTCCCTCTTGTTCAGCGCCCGGAAGTCGAACTTCTCGGTCCGAGGAGCCCCTCCAGGACGTTCCCACACGGGGCCAGACACCATGAGGCTCACCGAGGGTTGCCCGATGATCTTCACGTAATGCCAGCCGTCGGGGTGGCACATCTCATACTCCATCCCCCGCTCGACGATGAGCCGCGCTGCCAGAGGGGGCGGGTCGTGTCGATCGTTCGAGCCGAACCCCACGCCCATCTCATAGGACGAGCCCGGTCCACCGATGACACGGATGGCCGAGGGCCAGGGGTGCGGGTGGAAGAAAGCCCGCTCACACTCGTAGATGCGATGCAGGTAGACCCGGTGGCCGACACCATCCAGTTCGATGTCCCGGTACAGCCGGTCCACCACGGGCGGGCTGTAGTCGATCTTCTTGGACAGCCACGCGCCCTCATCCTTCAACAGGGCGGGCAGCATCTTCTCAATCCGGTGGAGCGTGCCGAGCATCGGTGGCCTCTACGCATTCCTACCCAAGAACGAACCCGAGGTGCTCGAGGTTGCGGTCCACCACACTCATCGCCTTGTCGGGGGTGCCCTCGAAGTCCGCCTCTTGCTCGTCGAGCATCACGTAGGTCTTGAATCGCCGCTCCACCGGCGAGGGCTTCACCCACGCGGCCACGTCCCCGAGGGAGGTTTTGCGGGCCCAACCCCCAGCGCCCAGAGGCTCCCACGGACCGAGCCTCGGAAGGTCCACGACGAGCCACCCTCGCTTGTTGAGAGCCGCATCGGTCAGGGCTCGGACTGCAGCCTCATCGGGCCCCCGACCCTCCTCGGTCATGGGGAAGCCCGCCGACTTGGCCACAATCCTGTAGCGGGCCTCCGCCACCGGATTGTGTGTCTTGAGGCCCGGCTTGACGCTGACCACGGGCATGGAGCACTCCGCAACCAAGGAGCCGAAGATGCTCCTCCGCTCCATGCTCCAGACAAACCCCATCTTGTCGGTCCGCCGCCAGGGGAGGGCGATGCGCTCGACCGACAGGAGGGACAAGGTCTCCCGCATCAACGCATCCTCTTTCCAGAGGGCGTGAAGCAACCGTTCGACGGTGACGGTCACGAGGGAGCCTCGAAGGCCATGAGGGCTCGGAGCCCGAGTCCAGTGACCGTGGGACCGATTCCGACGAGCTTGCGGGCCACGAGACCCTGCCACAGCCGGATGGTCAAGGCACGACCTTCATCCAGGGTGTAGTCCCGGTTGCCCCGGCGGATGGCGTCGAGGAGCCGGTACATGGGCTCCGTGAGGAACAGCGGGTCGATGGGCGTGTGGAACCGGTTGCACATCCCGCAGAACAGGTTGTCCACGTCGTTCTTGTTCCACGAGGTGAGCCCACACCGCAGACAGGTGATGGCATGTCCTCCGTCTCGCAGGGTGTAGGTCATCATCGCGGAGCCTCTTAGGCGAAAAAGGGGCCGCTCCGGGTTACCATGTCGGAGCAGCCCCTAATTCTACTTACCCGCTCAGAGCTTGTTCGAGAGGTCGATCACGAGGGCGTCGGGACGGACGGTGATCTCGTACTTGTCGCCCGGCTCGAAGGGCGGGAGGCCCTGGGCCGCGAGGAAGGCCACACGGCCACGGGTCGCCCACAGGTGGAACGGGGTGCTGGTCCCCGAGGTCGCCGGGTCGCGGGTGATGAGCACCTCGTTGCCGACGAAGTCGACGTACACCGGGTCACCCTGCGGACCACCACGGAGCGGGGTGCCCGTCATCGCGACGAACGCCTCGAAGGCCGCACGGGGGACACAGAGGCGACGGTCGGGCCGCACGTAGGCGGTGAGGTCGTCCCGCTTGAGGGAGCCCTGGATGATGATGCCGGACGCCTGGGTCGGGGGCTGAGCCACCTGGCCCGAGGAGGTCACGGTCGGGGTCTGCGTCGGAGCCGGAGGGGCACCCGTGTACGCGGTCGCCCGGGTCGCGTCCGGGTCGTTGAAGTCGGGGATGTAGACCTCGAAGTCGTGCGCGAACCCGTCCACGCTGTCCTTGGCGTAGACGAACACCGCCTGACCCACGGGGGTCTTGCTCACGACGGTGCGGCCGTCGAGGGTGCGGGCGGTCCCGTTCGTGGTGCGGGGCACCTGCGTCGGGTAGAGGGTGCCGCCCTGCCCGTCGTCGTAGGACGGGATGTTGCCGTTGTCGTAGGCGTCGCGGACGAACTCGCCGATCGAGGCGACCTTGAACGAGAGGTCGGGGCGGTTGGTGCGGAGGATGGCCGCGATCTCGCCGCTCGAGAAGCAGCGGTCGTTGGCGACGAGCCAGGCGATGAGGTCGGTGACGGCGGTACGCCAGTCGGTGGCCCCCGCGATGACGGTGGCCGGAGTCGAGTTGCCCGTGGGCGAAGTGACGATGGACATGTGTGTTTCTCCTCCCGATGTGCCGGGAATGTCCTGCTGGTGGTTGGAAACCCGCTGTGTCGCGCGGGCCGCCGCCTCATCGTGTGTATGGGACCTGTCTCGCTACCAGAGGCGGTAGACATCGCGAAGCAGGTTGCTTCCCACACCCCCTACTACGCGGGGCGTTGGAAACCTGAACCCCCCGACATCAATAATCGTAGTGCGATTCAGACTTCGGGGGTCCAAAGCCGTTTTCCTTGAGCCGCTTCGTGTTGATGTCGTTGTGCGAGAACGGGCTGAACGCACGCCAGCCGTCCTTGAAGAAGGTCCGATCCCGGCAGTCGGAGCCGTGCTCGCCCTTCTCTCGAAGGTCGCAGACAGTGAGCGGGAGGTGGTCCTTGGTCACGTCGAGAAGGAACTCGGGCTTCAAGTCCGCACCCGGGTAGATCCGGGGCGGCTCCTCGAAGACGGCCAGTCCGCACCCAAAGCCCATGCAGGCGTTGTGGAGTTCGCAGATGACCTCCCCCTGATGGGTCCGGAGGACATCCTGGAGAGTGGACCACTCCTCGGGCGTCAGCCGCCGAGTTTCGCGGGTCACCCGCAACTCGTAGGGGTTCCTGGAGTGGGGCCGCCGGGTCGTCTCCCACAGGGAGTGCTGGAGAGCCCGGAGCCAACCGTTCCAGTCCGACGCTGCCAGATCCAACGACGGAGGCTCCCCCACAGGATCCTTGTAGATCCCGGAGAGAGCCTGTGCCAGATCCGAAGGGGTGGGTTTGCCCATGCGACCTCCACCCCATTCCTACCCTAGAAGGGGATGTCGTCGTCCGGGAGGTCCGACAGGTAGACCGGGTGACCCATCCGCTCGCCCACGATGGGGTCGTTGGGACGGTGGGGGGAGGTGACCTCTTCCCCGGTTTCCATCTCGTGCTCGCAGGCCCCGCACGGGGCGTCGAACATGCCGTCGTCGGACGAGGTCTTCACCCAGGGGTGATGCGGACAGCGGCGGGGGTCGCCGTAGCCGAAGTCATCGTGGTCGTGGTTGTCGTAAACGAGGTCGTACATGGTCGTCATCCCTTATGCCTACACTACGCAGGAGGGGTGGCGACCTGAACCTTTCAGACGTACAATTCCACGCTGATCTCGTTGCCGTCGTAGCCGGAGAGTCGAGGCGTCCGATTGGCCTTGGCCCACTGGTCCTGGAACTCGTAGACCTTCGTCGGCCCCGTGATGTTCTCCACGGTCAAGCCGGACCGCTTCACGAGGGCTCGAACCACGGCGATGACCTTCGGGTAGTCCGGGAGGTTGTAGAACTTCCCGAACCGGCCTTTGGAGGACTCGAACTCGACGATCTTCCCGCTCCAGCCGCCGAGTTCGTTCTTGCCTTCCTTGGGTTCCACGACCACCCGCAAGTGGTAGTAGCCGTCGGACCAAGTGTCGGTCACGTAGACCGACTTCACGCCCGGCACCTGCTTGAGACTGGCCATCAGTCCCGCAACCTGGGGGGGAGTCGCCGCGTCCGCCTTCTTCAAGCCCTCCAAGATGGCTCGCCGCGTCGGGTCACCCACCGGCATCGTTGCGGCCAGCCGGATGAGTGCGGATCGATCCGAGGTGGCCAGATGCTTCGGGTGGCTCATGGGCACGTCCTCCTAAGACTGCTCGTCGCAAGCTATAGGCGGACTATCAGAGGGCCTGGCCCTTCTTCTCCCACGCGGTCAGCCACTTCTGCGCGGAGGAGCGGACCGCACGGGGGACGCTGGTGTCCGAGTCGCCACCCGAGAGCATCTCGAGGGAGGCATCCCGGGCCGCATCCGCCGCCGCTTCGATGACGAAGGTGCGGAAGCGGAAGACCGTGTAGGGGCTCACCGCGAGCCACTTCCGCACGTCCGCGTGGAGAACCGCATCGACCGGGTACTCGTCATCCGCCTCGGCTTCCCGCTCGACGAGGTCCGCTTCGACCTTCGCCACGAAGTCCGCGAGGGTGCGGACACCACGGGTGCTGTAGGAGTTGCCCGTCAGGATCTCGAGGGCGTTGGCGGACCAGTCCGCCATGTCGGTCGCCCGCTCCATCTCCCGAGCCACCAGAAGCATCGCGGTGTGGACCGCAACCGCAGTCGCGGGGTCGAACGAGAAGGCCCGCTTGCGGACCTCCGCGTCGATGATGGCCTTGTCGGCGTCCGACAAGGTGTTGAGGAGGCGGGCGTTTTCGAGGTGGTAGGCGTCGAGGGCGGTGCTCATGTTCGTGTTCCTCTGATACATGAACTACGCGAAGCCCTCGCCGAGCTGAACCTCACACCACTTCGATTTCGACGAGGTAGCGGAAAATCTGCGCGTCCTGGGAGTAGGTCACGATCTCGTCGTGGACGAACCCGCCCTGGTTCTTGGACCCACAGGCGAACGTGAAGTCGTTCTTCGGGAAGCCCGCCGGACGGTGCTGGTTGAAGCACGCGGAGGTGCGGGTCTCCGCGAGGCCGAGGGCCACTTCCTCCAGGAACATGAAGGCGTTCCGCGCGGTGTTGCCCGCCCCGTAGTAGGCCCCGGTGGCCGAGGTGTAGTTGAGGCTCTTGAACGCCCCGTTCGTCCCGTCCGTCGGGAGGCCGCAGACCGTCTTGGTGCCCGTCGCGTTCCAGGCGGGGGCGTGGTACAGCCCCCTCCCGAACGCCTTGCCCGCGATCTGGACACCGCGAGGCAGGTTCTCGGGCATCAGGAGCCCCGCCTTGCCGATACCCAGCAGGTTCTCGGTGCGGGTGCCGTGCCAGGCCATGATCTTGCCCACCGCGCCCGGCTTGGTGATGACGGTCTTGGCGTAGTCGTTGAACCGCGTCTCGGTGCCGTTGCGGGTGAAGCGGAACACCCGAGCGACCCGCACGGCGGGCTGGCTACCCCGCCACCAGTTCGAGTTCTTCTTCGACTGCGCGGTGGTGAAGATTTCGACCACCCGTCGGAAGTCGGCCGAACCGGTCTCGCACAGTTCGATGGTGGCGTTGAGGCCGTCGTACCACACTTGCTCCTTGCCCCCCGTGGTCGTGGCCGCTGCCGCCGCCGCGAAGGTGCCCTGGCTGATGTGGGCGTCCCGGAGAAGCTGGAGGAAGGTCCGCTGGGCCTCGAGCCGCTCGTAGGAGGAGACGACGAGCTTGTGGAGGTTGGCCGACCCACGCTGATCACGGCTGATCTCGCGGGGAACGTTCGACATGAACCGGTTGGTCAGGTCGATGATGTCCCGGTCCGGGGTGCCGTCCCCACGGAGAGGGAGGGTCGTGTCCTTGTTGGCCGCCGTCTCCGCACCGATCCGACGCTCGAGAAGCAGGCCGATCTCGTCGAGGATGCTGCCGCCGAGGTCGAGTTGACGGTCGGAGAGGTTGCCGATGGGGTTCGCCTCCGTGGCCCCCGCTTGGGCCGACAGACCCGCACGGACTACGTTCGCGGTCGAACCGTAGATGATGCCGAGGAGACGACCGACCTCGGGATGGAACGCGGGCTTCACCGGAGCCGCCGCAACGGGGGCCGTGGGAGCGTTCGTGATGTTGATGCCCTTGGCCGCCGCCTTGCTGATCTCCTCGGCGTCGGAGCGGGTGTCGAGGCGGGTGTAGCCCTTCTTCTCCTTCTCCTGCACCTTCTTGCGAAGCTGCATGATGGCCGCCGACAGGGACGTGCCACGGACGGAGCCCTTGTCGCTCCCCGCCTCCCCCGTCGGCCCCCAGCGACACTCGAAGTTGGCGGAGCCACCGCCGAGGTCTTCGACCCAGCCCTTCCAGAACTTGTTGGAGCCGAGGGTGGTGCAACCGGTCTTG
>Ga0194132_10007018_pt1 | contig 17062 bp, 16 predicted proteins | sample TA2KigOf80mmetaG_FD_148612 | JGI IMG/M metagenome (GOLD analysis project Ga0194132, IMG submission 148612) | Freshwater microbial communities from Lake Tanganyika, Tanzania - TA2015054 Kigoma Offshore 80m | ecosystem: Environmental > Aquatic > Freshwater > Lake | place: Tanzania: Lake...
GCGGGATGATGTTCCGTGGTTTGCGCTCGGCCTTCCCGACAGCGAAGCGCCGCCAGATCTTGGGGTCGCCGGCGAGTTTCGCCTGCTCAACGAAGTTGTGTCGCTGTTGCCGGCGGACGATGCGGCAATGGTCGCCTACGCGCGCGCCATGGTGATCTGGCACAGCAATCATCTGCATTGCGGACGCTGCGGCTCGCCGACCGAGTTCCTGGAAGGCGGCCATAGCCGCCAGTGCCGCAATCCCGCGTGCGCGCATCGTTCGTTTCCGCGCACCGATCCGGCCGTGATCACGTTGATCGAAGATCCGACCGGCACCCGTGCTTTGCTCGGGCGGCAGTCGCGCTGGCCGCAGGGCATGCACTCGGTCATCGCCGGTTTCGTCGAGCCGGGCGAAAGCCTGGAGGAATGCGTGATCCGCGAGACCTTCGAGGAAACCGGCATCCGCGTCGGCGAGGTGCGCTATCAGGCCAGCCAGCCCTGGCCGTTTCCGGCCTCGATCATGCTCGGGTTTCGCGCCCGCGCGCTGACCACCGAGATCAATCTCACAGACAACGAACTCGAAAGCTGCACGTGGTACACGCGCGCCGAATTGCGATCGTTCGGGGAAATGGGCGGACCCTACGCCGACCGCCGCCTGCCCAACCCGTTCTCGATCGCGCGCTTTCTGGTCAACACCTGGCTGGCAGAGGGGTAACGTCCTCACCGTCCTTTGTATCGGAAAGCATCTGCCGGATAAGTGCCGAGAAATGCGACGCGCTCCGAGTAAAGCCTCAAGTCCATCAGCGCGTGCTTGAAGCCGGGATCGTCGGGCCGGCCTTCGACTTCGGCGTAGAACTCGACCGTCTTGAAGAAGCCGCCGATCATGTAGCTTTCAAGTTTGGTCAGATTGATGCCGCTGGTGGCGAAGCCGCCGAGCGCTTTGTAAAGCGCGGCTGGCACGCTCTTGAGGCGGAAGATCATCGACGTCACGCACCGCACGCCGCGCTTCGGCGCGACGGCCGCGCGCGACATGATCAGAAAGCGCGTGGTGTTGTGCGGTTCGTCCTCAATGTTGGCGGCAAGCGACTTGAGGCCATAGGTTTTGCCGGCAATCGCCGAGGCCACGGCCGCAACGGACGTGTCGCCGCGGCTCGCGACGTCGCGCGCGGCACCGGCCGTATCGAGCGCCACCACCGCCTTGATCGTGTGCTTGCGCAGAAACTTCCGCACCTGGCTCAAGGCGTGGACATGGCTTTCGGCGCGCTTGATCGACTTGAGCGTTGCGCCTTTCACCGCCAGCAAATGATGATGCACCGGCTGGAAATGTTCGCCGACAATCGTCAGCCCCGTGCCCGGCAGCAGGTGATGGACGTCGGCAACCCGCCCTGCGACGGAGTTGTCGACGGCAATCATCGCAAGCTTGGCCGTGCCGTCATGCACCGCGTTGATCGCGTCCTCGAAGGTCGCGCTTGGCAAAGGCGCCATCTTGGGGAAGCGCGTCTTGCAGGCGAGATGGGAGTAGGAACCGATCTCACCCTGAAATGCGATGCGCGCCATGGTCCGGCCTCAGGCGTAACCGAGCAGGCGGCGCGCGCGGTCGAGATCGGCCGGCGTATCCACGCCCAAGGGAATCGTGTCGACCAGCACCGCGCCGATCCGCATGCCGTGCTCGATGGCACGAAGCTGCTCCAACCGCTCTCGGAGTTCGAGCCCGGTTGGCTTGAGGCTGACGAATTTGCGAAGCGCCTCGCGGCGAAACGAATAGACGCCGATGTGGTGGTAGTGCGCGCCGTCGCCGGACGGGATCAGGTTGCGGCTGAAGTAAAGCGCCGCGGCGATCTTCTCGCCCGGCTTGAATACCACCGCCGGCTTGACGACGGCGTTGTCGGTGAGTTCCTCGGATTTGGTGATCAACGCGACCGGCGTGCCGATATCGAACGCCGCCCGCTCCAAGGGCGCGAGCGATGCCGCGACAATGGCGGGGTCAAGCGTCGGTAGATCGCCCTGAACGTTGACGACAACGGGATACTTGCCGGCCGGGTCATACGTCTCGGCCGCGGCATGGACGCGGTCTGAGCCCGAGGGCAGCGCGGGGTCGGTCATCACCGCTTCGCCGCCCGCCTTCTTCACCGCATCTGCGATTTCAGAATCGCCACAGGCGACAATCACCGGGCCGGCCTGGGCGGCTACCGCGCGACGCCAAACATGCAGAATCATCGGCTCAGGCCCGATCATGGCGAGCGGCTTATCCGGCAACCTGGTCGCCTTGAGGCGGGAAGGAATGACGATCAGGGCAGGACCGGGCATGGCTGGGGGGCTTTCGTCGGCAACGGCGCGCGGAGAGATATCGGAGTTGCCCCATCAATCCAAGGGCTGCGACAGCCATCGCGAGCTCAAATTCCGCCCCTTGCCCTTGATTTTCCTCATATTTCCGCGCCATGGGGGCCCCAGGGGGATTGAGATTTTGGCCCGGACCGACTATGCAAGGCGCGTCACACGTGACCCTTTCGTCGAGGATCTTATGAGCGAGCACAAGTTAGGCGCAGCTGCCATTTCCCCGTTCTGGGACAAGACCATCAGTGCCTTTTGGCTCGCGTTCCTGGGTGTGCTGGGCGCCAACTTCATTGGCGATCAGATCATGCCGACTAAGCATGCGGCGATCGAGAACTTCGCCTACCCGATCGAGGCCCTTGAGGAAGAAGCCGTCGCCGACGGCGGTGGTGGCGGTGGCGGCGAGCGCGTCAGCGCAGTGCCTCTGCTCGCGGCGGCCGATCCGGAAGCCGGCAAAGCCGTCTTCCGCAAGTGCTCGAGCTGTCACACGATCGAGGCCGGCGGCAAGACATCAACCGGTCCGAACCTGCATAACGTCCTGACCCGCGGCGTCGGCAAGGCGGCCGGTTTCAAGTATTCAAACTCGATGATCGAGATGGGCGGCGATTGGTCCTACGACAAGCTCGAGGACTACCTCGACAATCCGAAGCGTCTGGTGCCAAAGGGGACGATGTCGTTCGTCGGGTTGAAGAAGCCGAAAGAGCGTGCCGACGTGATCAAGTACATGATGGCGAATACCGACAATCCGCCGCCGGTACCGGTCGCCGAGGCCCCTGCCGCTCCGGCTGAGGCGCCCGCCGCCGCGCCGGCCGAGGCCGCACCCGCCGAAGCTGCACCGGCCGCGGACGCGCCGAAGACCGAATAAGCCTCGGGCCGTCGAGCGCCGATGGCCGTCGATTTCAACGCCGCTTGCGTCGCCCTAGCCCACCGGCTGGCCGATACAAGCGGCGAAATCGTTTTGGGCTACTTCCGTAAGCCGCTCGCGGTCGAGGACAAGGCCGACGCCATCTCGTCCCCGGTAACGATCGCGGACCGGGACTCCGAAGCCGCCATGCGCGACATCATCCGCGCAACCTTCCCCGATCACGGCGTCATCGGCGAGGAGCACGGCAGCCACAACCCCGACGCCGAGTGGACCTGGGTGCTGGACCCGATCGACGGCACCCAGTCGTTCATCAATGGCGTTCCCTTGTTCGGCACGTTGATCGGCCTGCTCCACATGGGCGTGCCGTGGTTCGGCTGCATCAATCACCCGGCGCTGAACCAGCGCTGGATCGGCGGCGCAAACCTGCCGACAACCATGAACGGCGAACCCTGCCGCGTGCGCGCGGGCAGCGCGCTGGCTCAGGCCACGGTCTATGCCACCGGCGCCGAGTATCTGGCGCCCGACGAAGCCGCGGCCTTCGACCGCCTTGCCGCCAAGCTCAAGAAGCGCCGTTATGGCGGCACCGATTGCTTCCACTACGCCATGGTGGCTTCGGGCTGGACCGACATGGCCTGCGAAGCGCGCCTGGCGCTGCACGACTTTGCCGCCGTGGTGCCGGTGATCCAGAACGCCGGCGGCACCGTCACCGACTGGACCGGCCGGGCGCTCGTCAAGGGATCAAGCGGCCACATTCTCGCGGCAGGCGATGCGCCCATGCACGCGGCGGCGTTGAAAGCCCTTGCCTGGACCGGTTGATCCTCGCCACTCTCGGGCCTAGTTCACGATCAGGAGCGTGCCCATGCTGAAAGCCGTCTGCCTTGGACTTACCGCCGCGAGCCTGATGATCGCGCCCGCGTCCGCATTGGTGCGCGGCAAGCCGGTGCACGGCCTGTCGCTCTATGGAGAACCCAAGTACGGGCCCGATTTCAAGCACTTTGATTATGTGAATCCCAATGCGCCGAAGGGCGGCACGATCCGGCAGGATTCCTTCGGCACGTTCGACAGTTTCAATCCCTTCATCGTCAAGGGCACTCCGGCTGCCGGGCTTACCTACCTTGGCGATGCCTCGTACTTCGTCGAGGGCCTGACCATGTCGGGCGCCGACGAGCCGTTCACCTATTACTGCTTGCTGTGTCAGACGATGGAAGTGGCCGAGGATTTGTCGTGGATCGAGTACGCCATCAGGCCCGAGGCCCGCTTTCACGACGGCTCACCCGTTACTGCCGACGACGTGGTGTTCAGCTTCAACACGCTGATGGAAAAAGGCTCGCCGACCTACAAACTCTATTGGGGCGATGTCGACCGGGTCGAGAAGACCGGGCCTCTCAAGGCGCGGTTCTATTTCAAGGTCACCGACAACAAGGAATTGCCGCTGATCACGGGGCAGCTGCCGGTGATCAGCAAAGCCTACTGGGAAAAGCGCGACTTCGCCGAGGCCAGCCTCGACATTCCGGTGTCGACCGGCCCCTACAAGATCGACAAGTTCGAGCCGGGCCGCTTCATCACCTACAGGCGCGATCCCAATTATTGGGGCCGCAATCTGCCAGTCACCATCGGCACCAACAACTTCGATGAGCTGCGGATCGAATTTTTCCGCGACGACGAGGTTGCCTTCGAAGCGTTCAAGGGTGGCGCCTTTGACCTCTTTGTCGAGAATACGGCGTCGCGCTGGGCGACCGGCTACGACGAAAATCAGATCAAGGACGAGCGCGTCATCAAGTCGATGTTTCGCGACGGGATGCCCGATTCGCCGCAGTTGTTTGTGCTGAATCTGCGGCGCGACAAGTTCGCCGATCGGCGCACGCGACAAGCCATCGGTCTCGCCTTCGATTTTGAATGGAGCAACAAGACCCTGGCCTATGGCCAGTATGAGGCCGCACGCAGTTACTTCCAGGGCGCGGAGCTGGCATCGTCGGGCGTTCCGACGGGTGAAGAGCTGGCGATTCTGGAAAGGTACCGCGACAAAGTACCGCCCGAGGTCTTCACCACGCCCTATGCGCCGCCCAAGACGGATGGTTCGGGCAATGCACGCGAAAACCTGCTCAAGGCGCGCCAGCTCCTGACCGATGCCGGTTGGACCAACAAAGGCGGCGGGCTTGTGAATGCCAAAGGCGAGCCACTTGAGATCGAGTTCCTGACGGCGCAACAGGGCATCGAAAAGTGGTTTACACCATATATCCAGAATTTGGCGCGCCTCGGCATCAAGGGCTCGATCCGTTTGATCGACCGCACGCAATACATCAACCGCGTCACCAACTACGATTTTGACCTCGTTTTGGGTGGGCCCGCACAGAGCATTTCTCCCGGCAACGAGCAACGCGAGTTTTGGGGCTCGGCGGCGGCCGGCAGCCCGGGCGGCCGGAATTGGAGCGGCATCAAAGATCCGGTGGTCGATGCGATCATCGAGGAGCTGGTCACGGCACAGACGCGCGAATCGCTGATCGCCCACACCCGCGCCTTGGACCGCGTGTTGTTGTGGAATTACTACACAATTCCGCAACTGGCCGTGCCGTTCGTCCGTTACGCCTATTGGAACAAGTTCGGCATGCCGGAAAAAATTCCGATGCGCGGCGTGTCGGTCGACAACTGGTGGATCGATCCCGACAAAGCCGCGGCGCTTGAGAGCGGACGCTCCATGACGGCGAAGTAAGCCCGCGATGTTTGCCTACATCGTGCGGCGACTGCTGCTGATTCCCCTCACGCTGATCGGCATCATCACCCTCAATTTCTTGATCGTACAAATTTCGCCGGGCGGGCCGGTTGAACAGTTTGTCGCCAAAGTCCAAGGTATCGGCGGCGAGGGCGGCGCGCTGTTGGGCGGCGGCGAGCAAGCCGCAAATCTTCGCATCGAGGGCAACGCGACCTACCGCGGCCGCCAGGGCCTGGACCCCGACTTCATCAAGTCGCTTGAAGCGCTCTACGGTTTCGACCGTCCGGCGCACGAGCGCTACTGGATGATGCTCAAGGGCTATCTGACCTTCGACCTCGGATCGAGCTTCTACCGCGCCAAGGATGTCGCGGGTCTGATCGCCGAAAAGCTGCCGGTGTCGATTTCGCTCGGGCTTTGGTCGACCCTGATCATCTATCTGATCTCGATCCCGCTTGGCATCCGCAAGGCGGTTGATGACGGATCACGCTTCGATGTCGCCACCTCTGGGGTCATCATCGTCGGCTATGCCATCCCGGGATTTTTGTTCTCGATTTTGCTGATCGTCCTGTTCGCCGGCGGGCGCTATTTCGACTGGTTTCCCCTACGCGGACTGACATCGGAGAATTGGGACGAACTCACCATGACCGGCCGTATCCTCGACTATCTCTGGCACATGGTTCTGCCGGTGACGGCGATGAGCATCGGCGGTTTCGCATCGTTGACCATGCTGACCAAGAACTCGTTCCTGGAGGAGATCAACAAGCAGTACGTCATCACCGCGCGGGCCAAGGGCCTGCCGGAGCGCCGCGTGCTGTACGGTCATATTTTCCGCAACGCCATGCTGCTGGTCATCGCCGGCTTCCCCGCCGCGCTGATCGGGTTGCTGTTCACAAGTTCGGTCCTGATCGAAGTGATTTTTTCGCTCGACGGTCTTGGATTGCTTGGCTTCGAGTCGGTCACCAATCGCGATTATCCGGTGATCTTCGGATCGCTCTACATTTTCAGTCTGATCGGATTGCTGCTCAATCTGGTCAGCGATGTCGTCTATCACATGGTCGATCCGCGCATCGACTTCGAGACGCGCGAGGTCTAGGCCGTGGCCTTGTCCCCGCTCAATCGTCGCCGACTTGCCAACTTCAAGGCCAACCGTCGCGGCTATGTCTCGACGTTGATTCTCGGCGCGCTGCTGCTGCTGTCGCTGTTTGCCGAATTCCTCGCCAACGATCGGCCGATCTTGGTGCAGTACAAGGGCGATCTGTTCGTTCCGGTCTTGCGCGACTATCCGGAGACGACTTTTGGCGGTGATTTCGATACGCCCGCAAACTATCGCGACCCACTGGTGGCGGGCTTGATAAACCAAGAAGGCCGAATGATCTGGCCGCCGATTCGCTTTTCCTATCAGACCATCAACTTCGACCTCGCCGTTCCCGCGCCCGCGCCGCCCTCATCCGACAACTGGCTCGGCACGGACGAACAGGGACGCGACGTCTTGGCCCGGCTAATTTACGGATTCCGGCTGTCGCTGGCGTTCGGCCTGATTCTCGCCGTCGCCTCGACACTGATCGGCATCGTCGCCGGCGCCGTGCAGGGCTACTTCGGCGGCCTGACGGACTTGTTGTTCCAACGCTTCATCGAGATTTGGAGCGGCCTGCCGCAGTTGTTCATCCTGATTATCGTCTCGTCGATTGTCGTGCCGGGCTTCTTCACGTTGATGGCCGTGCTGCTTCTGTTCAGCTGGACGGCACTGGTCAGTGTCGTGCGCGCCGAATTTCTGCGGGCGCGCAATTTCGACTATGTGCGGGCCGCTCGCGCTCTCGGCATGAGCGATGTCGCCATCATGTCGCGCCATGTTCTGCCCAACGCGCTGGTTGCCGCCGTCACGTTCCTGCCGTTCATTTTGTCGGGTTCGATCGCGGCCCTGACGTCGCTCGACTTTCTCGGCCTTGGCTTGCCGCCTGGTTCGGCATCCTTGGGCGAGCTCTTGCGCCAGGGCAAAGATCAACTGCAGGCGCCCTGGCTCGGGATAACCGGATTTGTCGCGGTGGCCGGATTGCTCTCGCTACTGATCTTCGTTGGCGAGGCGGTGCGCGACGCGTTCGATCCGCGCAAGACTTTCAAATGACCGCACCGTTGCTGGAGGTCAAAGACCTGGCCGTGCGCTTTGGTGACGGCGAAGATGCGGTTGATGCCGTGAAAGGCGTGAGCTTCGCGCTCGATCGTGGCGAGTCGCTCGCCCTGGTTGGCGAAAGCGGATCGGGCAAGTCGGTGACGGCCCTGTCAATTCTCCAACTTCTTCCCTACCCGCGCGCGCGCCACCCTACCGGCAGCATCATTTTTGGCGGTCGCGACGTGGTCGGCGCTGACGTGGGAACCATGACCGGGATTCGGGGAAACCGAATTGGCATGGTGTTCCAGGAACCGATGACCTCGCTCAATCCTCTGCATCCCATCGGCAAGCAGGTTGGTGAGGTTCTCGAACTGCACACCGATCTCGACGCAGCGGGGCGCAGAGCACGAGTGATCGAACTGCTGCAGCGCGTCGGACTTGCGGACGCCGAGCACCGTCTTTTGACCATGCCGCATGAACTGTCCGGCGGGCAACGGCAGCGGGTGATGATCGCCACGGCGCTCGCACTGAAGCCCGATCTGCTGATCGCCGATGAACCGACCACGGCACTCGATGTCACTATTCAGGCCCAGATTCTGCATCTCCTCAAAGAGCTGCAGCGCGATCTTGGCATGGCACTGCTGTTCATTACGCATGATCTTGCGCTGGTCCGGGCCATCGCAGATCGCGTGTGCGTCATGAAGGACGGGTTGATCGTCGAGCAAGGCCCGATTGCGAAGGTCTTCAACCACCCCACGCACGACTACACCCGCCACTTAATCGCGGCCCAGCCAAAGCCGAAGGCGCCGCGAACCGGTGAAGCCGAGGCCGTGCTTGTCGGCAAAAATCTGAGAGTCTGGTTTCCGATCCGGCGCGGCCTCATCCGCCGCGTGGTTGGACACATCAAGGCGGTCGATGGCGTCGATGTGACGTTGCGAGCGGGCCGCACGCTCGGCGTGGTCGGTGAAAGCGGTTCGGGGAAAACGACGCTCGGCATGGGGCTGCTTCGTCTGATCAAGAGCGACGGCGAGATCGCCCTGCTCGGCCGGCGGATCGACGGCCTTGGCCAGACGTCGTTGCGGCCGTACCGAAAGTCGATGCAGATCGTTTTTCAGGACCCCTTCGGCGCGCTTAATCCCCGCATGACCTTGGGTGACATCGTCAGCGAAGGCTTGAAGGTTCATGGCCTCGGAACGGCGGCCGAGCAGCGCACGCTGGTTGAAGAGACCCTCGCCGACGTTGGTCTCGATCGATCCTGGAGCGCGCGCTTTCCGCACGAGTTTTCCGGCGGACAACGGCAACGCATCGCCATTGCCCGCGCGCTGATCTTGCGGCCACGCGTCTTGATGCTCGACGAGCCGACCTCGGCCCTGGATGTTTCGGTGCAGGTCCAGATTGTCGACCTGCTGCGGGCACTTCAGGACAAATACGGCCTCGCCTACTTGTTCATCAGCCATGACCTTCGCGTCGTCAGAGCCATGGCCGACGACATTATTATTATGAAGGACGGCAAGGTCCGAGAATCAGGCCCGGCGGCGGACGTGCTCGGGGCACCGCGCGATCCCTATACAAAGGCCCTGCTGTCGGCCGCCCTCGAGCTCAAGATGGCGCCCGAAGGCGCCGTGGTTACCGCTTCTTAACCGTTTGCCGCGAGACTAGGATTGCCGCAGACCGTGAATGCACGGCCGCGCGCCAAAGGGGTCGGCCATGGCCAAGAAAGACGAAGAAGAAGAGGGGCAACGAGATGCCCTTCATACCGTCGATGTCGAGATTTCGGTCGTCCTCGGCAAGTCCAATCTCCGCGTCAACCAGCTCTTGAAACTGGGCCGCGGCGCCGTGGTCGAGCTGGAGCAGAGAACCTCGGACCCGGTCGAGATCTACGCCAATGACGTGCTGGTGGCACGCGGCGAAGTGGTCGTCACGGCCGGTGACAAGATTGGCGTCACGCTGACCGAACTGGTCAAGTCGATCTACTCGAACACCCGATAAAGCATTTCCCGGCGAAGTGGGTTTCCGGTTGGCCGCAAGAAAAGCGACCAAGCAAAAAATCTAACCCGGCTTTACATCCATCGCTTCGAGAATCTTGCGCGCGGTGTCGGCCTCGCCCGACTGCGGCGCCAACTCCAGAATTCTGATTAAATCCTTGCGCGCGTCTTCCCTCCGTTCGGCGGCGCGATTCAACATCGCGCGTTCGAGCAGCGCCCCGGTGTGACGGGGATGGATTGAAAGCGCATTCTCGGCGTCTTCAAACGCGAGCTCGGCGGCATCGACCTGACGGTAGGCGCTGGCGCGGAAGGTCAAGGCGTCGGCGCTGTTGGGCCTTTGTTCCAATGCGAGATTGAGATCGTCGATCGCCTCCCAGAACTGGCCGCTGTCGGCAAGGACGCCGGCGCGATCGATCAGGAGGTCGACATCCTTCGGTACTAGCCCAAGCGCAGCCGTGAGTGCCGCGTACGCCCGGGTCAAATCTTCACCCAACATCCAAGCCTGGCCGGCCTGGGCCAACATGCCGGCCCTCAACCGTTCCGGCCGTTTCGATGCCTTGGCAAGTTCCTCCAGCGATGTAGCGGCTTCGGCATATTCCTTGAGGCCGATCAACGCGACCGCGCGACAATGTTTGGCTGGTTCGCCGCCGCCAAGTCCCGCCCACTTGCCGGCGAGCTCGAAACCCTGCTCCGGATAAGAGCGGGCGGTATCGAGACACAGGCGATAAGTCGCCGCCGGATCGTCAAGAATTGGATCCGGCAACACTGGCGTTGCGTCCTGCGCCAGAGCCGCCGCGGCGATCAAGAGGGCGCGCATCGACTTGCCAATTCGTCGACAACGCGAGTCAACAGGTCGAGATCCTGCGGACGCGACAGACGATGATCGCCGTCCTTGATCAAGGTCACGATCACGTCGCCACCCGACAAGCGCTCGGCGATCGCCTGCGCCGTCGGCCAGGGCACGCTGGCGTCACGCTGGCCCTGAAGCAACCGGACCGGGCAGAGGATATTCAATTGGCCACCCATGATCAGGTTTCGCCGTCCGTCTTCGATGAGATGGGGACTGATTCTTAAGGGTGGCCCGCCGCCATCTGAAGGAATCTCGCAGACGACGCCGGCTCCGATGCGCGCCTTTTCGTCGGCCGTGAAGTGCGGCCATATCATTGTTTCGGTGAAGTCGGGCGCCGCGGCGATTCCGATCAACCCGGCTACGCGCGACGGTCTCGCCATCGCGGCTTTGAGTGCGATCCACCCGCCCATACTGGAGCCAACCAGAATCACCGGACCTGTTGTCAGTCGATCGATCACGGCGAGGGCCGAATCGGTCCAACGCGTCGGGCCGCCGTCCTCGAACCGCCCCGATGAGGCCCCGTGCCCGAACATGTCGAATCGAACCGAGGTGAGTTCCCGCGCGCGACAGTGCACCTCCAGGGCCATCGCCTTGGTCCCGCCCTTGTCGGACGCGAGGCCGTGCAAAAAGACGACCGTGGGCGATCGTCCCGCGACGCGGTCGTACGCAATCCGGTTGCCGTCGGGCGCGAGAAGAGTGTCGCTCATGGTCAATTAATCGAAACCTGTGCCTCGGGAGTGTTGTAGCATCGTCTCGGGAGCCCGCACATGCCGCCGACCGTCCTGCAAATTTTGCCAAGCCTGGTCACGGGCGGAGTCGAACGCGGCACGGTCGATGTCGCGGCTGCCCTTGTGGCATCGGGGTTTAAGTCCGTCGTCGCGTCAAGCGGTGGACCCAAGATCCGCGAGCTGGAACGGACAGGCGCGATCCACGTCACGCTGCCGCTCGCGACCAAAAATCCGCTTGCGATTCGCGCCAATATCAAGCGCGTCGCCGACGTCATCGCCGAGCATGGCGTCAATATCGTCCACGCACGCTCGCGCGCGCCGGCATGGAGCGCGAAAGCCGCCGCGAAGCAGCGCGGCGTTCCGTTCATGACAACATTTCATGGCGTCTATGGCGACGGACTGTTCGGACTCAAGCGGCCGTACAATCGCGTGATGGCGTCGGGCGAACGCGTGATCGCGATCTCGCAGTTCATCGCCGACCTGTTGGTTCGCGACTACAGAATATCGCCCGAGCGTATCCGGCTCATTCATCGCGGCGTCGATCTTGCTGTGTTCGATTCGGCCAAAGTCGGCCCTCAGCGCATTGTCCAGATGTCGCAGAAGTTGGGCCTGACCGAAGCCGTGCCGACGATCATGCTGCCCGGCCGGCTGACGGCATGGAAAGGCCATCATCTCCTGATCGACGCGCTGGCCATCATGCGCGGCCGCGGGGCCGTCTCGGACCTTCGTTGTCTGATGGTCGGCAGCGATCAGGGCCGCATCGGATATCGCGAAGCGGTCGTCGAGCACGCGGCGACACGCGGTGTGCGCGATTGGGTGCACATTGTCGATGACTGCGCCGATCTGCCGGCGGCCTATCGCGTGTCCGACGTTGTGGTATCGGCCTCGACCCGGCCGGAAGCCTTCGGCCGCGTGGTCGCCGAGGCCCAGGCCATGGGCCGGCCAGTCGTCGCGCCTGCTCATGGCGCCGCGGGCGAAATCGTTCTCGCCGGCGTCACCGGTTGGTTATTCACGCCAAACGATCCGCTGTCGTTGGCCGGTGCCATAACCCGCGCGCTGGCGCTCACCGCCGAACAACGCCTGTCGATCGCCAGGGATGCGGTTGCGCATGTTCGCGAGTACTTCGACAAGGTCGAAATGTGTGCCAAAACCATCGCCGTCTATCGCGAGTTGCTCGGCTCATCACCGTCATGACCGAGCATATCCTCGTCATTGTCGGGCCGGGACTTGGCCGATTGGTCCATGCCAGCGGCGCTGCGACGGCCGTGCGGCGCGCGCATCCTGCGGCACACATTGTCGCGTTGACAAGCAGTGACGCCGCCGAGTTCGCCCAGGCAATGCCGTTCTTCAACGAGGTGCTGGTCGATTCGCGCGCGCCATGGTGGCGCTGGCGCGCCCTCCTGGACCTTCGCCGCACACTTCGCGAGAACACGTATCAGCATGTCTACGATTTCGGCGACGTCGCGCGCTCGCGGCTTCTCTTTCGGCTGATGCATGGCTGGCGGGCGTCGCCCGAGCATCCGGCGGCGCTGGCCTGGATCGACCCGCCCGATACCCGGGTCGTCGATTCCGGGATGCATCTCGTCGATCGCCTCACGCGCCAGCTGATTGCCGCGGGAATCGTCGATGTCCCGCGCCCCGATCTCGGCTGGGTGGCGCGAACGGTCAAATCCTATAGCGCGCCATTCAAAATGACCGAACCCTATGCCTTGATCGCGGTCGATCGTGGCGCCGGGGGCGGCCTTTAGCTCGCCGCCGTGATCGCCGCCGCCAAATGGTACGCCGAAAGATCGCTGACGCCGGTATTGGTCGGCCTTGAGGCGAGATCGCCCCTGGCCGACGAAGTTCAACTTGTCGTACCGCGCACGCGCGACATCACGGGTCAGGCGCCGGCAGGCGATCTCGTTTTTCTGGCGTGGGGCGCCCATTCGGCGATCGGCGCCGACTGTGGTGTCGCCACGTTGATCGCGACGGCCGGCTGCAAGACCGTCGTGCTTTGCGGATCCGCCACCGACCCCGCGACCGATGCGCCGCGCGGCAACAACGTCGCCGCGCTTCAGCGCGAATCGATTGACGGAATCAGCCTGGCGGAGATCGCCCAACAGCTCGACACCCTCACCTCGCCGAACCGGAGCGTTCCTTGACATCAGGCCGCCAAACCGTAGATTTCGCGCGATTTTCCAAGGATTTTGGCGGCAGCGGCTCATGGTGGCATTGACATTACCCGACGGCAGCGTGCGTCAGTACGAGGGCGCCGTCAGCGGCGAGAAACTCGCCGCTGACATTGGCCCGGGCCTCGCCAAGGCGGCCCTCGCCATCAAGATCGACGGCGTGATGCGCGACCTGGCGCTTCCCATCGAAGCCGATGCCAAGGTCGCCATCGTCACCCGCAAGGATGCCGACGCACTCGAGCTTCTGCGGCACGACGCCGCGCACGTCATGGCCGAGGCAGTTCAAGAATTGTTTCCGAAGACGCAAGTCACGATCGGTCCCGCTATCGAGAATGGGTATTACTACGATTTTGCGCGGAGCGAGCCGTTCACGCCGGACGATCTGGTCCAGATCGAGAACAAGATGCGTGAGATCGTCGATCGCGATGAGAAGATCTTTCGCGAAGTGTGGCCGCGAGATCAGGCAATCAAGTACTTCAAGGGCATCGGCGAAGACTACAAGGCCGAGATCATCGAAGATCTTCCGGGATCGGAGCAGATCACCGTTTACACGCAGGGCAAGTGGCTCGACCTCTGCCGCGGGCCGCACCTGCCGTCGACCGGCAAACTCGGCAAGGCCTTCAAGCTGATGAAGCTCGCTGGCGCCTATTGGCGCGGCGATTCCAAGAACGAGATGCTGCAGCGGATCTACGGCACCTGCTGGGCCGACGAGAAGCAGCTCAAAGACTACCTGATCATGCTCGAAGAGGCCGAGAAGCGCGATCATCGCCGCCTCGGCAAGGAGATGGATCTGTTCCATCTCCAGGAAGAGGCGCAAGGCGCCGTCTTCTGGCATCCCAAGGGCTGGACGGTTTACCGCATGCTGCGGGCCTATATGCGCCGCCGATTGGATTCTGCGGGCTACGTCGAGGTCAACACGCCGATGCTGGTCGACAGCGTCCTTTGGCAGAAGTCCGGCCACTGGGACAAGTTCCGCCAGAATATGTTCGTATCGGAGTCGGAAGAGCGGCCGCTCGCAATCAAACCGATGAACTGCCCCTGCCATGTGCAGATCTATAACCAGGGCATCAAGAGCTATCGCGATCTGCCGCTGCGCATGGCCGAATTCGGCGCGTGCCATCGCAACGAACCGTCGGGCGCGCTGCACGGGTTGATGCGGGTTCGCGCTTTCGTGCAGGACGACGCCCACATTTTCTGCGCCGAGGATCAGGTCAAGGCCGAGACCAAAGCCTTCATCGAGCTGTTGCGGCGCGTCTATGGCGACCTCGGTTTCACCGACGTCAAAGTCAAATTCTCCGATCGGCCGCCGGTGCGCGCCGGCAGCGACGAGACCTGGGACAAGGCAGAGGCGGCGCTCAAGGACGCGACCGCGGCGGCCGGCCTCGAATGGGAGCTCAACCCGGGCGAAGGCGCTTTTTATGGGCCGAAGCTGGAATTCGTTCTGCGTGATGCCATCGGGCGCGATTGGCAGTGCGGCACGTTGCAGGCCGACTTCGTGCTGCCGGAGCGTCTTGACGCCGAGTACGTCGGCGAGGACGGCGCCAAGCATCGCCCGGTCATGCTGCACCGCGCGATCCTCGGCTCGTTCGAGCGGTTCATCGGCATTCTGATCGAAAACTACGCCGGCAAGTTTCCGCTGTGGATGGCGCCGCTTCAGGTGGTGGTGGCGACCATCACGTCGGATGCGAATTCTTATGCCGAAGATGTCGCCCGCACCCTGACCGCGGCCGGTCTTCGGGTCGAAACCGACCTGCGCAACGAGAAGATCAATTACAAAGTCCGCGAGCATTCATTGGCAAAAGTGCCGGTGATGGCTGTCGTTGGCATGAAAGAGGCCGAAAATCGCTCGGTTGCGCTCAGGCGACTCGGGGGAAATACCCAAGAAATCCTTGCCTTGGCCGAGGCGACCGATAGACTCCGCGCCGAATGCGCCCCGCCGGGATAACTTTCCTCACATCATGGAACGATGCCTCGCGCGGAACGGAAGTTCCGGCGCATTTTTCGCGCTTTAACCGCAACAGGAGACTGAGACATCCCTCGCTTCGATAACAAGGCGCCTCCGCCCAAGGACGACGGGCCGCGCGTCAATTACCAAATCGATGCACGCACAGTGCGACTGATCGCCAACAACGGCGACAATATGGGTGTCGTGGACCGCGACACCGCCATCCGCAAAGCAGAAGAAGCCGGTTTCGACCTGGTGGAGATTTCCCCAGGCGCGGCACCGCCCGTCTGCAAGATTCTCGACCTCGGCAAATACAAATACGAAATTCAGAAGAAAGAGAACGAGGCGAAGAAGAAACAGAAGGTCATTGAGGTCAAGGAGCTGAAAGTTCGGCCCACCATCGGCGCGCACGACTACGACGTGAAGATGCGCGCGATGAAGCGCTTCATCGAAGAAGGCGACAAGGTCAAGATCACGCTCCGGTTCCGTGGTCGCGAGATGATGCACCAGGAGCTGGGCTCGGCGCTGCTCGAGCGCATCCGCAACGACAATGCGGAGACGACCAAGGTCGAGCAGGAACCTCGCATGGAAGGCCGCCAAGTGGTGATGGTGTTCGCGCCGAAATAATCCGGCGCGGTCACCTGTTTTCCTCGACCACCGTCAGCAACGATCCTTCGGGCGTTTCGACCGCGGCGACGCGCGCGTGGTTGAACGCCGCGCCGCCGGTCGTGGGCGGCGCAACAACGCGCCCGCCCCGCGCTGCCATGCGCGCGAGGCCGGCATCGAGGTTTGCGACGGCGACGATCCAGCCAACCTCGGCGGTCGACTTTCCCGGCCGGCGCCGGCGCATCAGATCGGCGCTCGGGATGTGGGAATAAGGGTCGGCGCCGCGGCCAAGTATCTCAACGCGCGCAGTGGCGAGGCCCCAGCCGAAGGCAAGACGGTTCACCGCGTCGGGCTCTAGGCCCGCGAGCTCGTTGAATTTGGCGTTGGCAGACGTGGTGTCATAGCGGATTTCAAGGCCGAGCCCACCGGGTCCCCAGAACGCCTTCGAGGCATCGACATCGGGAACTGAGGCCACGACCGACGTCGCTTCGGTCGAGAACGCGTTTGGCGTGTTGGTCCAGGTCGCGGTCCAGCGCGCGATGGACGGGATGACAAAGACAATGCCGGCGCCGTCCGGCAAACCGATACGGGCCTGATGTACCGTCTGCATCGTTCCGTCGAGGGCGGTGATGTCGAACCTGACCTCGGCTTCCCAGATCGCGCCGGCCGCTTCGACGCGGCGGCGGGTTTCGGCCATGTCGCGAACGTACATGTTGAGATTGCGAAGACGATTGGCCCGCGCTGGCGGATCGGTTGCGAGTGGCACGGCGATGCCGGGAAAGCGA